>RCMY010005299.1_pt1 | contig 10984 bp, 9 predicted proteins | sample 2041341 | NCBI WGS metagenome assembly RCMY01 (sample SAMN09708234, study PRJNA481090) | Marine sediment metagenome, whole genome shotgun sequencing project.
TCGGGCCCCACTACCGAGGCAACCTCGGCATCGAGGGTCGCCCGGCGCAGATCGCAGAGGCCGCAACCTTTCTCGACCAAGGCTGGGCGTGGCTCGACCACGAGCGCGAGGTCGAGGTCGACACCGCACCAGTCGGCGAGCCGGCCGTTGACAAGACAGCGGTGGTTGCCACCGTTCGCTCGGCCAGCCACACCGCCACCGTCACCATGATCGAGCACGACGCCATCCCCGTGCCTGCATGTGGCGAGGAACTCGAAGCTGCGACGAAGGCAACACCGCAGTTCCACATCGTTTGACCTGACGAGCTCAGGGCTCCGTCGTTGTTGTTGTCGTCGCTCCCGCAACCGTCGTGGTGGACGCTCCACCATCGAGGTCAGGCAACACCTCCGCAGTCGTGGTGGTGGTCTCCAGGCGGACCCGTTGCGTGAAGAAGACGTTGGTGACAATCTCACCAGCCCGCTCGACCTCCGACTCGGCGACCGCAACCAGCAGTGGCTCGATCGGGGCCGGCAGCGCGCCCTCGACGTCCACTTCGAGCACCAATCCATCGAAGGTGAACTCGGTGACCGTCAGTAGGTTCGGTCCGGCCCAATCATCGACGACGACTCGCACTTGAGCGGTCGTGATCTCGAGCGGCGTCGGCGGCTGCTCACCAAGCGGAACCTCCTCGAGCCGGCTCCACTGGACGGTCGGTGTGATGACGTCGTTGGCGTCGGCCGCGGCCAAGCGATCGATGAGGTCAAGGATGTCCGGCGGGCGTTCACCGAGTCCGGACACCGTGAGAATCAGGTCGCTCTCGTCGAGGGAGAAGGCATTCAGCTGGTAGTTGTTCCCCTCGTCATTCTCACTGAGCCACGCTTCGACAACCGCACGAGTTCGCTCTTCCCGCCGCTCCTCGTCGGTGACCGGGGCGATTGTGGTTGTCGTGGCCTGACGGGTTTCATCGACGAAGATCGCCACCTGCACTTCTTGCCCCAAGACCACCCCCAAACGCTGTTCCAGCTGCTCCTCAGGTGGTGGTGACACGGGACCATTGAGCTCGACAATGACCGGGTTGCGGTCGAGATCGATATCGACGAGGTCGAGGTCGAGGGGGCCGAGCCAATCCCTGACGGCGGCCCGAGCCTCTCGATCGATCCGTGATGCGTCGGCGGCGCCGACACTGGCCCGCAGCAGCGGCACAGAGATGACCGCGACGGCCACGACGGCGACGACAATCGCCCCGACGATCCGGGGCACAGTGGTGGCCAAGCGTCGAGGTGGCACAAAACCGGTGACCAGGAACACGATGATGCTCACGAACACGATGGCCACGAGGTTGGTCAAGTAGAGCAGGAGAGCACCCCGCGCCCAGACCATGTTTCCTGCCTCGAGCGTGATCCCCACCGTTGCCAGCGGGGGAACAAGCGCCACCGCAACCGCAACGCCAGGCAACGAGCTCGACGTGTCAGCGCGGACCGTTGCGTATGACCCGGCTGCGCCGGCTGCGAGCGCGACGATCAAGTCTCGGATGTCTGGTCTTGTGCGGGCCTCGATCTCCGAAGACAGCGAGTCCGACCCCGTCAGCGCGAGCTTCGAGGCAAAGTAGGCCAACGCAATGCAGCCGATCGTTGCCACGACGACCCGCGCACCGGACACGAAGGCCTTCTTGGGCAGCCCCATCGAGAGCGCAGCAGCGGTGCCGAGCACTGGTGTCATGAGCGGCGCCAACAGCATCGCCCCGATCACCACGGCAGCTGATCCAGCAAGCAACCCCATGACCGCAACCACAACCGACAGTGACAACATGACGCTGAACCGCCAGTACCAATGAGTCCGGCTGATCAGCGCCAAATCATTCATGACCCGACGCCGCTCTTCGGGTTCGAGATGCCGATGCCAGAACGGTCGGCTGCGAGGTCCCAGCTCCTTCGTGCGCTCCTTGGTCATGCGCGGTGCTCGAATGGGGCAGCCGAGACCACCGCTGACAGCTTCAACGGGCCGTAGAGGTGCGGGAACCGCTCACCGGCACCTGTCGAGTCCTCCCAGACCAGGTCGTCGAGGCGGTCGACGCTGACGGTCACCAAGATGAGATCAGCACGGCCCTGGTAGTAGCGCTCGACCACACCGGGCAGTTGCTCCCGCGTACAAAGATGAATGAAACCCTCACCAGCAAGGCCAGCTGGCTGATAGTGCTCGTCGGTTCGCTGCCCCCAGTCCTCGAGTGATGCCAGGTGATGGATCTGATCGATCATCTGTTCAGTATCGGACAAAAGGCGGGTGTCTACGGTGCATTCGGCTCATCATGTGAGGCGCGCGACCGACGGTGGTAGGCCGACTGGCCGGTCCCAAACAGGCCCGAACGATGTGTTTCCGGGCGATGAATGGCAAACGTCACACTCATGAAACGCGGGAACTCGGAAGACAAACCGAACGTCTAAGTGTTGACTATCTAGGAAGAGCGCCGTTCCGCAGTCGCTGACTGCATCCGGCATCCACGTTCCGATCGAAGGATTCGACATGACCTCAACCGAAGCGACGAAGATCATTGCAACGCTGACGGCCGCTCGGGCCGAGATCAACGGCACCGAATACGTTCCCGTTTCTGACTGCGTCGACTGGTTGCTCGACTGCCACAACGCTGCCGAGCGCCCGGTCGTTCGTGATGTCGTCGTGACGCTTCTCCCTCAGTTCTCGAACGGCAATCTACGGAGCACCGGCGAGTTCAGCGAAGCGCTCGACCAGATCGAACTCGCTCTTGCGGTCGATGGTGCCTTCGAGGGCACCAGCCTGCAAGCTCGGCTCGACTGACCCACGATCGCTCGCTGCGGACGCAACTCGGGCCTAGGTTCTCCCGATGCGCATCGCCGTCGGAGGCATCGAACACGAGACCAACACCTACGCCACCGAGTCGATGGGCACGACGAGCCTCGATGACTTCCAGCAGCTCAGGGGTGACGAAATCTTCGATGTCCGAGGCACACGGACGTTCGTCGGTGGGTTTCTGAGCGCGATCGACGACGCTGGCCACGACGCCGTTCCAATTCTTTGGGCGTGGGCTGGCCCCTCGGGCATCATCGAAGCGCCGACGTATCAGAGCCTCAAGGCCGAGTACCTCGGGCGACTCACCGCAGCGCTGCCAGTCGATGCTGTGGCGATCTCCATGCACGGGGCAGGTGTCGTCGAAGGCATCGACGATCTCGAGGCCGACCTCGCCGGGGCCATCCGAGCGGTCGTTGGGAACGATGTGCCGATCGTCGTCCCGCTGGATCTGCACGGCAACATCACCCCGGAGATGGGAGATCGAATCGATCTGATGCTCGGGGTGCAGGAGTACCCACACACCGACATGTTCGAGCGCGGCGTCGAGGCCGTTACCACCTTGCCTGAACTCGTCGCCGGCACGCTGCGTCCGACCACCCACGTCGAGCGTCTCCCCATGCTGCTTCCAACATCAACCACCGATGCGGGCCCGGCGGCCGACATCCGCGATCTTTGCTTGGCGGCGGAGGGTCAGCCTGGCGTGATCGACGTCTCGTTCTTCCACGGCTTCCCATACACCGACGTGGCTGCCACCGGAGCTTCCGTTGTGGTCACCACCGACAACGACCCGGCGCTGGCACACCAGATCGCCTGCGAAATCGCCAGCGCAGTTTGGTCTCAACGCAACGACTTCATCGTCGAGTCCGTGCAGCCAGCGGTCACGATCGAGTTGGCAAAGCAAGCGTTGGCTGCTTCTGGCGGTCCCGTGATCATCAACGACACAGCCGACAATCCAGGCGGCGGCACTCCTGGCGACGGAACCCACCTGCTGGCGGCCATCATCGATGCTGACATCGAGGGCTCGTGCTTCGGCTTTGTCTTCGATCCGGTCACCGCCGAGGCAGCGCACGCCGCCGGTGTGGGAGCCACCATCGATGTTCGCATCGGGGGACGGCACGGATCGCTGCATGGTGAGCCGGTGGAAGCCTCGGCCTACGTCAAGACCTTGACTGACGGTCGAATCGTGTACTCGAGCCCGATGCTTGCCGGCGTCCGCGCCAGCCTGGGGAAGAGCGCCAGGCTGACGATTGGCAACGTCGATGTCATCGTCACGTCCAGACGGAATCAGACCTTCGATGCCGAAGTGTTCGTTCTGCACGGGATCGAGGTCGGGACCCGCTCGATCATCGGGCTCAAGAGCAGTCAGCACTTCCGAGCTGGCTTTCGCCACATCGCAACAAAGATCATCACCGCCGACAGCCCAGGGCTGACCACTCTCGATGTCAACGTCTTCGACCATCCATCGGCCGACTGGCCGTTGTGGCCGCTCGAGCCGGCCCTCGCCTGGGAGCCGAGCTCGCTACCGAATGGCCACGACGGTTTGCTCTCGTGATTGCCGGCCTCAGCTCAATTGAGCTTCTCATCGTTCTGGCCATCACCGTTGCAGGCGCGATCGTGCAGGGATCGGCAGGGATCGGCCTCGGCCTGGTGGCCAGTCCGGTGCTGCTGACCGTCGATCCGTCCTTCGGTCCCGGTCCTTTGCTACTCGGCGGCCTGGTCATCGGTGCTCGACACATGACGGCGGAGTGGGGCGACCTCGATCGGCCCACGCTTCGGCGGTCCTTCATCGGTCTTCCGGTCGGCGCCCTCGGTGGGCTTGCGGTGTTGCGGGTGATGACGGCCGACACGCTCTCGCTGATGATCGGGCTACTGATCTGCGCCGCTTCGCTGTTCTTGCTGAGCGGTGTCCGAGTGCCGCGCACGACCGGTGGCGATGTCTTGACCGGCGCAGCTTCCGCTTTCACCAGCATCACCGCTGCGCTTCCTGGCCCACCACTGGTCATCGGCTTTGCCGATCTCGCGCCTCGATCTCTCCGCTGCACCGTGTCGGTCTTCGTTGCCGCGACCGGCGCCTTCGCGTTTGCCGGTCTGGTCATCATCGACCGCTTCGGGTTCCACGAGGCAACGCTGCTGGCCCTGATGGTCCCCGGTTTGGTTCTCGGTGTGTATCTGTCGCGCTGGACACGCCCATTGCTCGATCGAGAGTGGTTTCGCCCTTCTGTCCTGGCCCTGTCATTGGCAGGCGGCGCTGCGCTGGTCCTCAATCAACTCTGAGACTCGAGCGGTTCGCAGAGCCGAGATAATCGAGGGGGCGCTTCTCACACGACTCATACCGCGACGGAGTGGTCCGAAGCTGCAGCCGTGTCTGAACTGTCCCAGCGAGATAGACGACAATGTCTGAAGTAGCCCAGGAACGGCCAACGCTCGAGTCGCTTTTCGTCGATTTCGACGCTCTGCCGTCGCCTCCGATGAGTGTTCTCGAGATCGTGCGCAAGTCTGAAGATCCCGAAATCACCATCCCAAAGCTGGCGAAACTCATCGAGCTCGACGTCGCTCTCGCCGTGCAGATCGTCCAGATGTCGAACTCAGCGCTCTACTCGCCGGCATCCGAGATCACCACGGTCGAGCGAGCGCTGACCACGCTCGGCCTCCGGTCTGTGCGGCTGCTTGCGTTGTCCTCATCACTTCGGATGCTCATTCCCTCCGAGGGCACCTTCGACACGAGCGCGATCCGGCAGCGGATGATCGTGAACGGCAGCCTCGCCCGCCGGTTCGCCGAGCGCATCTGCCGTTCGCAACAAGACGAAGCGTTCCTCGCTGGCATGTTGACCGGTCTCGGTCCTGTGGTCCTGGCCACCAAGTATCCCCAGATTGCGGAAGACATCTTCAACACCGGTGAAGCATGGCCAGACGCAGCCCGCGAACGGGCGATTCTCGGCTTCCCGGTTGACGAGATCACCGTCAACCTTGCTCGAGCCTGGGGCCTCCCCGAACTCATCAACGGAGCCATCGAAGCTCGCAGCGTCCGCCAAGGCGCGAAGGGCAACAAGCTGGCCCAGGCGCTTCACTTCGCGCTACTCGCCGAGCGAGTGCTGTGCGGCGACAACAAGTCAGAAGATCTCATGACCTTGGTCAACCTGGCCGAGGCCGAGCTCGGCTGGAGCCTCGACGAGACCAACCAGTGGCTGATCGAAGCCGAGCCGATTGTCGAAGAGACCGCCGATCTCCTTCAGTTCCAGTTTCCGCCGGCTCAGGCATACACCGAGCTTCTCCTCGAGGCGACTCGGGGCATGCAACAACTCACGATGGAGGCCAACACCGTCATCGTCGAGAGCACCCGCAAGCTCGAGGCGTTGTCCAAGCGCAACGTGGAACTCCAGCAGGAGGCCGAGACCGATGCGCTGACGGGATTGCCGAACCGGGGCACTTTCGATCACATGCTGCTTCGTCGGGTCGAGGCGAACCGTGCCATTGCATCCGAGACCCACACCTTGGGTGTGCTGATGGTCGACCTGGACAACTTCAAAGTAGTCAACGACACCCACGGTCACGCCATTGGCGATGAGGTCCTCCGTCGACTCGGCTCGATTCTCGACAAGCAGACTCGCGGCGAAGACATGTCAGCTCGCTACGGCGGCGAGGAGTTCGTGGTCCTGCTTGCTCAGGCCAACGATTTCGAGATCGGGATCATTGCCGATCGCCTCAGGGCCAGTATCGAGGCAGCTGAGATCGAGCTTCCTGATGGCTCACTCCTCCCCGTGACAGCAAGTATCGGCGGCGCACTCCTCGGCGAAGCCGAGGGAGACACAGGCGAAAAGGTCCTGGCCCGAGCTGACCGCCGCCTCTACCAATCGAAGCAGGACGGACGAAACCGAGTCACGCTCGACGGACTGCTCTGATGCCAGCCGGTTCGCCACCGATCGCCTCGATCGCGAAGCCATCGAATCAGCCACGCGACTTCACCGGTGCAGACCTTCGGGGACAGGACTTCGCAGGAGCAGATCTTCGGAACGGGCGCCTCATGGGCGCCGACCTTCGGGGTTGTTCGCTCAGAGGAGCAGATCTCACTGGCGCCAAGCTGGTCGGTGCACAGCTCAACGACGCTGATCTCACTGACTGCCGAGCGTCAAATGCGGTGTTCGGAGAAGCCGATCTGAGCGGAGCGACCCTCTTCGGAGCGGACCTCACCAACACGAGCTTCACCGCCGCGTCGTTGGTCGGTACAGACTTGCGAGCGGCAAACCTCGATCACGCCCGCCTGATCGATGCCGACCTGACCGGAGCAGACTTCTCCGAGGCAACCGTGATGAACGCCGACCTCAGCGGGGCCACGGTGACAAGCGCACGCTTCAACCGAACCAACTTCCGCGACAGCGCGCTCAGACACCTGGTCGACTTCGACCACGCCGACTGGATCGGTGTCTCTGTCGTCGACATCGACTTCTCGGGCGCGTATCTTCTGCGCCGCGAAATCATGGATCAGAACTACCTGTACGAATTTCGGACCCGTGACCGTCGCCACGCTGTGCTGTACGCCATCTGGAAGGCAACATCGGACTGCGGTCGCAGCCTCGCCCGTTGGGGGGTCATCACTGCCGTCGTCGCACTGGTCTTCGGAGCGCTCTATTCGATCGTCGACGTCGAATACGGACCCAATCAAACGGCGCTGTCCCCGGTCTATTTCTCCGTCGTCACGATCACGACGCTCGGCTACGGCGACGCCTTGCCGAAATCGATGGTCGCACAGGTCCTCGTGATGCTCGAGGTTGCTGTGGGCTACATGATGCTCGGCGGCGTCCTCAGCATTTTCGCAACCCGCATGGGCAGGAGGGCCGACTGATGCCGAGAATCAGGCTCCGAAGCATTAGAACCCGTCGCGGGGGCTTCGATTTCAAGAAGGAGTTGGGCGGCTACACACCACCCAGCTTTCCCGCATTGATCACCAAAGCCCTCGATTTGCTCGCCGATCCTGACGTCGACATGGCCGAGCTCTCGAATACTCTCGAACTCGATCCTGGAGTCACCGCTCGCCTGCTCGGCATCGTGAACTCCGCCGCCGTCGCACCACGCTCCAAGGTGACCAGCGTCAACCAGGCGGCGGTTCTGTTGGGCCGCAATCAACTCGAGGCGGTGCTCATATCGGCTGGCACCCGATCTGCCATCCCAAGGACCACCGGTCCCAACTATGACCACAACAGATTCTGGACAACGGCTGCCAAGCGAGCGGCGCTCGCCAGCGCAATCTCTGACCATGTTGACCCGACCAGGCGCTCCGAGAACTTCACGGCAGCTCTGCTCCAGGACATGGCAATTCCGGTTCTGACCGAGCATGTCCCGCCGTACAACAGTGTTCTCGAGCACTGGCACAACGGAACAGAGGACCTCGCAACCCTCGAAGACAGGGTGTTCGGCTGGCACCACGGCGATGTCGCCAGCTGGATGGGTGAAACCTGGGGCTTCCCCGACGACTTCGTTGCATTCATGCGCGACCATCACGACGTCGTGGCGAACCATCTGCTCCCCGCTTACCTGGTCTCTCCAATTCGCGAGGTCGGGGCTGGAGGCGACGCCGAAGTGATCGAGACCACTGGCAGCGAACTGGGCTTGGGCACCGATGTGATCCTCGCGATGATTGCGACGGCGGAATCGCAAGCAGCGGAGCTGGCCAAGCTGGTCAGCTGACCCCATGCGACCCGGCGGCCGCCTCTTGGGTCAGCGGGCCCGTTCGTGAGTCGAGAGTGCGATCCCCCGTCACCCCACCGGTTGACGTGAACCCGTCCGAGATCGTCGGCTGCCTCGGTTCCCAATTTCGGTGTTTCGGCCGTGATGGGCAGTCTGATCGACACCGCCGGCTAACGCTCGTTGGTTCTCGGGTTGAGGGGACGCGACCCCTCCCAACTCGGTGCAGAGAGGCTCCCGAGTTGGGGGTAGCGTCCCTCCGTGGGATCGATCAAGCACATCTGGCCGTGGCTGCGGCCCTATCGCCGACTCGTGATGATCTCCCTGTTCGGCACGCTGATCTCCGTCGCGATCAACATCACGATTCCCCTTCAGACCGCTCGGGTGATCGACGACGGCATCGCCAAGGGCGACTCGCGTGTCGTGGCCGAGGTGGTCATCCTGATGGTCATCCTCATCATCGTCGGCATGATCATCGCTGCCGCGACCACAGCGGTCGCTGTCCGGCTTGCGTTCAACACCATCACCGACCTCAGACGCGACCTCTACGACCACGTTCAGAGCCTGTCGTTCGCCAACCTCGACAAGCTGCCGTCTGGGGAGTTGCTCACGCGACTCACCAGCGACATGACCAAGGTCCAGACCGTCCTCACGATGGGGCTCTCGTTCATCGCTCAGGCGCCGCTGATGTTCATCGGGTCGCTCGCAGCCATCATCGCCCTCGACGCTGGGCTCACCGTGATCGTTGCGTTCATGGTTCCCGTGATCGCCATCATCGTTTGGTACGTGGTTCGGCGGTCGAGCGTTCTGTACGACGCCGTCCAGACCCGCGTCGACCGACTCAACAGCGTGCTCTCTGAGAACATCACCGGCGCCGAGGTCGTGAAGGCCTTCGTTCGTCAACGTCACGAGATCGCTCGTTTCGATCTGGTTGCCGACGACCTCGCTGACCAAGCGACGAAGGTGAACCAGCTCGTTGCCTCACTGATGCCAACCCTCATCGCTCTCTCGAGCTTTGGCATCGCTGCTGTGGTCTGGCTCGGGGGCAACAACGTGATGGACGGGTCGCTTTCCGAGGGTGACCTGGTCGCCTTCATCAGCTACCTGGCGATCGTCGCCATGCCACTCATGATCTTCGCTTTCGTCCAGCCGCTGCTTTCGGCGGCAAGCGCGTCCATGGCCCGCATCGAAGAAGTTCTGCGGGAGGTTCCCTCCGTCCCTGAGGCCGACGACGGGATCGACCTCGCCGAACAGCCACGGCCGGGCGATATCAGGTTCGAGGGCGTGCGATTCGACTACGGCACGTCAGGGACCAACGCGAACTCTGCGCTGGTCGACGTTGATCTCCAGATCGAGCAGGGAACAACGGTCGCCATCCTCGGAGCGACGGGCTCAGGCAAGAGCACACTCGTCCACCTCATCCCCCGCTTCTACGACGCCACCGCCGGCATCGTGCGTGTGGGCGGGGTCGATGTCCGCCAACTCAGCAAGACCTCGCTGCGACGCCACGTCGGCATCGCACTCCAGTCGCCGCAATTGTTCAGCGGAACCGTCATGGAGAATCTCCGCTACGGGCGCCCCGAGGCCACCGACGACCAGGTCCTCGAAGCGGCCAAGACAGCCCAAGCTCACGGGTTCGTCAGCGAGATGACCGACGGGTACGACTCGGTGATCGAACAGGGCGGCGCCAATCTCTCTGGTGGGCAGCGGCAGCGCCTCGCCATCGCTCGCACCCTCGTGACGGATCCCTCGATCCTCATCCTCGACGATTCCACCAGCGCCGTCGATCTCGAGACCGAAGCGCAGATCCAGGAGGCCCTGGCGGCATACGAGGACCGCACGGTACTCATCGTGGCCCAGCGCATCAGCACCGCTCTCGGCGCTGACGAGATCGTCGTGCTGGACGATGGGTCGGTGTGCGCCCACGGCACCCACGACGACCTTCTCCAGACCAGCGAGATCTACCGAGAGATCTTCACTTCCCAGCTCGGCGAGCCGGCCGCATGACCGCCACAAGAGGAGCGGGCACCGGTCACCCAGGGGCAATGGGACAGCCGGTGAACCGCGACGAAAATACGGATGCATCGTTCTCGCGATTACTCGGCTACCTGCGCCCCCATCGGCGTCGACTCATCACGAGCGGCGTACTCGTCTTCGCCGCGTCGTTGTTCCAGTTGGCCGGTCCTTGGCTGCAGGGCGTCGCAATCGACGACTTCATCGCCACCGGTGACCGCGATGGTCTGCGTCGGATCGTTGGCCTCCTCGTGCTCTTCTACACGGGCGCGTGGCTGAGCAACTTGATCGCTGGTCGCGCCGTCGCTGCAATCGCCCAGCAAGTGATGGCCAAGCTCCGCCAGGAACTGTTCGCCAAGTTCCAGACCCTCTCGATGCGGTTCTTCGACCGCAACCGAACCGGCGACCTCATGAGCCGCGTCACCAATGACGTCGACGCTGTCGATCAGCTGCTCAGTCAGAATCTCCTCACCGCTGTGACGTCGGTTCT
>RCMY010005302.1_pt1 | contig 10981 bp, 10 predicted proteins | sample 2041341 | NCBI WGS metagenome assembly RCMY01 (sample SAMN09708234, study PRJNA481090) | Marine sediment metagenome, whole genome shotgun sequencing project.
AATAAAATTCACCATCCTGAAAAGTTTAAAAATGAAAAGTCTTTAGGCGGTCTTATGCAGAATTACCTCAAGGATCAGCAAAAGTTAGTAAAAGGAACTATTAAAAAAATGATGAATTTTCGTCAAACGGACAAAACTGGTTAAATATATTAAAGTTGAGAACAAAACAGGTTATAGAATTTTAACAAAACTTTAATTCTATTTAGTTCGTTATTTTGTGAACTAAATGTATATTTGTATTATATTTAAAACAATAAAACGATTTTATATGAAACGAACATGTTAAATGCATTATCACTCAGTTAAATGATTAATGGCGAACAGTCCCAACGCTTTGGGATGTCCTTTAAAAACAATAAATATAAACACATGAAATCTACACTTACAATATTAGTTATGGCTTTAATGATTATGAGCTGTAATTCAGATAAAAAATCCGATTCAGAATCAACGGATTCAACCTTAGAATCAGCAAAATCTACGGAAGTAACTGAAATAATTTCTATTGAACAAAAACAATGGAAACTTAAAACCTTAGAGGGTAAAGACATTGCAATAGTTGAAAATCAAGAAAAAGACATGTACTTTACGCTAGATAGGAACGAAAACCGTGTTGTAGGTTTTTCTGGTTGTAATACATTTAACGGAACATACTCTTTAGAAAAAGGAAACCGAATTCGTTTTACGCAAATGGCTTCTACATTGAAACTTTGCCCTGATGTTGACGTAAACGAATCAGAATTCTTAGAAGTTTTTGAATTGGCTGATAATTACACTATAAATGGTAATGAACTTAGTCTAAACGTAGGGAGAAGAGCCCCTTTGGCAGTATTTGAGGCTGTTGATGTTGAGTAGTTTTAGTTAAAAAACTTATCAGAATTATATAGCGAATGGTTTAAAATATTATATTGATTTTTTTAATATACATTTACAATATGAATTATATACTAATTTGCTTTTTATTTTTATCAGGTATTTTTGCTAACGAAAACCCGCAATTGACTATTAAGATTGAAAATATTGGAGTAATTGAAGGTAGTATTAGAATAGGGGTATTTAATACGAAAAAAAACTTTTTAAAACGAGAAGCTGCTATCAAACATTATTATATTAATGTTGAAAATACTACAGAAATTATTGAGATTAATGATTTGCCAAAAGGTGATTATGCTTTTTCGTTGTTTCATGATGAGAATTCTGATGATAAATGTAATCTTAATTTTCTTGGAATTCCGAAAGAACCTTATGGATTTTCAAATAATATTAAACCAAAGTTTTCAGCACCTTCATTTGAAGATTGTAAATTTTCATTGACGAAAGACCGTGTACTTGAGGTAACGTTGAGTAACTAGAATAAAATTTTGCTTTGTTCAGCTGTTTACAACAGAAAGGCAGTTTCAAATATACTTTGATTTAATTTAAAATAAGCCAATATTATAACTTGAGTATAATGCTGTAAATATTATTTACGGTTTAAAATAATGGATATAAACTATATATAATGAACACAACATTAAAAAAAAGAAAAACGTAAGTTAGGCAAATTTCATTACCATAATGATGGATTCACATTGAACAAAACCAGAGTATTTAAAGGATGGGCTAAAGCTCAAAAACCTGAGTCAAGATATTGAAAAAAGACTTTTATCAGCTATTGATAAAAAAGACATAAAAAATTAATTAAAAATATAATAATATGAATACTCAGAAAAAAGTAATTGTAATAACAGGAGGAGCTGGAGGCATAGGGCAAGCTTGTTCTAGAACTTTTAAAAATCAACCATTAATCATTACAGATTATTCGCAAGCAAAGGTTGATGAAACAGTAAAGATATTATCGAAAGAAGGATTTGATGTTATAGGAATTGCCTGTGATATAACATCAAAAGAAGATATTGAAAAACTAATTAAATTTGTTGCTGATAACGGATCATTAAAAGCTTTAATTCATACTGCCGGAGTTAGTGGAACGGTTAAAGATTTGAAAAAACTTTATACAATAGACTTGATTGCTACCGAACTTTTAATAGATGCTTTTTACAATCTCGCAGAAAGAGAATCAGTAGCTATTCTACTATCATCAATGATGGCTCATACCGTCACTGTAAATGAGAAATATGATGAAGCACTTATTAATCCACAAGCACCGGAATCCTTTGATATTGTAAGTCAGTTTGTGAATAACGATTCTGATACCATGTACAATTTTGTAAAACGTGGTGTGTTATTACTAAGTTATAAAAACGTTGATAAATGGGGAGGAAAAGGAGCAAGAATTGTAACTGTTTCTCCTGGTGTTATTGAAACGCCAATGGCGTTAAAAGCAGCTGAAGAGCATCCTGAAAGAATGGAAATGATTAAACAAGCTACACCTTTAAAGCGAAATGGTAAACCAGAAGATATTGCAGATGTTGTCCATTTTTTAACAAGTGATGCAGCACGTTTTATTACAGGAACAGATATTTTGGTAGATGGTGGAGTGATTCAAAATATCAAAAAAATGAGTTAATCTTACAATGCAAAGATTAAATGTTTAATTAAAAAATATTAACTATAAAAACTAAATATCATGGAAACATCATTTTTAAAAACAATTAAAAATACTATTAAACATTGGTACATTCCCTTACTTGTGGGTATTTTCTTTGTAATTGTGAGTATTGTCGCATTTACATCGCCAGCAGGTTCGTTGTTGGCATTGTCATTATTATTTGCATTATCATTTTTGTTTAGTGGACTTTCAGAAGTAATTTTTTCTGTTGCTAATAAAGATCAATTAGACAATTGGGGTTGGTCGTTAGCATTTGGAATTATCACTTTAGTTGTAGGAATATTGTTGTTGATCAATCCTGCATTATCATTGACCGCTTTAGCTTTTTATATTGGTTTTGTAGTTCTATTTCGTTCTATTTCAACGATCGGTTTTGCCATGGACATCAAAAAATATGGTAACAAAAATTGGGGTGGACTTTTAGTTCTAGGTATTATTGGTACAATAGTATCATTCATCCTTATTTGGAATCCGCTTTTCGCGGGAATGAGTGTTATCGTATTAGTTGCCTTAAACTTCTTATTTGCAGGACTTTTCAGTATTTTTCTTTCATTTCAATTACGAAAACTACACAAATCATCTAAGAAAATATCAACTAAATTAATAGAACGGTATGATAATCTTATGAGAGAAATTCGTGAAGAATGGAATGATTAAGAAAAATTAAATAATAATATAATCATGAATACGTCAGATTTATTTAACTTAAAAGGTAAAACGGCTATAGTTACAGGAGGTGCAAATGGAATAGGAAAAGCAACTGCTATAATGTTAGCAAAACACGGTGCTAACATTTCTATTGGAGATTTCAATTTAGACGATGCTAAAGAAACGGCTAAGGAAATTGAAAAACTAGGTGTAAATGTCATTGCAGTTTCTTGTAATGTTTTAAAAGACGAAGATTTAATAAATCTAGTTGATACAACGGTTAAAGAATTAGGAGGAATTCACATATTAATCAATAACGCTGGTGGAGGTGGAGGGGGACGAGAAAATCCTTTTAAAATTTCTGTAGATGATATAAAGCGTGATTATGAATTAAATGTTTTTAGTGGATGGAGACTTTCTCAATTGTGTGTTCCACATATGAAAAAAGACGGCTACGGTTCTATTGTCTTTACAACATCGATGTCTAGTATAAATAGGAGTCCAAACATGAGTGGGTATGGTGGGTCAAAGGCAGCCGTAAATCATACAGTCGCTAATTTGGCTCATGATTTTGGTCCAGAGGTACGTATTAATGCAGTTGGTCCTGGTGCAACAAGAACTGCGGCTTTAGAGAGTGTATTAACTCCAGAAATTGAAAAAACTATGCTTAAACACACGCCAATAAAACGATTAGGGGAGGCCGATGATATTGCTGGTGCAATGTTATATTTTGCTTCACCAATTTCTGAATGGGTAAGTGGTCAAACTATTTTTGTAAATGGTGGCGGCGAGCAAGTTTTAGAATAAAATAATATAAGCTAATGATTTAAGGCATTTGTCTATTGAACAAATGCCTTTTTTTTAAATATAAATCAAAGTTAGAGGTATGGTTATTTATGTATATTAAAGTTCCCAACCAAAGGTGGTCTGTACTACATAATCAAAATCTCCACCTACATTTACGGATTGATTATCATAATTTACAGTAAAGCCGGCTTTGATAAAAAAGTCTAAAGGGAGATCATACTTTAAATCGAGATTACTATCAAAACGCCATCTTCCAGATTCAGTAATACCTGGATAGGCAATTATATTAACTAACAAACTAAGATCACCTATATCATAAAGATTCAATTCAGAACCAAAGAAACCTTCAGCACTATTTAATGAACTTGATTCTGAGTTTGAAAAACTTTCGTTATTGTAGGAAACACCTGCCTGTACACCCCAATATAATTGGTTGGTACGTTTTAAATACTTACCCATACCTAACTTAGTTACAGTTCGTAAATTTAAATCTTGCTCTGTATTTGAAAGCCAATTTATTTCTGCCAATGGAAACCAGTCATGACGTAGATAATAACGATAACTTAACGAGGCATCAATACGTTTTACAGCATCTACATCATCTCTATTGGAAGCAATATTATTATAATTAGCGTTTGCAGACCATTTTTTAGCTTGATAACCCAAAGTACTTCGCAGACTGAACTGTCTAAAATTATTAGACTTAGTGAAATTATAACCTAAGCCAATAGATGCTGAGAGTTTACTTAAAAAGTCAGATTTGACAGTTTTTAGAAAAACGATATTCATGATTGAAACTTTGGCAAGTGTATCTAATGCACTTAGAATAACAATTTCTTTTTCGTTAATACTTCTAAGATTGCCATTATATCTATCGCCATGGCTTGTGGAAATCAAAAATTCGGTTGTGGTAAAAAGTTGTGCCACTTTAACCCATTCAATGGCAAAATCGCTATCGCTGTAACTCGTTTTCATCTTTAAAACACCTTTATTCATGCTTTTAATTTCACCTTTAATAATATTACCATTTTTAGCTATAAGCGTATCATTTTGGCTATACGTAGTTGTGAATGAAAATAAAAGAAAAGTTAATGTATAAAACATTAAATTTTTGAGCATAACTTTGGTTTTTAATCTGTTTTAAAAGTGATTTTGCAAAAGTGAGAAATTTATAGAGTGCTTACAAATATAAAAACAAAGGATTTCTTAGCAACAACTTAATTATAGCGATTAAAATGAATTCCAATCCCAATAAAAAAACGCACTTTATCCGCATTGTTGACCCAAGAAACATCAAAATCAATAGGTCCTAAAATGGAATTATACGATAGGGTAGTGCCTGCCGACATTAAAAAGCTAGTATCTGCGGAATTTGTCCAACTGCCTTTTGCTGTAAAAGCGTCTTTTACAAAGTCATTAAATCCATCAAACCCTAAGGAAGCAAAATTTAAATGTGGTGTTATATAAACTTTATTTAAAGCATTAAATTGTAGTCCTAAATTTAGCTTTAAAAACTGACTTACTCCTAATTCACCCTGTTTTAGACCAGGGAAAACAAAACTTTCCATTCTAGGATTATGAATATTTCCTCCTAAAAAATATTTCGAATTCAATCCAAAATCTGAAAATGAAATATCATCATCCCGTATGGCATCTTCTAAAATAAAATGTCCCGATGCTCCAACTATTGCTGTAATTCTATTTGTAAATGGAATATTCTTTTGATAATCGAGCCCTAATCTTGTAAAGTTATTTGTAGATCCATCTAGATTGGGAAAAGTATTGTCTGAGGAATTCATCTTAACCCCATTGCTTAAAGATCTGGCTAAATATCCTTTTAAAATAGCACCTCGTGTCGCATAAAATACTGAGTTCGTACTATTGTAATTATATTGTGCATATAATTCAGTGTTGTTATTGCTGTATTTTCTAATATTAAATGCATTGTTATTTATATCAGGATCAGTTGTCGGTCTAAAACTAGTGTTGTGATATTTTAAGCCGAGTCCGACATAACTTCTTAACGAACTCAAGTTGCGATTAATTTGAAAATCAAAGGAATGATAACGATACTTTAAATTGTCAACGTAATTTCCACCAACAAAAACTTTTTGCTTAATTTGTTGAAGGAAGGCTTCTGTACGCCACCACCAATTGCGATCATGTCCGAAATCTTTTTGATGCTGAAAACGAAATTTTGGCTGAGCAGAGACATCGACTGTTGCTAGGGTTGTTGAAGCATTACCAATAATATTTCTTCCTGTATAGTTTAAAATTAAACCTACACCATAATCTCCATCATAGTGCAAAGAGCCTTTTAACTGATGTTTTGATCTTTCAAATCCGTTAATTTGTAGACCAAACTTATTATCGTCGAATACTAACGGTGAATATGTTATATGATTAAAAATGGTTGTACCCATAGCTCTATTTACCCCTTCTAGAACCTCTTTTGGTGTAAAAGATTTGTTAGGATACATATTGGTACGAGCTTTTACTAAGGCAAGATTGTTTTTGCTAATTCCGTTATATATTATTGTGTCTAAAATAAATTCAGATATAACCGAGGGGAGCTTATGAGAACGTTGTTTATATTTTTTTAACTTTCTTGAAAGGACTACCAAAGTATCCAAATTCTGTTTTACTGCTTTTTTACCTTCTTTAAAGATAGCAATAGCTTTTGTAAAGTCTCCAGTTGAATAGGTTATGTTAGTAGAGTGGTCAATCAAAATATCACACAGTGCTCTGTTTTGTGGAAGTTTGAGATTACTATTCATCATACCTGCTTGAAATAGCAAGGTGGTAAAATTATCTAACTTCTCTTTACTTACCATACCACTACCTACATCGCTACCAATTATAAAATCAGCACCCAATTCTTTTGCAACATCTACAGGAAAATTATTTAACAACCCTCCATCTATCAATAGTGTCTCTTTGAATGGTACAGCCATGAAAATTCCGGGAATAGACATACTAGCACGCATGGCTAGAGACAAAGAACCACTATCTAGAATAACTTCTTTACCATTTACAATATCAGTTGCTATTGCCCTGAAAGGAATGGTTAAATTATCAAAATCATTTACATTGTAAACTGGAAAAGTTAGTGAAGCTATAAATCCCCTTAAATTCTGATCATTAACTAAAAAACTACCTGGTCTCAATTTTCCATCTGCCCAATTAAGCTCTACCAAATAACGATTAAATTCTGACTTTTCTTCTACACTTACATTTGCTAAAGATGTTCCTCCTCCTATCAAATTAGCCCAGTCTGCTTGTTTTGCAATGGTAGCAATACTGTCGCCAGAATACCCAATGGCATATAAAGCACCAACAATGCTCCCCATACTATTCCCAACAATGAGGTCAGGTACTATTCCTAGTGAATCAAGAGCTTGCAAAACAGGAATGTGTGCGATACCTTTTGCTCCACCACCACTTAATACTAAAACTACTTTAGGCTTTTTTTCTTGCGATTGCATTGATTGGGGTAAAAACCAAATCGTTGATAGAATAATGAAAAGTAAGTATTTATGAAAATTTGTCATCGTACTTAGGTCGTTAATTTATGGTGATTTTGGTTTTAACTTTTAGCTTATATAAGAATAATTACGAAATTATAAAATATAAAATAGGATTGTCAAAATTGTTTCATTTATTCAAAATAATGATAAATTATAAAGTAAGGCTTGACATTTTAGTAATAAGGAGAATCCTAATTAACCACTTCGACGTAGGCAATTTAACAAATATTTACATACTTGAAGTTCGTTATGTTACGAACTAAGTGAATATTTACATTTTAATATTAATCAGAAATGATACAAATCAGTCGAGTTTTACGACATATTAAAACATAATTTTAAATCTAAAAAAAATGAAAAATTTAAAAGATCAAGTAGTAATTGTAACTGGTGGAGCAGCTGGTATTGGCGGTGCTATAACTCAAGTATTATCACAGCGTGGAGCATCAGTAATTGCAGTAGATATTAATGAAAATGCAGGCAAGGAAATTGTAAAGATTAATCCCGACAATATAGTTTTTTTGAATGGCGATGTATCTAAAGAATCTGTCGCCAAAGAAGCAGTAGCACTTGCCGTTTCTAAGTTTGGTAAGTTAACAAGTGTAGTAAACAATGCTCATGCCTCAAGGCAAAAACCGCTCATGGAACTCACAAAAGAGGATTGGGCACTTTCTTTTGACACAGGCTTTAATGCGACTTTAAATTTTATGAAAGCGGCTTATCCTGAATTAGTAAAAACTGAAGGTACAGTAGTTAATTTTGGATCAGGAGCGGCGTTGGACGGGCAAAAATTACAAGCTAGTTATGCAGCTGCTAAAGAGGCTATCAGAGGGTTAAGTCGTGTTGCTGCAAACGAATGGGCAAAAGACAATATTCGCGTCAATGTGGTAAGTCCATTAGCATTTACCGCTGGTGTGGCAAACTGGAAAGAACACCATCCAGAACAATTTAAAGAAGTTGAACAGCATGTGCCATTAAATCGATTTGGCAACCCAAAAGAAGATATTGCACCAATTGTGGCATTCTTAATAAGTAAAGATAGCCAATACATGACAGGACAAACGCTTATGGCAGATGGTGGTACTAATAAGCTGAGATAATTAGACTAGACATCTGATGATGTTAATTTAACTTTAAAGGCATTTGTTTTCTTACAAATGCCTTTTTTATGTCAAAAATAAAATAACTTAATTATTACTAATTTTTTTACACCTGAGACCGTGATTAAGTACAAAATTCGTATTTTTAAAAAATCATAAGATAGTAGTAAATGACGGAAAAAGAAATGAAAAAATTGGGTTATCAGGTAATTGATAACATTGTTGATTATCGTGTTAATCTTCCATCAAAAAAGGTGTATAATATGCCTTTTTTTGATGAGCTGAACGCAAGGGTGAATCAAAATTTACCAATGTTACCAGAAAATCCAAATGAAGTATTTAACGAACTCAATCAATTAATTTGTAATAATGTTACGCATTTAGACCATCCTCGATTTTTTTCATTTATTCCAGGACCAAGTAATTATTACAGTGTGCTTGCTGAGACTTTAGCTACAGGTCAAAATGTATTTGCTGGACATTGGATGGGTGGTGCATTTGCCTCGATGATAGAAACAAGAACTTTGGAATGGTTAGGTCAAATTATGGATTACCCTAAAACGAGTGGTGGTATTTTCACAAGTGGCGGTTCGCTGGCAAATCTTTCTGCTGTAGTGGCTGCAAGAGAAAATAAGTTGCCTGACAATCATTCAAAAGGAACCATTTATTATTCAGAACAAACACATTCATCTATAGCAAAAGCATTACGAATTATAGGTTTTAAACCTGAAAATATGCGTAAAATAAACTCGGGAGGTGACTTTAAAATCGATACAAAATCTCTAAAAAATTCAATTGAAACTGACTTAAAAAACGGTTACAAACCATTCTGCATCATTGGTAATGCTGGCACAACTAATACAGGGGCAGTGGATGACCTTATTACATTATCCCATCAGGCAAAAGAATTTAACTGTTGGTTTCATGTAGATGCGGCTTATGGCGGAGCTACAATGCTAACACCATACAAAAAGGAATTACAGGGTATTGAAATATCCGATTCTCTTACTTTAGACCCGCACAAATGGTGGTTTCAACCATATGAAATGGGTTGTCTTTTGGTACGTGATAAAAGTACTTTAAAAGATGCATTTAGTGTTAGAGCAGAATATTTAAGCGATACCATAGGCGACCCAAGAGAAACCAATTATTACGAACATGGAGTGCAACTATCACGTTCGTTTAGAGCATTAAAATTATATACTTTTTTTAGATGTGTAGGACTGACAAAAATAGGGGAAGACATCACACGAGGTATCACAAATGCAGAATACATTGAGTCACTACTCAAAAAGAAATATTATTGGGAAATTATCACGAAACCGTCAATTGGAATTATCTCGTTTAGAGTAAAAATATCAAAAAATGAATCAGAAAACGACGCCATTAATGCCAAATTATCAAAACATATATTAGATGATGGCTACGCTATGATCACAACGACCAAATTAAAAGGTTATGTGGCGTTGAGAATGTGTCCAATACATCCAGACACCACGACTGGCTATCTAGATAAGACCTTTGACATTATGAATAAATTTATAGAAATTAATTAAGAGGTTTCAACAGAAAAATCAAACTAATTCGATAAAATTGATGATGCTAAATATAACTTTATCATAAACAACCTAAAACAAAAATAATATATAACCAATGAACTGGCTACTATTCTTCGAAATACTATATTTTATTATATTGCTATTGGTAATCGCTAGAGTATTATACGATACACGTAGTGGTGTTAAAGCCTTGGCATACATACTATTCATTGTTTTTGTTCCTTTTGTAGGTATTTTCTTCTATTTTTCTTTCGGGATAAATTATCGGAAACGGAAAATGTACACCAAAAAAATTGTGCTGGACGAACCGCAACGACAAAAAATAAGACAGAACATTGATACCAATACCGAGCGAGTTTTAAATTTGGGCTTAACAGAAGAAAATCATCGTAACCTAATAAATTTCATTCATCATGCCAAGAGTAGTCCACTTACTGCCAATAACAGGGTGGAATTGCTTATTAACGGCGAAGAAAAATTTCCAAAACTTCTAAAAGCATTAGATAACGCCAAGTCTCATATTCATGTTGAATATTACATATACGAAAGCGATTTTACAGGAAATTCTATTGCAGAAATGCTGATAAAAAAAGCCAAAGAAGGTATAGAAGTACGTTTTATGTATGACGATTTTGGAAGTAATGGTTTGAAAAATGGTTTTATAAAAAGATTAAATGATGCAGGTGTCCAAACCGCACCTTTTTATAAGATAAAGTTATACGCGTTGGCCAATCGTTTAAATTATAGAAACCATCGTAAAATTATAGTAATTGATGGTATGGTAAGTTT
>RCMY010005304.1_pt1 | contig 10979 bp, 11 predicted proteins | sample 2041341 | NCBI WGS metagenome assembly RCMY01 (sample SAMN09708234, study PRJNA481090) | Marine sediment metagenome, whole genome shotgun sequencing project.
GACTGGTCAGCCTTGGACGCGAAACTCGCCGCGCTCGGGATTATTCCCCGATAATGTCCTGATCTTCGCCCAAAGACGGGGCCGCGCGATCCAGTTTCAGCTCAGCGTCCGAGAACCGCATTGGAGGACGCACAGAGGGTGCGCCGTCAATATCGAGCCTCAGACCCCGTGCTATCACTTGCGGGTCGGCGAAAACATCCTCGAAGGTGTTGATCGGACCGGCAGGAACCCCGCGCGCTTCGCAGGCAGCCAGAATATCTTTCATCGACCAATCGCGCATTTTTTCTGCCAACAAAGGCACCAAAGTATCGCGATGTTCCAGCCGTGCCGGATTGGTGGCAAAGCGCGGATCACTTCCGAGCGCATCCACGCCCAACAGGTCACAGAATTTGCGGAACTGCCCGTCGTTGCCAACTGCGATAATTACGTAACCGTCTGCACAGCTGAACACCTGATAAGGCACAATATTAGGATGCGCATTTCCCAATCGCTGCGGTGAAACGCCCGTCGCAAGATAGTTCATGGCTTGGTTCGCCGTTGTCGCCACGGCCACATCCAGCAACGCCAAATCAATCTGCTGCCCTTTTCCCGTCTTGTGACGCTGATGCACCGCAGCCAGGATTGCATTGCTGGCATAAAGGCCTGTAAACACATCCGTTACGGCGACACCCACCTTTTGCGGCTGACCGTCAGGGTCACCAGTGACAGACATCAAACCGGACATGCCTTGGACAATATAATCATACCCCGCACGCGCAGCGTAGGGTCCGTCTTGTCCGAACCCTGTGATGGAACAGTAAATCAGACGCGGACAACTCTCTTTTAGACTGGCATAATCCAACCCATATTTCGCAAGTCCGCCGACCTTGAAATTTTCGATCAGGACATCGGCATCCGCGAGCAAGTTCAACAATTGCGCCTTGCCAGCGTCGGTGCGGAAATCAATCACGACGGATTTCTTGCCACGGTTGCACCCGTGAAAATAGGCCGCGGATTTCTCACCGTTATGTTCGATGAATGGCGGACCCCAGCGGCGGGTGTCGTCCCCTTCGGGGGCTTCGACCTTAATGACCTCGGCCCCAAGATCCGCAAGCAATTGCCCCGCCCACGGACCCGCAAGAATGCGGGCCAGTTCGACGACCTTCAGCCCCTCAAGAGGCGTCATTGTGCTGCTTCAGCCAGTTTTTCGTCCAACACAGCAGAGAAATCTGCATAATTCATGTTGGAGTATTTTTCGCCATTGATGAGGAATGACGGCGTGCCCTGCACATCGTCCGCATCAGCATTGTAACGATACCATCCGGTCAGTTCCTGCGCCGTGGCTTCATCTGTCAAACAGACATCCAGATCGGCGTCCGACAGTCCTGCGACCTTACCGATATTGCGCAACGACGCGATAATGTCCTCGCCGGTTTCCCCGCGTGCCCAAGTTTGCTGCTGCTCGTACAACAGACCGGAAATCCCAAAGAAGCGCATTTCGCCACCACAACGAGCGACCATTGATGCCCAAAGGCCCGGCGCATCGAAGTAAACTTCACGATAGGTGAACCCGATCAGGTCCGTGTCGATATAGTTCGCTTTGATCTGCTGAAATTGGTCGGCGTGAAAATTGGCGCAGTGTGGGCAGGTGTAGGATGCATACTCTACGACCTGCACGGCGGAATCAGCATTCCCCAATGTCATTTCGGCAACGTCGAACGCGGGGGCTTCCCCGGTTGTCATTTGGGGGGATACGACTGTTTCGGCGTCGCGGTTCATAAACCATGCTCCACCAGCTACGGCGACGATGGCCACGACTGCGACAGAGGCTAGGACAGATTTGTTCATTAATTTTACCTTCAGGTCTCGGATGGACGTTTGCTCATTACATTTGCGCCAAGTGCCGCGAGTGCAACACGCAAATCTTCGTTATCGACGGTTTGCGCAAGATCACGCGCTGCCGCTTCTACTTCTGGTTTCGGTCCGCGCGGTGCCTTGGGGCCATGGTCAAACGCCAACTGCCCCTCGGCGAACCCGGTCGCCGCGGTCTGGGTGATACGGACCCGCGAGATGGCGTTGTAGCCGTAACAGGCATTTACCTTCTCGCGAATTTGTTCTTTTTGCATTTCCAGCATCGGCGCTTGCGCCCCGGATGTAAGCAAAGTCAGTGTCGCGCCCATACCACCCCGCGCATAGCCGACATCTACGGGATGCGCGATTTGGGCCGTTGCCTCTCCAACAATCTCGGCCCAATGAGTCAACACACGGCTTTGCGCGAATCCACGCGACTGCGTCGCCCCGCGGATGTTTTTCTGCATCAGACTGACAGCGCGGGAAAAACCGCGCGTGGAACTATGAGGACGTGGATGTTTCATATCTGCGCGCTACCCTAAACCTCTGGCGCGGCAACGCCAGAGAAACCGAATGATAAGGTTCATAAACATTGCGTGAGATAACGAAACATCTGTTGGAGTGGTATGACCTTAATGCCCGCGAAATGCCGTGGCGAGTGATGCCCGCCGAACGCAAGGCAGGCGTCATGCCTGATCCCTACGCAGTTTGGCTGTCCGAAGTGATGTTGCAACAAACCACTGTTGCGGCTGTTCGCGAGTATCACCGCAGATTTATGGCACTTTGGCCGACCATCGCCGATTTGGCAGCGGCAGAGGACGCCGACGTGATGGCGGCTTGGGCAGGTCTCGGATACTACGCCCGCGCCCGCAACCTGTTAAAATGCGCGCGCGCAGTTGTGGCAGAACACGGCGGCGCATTCCCGCAGACCTATGATGCTCTGCTCACCCTTCCCGGCATAGGCCCCTATACTGCCGCGGCCATTTCCGCGATCGCGTTTGACCAGCCGTCGACCGTGCTTGATGGCAACGTCGAACGGGTCATGGCGCGGCTTTATAACGATCACACGCCACTGCCTGCCGCCAAACCCGTTTTCATGGAATACGCCCAGCGCCACACGTCCCAAACCCGGCCCGGTGACTACGCACAAGCGGTAATGGACCTTGGGGCGACAATCTGCACTCCGAAGAACCCTGCATGTGGGATTTGCCCTGTAAGGTCGGACTGCGCCGCGCAGGCAGCAGGCACACAACTCGACCTTCCGAAAAAGACCCCTAAAAAACCGAAACCAACGCGCTATGGCATCGCCTATATCGCGCGTCGGTTGGACGGGGCGTGGCTGCTGGAGACCCGCCCTGACAAGGGATTGCTTGGTGGCATGCTCGGCTGGCCCACGACCGAATGGAACGACGATCCCGCTGGGTTAGAGCCTTTTTTAGCCGACTGGGATACGCTCAACGAGCAAGCCAAACATACCTTCACGCATTTCCATCTTTTTCTGACGGTCCAGACAGCATGGCTCCCGATGGATGCGAAACCGGAACGCGGACATTTTGTTTCCGCCGAAGACTTCTCCCCCTCATCCCTGCCCACAGTTATGCGAAAGGCTCACGCCCTTGCCGCTGCGACGTTACGGGTAGATTGAGCGTTCAGCGCAAACTTGTATATTGTGCGAAACAGGAGCCGCCCAATGCCGTCCTTCCCCACCGTATCGCGTGAAAATATGGCCCGCTTTTCGCGCGCTGCGCCGTTTTGGTGTTCGGTCGGTTTGATCCCGATCGTCTGGCTCGGCGCGATCCTTGGGGGTTGGACGGTCCTTCTAATGCCACTCGCCACTTGGTATCTGTTCACCGCCATTGACGCCATAACCGGCGCTTATGAAGCCAACGCAGACACTGAAACCAGCGAGGACGAGCTGTTCTGGTATCGCCTCGTCACCATCATCTGGGCCCCTCTCCAATTTGTTACGCTGTTCGGCGTGCTTTGGTACGTCACACATACGGGGCATTTAAGCGCGCTGGAAAAGGTCGGCCTGTTCTTTGGTATCGGCGTCATGTCAGGAACCATCGGCATCGTTTACGCTCATGAGCTCGCCCATCAAAAGCTCAAGTTTGAGCGTTGGTTGGGGGATATTCTGCTGGCCATGTCGCTTTATTCTCACTTTCGTAGCGAACACTTGCTGGTGCATCATCGTTACGTCGGCACCCCGCGCGATCCGGTAACGGCGCGTTACAACGAAGGCTTCCACCGCTATTTCGCCCGCGTCCTGCGGCAGCAACCCGTATCTGCGTTTCGCGCCGAAGCCGCGATGCTCGCCCGTAAGAAACTCCCGTGGCACCACCGCTCCAACCCGTTCTGGCGCTATGCAGCGTTGCAGGGTGCCATGTTGATATTGGCAATTCTTATTGGCGGCTGGGCGGGCCTCGGTCTGTTCGTCTTCCAAGCCCTTGTCGGCATGTGGCAATTAGAACTGGTTAATTACGTTGAACACTACGGCCTGACCCGCAAGCACCTTGGCGATGGTAGATACGAACACGTCCTACCGCGCCATTCATGGAACGCGACTCAGCAAGGTTCAAATTGGCTGCTGATCAACTTACAGCGCCATTCCGATCATCACTATAAACCGGATCGACGTTTTCCGCTGCTGCAAACCTATGACGAGGAAGACGCCCCGCAATTGCCGCACGGATATCCGATCATGACGATGGCCGCGATGGTACCCCCTGTCTGGCGGCGCATCATGAACCCGCGCGTGCGGGCGTGGCGTAAGAAGTACTACCCTGAAATCAGGGATTGGTCGGCGTATAAGACGGCGACTAACCCGATGCCGCGCTAATTCACGCTATTTGGAATTGCGACGTTGCCCGCTGACCCAAGCCCAGCTTGACGAGCACATGTCGGCCAGCGTGCGCGTCGCTTCAAATCCCAGCTTTGTCTTGGCCACTTCCGGCCGCGCGGTAAGCACTGCGACATCCCCGTCCCGACGCGGCGCGATTCTGTAGGGCAGTTCCTTTCCGCAAGCATCGGAGTAGGCCCGCAATACATCCAGCACGCTAGACCCTTCGCCAGTACCCAAATTAACCGTATGGCTGTGCCCCGTTTCAATAAGTGACTTCAGTGACAACACATGGCCATCAGCGAGGTCTTCAACGTGGATGTAGTCTCGCAACCCGGTGCCATCAGGCGTGTCGTAATCGTCGCCGAATACGGCTAAACGTTCCAACTCACCCGTCGCAACCTTGGCAATATATGGCACCAGATTGTTCGGAATGTCCTCGGGGTCTTCACCGATCATCGCCGATTTGTGCGCGCCGACGGGATTGAAATACCGCAATATCCCAACAGCCCAATCATCGGGCAATTGCTCTAGAATCTGTTCACCTGCGATCTTGGTGAACGCATAGGGCGACGTATACGTGCGAGCGTGGTCTTCTGGAATCGGCTGGACCAAAGTGTCGCCATAGACTGTCGCGGAGGACGAAAACACGATCCGGCGCACGCCCGCCGCATCCATCGCGGCCAGCAGGATCAGCAGCCCGCCAACATTCGTGTGCATATAATCGAGCGGCTTTTGCACGCTTTCGCCGACGGCCTTTTTGGCGGCAAAATGCACAACGCCATCAATCTCGTGGTCAACAAAAATCTTATCCAGCACCGCCCGATCCAGCACGTCACCGTCATAGAAATGCACTTCACTGCCGGAAATATCCTGTAAACGCTTCGGCACATCCGGTTTGGCGTTGGAGAAGTTGTCGAGGATAACAACATCAAACCCCGCCTCGACCAGCGCCAAATAGGTGTGCGAGCCGATATAGCCTGCGCCGCCCGTAAGTAGGATTTTTGTCATCGTGTCCCTCGTTAAAATTCCCCTCCTTATTGCGCTAAATCTGCGCGACGTCACGGGGTGTACAACAGAAAAAACCCCCGTCAGGTACTAAGACCGACGGGGGGAAGTGGTGCCAGCAGCAATTGGGCCGCTGGCACAGGCGGTAGTCGTGGTGGGCCTAGCGCGAAGTGCTAGTTTGCCCGCATTTCGGAACGGATTTGCTGGCGCAGCAAGTCGATCGGGACCTTTTTACCGTCGCGACGGTAGTGCCAGTATGTCCAGCCATTACAGCTTGGTGCTTTTTCACAAGCGGCGCCGACTTGGTGGATGGACCCCTTGGAGTCCGCACCAATCAGAGAACCGTCAGCACGCACTTTGGCTTTGTGGCGACCATTGATCGACCAAAGCTCCTCACCGGGGCGCAACATGCCGCGCTCAACCACTTGGCCGAACGGCACGCGTGGTTCGGCGCGTTTGGATTGCGATACTTCCAGTGCTTCGCCGTCAAACTTGCGAATTTTCGCGAGGCGTTTTTCAGCAACGGCACGATACTCTGCCTCACGCTCGATCCCGATATAATCGCGGCCAAGCATCTTGGCGACGGCACCTGTGGTACCTGTGCCAAAGAACGGATCGAGCACGACGTCACCGGGGTTGGTTGTGCCCAGCAGAACGCGGTGCAGCAGGCTTTCGGGTTTCTGTGTCGGGTGGGCCTTGTCGCCTGCATCGTTTTTCAAACGTTCATGTCCTGTGCAAATCGGGAGCACCCAGTCGCTGCGCATCTGTGTGCCTTCGTTCAGCGATTTTAGGGCTTCATAGTTAAAAGTTGGTTTCGACTTTTCTTCTTTGGACGCCCAGATCAGCGTTTCGTGCGCATTGGTCAGGCGTTTGCCGCGGAAGTTCGGCATCGGGTTGGACTTGCGCCACACCACATCGTTCAAAATCCAGAAGCCTTGGTTCTGCAATTCGGCGCCCATACGGAACACGTTGTGGTAGCTGCCAATCACCCAGATCGCGCCGTTTGGCTTCAGAATACGTCGCGCGGCTTTCAGCCAGGCATGGGTAAATTCGTCATATACTTTGAAGCTCGCAAACTGGTCCCAGTGATCATCGACCGCATCCACTTTGGAATTGTCGGGACGATGCAGATCACCCTTCAGTTGAAGGTTATAGGGTGGGTCCGCAAACACCAGATCAACGCTGCACTCTGGCAGGCTGTTCATGATGTCGATGCAATCACCGTCAAGGATGCTGTTAAGCGGCAGTGCTGGCGCACCTGCCTCTTTTGTTTTCTTGGTCATACTTCGCCTCTGTCCCGACTTTAAAAGTCACGGCGGTTATCCGCTCGTTTGTTGCTCTCAATGTGAGTCAAAGGGGATTCGCAGTCAAAAACTTTATTGAATCAAAGGCTTACTAAATAGTCTTGTCACAACATATTGTGGACGGGTTTGAAGGACCGTCTATGGTGTGGGGTCACCCCAAGATTTTGCAGCGCGGATATGTGGCTTTTTGACCCGTATCCCACGTTCGTCTCCCAACCATAACCTGGATAGTGTTGCGCCAACTCCACCATGATCCTGTCTCGACATATTTTGGCCACAATTGAGGCCGCCGCGATGGACAAACAACGGCCATCTCCCTTGATGAGAGTCGTCGCCGGAATGGTCAGCCCGCGCGGAATCATATTGCCATCAATCAGCGCGTGATCGACCCGACCCAGCCCAGCGATAGCGCGTTCCATCGCAAGGTGGCTGGCGCGTAGAATATTGATTTCGTCAATCTCTTCCACCGTCGCATGGGCGATGGAAACTTCTGCGCATGCAAAAATCAGAGGCTCCAGCGCTTCGCGGCGTTTGGCTGTCAATTTCTTACTGTCATTTAATCCGTCGGGAATATTGCCCATATCCAGAATCACGGCGGCAGCTGTTACAGGGCCAGCAAGGGGTCCACGTCCGACCTCATCCACACCCGCGATGCGCACAGCGCCGCGGGCGAACAGGTCTCGTTCAAACGAACAGTCGGGGCCGGTTTGGACTTCATTCTTCATACGCCCATGTTTCAAACACAGACGCCGGACTCAAGGGTCAGAACTGGAAACTCTCGTTCGAGCAGGGACCAGTATTAACAAGAATGGTCGGCAGACACGAGCTTGTCAAAAAAAAGAGGCAGGGGGCCATGTCCTCCCCCCTGCCTCAAAACGGGCGACCGCTGGCGGACCCCCTATTCCGCAATAGCCTATATGCTAGTTTGTGCGGAAACCTGCGTTGCGCATGCAGCGGGCATTATACCCCTGACGTTGCGCGCCACGCTCACCACGGAACGAGATCCGGCAGTGTTGTGGCAAACGATTGGTGAAACGATAGTTGTTGGTCAGGCATCGCTGCCCGAACATCCGGACCGTGTGACCTCGGCGCGTTTCCACCGTGGTCAGGCACTGGGACGGCAGCACATGCCAATTTCGGCGTCCCCGATTATTTCTATCGTTGCGGTTGTTATCAGTCTGAACGGGTGCTGGTGCTGTGCGATCATCCTTACGACTGTTATGAATCACCAAACCAAGGGCGAACAGGCCGAAAAGCCCTGCGATCTCTTCATCCGACATCCGCGCGGCGGCAGTGTTTGGGGTCAGCGCAGTCAACGCCATCGTTGCTGCAAGTAAACCTGCGGTGAACGTTGTTTTGAGTGAGCGAGCAAACATTGTCAGATCCTTTCGGGTGATACCGAGTGTCATGATGGTCTAGTATGGATCAACGATGGGCCAATCTGTGCGTGTCGCTCAATATCCGCGCAATGTTATGGGTTTTCAGCCTGCGATCGTGCGGAGGATATTGAATAACATTTCGACCCGCTGCATGTTCATGTCATGAAACGCATCATCTCACTCACCCTCGCACTTCTGGTGCTGTCCACATCGGCGCAAGCCGCCTGTTATGCGGACTATAAAGCCAAGCGTGACGATCCCCTCCGACTGCACTACGGTGTGGCCGAGCTAATGGGCGCATGTAACGTCGACGGCGCGCGCGCCGAATTAACACCACGTCTGGCCGTCGACGATTGGCAATTATTGAGCGTTGAAGGCGTCTTTGACGACGCCGGACTTGAGGAGAGACGAGACAGTGCAGGCGAAAACTATCTCCGCTATTGAATCGCGGCAGACGGGCAACAAGATTGTCGTAGGCGGAATTTCAGCCATCGTTGTCATACTGGCAACGGCGGCTGTTCTGCTATTCCTGAACCTGCCGGACGCCAACGCGTTCAATGCGCGGGTCGAACAATTGTTTATCGAAAACGCATCGCTCACCGGCCAGTCCGAGATTAAGCTGCTCGAAATTCTCGCCCAATCAGGCACAGCATTTTCCGCCACATTAGACAGCTACCGCTTTGTGATCTTTGTGCTGCTGGTGTTTGCGACCGCCCTATTGGTCGCCGCAGTCGCGTTCCTAGTGATGCTGATTGCGATGAACCGCCGCATGGGACAAATCGAACGCAAAGGGATCGAGGTTAACTCATTGCTGATTTCGCGCGACCAGAACATGGTTTATCTCAATAATTTCGAATTCAAGCTGACCGACGCTGCGATTGAAACCCTATCGGTGCTGGCAGAGGCCCGCATGGACGATGAGGTTCTGTCGGGCGCCGAAATAGAGGGCGTCATATCGGGACGTCCGTCGTCAGATTGCGAAGAGGCCGCTGGCGCGACTCGTATCAAACGTTTGCGCGACACCTTGGGCAACCAGATGATTTCCGAACTGCTGGTCCGCAACATTGCACGACGCGGCTATATGCTGGCGATTGATAAAGACGTTATTCGCATGGTTTGACCCTATCCGTTTCTAAACGGTTAATGTCTCCAAGAATTGCTGACTAAGACGACCAGCCAACTCCAGATCCTCGCGGAATTGCGCCTTGGCACTGCTTTGCATATCGGGGTCAGTTGCCCTCAATAGATAAGACGGGTGCATCGTGATCAGCACCGGAACGCCGGCACGTCCAGCCTCAACCTTCCCCCGCCGAGCGAGAATGTTCGCGCCGGACCCCGTCAAACTTTGCGCGGCCGTCGCCCCCATGGCGAGGATCAACTTGGGTTTGACCAAATCCACTTCGGCGTCCAGCCACCAGCGGCAGTGATCGACTTCCGACGATGTTGGTCGCTGATGAATACGCCGCCTGCCCCGCGGGGTGAATTTAAAATGTTTTACGGCGTTGGTGACGTAGGCGCGACGCCGATCCAGACCCGCCGTCGCTGCGATAGTGTCAAACATCTGGCCTGCCGGACCGATGAACGGCTTGCCCGTCAAATCTTCCTGATCGCCCGGCTGTTCCCCGACAATCATTAACGCTGCATCTTGTGGTCCCTCACCGGGCACGGCTTGCGTTGCGGCGCGGTGCAAGGGGCAACGGGTACAGGCGGCAATCTCGGCTGGCAGCGCGCCGCTTGGTCCGTTCCACGAGGACTGACAGCCCGCCAGTTGTGCCTGTACCTGTGGCAACCGCGCGGGGGGCAAAGTCGGGGCGGCCAGTGCCATTTCCCGCGCACGTGCAGGCGCTTGCGCAATCATGCCGGGGATTGACGCAGCCTCGGGGAGGTTCTTCCAGTACTTTTTTGGCATCTCCGATTGCATCGCACTGACCATCAAGCGGGCGGGATTAAAGATGTTGCGGAAATAGGTAATCCAAAGCTGTTCGCCAGCATCTTCCGGCAGGTCCGGCTTCGCATGGCCGGTTTCAAAGGACAACGTCCCGTCGACAAAGATCGCCGAGACATCGGGCGTCAGAATACGCCAATCCATATCGCTGAACCGACCCACAAAAAAATCGGCCGTCGGTTCAACGGTGTGATGTGTGGGCTCGAACCACGCGGCAAAGCTGCGCCGTTCCGCATCGGGGGCACTGATATCGCGGAACCGCACGAAAGCTTTCATCTTGTGCTGGCAACGATACACGTTCTTCTCCATCCGGCGCAGGTGCGCGAGGTCCGCGTCTCCGCGATCCATCATCAGATGCGGCGCGTCCTGAAGCCGCCACGCAAACGCATACAGCCGCGCGAACCGTTCGGGGTCGCTATGCCACACAACCGACTGCGCCAGTGAAATAAAGCCACGCGATACAACGGGAGGCTTTCCAGTGGAAAGAGCCGCATTGTCGCCAAACAGATCGGGTTCGCTGCTGTGCTCGCCCCACAATATTTGATCGGGCGGCACGCCAGCGGACAGGAAACCACGGGCGGCATCACGCCACGCCTTCGCAGCCCCGAGCGTTGGAATCTGTGCACGGTGAATCATAACAAAACAAGTTGTTCCGGCGGTGGGGCGAAACGGGC
>RCMY010006179.1_pt1 | contig 10978 bp, 12 predicted proteins | sample 2041341 | NCBI WGS metagenome assembly RCMY01 (sample SAMN09708234, study PRJNA481090) | Marine sediment metagenome, whole genome shotgun sequencing project.
GGTGGTAGGCGTTTTAGTAGAGGTACCAGTTATGTTGACGTTAGTGGCTTTTGCCAACCGAACCCGTCACTGGTTTGATCCGGTTTGATCCGGTTTGATTTGGCCTAAGACCCACCTATGGTGAATTCCGTTGTGAAGGCTCTTTAGTAAAGGCTGATGGAGGTTTGATCGCATCAGGATTATTTCTTTGGGTTCGTGAGGCATCAGCCCACCAATTTAGTTGTGTAGCCGCTCGATCAATATATGAACTCCAAGCCTTAGCATCGACTTCTTCTAAATACTCACCATTATCATCAAACACTTCTTGAGCTTTGGGTACATGGATCATTGCAGATACCGGCAGACAGCCAAGCTCAGACAAATAACTTCTCATGTTCACAGCAGCTCGTACACCTCCCCATTGTCCTGGTGGCGATTAAGCTGGGTTTATACGAAAAAAGCGAACTGCCGAAGTGATTTAATAAATGAGCCAGAGTTGGGCTCATCGAGTGATTATATTCTGGACTAACCATTACATAAGCATCTGCGTTATCGATAGCATCTGCGAGTTCATCAAGGTATTGGGGAGCTTTACCATTTTTATAACAGAAATGTGGTTTGAATACTTTATCAAACTCAAATTCTAATGGGTCAACTAAAGTTGCTGTTGAATCACCTTTATTGATGTGAGTAACAAGTGCGTTTGCCACACGCGCCCCGAGACGACTCGGGTATGGTGGAGTGCTTTCACGACTTGATCCAAGAAAAACTAAAATATTCAAACTCATAGGGACTATCCTTTTTGTTGAAACCTGCGCTCAGTGTCATTCCCAACTTTTGCAAATCATCCTTCATATCGATATTTACCGATATATCAAATTAGATAATACTCGTATTTACCTGATAGAAGAATCGCTCTGATACTTGATTGTTTTGTTTCATATTTAAAAGAAGTTTGTATGTATGGATTTCTATCAAAGAATTGTCAGTTTTGTTATCTATCTTCCTGAAAACAGGCTAAAAGTGAAAGTGCGAGGGTGTCTTGAAAACAATTCAAAAGTGAGTGGTTGTAAGCACCTTCTTAGGCATTCATTCTGAACAGCATTTTGTACCTTCTTGTATAGGTGGACAAGGAACGGTACCGTAAGAACAAAAAACACAGCAGTCTCCTTTTAATGGCTTTAGTAAAGTTTTACATTCAGTGCATTCATAAAACCATTGGCAAGCATCAGTTGGCATTACCTCTGTTGTTTCATGTTGGCAAACTGGGCAGGTAATTGTAGATTTTAAAATAATATCTTTAGCCATTAGTTACTCCTTAATTTTGAGCTAGAACATTACAAACCTTATGTGGTGGAAATATTAGGTCCCATTCATCATCTTGTAAATGGTCAGCATATTTTCCTAAGCAAAAACACGAAAACAGTCCAAAAGTGAGGGGGGTCATAAAACAATCTATAAGTGACACGATTTTTCTGATTGGTTCTTTGAAGATTTGTTTAAAGTGGATTAAAAATACGACTCTATCTTTCAATAATAATTTTTTTCATATTACAATACTATACACTCCTGATTAATCACTTAAGTATTATTCAATCTAATTCGAATAACTGAATTTGGTTTTAGTTTTCAAGATCGAATATATCAATACTGCTTACCATACTTCTACAAAGAACCTAGTAAAACATCCATGTGTTTGATGTATCTAGTTGTATTGCCCTGTCTTTTTGTATGAATGACAAAATGCTTACCTTTTCTGTGCATAACGTTTTCAGCAAGGTGACTTTTAATTACAAACGAGTGGTCTATCACTGACCTTTTTAATACTAATAAAGTGCGTATAGAAATGAAAAAATCACCTAAATATCTACCAATAATGCTGATATTTCTTTTAGCAGGCTGTTCCTCAGGAGTTCCTATTCAAAAAGGCCCTGAACCCATTCATAACCAGTTCCAAGCTGTCTGGGAAGAAGTCATAAGTGATGAAATTACTCAATTACCGCAACAAAAGGTATCATTTAATAAATTAGTTAAAGGCGGCAAAGATGTCATTCTTGGAAATTCCATAAGGACTCTCAAGGAACGCGCGAATATTTTAAAATCATTCGATAAGCTAGCTCATCCCAATGGCATTTGTTTTGCGGGAACATGGAATATAAACGCTGATTCCAGATACAGTGGGTACTTCAAAAAAGATAGTAAGGCGTTAATAATAGTTCGTGCTTCGACCGCTATGTCGAATACTAAACGTGGAGAAATACGCGGATTTGGCTTTGCAGGTAAAATTTTTCCCACCATCAACCCAAAACAAATTTTGCAAGAAAACACTGCTAATTTCTTTCTTGCAGATGATCTGGGTGGAACAAGAGCTGAGCATTACACTGACGTAGTACTAACAAACGAACCTGCACTTTCGATAAACAGTGCAGTATTAAAAAGTTTTTTGTATGTTATAAAACTAGCGCGAACATTATCAAAAGTGGATAAAAACCCTGGTATCAGGCAAATCTATGAAATATCAGAATTAGGTGAATCTAATACCGCTGAAATTTATACACCACGCTGGATGAAAGTTGAAGCTAAGGAAGGTCAAACAGTTGATGCAGAAGACTTTCGTAATGAATTAAATATTGCAAAAAATGAAAAACTCATCTTTTCTATTAAACCATAGGTATTTAAAGTATTTGACATCAACAAGCTTTACCACTGAAACCATAATAATACTTGATAATATAGCATTAGGCAAGTACTGGAATAATGGCGTTAAAAATAGCAATGTAAGTGCTACTAAGACAACACTGAATATAGCAGACAAATTCGTTTTTGTACCCGCATCATAACTAATAGCTGACCTTGAAAAACTAGCAGTAACCGGATACCCTTGAAATAAAGAACCGACGATATTTGAGGTACCCAAGGCTATTAATTCTTGATTGGCCTGTATCGTTTCTTCACCACTTTTATCCTCCAAGGCTTTACCAATTGATATCGCTTCTAAGTACCCCACAAGGGCAATAGCAACTGCAATAGGCCATAATTGCTTTATATCCTCTAAGTTCAACGTAGGTATTACAATCGAAGGCAATCCTTTTGGGACATTACCTACCAACTTAACTCCATAGGCTCCCATTTGAAAAACATACACTGCTAGTATGCCTAACACTACAATTATTAATATACCCGGAATATTTTTATTCCATTTCTTAAAACCTATCAAAAGTCCAATTCCAACTATGCCCAGACCGAAATCAAACAGATTTATTTCACTTAATTCATTAAAAATATTAAGTACTGTTTGGTAAATTTTATTGCTATTTTCTACCGATATACCTAGAAGATGTTTTAACTGACTTAGTATAATAATGATTGCTGCTGCAGAAGTAAACCCACTAATTACGGGCTTGGACATAAAATTGACCAAAAAACCCATACGAAGAATACCCAATACTAATTGTATAGCACCAACCATTAGTGTTAGAACAACCACCATTTTTATATAATTCTCTACTCCTGTAATTGCCAAAGTACCTAAACCTACTGCAACCAATAATGAGTCCATAGCAACTGGCCCTACTCCAATTTTTCGTGAAGTACCTAAGAATGCATATGTAAGTACAGGAAACAATGCCGCATATAATCCGTGAACAGGAGGAAGACCTGCAATCATGGCATACGCCATACCCTGAGGAACCAAAACAATACCAACAGTTAAGCCTGCCAGTAAATCTTTAATAAAATAGGCTTTTTTATAGGTAGATACCCAATCCAAAAATGGCAATAAATTCCTCACGTGGTAAATTTAATCATTTCACAGAGCATAAGAAGAGGTATTTACAACCATTACTTTACTGGTTTAAAAGTCTATTAAATTCTAAAGATTTTTCAACCCAAAAATCTAAATCATCTTCGCTATCAAAACCATCTGCTCCTATAAATAAGAAACCGCGCATAGGTTTACCGGTGAAATCCATTGGTTTACTACCAGGTTGATTCAATAATTCTTCATAATTTAATTTTCCGACCCGTACCATTACCTTATCCTCTTCACTTTTTTTATCGAAAAGAATTCCTACACACATTTTACCATTTACCATAAAGGTGAGACCGCCCATCATCTTTTTCTCTTCAATTTCACCTTTACCTTTTAATCGTTGTCGAATTCGGTCTGCTAAATAATCACTGTACGCCATGGGTTAAAAATTTAGTTCTTCGCCTGCCAATTCTTTGTACGCTACTTCATCTGAAACTGATACTACATTTCCGATGTAACTTTTACCTCGCAGTTTGCCTACGGTGTACGCATTCAATACTACTTCGTTATCGACACTCAACAGTTCTTTTATTTTATTATCAAATTCGCTTGATGATGTTAGCCATTGCTCTTCCATAGCATCAGAAAGCATTAATGGCATACGGGGTTCATTCAACTTTGGATTGTTGTGAATTTTCGACATCATCGTATTCCCTTTTGTAGTAACAATGGAAAAAGATTTAATAACACCTCCATCATCAGGATTAATCCATTCAGACCAGAGACCTGCAAGTGTTAATGGTTCATTATTTTTTCGTTGGATAAAAAACGGATATACTTGATTTTTATAATGGTGGTGCTCATAAAATCCGTCAACATTTATAATGCATCTTTTCTCAGTTGCGGCATCTCTAAATGCAGGTTTTTCAAAAATGGTTTCTACTCTAGCATTCAAAGTATTGTTCCAAATTTTCTTTTGCTGTTCAACGCTTTTAACCCAATGTGGTATGAGTCCCCATGTGGCTACAATTGGATAAAACGGGTCTTCGCTAGTATAAATCAACACCTCAGGATGCGAAAACCCAGACGCATGGTGTAGTGGCAAATCGGTAAGCGGTGCTAACTTTTCAATAATCTCTTCAATCGCCTTTAAATCTTGATTTCTTGTTGCCCGTTTTAATTGTGCCTCTAAACTGGCTTTTATATCGTAACACATATATTCAAAATTTATAATAAGAAAAACTACATTGGCTTCAATACCACTTTAAAATCGTTCGGTTTATTTGTCAAGTGCATAAAACCGTCAGCTAAATTTTTCTGTTTTACTGCATAAGGGTAAAAAGTAATAGGTTCTATGCATACCATATTAGGAACTTCGGTCCAAAGCATAAAATGTTTAAAACCTTCCGTTGAGATTTGTATTTTTTTGACATCACTTAAGCTAATAACATTCGTGTTTGGCACTTGCAATGCCCTACTGCCTACTGCCATCACCTCATCAATTGAAATTTCTTTATTGCCGACTGAAATTATTGGGTTGTTAGAATGAAGCATAAATGCGGGATGATAGCCTAACATAAACGGCATGCCTTTATCACCAAAAATCGTAAATGTTATTACCAACTCATTATCCTTTAGCTCGAATGCCTTTTTAAATTCAAAATTATATGGCCAACTAAGCTTTTCTTCAGTTGATTTAGCGGGATATTTAGAATTTAAAACCTCCGTATTTGCACTATATTTTTTAGTAAAAACAGCTTTACTTGCGGTATTTTGAGCAACCGTATATTTCATTTCTCGAAGCAAACCATGTTGATCTTGAGTAGCATCGCCTTTTGGTGTACTTACCTTAAACCCAGCTTCGTTTGTTGGGCCAATAATTGGAAACATTTCGGTATCGACACTTCGCCAACCAGGATTCCCTTTTTGATGCATAAACTCATGACCAGAAACGGTATACCCTACAAGTTCTCCGCTTTCAATGGTTACTGTTTGATTTCCTGCCTGAAGTGTTTTTATATTACTCATTTATCAATCTGTAAATTAATAGTGCCGTTCTTTTGGTAAGTGCTTCGATCGTATTTAAATTAACCGTTTCTTCTGGTGTATGGGCAGCATTTCCCATAGTTCCTAATCCATCTAAACAATCAACATATTCCGCTACGAAAGATGTGTCTGCCGCACCTCGCTTACCCGGGTCATAAGCTAAAACTTCACCTTGGTTTAAATCTAGGCTAACCTTATTCAATTTTACGAGCAATGCCTCGTTACCCTTTGTTGGCTGCATGGCAGGGTAACTATCTTCAAAAGTTACCGTTGCGGAAGTATGGGGCAAATTATTCGAAACTACCGCTCTCATTTTATCACGTGCACGTTCTTTTTGCTCTTCGGATATAAATCGGAGTCCGCCACGAACTTCAGCCTTTTGGGCAACCACATTTGTTTTACCGAAAACAGTGCCTTTACTTGTCATTTCATCAAACTCTACAAATGTACCACCCAGCAAAGTACCCGGATTAAAAGTCAATAAATCTTCACCTTTTACATCGGTATAAAATCCGTTTAAAATCCGTGACATTTCAAATATGGCACCCGCACCGGTATCTTCACTAAAAATCCCTGACGAGTGGGCTCTTTTACCTTCCACTACCACTTTCCAATCAGATGAACCTCTACGCGCTACAGTAGCATAATTAAAACCTGTTGAAGTTTCAAAACCCAAAGCAATATCGCTTCTTTTAGCCGCCTCAATTAAATCTTTACGGCTTTCCTCTAAAGGGTTACCCGTGCTTTCTTCATCACCGGTAAAAGCAACAATAATTTGGGCATCTTTTAAAAGACCGTTTTCTTTCAAAGCCTTCAAAGCATAAAGTACGATTACATCACCACCTTTCATATCATTGCCCCCAGGCGCATGTGCGATAGAATCATTGACCATTTCGAAAGTTTGAAACGGACTATCTTCTTCAAAAACAGTATCTAAATGACCGATGAGCAATAATTTCTTGCCTTTAGAACCTTTAATTTCAGCAAATAAATGTCCGGCCCTATTCATTTCTTCCGGCATTGGTATCCAAGTACTTTCAAAACCTATTTCTTCAAAAGCGATGGCAAATTCTTTACCTACTTTCTCTATTCCTTTTAGGTTTAAGGTACCGCTATTGATATTCACGACTTTTTCTAAAAAGGAAATTGCTTCAGCATTATTCTGCTCAATATTTTTAACAATTTTCTTTTCGCTTTTTGTAAGTTTTTGGGCATTTGCAATGACCATGAACAATAGAAAAATTTGGGTAAGAACTAATTTTTGACGCATCTAATGTGTTTTACATCAAATTTACCAAAAAGGGGGGTAATGAAAGATTAAAAATAGATTAAGCTTTTGAAAAACTACTATTCGAATCTAATAGCTTTCACAGGAGTTATTCTAGTTATGATATATGAAGGAATCAACAGCATTAACAGACAAAGAAATAAAACCCCAATATTTAATAGAAGTATAGTAGACAAATCTATACTTACAGGAATATATTCTATGTAATACTCCTTTGGATTAGGAAACTTGAACAATCGAAATTTATCTTGAATGAATATGATACCTAGACCTATAAGATTTCCCCAAAATAACCCAACAGCAATTAAGTAAGCAGCATTGTACAAAAAGACTTTTCTTATACTCCAGTTGGTCGTACCTAGGGCTTTTAAAATACCAATCATTGGTGTACGTTCTAAAATCAAGACTAAAAGAGCGGTTATCATATTAATACCGCCAACAATAATCATAATACCAATGATCAATGCGATATTAAAATCGAAAAGCCCTATCCATTCAAAGATTTTATAATACTTATCCTTAATGGTTCTATTATCAAGCGTTGAGAATGTTTTTGATCTTATCTCGATATCCTTTTCATCAATATCATCGAAACTATTAAGAAACACTTCGAAGCTACCTACCTCGGTATCTTTCCATTTATTCATACGTTGTATGTGCCGTATGTCTGTAAAAATATAAAGTCCGTCAATTTCTTGGAAACCGCTATCATAGATTCCAGTAATTGTAAATTTTCTTTGGTTGGGGATTTTATCGGCTGCATCATCCCGAAGAAAAAAAGTGAAGAAAGAATCACCTACTTTAAGGTTTAGCCGGTTTGCCATGATCTTTGATATCAACACGTCAGAATTCAAATCCCCAGTATAATCAGGCAAAACCCCATCAATCAGAAATTCTTTAAATGGTGCCCAATTATAGTCTTTGCCAACACCTTTGGCAATAATGCCCTCAAAAGTTTCTTCTGTTCTAATAATGCCCGCTTTGGTTGCTACGGCCTGTATATGCACAATGCCTTCTACACTTTTAAATTCAGGATAAAATTCTTGCTCGGTACTCACAGGTACAATAGAAATTTCAGAATTATTATTATCGTAATTGTAGATTTGAACATGACCATTAAAGGCGGTGATTTTTTCTCGAATCTTCTCCTTTAACCCCAGTCCTGTAGCTATGGCGATCAACATCATGATTACACCAATAGCAATTGCGGCAATTGCTATTTTTATTATTGGTGCGGATATACTAATTTTATGCTCCTTACCCTTTATAAGCCGTTTGGCGATAAAATATTCTAGATTCAAATGATGTTATATTTATCCAATTTCAAAAGTACAGTTTTATTATGGTTATTGGTATTGGCCACCTGCGGAAACGAAACTGAAAAGATGGCTTCTACAACACCGCCACCTGCTGAGCCACAAAGTGAGAAAGCTGAAAAGGAAATAATAGTTGCCGCTAATAGAACCGATGCCTACCTACCTTTATTAAAAGGGAAGAAAATAGGGATTGTTGCTAATCAAACTAGCGTTATATTCAATAAAGTAGGCCATACACACGTAGTCGATTCGTTACTTTCTTTGAATGTGAACATCAAGAAAGTCTTTGCTCCTGAGCATGGTTTTAGAGGTCAGGCCGATGCTGGAGAACATGTAAAAAACAGTACCGATACTAAAACAGGGCTACCCCTTATTTCTTTATACGGTAAGAATAGAAAACCTAGTCAAGAGCAATTGGAAGATTTGGATATCGTGCTTTTTGACATTCAAGATGTTGGGGTTCGCTTCTACACCTATATCGCGACAATGCAATTAGTAATGGAAGCTTGCGCTGAAAAAGGGATTCCTGTGATGGTTTTAGACCGACCAAACCCTAACGGACATTATGTTGATGGACCAACGATGGAGGCAGCACATACCTCATTTTTAGGAATGACCGAAATTCCATTAGTTTACGGTATGACAATTGGTGAGTATGCTACCATGATCAATGAAGAAGGATGGCTAGAAAATAGTGCAAAAGTAGATTTGACCGTCATTCCTTTAGAGAACTGGACCCATACTAGTTTTTATAGTTTGCCCATACGGCCTTCCCCAAATTTACCAAATGATACTTCTATAACACTTTATCCAAGCCTCGGTCTTTTTGAAGGGACTAACGTAAATGCAGGTCGTGGAACAGAGTTTCAGTTTCAACGCTACGGCGCTTCATTTTTAGATAGTGAAAAATATAGTTTCACGTATACACCAGAACCAAATTTCGGTTCAAAACACCCAAAAGAAGAAGGGAAACTTTGCTATGGTGTAGATATTTCTAAATCTGAGCGAATGGGTGAAGTGACTATGAATTATGTCATAGATGCATACAATAATTCTAAAGACAAAAGCACCTTTTTTCTCACAAGTGGTTTTACGAAACACGCTGGTACCGAAATATTGCAAAAACAAATTGAAGCCGGAAACTCCAATGTTGAGATCAAAGCAACATGGCAGCCAGCCTTAGAGAAATTCAAAAAAATTAGAGCGAACTATCTGCTTTATTAGAAATTAATCTTCGACTAAATCAGTTGTTGGTTTGCGATAGCTCACAAACGGATATTTCAGCAAAGAACCAATTTTTCCATTTTCAACCTCATCAGGAAAAGTGTCAACACCATAGACAATTTTCTCTCTATCTAAATGTATGTAGGTACCAAATAGACGGTCCCACCAAGAGAAAATATTCCCGTAATTACTGTCGGTATATGGCAATACATAATGGTGATGTACTTTGTGCATGTCTGGCGAGATCAACACATAGCTCAATGCTTTATCTACACCTTTTGGTAGCTTAATATTTGCATGATTAAATTGGGAAAGCACAACAGACAGGCTTTGATATAACATAATAATACCGATAGGGGCACCAACAACAAATACCCCAAGCAATGTAAAAACATAACGAATTAAACTCTCTAAAGGATGATGTCTGTTCGCTGTAGTCGTATCAACATTATGATCTGTATGATGAACCAAATGCACCATCCACAAAGGTTTTACCTTATGTTCTACCCAATGCGCCGTGTAAGCGCCAATTAAATCTAATAGAGCTACACCTAAAAAAACATATGCCCATAATGGCATTGCTGGTAACCAGTTAATTATCCCAAAATCATTAGCAATTGCCCAGTCAGATGTTTTTAAGAGCAAAAATGCCAATGGAAAATTAATAACGATAGTGGTCAATGTAAAAAAGAAATTGGGCAAGGAATGTTTCCATTTATCATAACTCCCATTAAACAAGGGCACAATGCCCTCTAATATCCAAAAGAAAGTTATTCCCCCTACCAAAATTAATGAACGGTGTGCGGGCGGTATGGTTTCGAAATAAGATATTAAATGTTCCATGTAGTAAAAATAGTGGTTATCGATTTAAGTTAGAACAGGACTAAGGCTTTTCATAGGAGCCATTGTTGTGCTTTCGTTATTTATCCAGTTCAGGCTCAATTTGCTTTAATATAGTTTTAATCTCTGTCTTTATTCCTCCATATAAGCGTGGTCCATTCGTTGCTTTAGCCAGCAGACTGTAAACCAAAAGACAATTTTCAAATTCAACTGATTCGAATATCCGCTTGTTATCTACCTTTTCGGAAATCGATTCGTGTTCAAAATCAATAAGTCCTATATCCATCACAATGTTTCGTATACTTCCCTTTTTATAAAAAAGAGTACGCAATTTTTCATCGGTGAATTCTGCTCCATTTAACTGAATGTTTAAGAAGTTCAATGAACTTTCGGAAGAGGCTAAGTTCTGCCTTAAGCTTTTATTCAAAATTATATTGAGTTTACCTGAACTAATGATGTCGCTTAAAACTCCTGTTGCAGGCAAATAGCTTAATTGACTGCCAAAAATAGGGGTGAACATTTGAGAAATTCTCT
>RCMY010005305.1_pt1 | contig 10977 bp, 11 predicted proteins | sample 2041341 | NCBI WGS metagenome assembly RCMY01 (sample SAMN09708234, study PRJNA481090) | Marine sediment metagenome, whole genome shotgun sequencing project.
GAGTTCTACAGCGAGATCTTCTCGAGCATGGATGTGCCCTACGAGGCGGTCCGCTGGCGTAAGGACGCCATGGCGGACTCCAAGAACGTTGACCTCGCCCACGCCAAGCAGCACGGTGTCAACACACTTATCAACCAGTACCGGGTTCGTGGCCACCTCATCGCCAACACCAACCCGCTTTCGGATGGCCCAAAGGAAACCCATCCCGAGCTGGACCCGGCTACTTATGGACTCACAATCTGGGATCTCGATCGAGCATTCTTGACCGGGACCACCGAGGGCATCTACGCCGCCATCGACGGGGAAGCCAAGCAAATGAAGCTCGGTGAGATTCTCGGTGTGCTGCGTGATGCGTACTGCCGCACGATTGGTGTGGAGTACATGCACATCGCCGACCCCGCGGAAAAACGATGGATCCAGGAACAGGTGGAGATACCGGCGCCGCCCAGCAGTCGTGATGACCTGCACCACGTTCTGGAACGACTCAGCACCGCCGAAGCCTTCGAGAAGTTCCTTGCCGCCCGGTACGTTGGCCAAAAGCGATTCGGACTGGAAGGCGCTGAGAGCGCGGTTCCGATCATCGATGCGATTCTGAACGACGCCGCTGACGCTGGCCTCGAGCGTTCAATCATCGGTATGGCCCACCGCGGGCGGCTCAACGTCCTCACCAACATCATGAAGAAAGGGCACCGCGACCTCTTCAAGGAGTTCGAGGGCGCAGTAGACGAGAGTGCCATCCAAGGGTCAGGGGACGTCAAGTACCACCTCGGGTACACCAGCGTCCACACGAGCCGAACCGGCAATCCCATCGAGATCGAGTTGGCCGCCAATCCTTCCCATCTCGAAGCTGTTGGCCCGGTGGTCGTGGGAATGGCCCGGGCGTACATGGACCTGACCGACGTTGGCAACTACCCAATCCTGCCGCTTCTACTTCATGGCGATGCCGCGTTCGCCGGTCAGGGCGTGGTGGCGGAGACGTTGAACTTGAGCCAGATCAAGGGCTTCAAGGTTGGCGGCACGGTGCACCTGATCATCAACAACCAACTTGGCTACACCACCGCCCCGCACCACAGCCGCTCATCGGAGTATTCCACCGACGTGGCCAAGATGGTGCAGGCACCGATCTTCCATGTGAATGCCGACGACCCTGAGGCCTGTGTGCGAGTTGCTCAGCTGGCCTTCTCCTACCGGCAGCGTTTCAACAAAGACGTAGTGATCGACATGGTCGGCTATCGACGGCACGGTCACAACGAGGGCGACGATCCCAGCTACACCCAGCCGGTCATGTACCGCAAAATCGCCAACCGGCCAAGTGCCCGCACCCTCTTCACACAGGCCTTGATCGATCGTGGCGAACTCAGCATCGAAGAGGCCGAAAAGGCCATCGAGTTCTTCCAGCAACTGTTGCAGCAGGCGCTTGAGGACACGCGGGAGTCCGCTCCGCCGGAGGGCATCAAGGCCAAGCCGGCTCCGCCCGCTCTCGGGGTACTCCCCCACGTCGACACCTCGGTAGACCAGGCCGCGCTGGACCGTGTTTACGCCGCCCTTTCTACGGTCCCTGACGACTTCGAGGTTCACCCCAAACTCGCTCGCCAGTTTGTGACCAGAGACAAGATGTGGGCGGGCGGCGAAGTCGACTGGGCGCTCGGCGAGGCATTCGCAATGGGCACCCTGCTCGATCAAGGGACCTCCGTTCGACTCGCCGGGCAGGACAGTCGGCGCGGCACCTTCGCCCACCGCCACGCCACGTTGAGCCATTATCAAAGTGGCGCCGAGTACACGCCGCTTGGAGCCGCAGGGCGAGATGGCGCCGAGTTCTGGGTCTACGACTCCACCTTGTCCGAATATGCGGGGCTGGGGTTCGAATACGGTTACTCCCTGGCCAATCCCGCAGTCCTCACCCTGTGGGAGGCGCAGTTCGGCGATTTCGTCAACGGCGCCCAGATCATTATCGATCAATTCATCGTGGCGGCCGAAGACAAGTGGAATGAACGATCACCGCTCGTCATGCTCCTCCCTCATGGCTACGAGGGACAGGGGCCCGAGCACTCCTCAGCCCGCCTCGAGCGTTTCCTGTTGCTGTGTGCAGAAGACAACATTCAGGTTGCCAATTGCACAACGGCCGCGCAGTTCTTTCATCTCCTTCGGCGGCAGATCGTCCGAGAGGTCAACAAACCGCTCATCGTTTTCACGCCGAAATCCGGCCTTCGAGCCAAGTGGTCTCGAAGCCCGGTTGCCGCCTTGCTCTCGGGCTCGTTCGAAGAGGTCCTGGAACCTGCCCCACTGGCCGATCCTGGATCGGTTCGTCGCGTGGTATTTGCCTCGGGCAAAGTGGCCGCCGAAGCCGAGCAGCACCGCGATGAGCACGGCCACAATGCCGCCGTCGTCCGCGTGGAGCAGCTCTATCCGTGGCCGTTCAAAGATGTAGCTGCGGCTCTCCAGCGCTACGGCAATGCCAACGAGATCGTGTGGCTGCAAGAGGAACCCGAGAACATGGGACCTTGGAACTCGATCAAGGGCCGGCTCTACGAAGCCCATGGCGATACCCATGAGATCCGGCGTGTCAGCCGCACCGAGTCTGGTAGCCCCGCCACCGGGTCGCGCGCGATCCATCTGCAGGAGCAAGAGCAACTCATGCAACGAGCCTTCGGAGCGCTGTAGAGCGCTGGCCCGTGAATCAGTACTCGCCTTCTGCCGAGCAGGTACCTAGCGCATTCTGTCCCGAAGATCCTCCAGGGTTTTGCGGAGGAGCCGACTGACGTGCATTTGACTAACGCCGATCTCTTCAGCAATTTCCTGTTGAGACTTCTCCTCGAAGAACCGCATCACAAGGATCTTGCGCTCCCGCTCTGGCAGCGTCTCCAGAAGAGTCTTGACCGCCATCTGGACCTCGGAGTGTTCAATACCCTTGGCATCGGCGGGGAGTAGATCGCCGAGACGTAGGCCATCGCTGTCCCCCACTGGACGCTCGAGGCTTTCGGCTCGATACCCGGTGTTCTGGACTTCGAGCGCCTCGATTACTTCGTCTGCGTCCAGGTCCAGTTCGGCACCCAACTCTGCGATCGTGGGAGGTCGGCCGAGATCTGTGGCCAGCCGGTCGTTGGCCTTCCGGACTGCGATAGAACGCTCCTTGAGACTGCGCGGAACCCTCACCGCCCACATCTTGTCCCTGAAGTATCGCTTCAACTCGCCGTCGATTGTGCGACCGGCGAACGTAGAAAACTTCACGCCAACCGCTGGATCAAAGCGCTCTACGGAACCGACGAGCGCAAGCTTGGCCACCTGCCGAAGATCCTCTTGTTCTGCACCGCGGTTGTTGTACCGCTTGGCGAAAAACTCTGCCAGCGGAATATAGGACTCTACGAGTTCGTTTCTGATGGCCTCGGTGGGAGCTGAGGCATATCTCCGGAAGAGGTTCTCCCGCCCTTCCTCAAGCTCCGGTGTCACTCTGGAGATCTCGACTTGCTGAAGGCAAGCCGAGTCCTTCCGTCCTCCAACTTCGTGGAGAACTCATCCACCATCGCTCCAAGGATGGCCGACGCCAGATCGTCGATATCGGGAGATGCCGTTTCGGATGCTTCGGCGACCACGGCAAAGTGGAGTTTCCCATCAACGCCGGAGACACTCAGCTCCATGCGAGTTCCTGACTTGGATCTATCCAGACTCCACGTGACGGCTTCGGTTACGGCGAGCCGCAGGTCATCCAGCGCATCAACCCCAAACCCCAGCATCGCGCCAATTGCGCTGGCGTTGACACGACACAGGGACAAATACCCCGACTGTGCCGGAATGCTGACAACAACTCCATCGGCTCCTACGCCGGTCGCACTCATCACAATTCAAACCCTTCCTCTCGGTATCGAAACGCTACCTGCACTGTCTGGATTAGCGTCATCTCGCTTCTAGCCCCCTACCGGAAGTGGCGCGGCCCAATTCCTCCTCAGCAGTGTCGACCAATGCGGGTTGCTCTATCCTTTCGGTGACACGGCACACGCCCTATGCGCCGGGAAAGAACGCATCTCATGGAGCTCAGAAACGTTGCAGGCGAGAAATGGTTGGTCGCCCTGTCGGGTGAGGTAGATGCCGACAACTGCGCTGAAGTAAGCGCCGGTCTTCTTGCCGAAAAACGGATCTCTCCAATCCTCGAACTTGACGTTTCGGGCTTGACGTTTCTCGACTCATCGGGCATTAGTGCGCTCCTTCAGGTGCAGTCTGAACTAAAGGCCGACGGACATGATTTGAAGCTCATCTCACCCACCGATTCCGTGCACCGCGTCCTCGAGATCACAGGACTCCTAGGCGTCTTCGGACTCGCAGAGGAGCCGGCGTGAGTACCCCCACTCGGCAAAGCTAGGACCGGCTGGCCCTGCCGTCGATCCCATTGGTGGAGGCGGGCTCGAGAAAACAACCGAGGCCTAGCTGCAGCAACTCTCGAGCGTTCGCCAAGGCTGGACCGTCCGCCCGGCACGGGCCCCATGCGAGCGCTCCTCGCTGGGAAGATCGAGCCAGACGGTCACGCACGTACTTTCGTCTTCCACCGAGACCTCGCCACCACTGGTGAATGCACGGATCAGCCGTAGTCCTCGACCGCTGGGGAGCGCGTCGATTGGCCGGCTTGTCCGAGCGATCACAGAATCGATTGCCGCCGTCCTCTCAGCGAAGTTCGGATCCCATGCGCCTTGATTTGTAACCGAACATGCGATCCGCGGTGGTTCGTCATCGTCGATCAGCGTCATCTTGATCTCCACCGACCCTCTCTTGTTGGCCGCGATCGCATTACACATCAGTTCGGTGGCGACAACGTCCCATGCGCCAAGCGGAAGTTGACGAGACTTGAGCCAGCGACGGACTTCTGATCGAACTTGCTTTAGCGTTGCAGTATCTGGTGAACATTTCATGATCAGCGCCGTCGGCCCATGTGCGCTGGAAACCACCATGGGTTGATCCTTACCCAGCCGGGGCGGGGGATAAACGCCCGGTATGCGAATTGGCCCAGTCGGATGGCAAAGCGCCAAGAGAGGAGGGGGCTGGGTGTCGCCCAAAAGGTTTATTTAAAAGGGCTTCGGGAAGAGACTCCCCATGCAGCAACCGTCGGGGATCATCATGAAGTTGATGGTCCCGGATCTCCTGGGTCGGACGTTGCTACGAGATGGTTCCGATGCCTGAGCACGAAGGCGCCGATCGGCGCGCCGCCGCCATCGTCGCCCCGGTAGATGACCAAACCGCCCCTACGGCGGCCAAGTTGTCTGTGCCGATCTGGTTGGACCGCAGCGCCGGCTGGGCGTGGCGCTTGCTACTCATCGGCGCGGTCGGGGTCGCCGTCCTCTGGATCTTCTCGCTAATCCGTCTTGCTGTGGTGCCGTTTCTCATCGCCACGATGTTTGCGGCCGCATTGCAGCCACCGATCCAATGGCTCCGCAAGCATGGGGCTCCTGCGGGTCTGGCGGTCTCCGTAGTCTTCGTCCTTTCACTTCTACTCCTAGTTGGTCCATCGGTGTTTGCTGTGCAAAGCGCCGCCGTAGAGCTGACCCATGTTGATGATGACTATGCCAGTGTTCGGGCCGAGGTTGATCGGTGGTTGATGGAAGGACCCATGGGTTTGTCACGGGAGGAGATCACTAAGGCCGAGGAGACAATTCGTGATAACGCGATCGGCGGAATCCGCCGCTACGGCAGCTCCCGAGGATCGGCAATTCTCAGCCTGGCCAGCGGCGCGCTCCTCCTATTGGTACTGACGTTTCTTTTTGCGAAGGACGGCAGTGCAATGTGGAACAGCGCAATACGACGCGTGAATTCGTCTCGAAGGAGGGCAATCAACGAGGCTGGAGCCGCCGCGATCCAGGTCATGGCCAACTACGCACGCGCCATCCTTGCAACCGGTTTCATCGACGCCGTACTCATTGGCCTCGGATTGTGGGTCTTGGGCGTTCCCCTGGTTGTGCCATTGATGATTCTTACGTTCATAGCTGCACTCTTTCCCGTCGTGGGTGCAGTTGCCGCCGGGATTGCCGCAACCTCCGTGGCTTTCATCCTGGTTGGCCCCAGCACCGCTATTTGGGTTGCCGGATGGTCACTGGTGGTCCAACAATTGGAGGGGAACGTAGTCATGCCGCTTGTCATGGGCCGCACCGTTAACGTCCATCCTGCAATCATTCTGCTCTCACTCACCGCAGGAGCAACACTGGCCGGGCTCGCCGGCGCCTTCCTCGGCGTCCCCGTAGTGACGGCCGGGATGGCCGCGGTGTCTGCATTCTCCCAGGCTCGGGTGAAAGCTTCCGACCTGCCAACGCTTACCCCGTAATCTCAGACGTCATACCGGGACCATCTGGGTGAGGCTTCGCTGGAAAGTCGTACGGATAGCCGGAAGACCAGTGGCTACCGTCGAAGACCAGTGGCAACCGTCTCCGGCTCGGAGACGGTGAATCCACGTCCACCGTCGTTCTTCATCAGAGGCTTTGGTTTCAACGTCTAGGCCGGTTGACGATCACCGATGATCGGAATGGATGACGTGACGTCTTCTGAGTTCCCACAGCGGCGCCGCCATGCGAAGAACCCGGCTACGGCACCCGCCGCGATCAGCACAGCGATGGCATAGCGCGACGAAAGGAACCGTTTCGTTCCGTATGCCACTGCCGGCACGGCGAGGTCCACCGCATCGCTAGCTACATCGGAGGCGAGGTCGATCGCCGAATCGACGGCGTCCTCGGCGAACGCCATGGCTGTATTGGTAACTTCTGTCATCGGGAGATTCATCTGGTTGACTTGCCCGGCGGGCTGGAGGATCAAACGTCACAGGGTCAGACGTCGTTGGATCAGTCGAGGGCATACGTGATCGTCCAGGCCACTAGAACAGCGTCCGAATACCCGTCAGGCTCCTGACGTTTCAAGAAATCTCGGTCGATTTTGTTTAGCGATGGTGGGGAAGGGTATTCCATCCATATCGAACTGGGCAGTGTGCTCAGGCACTAACACAAAGGAGGAGAGCACATGCTTTACGGAGGAATTCTCGGAACCATTCTCGTTATTCTGCTGATTATCTTTCTCGCCAAGCGAGTCTGATCCAGCCACTGGGCCGGGATGAGCTAAAGGGCTCATCCCGGCTCTTTCGCGTTTTGGGAATTCTTCGCGTTCGGACCGAGGACAATCTCCCAGCAGAGATCTCGACAGCGTTTCGACAACGGCATTGGCGGGTACGACATGAACGTACCCCCAACGAAAGGAAGTATTGATGAGTGGTGAAATGGACAAGCTGAAGGGCCGGGCCAAACAGGCTGCCGGAGACCTAACCGACGATCACGAGCTGGAGCGAGAAGGCGAACGAGACGAAGCGGCCGGGAAGGTGAAAGACAAGGTGGATGACGCCAAGGACGCCGCCAACGACGCCATCGACTCGGTGAAACGCAAGTTCGACTAAAGAGGGTTCAAGAGAGAGGCCCCGGTTCGCGCCGGGGCCTCTTTACGTTTCGCGCGCTCCATTTCGCGCGCTCTTCCCGGCAATGCGCCCCCTCCCCGCTCAGGCGGAGCGAACCCCACCACCCGGCGTGACTTCTCCCGAGCCCTGCATCGCTGCTTTGAAGCTGGGTGTCGCCTGCAAGGCGATGATGTCCGCTGGCATCTCGATATCCGCTGAATCCAACGCTTCCTTGACGGTCTTGATCGCCGCATCGAGCATCACACGAACCTCGTGTTGCTCGGAACCGCACCAGAATCGCGCCTGGATGTTGACCGTTGAGACACCTAGTTCGTTGATTAATGCTTCCGGCGCTGGCTCGGAGGCGACACCTTCCAGACCCTTCAACGCATCCACGATCACCTGGGTTGCCTGTCGAGCGTCGTTTTCGTAGGCAACCCCAGCGATGAAATCAATGCGACGATCATCGAAGTGCGTGTTGACCGTGATTACGTTCTTGTAGACGTCACGATTGGGAATCACCACGAGACGACCGTCGAAGGTCTTGATCCGCGTCTCCCTGATAGTGATGGCCTCAACGGTCCCAGCTTGATCTGAGACTTCGATCTGGTCACCGGACTCGAAGGGTTGGCGTATCAAGAGGAGCACACCGGAGAGCGTGTTCTCCAAAATATCCTGGAAGGCAAATCCGATGGCCACCGAGAAGAACCCGAGACCGGCAAGAAGATCCACTGGCTTGACCGAGGGGAATGCTGCGGCGGTCGCCGCCAGGGCAAAGACACCGAAGATGATCCAGCTTGCAAGTTTGCTCATTACACGAGCAAATGACTCCGTCTGGCTGCGCTGGAACCCCCGGTTCAAGCCGCTCCGAATTAGGCGTGAAAGTACGTATCCAACCAGAGTGATGACGATTGCCACCCCGACCCGCGGGATGGCCTCAAGGAAACCCTCGACCATGTTTCGGGCAGAGTCGGCGACCTCCTGAGAAGGAGAATCGAGCGATTCGTCGGAATTCTGGAACAGTGCGGTTGGGAGGTTTGGCAAATGCATTGCATTGCTCTACCCGGAACGCCCCGTCTTCATTCTTCGCCTGACGCCGACTTCGATAGTCTCGCAATCTATTGACTGGAGGCGGCGACGGGCATTTCGCGGTGACGGGCCGAAGCGATACAAAACAATCCATAAGCGACTAGGCCGAGGCCCGTAAGGGCGACTAGGAGGCTACCGCCGGTTGTCTGCGTGGTCTGCCGAAGGGTGCTGTCCAGTCCTCCGGCCTCGGTCGCCTGCCCCTGCCAACCGGCAATAACGAGAAAGGCTGCTATGAGGATGAAGGAGAGTGAGCGACCGAACTCACCGGAGCGGCCCAGGCCGTCGATCAGTCGCCCCTCGGTGTCGCCGGCCGACTGAAGTTTCAGGTCGTCAGAATAGTCGCCCGTAAACGTGCGTCGTCCCCGGCGTATTGCGATAGCAGCAACCACTCCACCAGCGAGTGCCAAGGCCAGTCTGCCCAATGGGTATTGAAGGGCGATCGCTGACAACCGCTCTACTGTCCACTCGGCGTCTGAGGACGAGCTGAGCAGGGCCAAACGAATGGCCGTGACAGCAAGCGAGCCATAGAAGAAAATCCCAATGAGCTTGCCGACACGATCCAACCATGTGAGGACGTCCAGACCCCGCATCACGAGAAGGTAGGTGGTCTCCCATAGCGCGAACAATGCAAGACCAACTCCGAGCAGAACGAGCAGAACCGATCCCCCGGTGGCGTCGGCAACGAGCCGAAGCGCCCCCTTTTGATCGGCATCCTGAGTGAAGAGGCCAGCGGCCAGCGCCACCGCTATTCCGCCGGAAATCACATAGCTCACACCCCGAGCCGCCCAACCGAGCCTCGCCAGCGGCGCAACGCTGGTAGCCCAGCCTTCGTCGACGGGCAGAACCTCGGCCGCAGACTCTGCGGTCATCAGTCTCCAACTTCCGATTCATCGATATCGGTGTGATCGCCAAAAGCGTTTGCGTCGTCACTCAACGACGAGAGAGTGCTCCGACTAGCGTTTGAGTCCAAGGCATACAGATGCTCCGAGGCGTCTTGCGCAGGATTTTTCGCGCCGGGGTCCATGGATACTTCGCCGTTTGATGCTTCGGTTGTTGGGACCGGGTTCGCTTGTTCCTTTGTTGAGTCGCCAACTCGCGTCGATTTCGAGCTCGTTTTCTCATTTGGAAGTGACATGCTCATGGTGTGCCCGGACGATAGAGAATCAAACCGTTTGCCGATGAAGATGGCGGGTAGAACGAAAAAATGGCCCAGGACGAGCGACATATCCGAGAATCCAGCGAGCAGGAGGTTCACACCGATCTCGACTCAGTAGAGTCACTCCCCGTTGGAGAACTGGGATCGCTCGATGATTCGCCGGGCAATCTCCCTGGGAGTCAGGCAGATCCGAAGATGCCGGACTCAAAAGTAGATCCCGATACCCCGATCAGCAGCGCAAAGGGTACGGCGTAACATCAGCTCACTCGCGTAACCCGACCGACCAGCCACGTAGACCGAACGACTAACATCGCCTGATGAGTGAACTGCTTAGGGACCGTGGTCCGCTCCGGCTTCAGGCGCTCCGACTCCGGTTCACGGAGTCGCTCTTCTTCGTTCCGGCCCTCATGGTCCTGGCCAGTCTTTTGCTGTCCCAGGTCACGGTTGCGATCGACAGATCGGTCGCCGACGAAGTGCTTCCAAGCATTTTTCAGACGACCGTCGAGAGTTCTCGAGCGATTCTCGGGGCCATTGCCGGAGGGACGATAACAGCGGCATCCATCGTGTTCTCTTTGACACTCGTCGCAGTTCAACTTGCTGCAAGTCAATTCTCCCCTCGCGTGCTCCAAGGCTTTCTCGGTGACCGGTTCCAGCAGATCGTCATGGGAACCGTGGTGGGAACCTTCTCCTTCTCACTCTTCGTACTTCGAGACGTGAGTAGCGCGCCGGGAGACGAAAGCGCCTTTGTCCCTCAGCTATCGATTGCCGTAGCTCTACTTTTGGCCATTACCGCTCTCATGGCGGTACTTGCCTCCATCGACCACACCGCCAAGGGTCTCCGGGTTGGAACGGTGGCCGATGGCATCATGGAGCGGACAATCACCGTCATCAGGGACCAACTGGCCCCTCGTAGATCTGAGGAGAAATCACCGGTCCTCCTCGATGCTCCTGGCCGTACCCCCGCACCGCAGCTAGACGATGTTGATGTCGAAATGCGGCCGCCCCAAAGTGCGAGAACGCTCTTAGCCCCACGAACGGGTTGGATCACCGGATTCCAGGCGACTCGCGTCACCGAGGTTATTCCGGATGGGTCCACAGCTCTCGTCACCGCGGCGATTGGCACCTACGTTGTTGAAGGCACGCCTCTGGCACATGTCTGGCCCTGCGAAGAAGATGAGTTCAACGAGATCATCGAGAGCTTGCACGAGATCATTCGGATTGAGAACGAGCGATCCACTCAACACGACATCGGTTTCGGTTTCGTTCAATTCAACGACATGGCGCTGAAAGCGTTATCGCCGGGCGTGAATGACCCCAACAC
>RCMY010005306.1_pt1 | contig 10976 bp, 9 predicted proteins | sample 2041341 | NCBI WGS metagenome assembly RCMY01 (sample SAMN09708234, study PRJNA481090) | Marine sediment metagenome, whole genome shotgun sequencing project.
GAGCGCCTGCCTTACAAGCAGGATGTCGGCAGTTCGATCCTGTCATCGCCCACCATATTGATGGGTAGACGAGTTTCTTTGCGAAGAGACTCGTTTTTTTGTATGTAAAAATAATATTTTGCTTGAATAATTTATTTCATCCCGATATGATAAAAGAACAGAAAAAGTGAGGGGCGATTGGCACGATGAATACAGAAGAGCGCAGAGCAAAGGTCTTGGACCGGATCAAGACGGCGGAAAAACCAGTGAATGGAACGGCGTTGTCCAAAGAATTTTCGGTGAGCCGACAGATTATCGTCGGTGATATTGCAATTATTCGGGCTATGGGAGTGGAGATCTATGCCACGCCGCGTGGGTATCTGATTCCCGATGGCAATAAATCTTCCACCAATCTACTTGCCACCATAACTTGCAGCCACGACCGGGCGGGTTTACAGCGTGAGCTTGATATCATCGTTGATAACGGTGGGAAAATCCGCGATGTCATCGTCGAACACCCGCTTTATGGTGAGATACGTGCGGATCTGCTTTTGAATACTCGCCGTGATGTTGCGGAGTTCATTCGCCGCATGGATAATTGCCAGGCCCACCCTTTATTGATCGTTACGGGCGGAATCCATTTGCATACCTTAGAGGTACCGGATGAAGCAACCCTTGCTGCGATAAAGAAAGAATTGCAAGCTGAAAATATTTTAGCTGAAACGGATACGGAAATATAGAAATAGAAATAGCCAATCGATAGGATGACGATTGGCTATTTTTGCGCCTGAAATCCTTGCTTGTCATTTATCGGGATAGTCGTTATAATAAATAAATGACAAATCTATTGTAAAGACAGGTGTAAAAATGAATTTGGTCAATCGTTTAGAAATGATTCCCGCGGGGAAATTTCATTATCAACTATTATTCATCACGGGACTTGGTTGGATGTTCGATGCCATGGATACCGGTTTGATTGCATTTATTTTGCCGCTTTTGGCAAAGGCGTGGAATCTTACGACGGCACAAATGGGCCTTATTGGCAGCATGGGGCTTGTCGGCATGGCTGTAGGCGCTGTATTTGCCGGTGAACTGGCGGATCGATTTGGCCGTAAGCATATGTTTATGGCAACACTGGTTTTGTATTCGGTGGCAACTGGTTTATGCGGGATTGCCTGGAATTTTGAATCGCTCTTATTTTTTCGATTCTTTGTTGGTTTTGGACTCGGCGGGCAGCTTCCTGTAGCAGTGACTTTGGTGACAGAGTTTTCTCCGACAGCTGTTCGCGGCAAGTTCATCGTATTGCTTGAAAGTTTTTGGGGCGTTGGCTGGTTGGTCGCGGCGTTGGTGTCGTATCTCGTCATTCCTCATTTTGGCTGGAAATTTGCTTTTATATTGGGTGCAGTACCGGCGCTGTATGTTTTCTACATCTTTCACTGGATACCAGAATCTGTGCGATATCTATTGAATAAGGGCAGAGTTGATGAAGCTGAGCAGATTGTGCGCCGCATCGAAGCGAGCTGTAATATGCCATCGCCAGAACCGAGCAATATACAACTAGAAGTCGAAACAGAAACGGTCGGCAAAGTATCTTTTAAGGAACTTTTGACACCGGCGTTTATAAAGCATACCTTGATGCTTTGGGGACTTTGGTTCGGCATCGTATATTCGTATTATGGTATTTTCACGTGGCTGCCATCTTTGATGGTAACCAATGGTTTTACGGAGATACGGAGCTTTGAATATGTCATCGTCATGACTATCGCGCAGCTGCCAGGATACGCTGCGGCTGCCTATTGTGTCGAAAAATTTGGTCGCAAGGCAACTTTAGTGAGCTTTTTGATTTGTTGTGCGATTTGTGCCTATTTCTTTGGGCAAAGCACGAGCTCGGCTGCGATATTATCATGGGGCTGCGGCATGTCGTTCTTTAATCTTGGGGCATGGGGCGTTGTCTACAGTTATACGCCAGAACTTTACCCGACGAGGATACGGGCGCTTGGATCTGGCTGGGCGGCTGCAATCGGTCGTATCGGGGGCGTCTTGGCGCCGACTATTGTTGGTATAATGCTGGCAGGACAAAGTGATTTTAACAGCATTTTCGTGATGTTTACCGTAGTAATGCTTGGGGCAGCTTTTTTGGTGAGCGTCCTTGGCAAGGAAACCAAGGGAGTCAGACTTGATGAAATCAGTGAAGCTTGAAGCCTGATAGCTATACGATACGAAAAATCTTTGTTATAATTGAGATATAAAGTAAGAACGATGCAATAGGAGGGCTTTATGTCATATATTATAATAATCGGTGCGCTTTTTGCGTTTTGGGTCTATCGGGATGCAAAAAAATGGGGCTACAGCCAAAATATAGCAATTCTGTGGGCTTTGGGCAGTATTTTAGCTCCTTATATAGCGATTCCCATATACTTTCTCTTTGGCCGTAAGTTTCAGATTACTTCGCGGCAAAAAGAGCAAGACATGCAGACGATTGAAGCGGAAGCTGTTTTTGTGGGAGAAATGGTGGATTGTCCGATGTGTGCTAGCAAAGTCCAAGAGGATGCAGCTGCATGTCCGCGCTGTGGATATTCTTTGAAGCTCCTTTGCAGTAAATGCGGTCAAGAACTGGAACGAGAGTGGAAGGTTTGTCCATATTGTCAAGAGAAAGCACCGGAGAAATAAGCTCCTTAAGGGATTTTGCTGGACAGGGGCAGGCCTTCATGATATAATACTTCTTGTTCGTGTAGTAGATGCGCCTGTAGCCCAGTGGATAGAGCGTTGGCCTCCGGAGCCAAAGGCGTGGGTTCGATTCCCCCCAGGCGCACCATTGAAACTCAAGTTGGATGTGGATATACATTCGCTGATAATTTTATAAGTAATAACGAGAATGCAGAAAGTATCTGCATTCTTTTTTTTATGTCTATTATTGACAATGATAATCAATATTAATATAATGAATGTGCTTATAAATGAATTTTTAATGAATTTGATTCATTTATATATTTTATTGTTTGTTAATTCATTATTGTAAACTATTTATGAAGTTGTATTTTGTTCGATTTGCGCACCGAAATATTTTGATTTCGAAAAAATCGTATCTCACATTATTTTAGCGGGAGGAGATCCATAAGCAATTGATTTGAAAATAAATTGATAAAAAGTTTTTTTACTGTTTTTTCATGATGAAGAGGTGGTTTATTAAGTGCACACTTTTTTTAACGATTTCCAGCTGAAACGAAATGAAAAACTTACATTTCTTCTTTGAAAAAGAGAAATATGAATATACTTCACATTAAATTCATTGACAATGATTCTCAGCAGTGATAAAGTCAGTCGTAAATCAACAAATGATAATTATTATCGTTAACGAAGGAGGAATACTTTATGGGGTTGCAAGATTATATTAATAAATTAAGTGAAAGTAAGAAAAATGAGCTTTTAGGATGTAACAATAAAGATTCGAAACATCATGCTTTTGCGGCCAAACGAGTGGTACATGCAGGACTCCTAGGAGATCCAGTAGCGCAAGAAGAGCAACAGGTGGTTTGGCTGCAGGCTATGGAGAGCCCTGCGGATGTGGCGAAGGCGCATACGATTTATATTCATATTCCATTTTGCCAGACGAAATGTTTATATTGTGGATTTTATCAGCAGGCTAGCCAGCAGGAAAAAGAAGATCAATATATGGATCATTTGATTATGGAGATTGAACGCGATAGTGCCAAGGAACAATTTCGCGGCAATAAAATAGAGGCAGTGTTCATCGGGGGTGGCACGCCGACATCACTTTCTGCGCAGAATGCTAGCCGATTGCTTCAATCTGTGCAAAGTCATTTTGACTTGGCTGAAGATTGCGAGATTACTTTTGAAGGCCGCGTGAATGATATTGTAGAAGACAAAGTATCGGCATGGTTGTCTGGTGGTGTGAACCGCATTTCGTTGGGGGTGCAGTCGTTCAATACGGAGCTGAGACAGCGGGTGGGACGTATTGATACAGGTGAAGAAGTGATGAAACGTCTGCATATGCTGAAAACATATGATGTGACAGTTATTGTTGATTTAATTTATGGACTTCCGGGGCAGACGCGGGAAATTTGGCTTGAGGACTTGCGAATGCTTGTGGAATCTCCTGTCGATGGGATGGATATTTATCAATTGAATGTTTTTCCCGGAGGTGCTTTGGAGCAGGCTGTAAAAAATGGTGCGGTGCCGTCTGGTGCAGATATTGCGGAACAAGCAGATTTGTATGCAGAGGCACGAACGTTTTTGTTTAAACAGGGTTTTGAACGTCTTAGCCTTTGCCATTGGCGGCGTAATCGCCGGGAACTCAGCCTGTATAATACGCTGGCAAAGACCGGTGCAGTCGTTTTCCCTTTTGGCAGCGGAGCTGGTGGAAACTTTGCCGGCCTTTCCTTTATGCAGCAGCGTCAGGCTGAGGCCTATCAGGTGGCTGTCGCCCGAGGCGATAAACCGATAATGATGATGGCGCATCAGGTGGAAAAAAAGCTTCAACGAATAAGTGAAGCGATTATTTATAGTTTAGAAAAAGGTTTTTTGGACTTTAAACAACTTTGCCAGCAGGAAAATCGGTTAAAGGAACTGAGTCTTGTGCTCGATCGATGGGAAGCGCATGGACTTATACAGAAGGAAGATGAAATCTATTGTTTGACGCCAGACGGTGAGTTCTGGTATATCAGCATGACGCAGAGCTTGGTTGAATGTTCACAGGTTATTTTTGCGGGAACAACTTCATCTGTGCAGGAAAAAGAGTCGGATACGTTAGATGCGCTAGATGAGATCATAGCAGAAATCTTACCGGAAAGCACATTGGATGAGCGCAGACATATGGTGAAAAAAATTCCTTTGCCAGTTCGGATGATGCTTAAACGTTCATCGAAAGAAGCGCTTAAAAGTATGCTCAACGGCCTGCCTGCGAATATGTTTGAACGCATGATCGGAAAGGCAGCTTCTTGTAAATAAGTTAAAAACATTGATTAGTTAAGGAGAATTGAAAAGGTGAAAAACACAGATAGGTATTTGATTGTATATGCGAGCCGTACAGGCAATACGCGAAAACTGGCAGAAGCAGCACGTGATGTGCTGGGAGATAAGGTTGACATTATGCCGATTGAAGAGAATCCTTCACCAGAAGAATATGCTTGGATAGCGGTAGGGTTTTGGATCGATCAGGATGATGCCAATCAATCGGCGCAAGAATATTTGACAAAGCTGCAGGGGAAACGTGTGGCACTCTTTTGTACACTGGGGACACCTACAGAAATGCCGGCGGCAAAACAATGCATGGAAAAGGCGAGCCGTCATCTTGGCAGCAACTGCGAAATTATGGGAACCTTTATGTCACAAGGCAAGGTAGAAAAATCAGTTGCGGATTACGTGGAAAAGATCGCAAAACAAAAAAATGATGAGAAGATGCTGCAATTATTCCAACGTGTGATCCATAGTGCAGAGAGCCATCCGGATGCTGAAGATATAAAGCAGGTGCAGCAATTTTTTTGCAAGCTTGGTTAAGTCTGTTGAAAGATAGAAATACATAAATCGCTGGATGTGATTTTGTTTGAACTTAAAAAATAATCGGAAAGCAGGTTGTCAAATATGTATAATTTGGTCAGTAAAAAGAAAAAAGCGTTGCTCACGGCGGCGTTATGTTGTGCTATTTTGCCCGCTAATGCCCATGCGGCGGCAAGTAAGGACAGTGCCGTTGATGATTCCGTAATGGTCACCAATAGCCCTGTTATCGTGACTGCTTCACGGACAAAGCAAGATGTAAAAGAAACACCGGCAGCTGTCGAGGTGATTACGCATGAAGAGCTTGAACGCACAGGCGCCAATACGTTGACGCAAGCTCTGAAAATGACGACGGATATTAATGTCACGCAGAGTGCGATGGGGAACAATGTAAGTATACGGGGCATGAATAACAACCAAACACTTATTTTGGTCAATGGGCGTCGCGTCCGCACAGAAGATACGAATGATTCGGCCAATAAATATGAACTCAATCGTGTCAATATGTCAGATGTTGACCATGTAGAGATTGTGCGAGGCAGTGCGAGCTCCTTGTATGGATCAGATGCTATGGGCGGTGTCATCAATATCATCACAAAAAAATCATCTACGCCAGAAGTTACAGCAGGCACTGATTGGTCGAGCCATGAAAAAGACAGCTATTTCCATATAGGTTCAGGTAAGCAAGGGAAGTGGTCATTTGATATCGATGCCAAATACAGCGATACGAAAAACTGGGGCTATCTTGGCAGTACAGATCAAGTAATCAATATGGGCACTGGTACGTATTCGATGTTGACGAATACGACAAATCAATATGGTAAACGGTATTTTCTTAATATGGATGGACGCTATGCTGTATCCAAGGACAAAGAACTCGATGTTTTTTTCGATTATATGAAAGAAGATTTAGAGTCACAATCCTTCACCAGCCATATACTGAGTATGCCTGCTTATAGTGGTACGGTTTTGACTGCGGGGTATCGTAACCTCTTCAACCATGAACGCTGGACAACTGGTATCGGTTACAAGGGGAAAGATCACTTGGGCGATTATGAAATGCGTCTATATCATACGAGATTCAATAAGAAACAGGATGTATACTATAGCAGTTATTCGGGGAAAAACCATGTTGCCGGCGATCTTTCTAGTACAGATGATATGACGTTTAATTCAACAACTTTGGATGGAAAACGTTCTTTGCACATAGACAACAATCATTTAATGACGGTAGGCGGTGAGTACCGTTCAGAAAAATATGATTCTACTCGCCTGACCGAAGGCTCGGATATGAAATACTCTGCATTTTATGCGCAGGATGAATGGAAAATCAATCCTAAATGGCTGCTGATTCCATCTGTACGTTGGGATTATAGCGATATATTTGGCAGTAAGGTAACTAGTAAGGTGGGAAGTACATATCATTTAAGCAAAAACACTCGTTTAAAGACCAATATAGGCACTGCCTATCGTGCGCCTACAGCAAGCGAACTTTATATGGATTGGTCACATAGCAGTTACGCTTATATTCTGGGAAATCCGAGTCTGCGTCCTGAGACAGCGGTGAATTTCGATATTGCACTTGAGGCGGAACAAGGCCGGACTTCTGGTAAAGTATCATACTTCCATAATAAAGTGAAGGACATGATCGACTATGAATATCAAGGTGTCACTTCTGGGCTTTATACATATAAGTACTACAATGTTGATAATGCCACCATTCAAGGTGTGGAGACGGAAGCTAAACAAAAATTAGGTGATAAGTTTGCTTTGCGCACTACTTATACATATTTGAATGCTGTCAACAGCGATACTGGCGAAAGATTAGCTAATCGTGCCCGTAATAGCATAAAGCTGATGCTGGAATTTGACGATGCGGCAAAGAGCGGCATTACGGCAACTCTTTGGCAGGACTGGATGCTTGGTTATAGATATGAACTGGGCGAGGACGTTGGTACGACCGACTTTAATACATTGAATTTTATAATCAACAAGAAATTCAATGATAATCTCAACGCTTATGTTGGCGTTGATAATATTGCGGATCAACGAAATACCAATCTTTTTGCTGATGGACGTGTATGGCGTGTTGGTATGAAATACAGTTTTTAAGGCAGCTAAAATATTTTGCTGATTGTATCCTCCTTAAAATCACCTTAATAATCAAACCAAAACAACAGGATAAACTAAATAAACAAAAATAATGATAATTTATAGTTTTTGTTGTTGACGGGCAAAGATGACTATGATATTATGAACTCGTGATCATTAGCAAATGAGCAATGGCGCTTTCATTCCTGAAAAGGAACGAAAGCGCCATTTTGTTTTTAAGGAGGTGAAAAAATCATAAAGGGCATAAAAAAGCTCTACGGATACGGGAATATCCATAGAGCGAGGTATTTCTCCTATTCCACAGGTATGAGGATTATTTGATTTACCCATTTTTCATTATAGCAATATGGGTAACGATTTTCAAGGGAATAGGCATGTCAAAATGTTTATTAAAAAAAGGAGCGTTTAAAATGAGAAAAATTGCTATTTATGGAAAAGGCGGAATTGGAAAATCGACGACACAACAAAATACAGCAGGTGCTATGGCACATTTTTTTGATAAAAAGGTATTTATTCACGGATGTGATCCGAAGGCGGATTCAACAAGAATGATCCTCGGCGGGATGAACCAAAAGACATTAATGGATATGCTGCGTGATGAGGGGGAAGAAAAAATCACGGTAGAACGCGTGGTCAAGGAAGGTTATGGCGGCATACGCTGCGTGGAATCAGGCGGACCGGAACCTGGCGTTGGCTGTGCGGGCCGAGGCGTTATCACCTCCATTGATCTCATGGAGAAAAATGGAGCCTATACGGATGATTTGGATTTTGTTTTCTTTGATGTACTTGGCGACGTTGTTTGCGGCGGATTTGCCATGCCGATACGTGAAGGGAAAGCGCAAGAGGTTTATATTGTTGCCTCTGGCGAAATGATGGCAATTTATGCGGCAAACAATATTTGTAAGGGACTGCTCAAATATGCAAAACAAAGTGGCGTGCGATTGGGTGGAATCATTTGCAACAGTCGTAATGTCGACAGGGAAAAAGAATTTTTGGAAGAATTTACTTCGGCGATAGGCACGCGCATGATTCATTTTGTCCCTAGGGATAATGTCGTGCAAAAAGCGGAGTTCAATAAAAAAACAGTGGTTGAGTATGATCCGGATTGTAACCAAGCAAATGAATATAAGTTGTTAGCAGAAAAAATCATAGAAAATGAAAATTTTGTCATTCCTAAGCCGTTGAATATGGATGAGTTAGAAGCAATGGTCGTCAAATACGGTATTGCTGATTAAAACAGAAAATTGATGGAGTTGGGGGAATAAACGATGGGATATCATGAATTTGATTGCAGCAAATGCATTCCTGAACGGGTGAAACATGCTGTGGATAAAAATCCCGGGGAAGAGCTTTCAGATGCTTTACCTTTAGGATATTTAAATACAATTCCGGGAAGCTTATCGGAACGCGGTTGTGCTTATTGTGGAGCTAAGCACGTCATTGGAACTCCGATGAAGGATGTCATCCATATCAGCCATGGGCCGATCGGCTGCACGTATGATACCTGGCAGACTAAGCGCTATATCAGTGATAATGATAATTTTCAGATCAAATACACCTTTGCAACGGATATGAAGGAAAAGCATATTATCTTTGGGGCAGAAAAAGTCTTAAAAGATAATATAAAAGAAGCATTTAAAGCGTTTCCGCATATTAAACGCATGACCATTTATCAAACTTGTGCATCAGCGCTTATCGGCGATGATATTGAAGCGGTTGCACAGGAGGTCATGGATGAGATGCCCGAGGTGGACATATTTGTTTGTAACTCACCGGGTTTTGCCGGACCGAGTCAATCGGGCGGTCATCATAAAATAAACATCGCCTGGGTCAATAAAAAAGTCGGGCAGGTAGAGCCTAAGATCACCAGCGATTATGTCATCAATTATGTTGGTGAATATAATATCCAGGGAGACCAGGAAGTCATGACGGATTATTTCAAGCGGATGGGGATACAGGTTTTATCGACATTCACGGGAAATGGGTCCTATGATGACTTGCGGGCGATGCATCGGGCGGATCTCAATGTTTTGGAATGTGCCCGTTCAGCTGAATATATTTGCAATGAATTGCGTAAACGTTATGGAATACCAAGAATGGATATTGATGGATTCGGATTTGAGCCATTGGCATCATCTTTGCGAAAAATCGGACTGTTTTTTGGAATCGAAGACAGGGCCGATGCCATCATTGAAGCGGAAATAAAACGCTGGAAGCCTGAACTGGATTGGTATAAGGAGCGGTTGAAGGGGAAACGGGTTTGTCTGTGGCCAGGTGGTTCAAAATTGTGGCATTGGGCCCATGTAATCCATGAAGAAATGGGCCTGGAAGTTGTCTCTGTTTATACGAAGTTTGGGCATCAAGGCGATATGGAAAAAGGGATTTCCCGTTGTGAAGTAGGCGCTTTAGCTATTGATGATCCCAATGAGCTCGAAGGAGTCGAGGCTATGTATAAATTAAAGCCAGACCTCATTATAACCGGCAAACGGCCAGGTGAAGTAGCCAAAAAAATCCGTGTGCCATACTTAAATGCGCATGCCTATCATAATGGTCCTTATAAAGGCTTTGAAGGTTGGGTCCGTTTTGCTAGGGACATCTATAACGCAGTGTATTCACCGATTCATCAGTTGGCATTTTTGGATATCAGCAAAGATGAGATTCCAACGGATCAGTCTTTTGTAACGAGGAAGATGCTGTCAGACAGCCAGTTGAGCCCCGAGATTGTGAATTCAACAGAGATGCGTGAATACACGGGTGAGTTCGATAGTCTTAAGCGCTTGCGCGATGCGACCTATCCTCAGTTCCCTTTGCAAGGAAAGCTTGCTGCGATGTAAATGAGCGCAAAGGAGGAAAATATATGAAACAAGCGATAACAGATGGAGTAGAATCCTTGATGGATTATATCATGAAGAATTGTTTGTGGCAGTTTAATTCGAGGGCATGGGATCGTGTGGAACAAAATAAGAATATCTTGGAAAAAGCTACACAGATCATGTGCAAGGAAGAAGTGGCCAAGGAAACTCCGGCAGAGCGATGTTATTGGGCTGAAGCGCAGACGTTGGTAGAAGAATTTTTGAAGAAATTTCCTTGGCTGCAGACCATGGAGACTGGTGATATCAAGGCAATGATGGCAGGACTAAAAGAACGTCTGGATTATCAGACGATTACGGGATCGCTCAACCAAGAACTTAAAGATCCTAATTATTAAAAAACAAAGAGAGCTTGATTATCAAAGAATAAAAAGGGGGCAGGACGATGCCTTGTGAATTGAAAGCAAAAGAGAGAACAGGGGTCATTAATCCGATATTTACATGTCAGCCAGCGGGCGCGCAGTACGCAAGCATAGGAATAAAAGATTGTATTGCCATTGT
>RCMY010009083.1_pt1 | contig 10975 bp, 8 predicted proteins | sample 2041341 | NCBI WGS metagenome assembly RCMY01 (sample SAMN09708234, study PRJNA481090) | Marine sediment metagenome, whole genome shotgun sequencing project.
CTGCGCCGCCAGTTACTAGTATTTTTTTAGTCATAAAATCAGCCAAAGAGTGTTTAAATAGGTATTTATCGTCAATCATACTATAGTTGGTTATAGATAAAACAGTGACAGCCATTCAATCGTGCGACTGGTATGTGTTTACAGTAGACTGGCTATTTTTATCTTTATTCATATAAGCGACTATACTGATAATTAGACAATATTGCCAACATAAATCAGCCAACTTCTCTAAACCATGTACTTTAATTCTATTTGATTAGTGTCCTATGTTTGGGAAAGTTACTAACTCCAGACCTTCTCCAATCCTGTACCAAATTTTTCATAACATTTTCCTAATACTTATTTAAAAGTTATATTAATCACTATAATGTAGAGATCAAAAAGCATACGCCAAACCCATAGTTCTTTTGTCTTACTGAGGCAGTTAATTATTCAGTTTTTCAACTGATAACTTCTCAATAACATCTTCTACTTCCACTTGCTTGTTCTTAGTAAAATCAAAGTATTTGGGATAAAGGATATAAGCAGCAGCAAGGATTTCCTCTACCGTTCGCATAGCTGTTCGCCGAGAGTTTGGCTGACGATCATCCGTAACTCCCCAGCTAGAATAGAAAGGACAACCAAGAGTTGTGACTGGTATATCTCTTAATAGTGCTTCAAATCCCGCTTGGGAAGTTATCGTATATACATGATCAATTGTTTCTAGAGACTGAGCTAGCGGGATATCATCTATTAACACCTTACAGATATCAGCTACGTCCTCTGGATTTGAAAGCATTTTACGTTTTTGAAGTAAGACGTCTGGATGAGGCTTATAAATTACTTGGGAAGTAGGATTTTCGAATACTGCCAAGCGTACTAAGTCATTGTTAGTAATGGCAACAGAGCAACCATATTTTATGGATGCATCATCTTCGACTTGCCCAATAACTAAAATTCGCTTTTTAGTTTTTTCTCCATAAATGCTATTAATATCAACATCAGAATTATGGTTATATTTACTTATACCAGTATTAAGCAACATATTCTTTAGCCGTTTAGCACGCGCCATTAACTCTGAATCTGATGCAAAATCATAAGTGTTAAGAATATCTTCTAAATCAGATGCTTCTTGGGCATTAAAATAAAGCGTTTTAGAGTCAAAATTTAATGACATTGGTGGAGTATGCTTAGAACCTAGACCTACTGAACGTATAAAGCCATCTTCAACATACGTGATTTTTGCACTACTATTTTTGATGACATTAGGTAGAGTCATACCCCAAACTAAAACATCAATATCGTTGTTAATGATATGAGGCAGATATTTTCTTTTAAGTAGCGATTCATTTAAATTTATAGGAATATATACAATTGTCTTGTTCGGGTAAAAGCTCTCTAAATAAGGCCGCTTCCACTCTTTTATATTAAAGGCAAAAATAGATCTTTGAGGATCAAATTTAAGATTTCTACGATTATTAACAAAATCGAGAAAAAACTGCTTTGGATCACGTATTAACTTTCGGGTTAATCGATACAGTATCATTGAAAACCTATTAAATTTTAGTTGTCTATAATGCACTGAAAGTCAAAGGAATTGACGCACCTAACTTAGAGGGGAAGTTAAGAAAATAAAACTAATTTAGGTGGCAGCTGTCTATCGAGTATAATAATTTCACTTATAGTCGATCCACTATAAAATAAACACAGTGCTACTGGGGTGAATTTTATGCAGCCTCTGGAGTGACGAAGTCGTACAGCAAGCAAAGAAAATCTATACCAGTAGCACGCCGTAAAAGCTGTACTCTTTTTATTTAGGACTCACTATATGCTTTTCGAACTCTAATTTTTCAATATGATATAGATGTGTTAATAAACACAATAAGAGTTGTTTCATAAACAATTAATAATAGATTAGGAGTTTTGCAACTTATTTAAAGCATTCTTATAGTTTTGACGGTCTGGCTTTAACTTAATCACAGCTTCGAGCTGTGCAATTGCTTGTGACTTTTTACCAAGAGTTAAGTAAACCATTCCAAGCTCATATTTAGACTGGTATGATTCTGGCCATCTTTTTTGAATTTCTAAATGTGTTTTTACAGCTTCTTCTAACAAACCAACCTGACGGAAGTAATATGCAAGACTGACGTGGTGTGCTGGTATGTCTGGCTCTAATGCCAAAGCAAACAATATATGATTCTTCCCTTTTTCATAGTCTTTTAACCGATATAATATATTTCCCATCATATACTGGCAATAAGATGAGGCAGGATACTCAGCTAATGCGGACTCAAGAAACTTCCTACATTTTTCATTATCTTTGCTTTGATAAGCCAGCCAACCATGATAAAAATTATATGCAAACTTATCATAAGACATGGCACGACCTGTGTCTGATAATTTTAGCGACTCACTTCCAGACATAAAAGACCAAATCAACGCCAAAAACCTATTGCTAGAAACAAAGGTTCTTAATACAGTATGCTCATCAGCAGGAAAAGTTACTACTCTCACATTTTTAAAATCTTTGACTGAGTCAGCACAATATAAGTCAACTGGGTCACGTTCACCTGTATATATGTGAAAAACTGCACTGCTTTTTTTCATCGCCGGTCGAATATCTGGGAAGTTGACGGGAGCGCCTTTTGGCATCATTTTTGTAGAGCGACTGCTAGGAAGCTTAAGCTCAACTTCTGGATTGAACGCTAGTACATTACAGTTCAATGATGTGCCATAAAGCAAAGCGCCATATGCACCCATACTTGATCCACATGTATACATATCTGTTATATCATGAGCTTTCGCTAACGATTTAATTGCTTCAATGGTTCCATCATGCGAATCAGCAATACCCGGTATACCGCTCTGATACCAGTCATTAGTCGGTACACGCAAAAATAATATGTTATGTGGTATTTGGTCTCTCAGGCTCCATAAGTTAAACCGACCAGGCTTCGTTCCTGTCGCGCTAAGTACTATTAACAACTTGTTTGAGTTAGGCTTCGCGTCAAAGTAGTGTGTATCTGATGATAGTGGTACGGCATCCTCTATTTTTTTAATCACTGTTACGCCTTTATGTTAATGTTATTCTCTATCGGGAAAAGACTAACCTAAGATCCTATAATTAGTACTAAACAAAATAGATACACAACATTATGATGTGTGACTAGTACAAATTTTTCTTGCTTGCCGTACCTACGCAGACAGAGGCTACAAAACACTTATCTCAGTTTCACTGTATCCATTTGATATTGATATCACTATATCAACAGCTAGGTTAGTTTTATCTAAAAAGCTCCATACAAAAAAATCTTGCATGAAACTTTTTAGATAATAAAATTTTGTTAGATATAATTTTGCATAAATCGAACGCCAGAGCGCTGTGCATACTTCCGAACTAGTTCGGCTGCTTGATTAACTGCTTTGTTTTCAGTTTCTGCAGCGCGAGAAACTTTTCGCTCTGTCTCAGGCCAAGGTCTACCAAATAGCGAATTCGTGTACTGCACCTGTGCCATTAAACGGTGCTTACTAATAGGGTTAGCACCTTTATGTAGAGCACTCGTATCTACCAGAAAAACTGTTCCTGCTGGGCCGACAATATTAACTTCATTATCCATAAGACCTGACTTGATTACCGCATCGTCGGTGTGACGACCATCTACCCACATTTCTGAAGGTCTGTTACGGTGTGTACCTGGAATTAATGTATGTGGGCCAGCCTCCATATCAACATCTGTCAGATATATGAAAAGCTTTACAAACTGTAATCGGTGCATATCGTGATGATAAAGTTGTGCCGTATCTGAAAGCTCTCTCTGCGACCGAACTTTGCGAGCTGAGTTTAGAAAGGCTACAGGGGTGTTAAAAATTGGTGGTACGCCCATATACTCCTGAACCATTGCTAACAATATGGGGTCGCTTGAAATTTCATACATTTCTTCAAACGTGGTTAAATGACCGTGCTTCCCTTTAATCTGCAGAGGAGCATCATCTGATCCAATAATAGCCTTCTCAACATCAATACCATGGTCAGCTTCCATACTATTCAAAACTTTATTTTTCAGTTTTTCAACTATTTCGGCAGGCACTTGAAGTTTAGTCTTATAAAAACCATGATGTTTCAGATGATAAAGCCCAGTCTTAACAGTGTTTACAGCATCAACGTTTTCACCAAAAATAGTTTGCGAAAAGTCATAATCTGTTTTACCAATATGATCAGCAATTACATTACTAAATACACGATTACTAAGCCCTTCTGTTTCGCTGAAAGCTTCTCGAAAACGCATATAAGTTGTCTCATCGTTGAGGCCCATTCTGGTATAACGCTCATAGCCTTCGAGTACCTTGCGCACCGTCCAAGATGGGCTAAGATAACTCTCAAGGTTCATTGATAAATCTTGAGCTGCACTAGCCTCAAGTCGAACACTATAGTCTCTAGCTTCAAGTAAAAGCTTATCAATAGGTTGGTACATAAAAAATCCTCACAATAATACCAATTAATCTAAGTCTGCATGTGTTTCAACAAAAGCATCGACAATTCGATTAACAACCCAGTCTGAAACATGACGCCCATCATCATCACGAAAGCTCTCAGGAACATTATGCATTACGATTTCATACGATGGAAAATACGTGACTTGTTCATATTCCTTTACGATTTGCCCAATTGCAGCTCGCAAAATCGCCTTGCCTTCAGAGTTTGCAACAAGAATGTCATTATCAGAAAAAGTCCGCGCCAGGCTAACCGGTGAAAGTGTAAAAACAATTTTCGCATTAGGTCGAACTTTTTGAATTATTTCAATTATTCTTTTCAAGTTATCATAGTTTTCAGAGAATGTAGACATATGAAATTCTGTTTCTGCCTCTCCAGCACCACCCGCATATCCTGGTTTTTGACAAGCAATTTTCCCACTAAAAATATTGCGAAAAACTTCAGCCATACCAAAAGTTATAATAAATAAATCTGCCTCAGCAATCCCTTTATCGATTGCTGTATTGCAATGAGACACTGCCTCTTTAAGATCTTTTGGGGTACGCCCTATCACCATACGGCGATAAGGATCTTGATATATCATTTTACCGCCCCAGTAAGGGTCTTTACTAATAGTCCAATAGTCGTCGTCAGATTGCTCCCATTCTCCGATGTGACGTTCAAATTCTTGGCGCACTGTAAAACTATTAAAATAATCCATGTGAGGACGATTTGGCAGGCGGTCAATTTTGAAGCGTTCAGTATCCATTACGATATCTTGCATTGGCGGACCGACCTCAAAACCCTGCCCACTCAATGCTGTTCGTATTCTCTCTGCAAAACAGCTACCGACAGCAAAGATCTTATCATCTTTTTTAAATAAGGGCTTCTTAGTTGTTGTTAGCAATTTATTTTTAAAGTGAGAGCTCCATCGCGGGTTAGGCTTGTCTCTAGCTTGGATTTTATCAAGTCTAGCCAACAGTTCTTCTGAGTTTTGACCTTTGGTATTTTCAATCATTTCAAACGTGCTCCATCTATTATATAAAAGGAATAATATTAATAATATAAAGTTGAGGTGTTTTAATTAGCAAACACAAATTACCTTCTATGTTGCCAAATCGGTAAAAACTAGTATACAAGTTTCGCGTTTTTAATAGCATAAATGAATACATGACATACCTATTGCTATAGTCGATCCACTATAAAATAAATAAAGTGCTATTGGGATAAATTTTTTGTAGCCTCTTGAGTGACATAGGCGCACAGTAAGTAAGGAAAATTTGTACCAGTAGTACCCCGTAATGGCTGTACTCTTTTTATTTAAGATTCACTATAAAAAATCATATAACTCAATCTTTCAAATCATAAAATATCACTCTATTTTATTACGCAATTTAAAATATCTGTCTTCGAATTTTCTATTCTTATTATTTAGTGAGAATGCTAACTTAAACGACTCTAAAGCTTTTAATTCATTACCATTCTGTAGTTGCATAACACCTCTAGCGTAATAGGCCTTAGCGTAATTTGGAAACTTTTCAATTAAAATATCTAAAATATGTAAGCTAGTCTTATTATCACCTAACAATCTTATAACATGTGAATATCTAAACAAATAATTTACATTATTTGGCGCTATTGTGACAGCTTTTGCTAAATAATCCATTGCTAATTGGTATTCTTCTTTTTGTAAATAACTGTCTCCAATTATATACAATGCACTTTCGAAAGCGGGAAACCTAGCTAATATTTTTTCTGCATGAAGAATTGATTTGTCAAGATCGGTTGATTCGAAATAGTGATATGCTGCAGCAAGGTCAGAAAACACTTCATCATCATATAAATCGAAGTTTCCTAAATTCGAAAACAGTTTTTCTTCAATTATGCCGGTAGAGACAAACTTAGTTAATAACGTATATAGTCTGCTTGAGCGTGAAATCATTGAAGGTACGTAATGATCAACACCTAATAACGAATAAACTTTGACGTTTTTAAAATCCTTTATATAACCTGCATTAATCAAATCTTTAGGGGTAGATTCACCTATTATCATATGTATTGTTTTATCAAAAGTAGCTATTTTTTCTAGTAAAAATTCTTTTTTTACGATATCACTTTCTAAATGCTTAATACTTCTGGAGTACTGCTCTCCTAATATAACCTCAGCTGGAAAAGATAGTATATTTGCATTTAACTCTATTCCGTAATGAATGGCAGCATGTCCACCCATGCTAGTTCCGACAGTATATACTTCTTGGATTTCTAAATAGTCTATCCATTTTTTAAGACATAATATTGTCTGCTCCAAGCTTGATCCTAAGCTCGGAATACCATTTAGATACCATTGATTAGAAGGATCATTTACAAAAACCACATTCTCATCAATCTCTCTTCCTAGTTGCCAGAAGTTAAATTGATTTTCCTTCATATTAATTGCAGAAAAGAAAATAACTAATTTTGACGAGTCTGATCTAAGGAATATAGAATGATTGTCACCTTTCAGAGGTGATGGGAATTCACTGTTACTCATCGTCTAACAACTTATCAAGTATTCTTTCATATCCATACTCATCAATAATGGCTTTAAGGCGTTGCTTATTTGACTCTATCAATCTAGGTTCATCTAAAAACTCTACGAGATTATCTTTGAGATTACTTTCAGCAAGTGCATCAAAGTTTGATATATACTTCATACCACCTAATTCATCCCATCCCACACATTGATTTATCTGGTTATCAGCGATAGGGATTAACAATGCTGGGATACCAAGATAGGCAGCTTCAAATATAGTAGTTCCACCACCCAGAATTGCAAAACTACATGTAGACATTATTTCTGCCATACTCTCAGGATTAACCAAAAGTTCGATATCTTGAGATCCGTTTAAGCTTATCCAATTAGATATTTTTTCGATATTTTCATTCTTATCACTAACTACTATAGTTAACTTCCAACTTCTGTCTGCGATAATGGTATATAAGTTTTTTAAAATGTAAAGAATTGCACCTCTATCACTGCCCCCACCAAAAGTCATCAAAATCCTTTTTTCTTTATGACTTTCCTTAAGCTTAGGATCAAAAAATATAGGTCGTAAGATGCAATATTTAGGACCTAATAAAAACTCTACACCATCACATAAAACATCTTTGTTATAAAACTCAACTTTCTCATATGGGCTACCATTTACTACTAAATTAGCAGCGAAGTGTTGCTTCTTACTGGCATCATATTGCTGAACAATTCTTATACCTTTTTCGCGCAATATCTTTTGATGCTCTCCATCGGACCTATAGTCATCAATAATAATATACTTAGATTTATATCTTTCTAAAATACTAAGATGAAAGTTAGCCTCATCCTCTGAGCTTAGCCATTTTTCACGAGGAATCCACTCAACAAAAATATCTTCATCAGTTTCATCCTTTAAGCTAATGGGTGGTCCAATCATTATGGCACCATAACCTCTTCTACTTAGCTCTTCAGCAAGTACTCTACATCTGACCAAATGGCAATGGCCGAATCCAACAGTAGCACTTGCTGAACATCTTATAACGACTATGTCCAATTTAAAATCCTATTTAATAATTTCCAAAGCCAGTTTCCTTACGTTCTGATCGCCTTTAGTTAAATAACGATTAATATCTTTTTTGAACCAGTATGGGGGGTAGAGGACTTTATTAGTAATCGGTCTTGAATGGTACCTATAATCTGTCGTAAACAAGCTACTTCCCATATAAAACAGCCATAACGCTGACTTATATTTTAATTCATCATCGACCACAAGCCCGACCTCGCCTTTTAGCATTTTTTCAAAATGTAGCCTATTGTCTGGCGAAGGATGCCCAACTGGATAATCGACTGTACCAAAGTGCCCACATAGAATAGCTGGAATATCCATTACACCTAGCTCAATACTAGACGTACCGTTATAAACAATTGCAAAATCTATTAAATCTTTCAAGTCATCCATCTTGAACCAATTATGACCTAAGAATATTGTATTTTTATTTTCTTTCTCAATGATGTCTCTAAATACTGCATTTCCAAATGTTGAAATTTGCTGGTTAAGCTCATGTGGATGAGGTTTAATAAGTAATAAGGTGTCTGTACCATCTACAGTTTCAATAGAATGATTGATCCAATCTTTCATATTTGAATGCGCAGCGCCTCCATCAAAGGGAACTCCAGAGTCATATACGACCTTACCAAATGCGCAGGCTACCTTCTTACCTGCTGCCCTCCAATTATTAATATACTCAATAACAGCTCTCTTTTCTACAGAGTCGTCCTCATAAACTATAGACCTTTTAACATTTGTAACTCCGCTCACTGTTTCAAGAATTTCTTTTGCACGATATTTGTTTTCTTGATAAAAAGTTTCAAACTCTTCTGGTAACGGGAAGCTAGCTGATCTTGTATGAGGGTACTTTGTCATGTTCCTAACAACGCACTTAGACGATATATTAGTAGAGAAATTAGAGAAGTAATTTTGATATCCATTTGCAGAATGTATACAAAAGAAATCTTTTGGATCGCCATATTTCTCACAATAAAAACGATAGAGCGCGTCCGGTAGTCTTGCGTTAAACTGTACAATGAACCCAATTCTTAAACCAATATCATCTCTCGATTTGAATATACTATCTAAAACAGTAGCCGCCGATTTCGTTGTGCTGTAAATGTTCTCTAAATATTTGGTTAGTGATGGGCAAGTATAATCTACGTCATAAATACGCTTATTGATGGCTGATTCTTCCCACAAAACATGTGATAAATCAATATCTTTCCATTGCATCTGACCGTGCTCTAAATCAACTTCAAACCCAGTATCAAGTTCAAGCTTAGAGCCTCTCTTTATCTCTCTGTTCATTGTTATGACATCAATAAACTTATTGATGTGTACATTATTGGTTTTCTCCGTAGGTAAAAGACCTTCCGAAAGGGGTATGACTGCCCAACCAAGTCTTTTAAGTTCCATGAGAAGAACGATAGGTGTTTTTCTCAACTGCTCTATAGACCTTGGAGTAATAAAAATCACTCCCTTTGGATCTTTGGGTTGCGGAACACTTTGATAGAAATTGGCCGTATCTTTTACAAACTTAAGTTCTCCTGCCCTTCTAATTAATGACCAACTGGTATAAGGACATAAATTATGACTCCGAGACAAGATAGAAACATGAACACCTCGAGTAATCTCCTCCGCTTCCTCAAACCTCTTAAGTCTATGAAGTATCTTTACATAAGCTAATGCACATTTAGACTCTTTAATTTTTCTTGGTTGCTTAGAAAAAAAACTATACGCTAACTGATATTCTTCTGCTAATATTGCCCACTCTAGAAAGTGTTGTATATCTGATATATGTTGTGGATCTTTATCAGTTAAGCTCAGTATTTTTCTGGATATATCATAATTTTCTTTATCATCCTCCATCAATGCAAAAGCAGCAGTCCAAACTGTAGACTGACCTTCCTCTGACATTGCTATCTGAATGATTGCCTCTTTGGCAGGCCTGTATATAACCTCCTGCCCTAAAGACCTCCCTACATTCATTATCGTTCTTAAGGTTTTTACATTCTTCAATGTTTTATTGAACAAAGAATAATTAACAAACTCGCTAATTTCATTTTCCAATGAAACATAAAGTGATAAAGCAAGTTCATGATTATCATGATAGCTAGGAAGACGTCTAATACCCTCTCTTCTAATGGCATGAATGACCTTTAACTTTTTATCTAAGGTCTTAGACTTATCGAATGCTAATTGGCAGATGTTTAAGTAATCATGATGAAGCTTACCCTGTAAATATGGCTCAGCATAAAATAGAATAAGATCAGAAGTTAATTCAGGATCTTCTAACTCCTGATCAGACAATAAAAATTCTAAATCATCATATTTTTTACTTTTTAAATTGTCACCATCTGCCCACTTCATATTTTCTCTTGCTATGAGGTCAAGAACTCTCCAAAGCTTGAGTAGAGCAGCCAATTGTTTATCTCTAACTTTAATATTTTTTGTTTTATTTAGCTTTATCTTTACCACTTTTTCTGAGATCAGATCTGATGCTTCTTCAAACCTTTCTTCCTTAGCCAAAGAGACAACTGTCAAATATATCAGCAGAATACTGTCAGGGTTACTTTCTAGTAATCTTCTTGCAACTTCACCTAGATTTTTTAGACCCTCTTCTGAGCTCATTAGCTCTTCGAGATGCACACCGTATTTTCTCCGAGAGGTAACTCTGAGTTGCTCATTGCTCACTAACTCTTGCAGCGTTTCCTCTATATTATATGATATCAGGTGCGACAAACGCCAACATCGACATTGTTAGAGGAAAACTGATTCCTGGAACTCATCTGTTAGAAAATTATAGGACATTGATTGAGACACAAAATTTAGGTCTTGCAATGTTTAACTCTTTTAGAAATGCGATTGTAATAACGGTAATCTCACTTCTTGTCTGCTCAATTGCAGGTTACGGTTTTGAGATTTATCATGATAAGGGAAAGGATATTTTAATGAATATCCT
>RCMY010005307.1_pt1 | contig 10973 bp, 11 predicted proteins | sample 2041341 | NCBI WGS metagenome assembly RCMY01 (sample SAMN09708234, study PRJNA481090) | Marine sediment metagenome, whole genome shotgun sequencing project.
GAAGGTCAGCACGTTGTCGGTGACGGCGACGGCGACAGCGGGGGCGCCGTACGATGCCGTGACGGTCCACTCGTCGGTGTTCGACTTGGTGTAGACGAGGTCCAGCACACTCGGCTTGCCCTGTGTGTCGTAGACCGTCACCGAGCTGAAGTCCTGGGTGCCGATGGCCGCATCGGCCGACAGGTTGCCACCGAGGTTGACCAGCGAGGTGCCGACCGGTTGGCTTGCTTCTCCGATGGGGATCTTGAGCGAGCCAGCGGGCTGCTCGATCGCCAAGTTTCCGGCGATGTCGGCCTGCCAACCTTTCACGAGCGCTCCGTCTGTGGTGACGAGCTGGCCCGCCGCATCGACGAAGAAGGAGCCGGCACGGGTGTACATTTCCTGTCCGCCCGACTGGACCACGAAGAACCCATCGCCCTCGATGGAGAGGTCGAGGTCTCGCCCGGTGCGCTGGAGTGCGCCCTGGCTGAGGTTCTGGGCGATGGCGCCGATGGAGACACCGAGTCCGACCTGGGCGGGGTTGGTTCCGCCGAGTTCGCCGGCCGGTGCCCCTGCGCCCTGGAGTGTCTGGCTGAGCACGTCCTGGAAGATGGTGTTCGACTTCTTGAAGCCGGTCGTGTTGACGTTGGCGATGTTGTTGCCGACCACGTCCATCATGGTCTGGTGGCTACGGAGGCCGGTGACGGCGGAGTACATGGAACGAATCATTGGGGAGTCCTGTTCTGCAGTGCGGTGGTGAGTGCTGTGTCTGGAAGTGCGGTGTCTGGAAGTTCGGTGTCTGAAAGTTCGGTGTCTGAAAGTGCGGTGTCTGAAAGTGCGGTGTCTGGAAGTTCGGTGTCTGAAAGTGCGGTGTCTGGAATTGCGGTGTTCGTCATTCGGTGGGCGGTGGAACTCAGGCGATCTCCACGATCTGGTCGAGGGTGAATTCACCGCGGCCGGTGATGAGGCGAACCTCTCCGCTGATGACCTGGGCCCGGTCGACGTTGACGTTCTGCAGCGTTCCGTCGGAGCCCATGACGCCGATCTCTCGTCCGATCAACGAACTGGCGGTCGTGAGGCTGGAGTTCAAGGTGCTGGCGGCGCTCGCGGCCGACATCTTCTGCAGTTCCTCGATGGTCGTGAACTGCGCTGTGGTCGCGATGAAGTCGTCCGGGTCGCTGGGGTTCAGCGGGTCCTGGTATTTGAGCTGGGCGACGAGCAATTTGAGGAACGCATCACGGTCGAGTTCGCTGGCTTCGACCTCGGTTGCCAGGCCGTACTTGTCGGCGATGGTGCTGCTTGCAGTCGTCGTGAGTGGGTTGACGGTGGCACCAGCGACGGCGGAGATGTAGTCGGTCATGGGTTCGAGATGTCCTTTGGACGTGAGGTGGGGGGAGAAAGGTGAGGATGAGGGTCAGAGCGCAAGGTCGAGCCCTCCCGATGAGGTGAACCCGCGTGGTTCGCGCCGTCGGACCGGCGGCGGGTCTGATCGGTCGTCGGATGTTCCCGAACCGTTGCTGCCGAGCGAAGAACCATTGCCTTCGTTGCGGCCGTCACCGGAGCCGTTGGCTCCTCGGTGATCGATCTCGACCGATGCCGGATCGATTCCCGCCGATTGGAGCTCGGCGAGCAGGCGACCACGATCGAGGCGATCCTGCGCTGCGCTCGTCTGGGTGACGATGCGAACGGCGACCTCGTCGCCGTTCTGGACGAGCTCGACGGCAACCGAACCGAGCTCATCCGGTCGCAGGATGAGGCTCACTTCGTGGCGGCCCTGACCGCTTTGGCGAACGAGACCGACGGCCTTCTGGACCTGTTCCCAGACTTCCCCGTCGAAGCTCGCCGTGGTGGGAGCGGCGACGGGTTCGGCCACTGGAGTCGCTGTCTGTGGAGCGGCCGGCGCGATGCCGGTTACACCATCGGCTCGTGCCGAGGTTGCCGTCGTGGGGTTCGGCTGGGCCGGTGCGGTGGCCCCGGGGTCGGCGACGGCGACCGCTTCGGGCGTCTCGGCCGTCAGGTCGGACGATTCGCCGTCGGAAGCTCCGCTGTTCTCGTCCTGATCGGTTGCTTCGGCAGCAGGAGCAGCCTGGGCGAGCGGCTGCTGCTCGTCGGTCGTGGCCTCTCCCCCGTCGACAGACTCGAGGTCGTCAACGACCGGCGAGTCCTCGGTGTCCGATTCGACGACGACCTGGCCGAGTGTCGCCGCCGCCGGGGCGTCGTTGCGCCCGAGGTTCTCGGCAGGAAGATCAGTGATGGGTGCAGCCTCGGTGGTCGACAGCTCGGTGGTCGGCAGCTCGGTGGTCGGCAACACGGTGGTCGGCAACACGGTGCCGGCAGGAGCGAGGTCGGCCGTGGCCGTGCCAGTGCCAGAGGCGGGCATCGCTCCGTCTGTCGGGGCGGCATCGACCGTCGCATCGAGGAGCAGCTGCTCCGCTGCGACTGCGCTTTCGGCCTCGGCGGTCTCGACCTGGATCGGCTCGCCCTCATTGGCCGAGCTCACGGTCGAGGGCGTTGCCTCTGCCTCTCGGGCGGCGAGGAGGCCGACGTCGAGCCCCTCGGCCGTCTCGGTCTCGGTCATCTGGGTGGTCTGTGCCACGCGGGTGGCAGCGACCGGATCGGTGTCGGCTGAGCCGTCGGTGTTCACTGGCTCGACCAACCCGGGCTCGACCAACCCGGCCTCGGCCGCATCGGCCGACACCTCGATCGTCAGTTCGGAATCGTCGGTGACGACGACCTCGTCGGCCACCGGAGCGACAGGTGCCGACACCAGAAGGGCCGCAACGGCGGCAGCGGCAGCACTGACCTCGTCGGTCGGCTGAATCTCCCCTTCGAGGTTCGTCTTCGTCTGATCGGTGTCGTTGCCGTCGACGGCAACGCCGGCTGCAGGTGCCCCGTTCGTCGGTGCCGCATCGTCGTTCGGTGCGTCGTTGCCGATCGACCTGCGGTCTGCTGCCGGCTTGTCGTTCGTGACCGGATTGTCGTTCTGTCGGTCGGCGGTGGCGTTCCGGTCTCGGGTCGAGTTCGGCTGGAATGCCGAGCGATCGGCGTCGGATCGATCTAAGCCGTTGTCTCGGCCGTTGTCTCGGCGATCGGAGCGAGTCGTCGATGTCCGTTGCTCGGCCTGCTGGCGGTCGAGCACCCGATCGAATGCCGTGGGATCGGTGCCCGGCTTGCTCGGCGCGGTTCTGATCTGCTCGGTCTTGGCCGCTCCGACCAGAAGCGGCAGCGAACTGCTCGTGTGCACTCGTGTGTTGAAGTTGCTCATGCGGCGTAGGTGCTCCAGGCCTCTTGGACCTTCTGGACGTAACGTTGGGTCTCGTCGAACGGTGGAATGCCGCCGTACTTGGCGACGTTGCCCGGGCCTGCGTTGTAGGCAGCGAGGGCGAGTGGGATGGTGCCGAACTGATCGAGGTTCTGGCGGAGGTACTGGGCCGCACCATCGATGGACGATGCGGGATCGGATGCGTCGACTCCGAGTCCGGCTGCGGTGGCCGGCATGAACTGCATCAGGCCGGTGGCGCCTGCGCTGCTGACGGCGTCGGGATCGAAGTTCGATTCCACGCTTGCCACTGCGGCCAGCAGGGCCGGGTCGATGTTCCAGCGGTCGCCGGCTTCTTCGAACATCGCCTGGAATTCTTCGGGGCCGAAGGCCTCGTTGCGATCCAATGACGTCCAGGTGGCATCCGGAGCTCGGGTGGTGTCGACGACCCGGCGGATGGTGGTGATCGAACGATTGATCTCTTCGACCTTCACGACTTCGCCGGTCCGGGGAGCGTGGACCATCTTGTTGTCGCCGAGATAGATGCCGACGTGGTTGACCGGGTTCCCGAACGCCAGAAGGTCACCGGGGAGGGCCTCGTCGATCGACGCCACTTCGACGCCCATCGTCGCTTGGTCGGTGCTGACTCGGGGCATGTCGACCCCGATGTCTCGGAATGCGTCCCTCACGAGACCCGAGCAATCCACGCCCTTGTCGGCATCGTTGCCGCCCCAGAGGTACGGGGTGCCGAGATGATCGAGCGCCCCGACGACGACGCCGTCACCGAGGTTCTGCTGGTTCGGTGTCGCCGTGGTCAGTGCAGCGAACTGGGCAGTGTCGAGCGTCGGGGTGACGGCCGGAGCAGTCGACGCTGTGGTCGTCGCGCCTGTGGTGGCTGCGACGGGAGCCGGTGCAGCCACAGTCGCGGCCACGGTCACCGGTGCGGTCATCGCTGCCGTCGAAGCAGCCGCTTCTGTCGCCGGGGCAACGGCCCGTGCAAGCACGGACGCAAAGGCCCGGCCGGCGGTCGACGAGATCGTCGACGCCGCCTTGCTCGCCGCCTGTGTCGTTCCGGCGGAGTTCATCCCGTGCGTGAGGAGGTTCGCCGTCTCGAGACTGCGTCGCGCATCGTCGATCGCGTACACCATGGTCAAGCGACGGTCTTCGAGCGACGAGAGAGGGACAGCTCTTCGATCTGAGCTTCTTCTTCCTTTGCAGCCTCGATGGCGGCTTCGGAGGTGAGCCGGTCGACCATCTTCTCGAGCGAGTTGGCCCGCTGGCGCTCGGCCTGCCAGGCGCTGTACTCGCTGTTCAGGTTCTCGACCGATGCCTCGAGCAGGGCACGGCGATGGGCCGAGGCCCGCATGCCGCTCTCGACCAGCAGCCGACCGAACTGCACGGTGGCGAGGTCGAGCTTCTCGCCCTGCCCTTCGTTCGACGACGATGCATGGATTTGCGCTTCGATGGCGGCGAGTTTCTCACGATGTGCTTCCACGTCCTGGCGAGCGGCGGCGACGACGGCGCGTTGCTGCTCTTCCTTACGTGACTGCATCTTGAAGATGCGCTTCATTCGGTTCGTCTTGCTCTTGCTCATGATGACTCCTGGAACGGGAGGGGGAATGTCGGGAGAGGTGGTGCTGGTGCTTCGGGTCAGCTCGGCGATCCGCTGACACCGGCGAGAAGGGTCTGGAGTTGCTGCCAGGCGCCGTCTCGATCGTCGAGTTCGTGCAGTGGCTGCTGGAGAAAGGCCGTGGTCGGCGCACGGAGGGCGATCGCTCGATCGATCTCGGCACTGCTGCCGGCGGAGTAGGCCCCGACCTCGATGAGGTCACGGGCTTCGTCGAAGACGGCCATCGACTGGCGAACGGCCTGTGCGAGCTGGTTCTGCTCGATCGTGTTCACACTCCCGGCGACACGACTGGCCGAAGCCAAGATGTCGATGCTGGGGAAATGCCCGGCGTTCGCCAGGCGGCGTGAGAGCGAGATGTGTCCGTCCAGAATCGAACGGGCGGCGTCACCGATCGGATCGTTGAGATCGTCGCCCTCGACGAGCACGGTGTAGAACCCCGTGATCGAACCCCGTGCCGAGGTGCCTGCCCGCTCGAGCAGGGTCGGGAGCAGACCGAAGACCGACGGTGTGTAGCCACGTGCGGTCGGGACTTCGCCGGCCGACAGACCGATCTCTCGCTGGGCCATGGCGAAGCGGGTGAGGCTGTCCATGAGCAACATGACGTCGGAACCGTCGTCTCGGAACCACTCCGCGATTCGGGTGGCGAGAAAGGCAGCGTTGCGGCGAACGAGCGCAGGCTCGTCCGAGGTGGCCACGATGATCACGGCTTCCTTGCGACCCTCGGGGCCGAGATCGTTCTCGAGGAACTCGCGAACCTCTCGACCACGTTCACCCACGAGGGCGAGCACCTTGATCGGCGCTTCGGTGCCTCGTAGCAACATCGAGAGCAGGCTCGACTTGCCGACACCTGAGCCGGCGAGGATGCCGACTCGCTGGCCTCGGCCACACGACAGCATCGTGTCGATGGCCCGGACACCGACCTGGAGAGGCTCGGTGACCCGAGGCCGGTCCATCGCCGACGGCGGATCGAGGTGGATCGGGACTCGGTCGGCGACCGTCAGCGGAGGACCACCGTCGATCGGGTTGCCCTGGCCGTCGATGACCCGACCGAGAAGGCCGTGGCCGACAGGCGCCATCAGCTGGCGACCAAGTGCTCGCACGCTTTCGCCGACGGCACGTCCGCGAAGGTGGCCGTACGGCAACACGGTGGCTGCGCCATCGTCGAGAGCGACGACTTCGCTGACGACGGGCTCGACCTGTCCTCGATCGTCACCGATCGACACCAGGTCGCCGATGCCGACATCGATACCTGCGACCTCGGCGTGGAGGCCGAGCACGCGAGTGAGCGTGCCGGTCTTGACCGGGCGGGCAGCTTCTCGAAGGAGCACCGGAGATGCGCTGAGTCCGAGCATCAGTTGGCTCCGTTCGGTCGAGGCGTGTTCTGTCGTTTGGTGATGCCGAGCAGCTCGGCGACTCGGGCCAGTGCCGAGTCGATCTGGCCGTCGATGCGAGCAGCACCGGCGTCGATCGATGCGCCGCCCCGACCGATGGACGCATCGGCGACCACTTCGTGATCGTTGCCGGCGAGAACTGCGCCGACGTCGCCGAGCATCTCGACGTCTGCCGGATTCAGCCGAACGACGACCGACTCGCGGCGAGGAATGAACTCGAAGCAGCGACGAATGGCGTCGAGCCCGGGGTCCTCGCTGGTGGTGATCTCTCGGTCGAGGATCAACTGGGTGAGGTCGAAGGCCAACTGGAGAGCGTCCGCGGCCAGGTCGTCGGCGACTCGGCGGTCGCTTTCGGCGAGTTGAGCGATGGCCTCACTCATGCAGGCAGCGGCAGCAGTCACCTCGTCACGCAGCGACTGGTTGGCAGCGTGGGCGGCAACCATGCCGGCCCGGCGGCCCTCTTCGAATCCGCTGGCATACCCTTCATCGGCCGCTGCGAGGCGCGCCGACTCGAGGTGCTGTGCCCAGGCACCGGTCGGTTCGACGTCGGCCTCGGGCGCAGGTGAGAAGAGATCAGCACGAGGCAGATCGCTCACATCGATGTTCCGGAGCAGCACGCTCTCGGATGCACCGCGTTCGACGGTCGGGCGGTGGACGGCCGGGCGGTCGCTGGTGGCATGTGGATGATCGAAACGAGTGTCAGCTGACAAAGTCCGCTCCTCCTCGGTTGATGACCAGTTCGCCGGACTCTTCGAGACCAGCGACCACGGCGAGGATCTCGGCCTGCGCCTCTTCGACCTCGGCGATTCGGACCGAGCCCATCAGGCCCATCTCGTCGACCAGGTTCTCCCTGGCCCGAGACGAGAGATTGTTGAGGAACAGGTCCCGGACGACCGGATCGACACCCTTGAGTGCCATCGGGAGACGATTGGCATCGACGTTGCGAAGCACCATCTGTACCTGACGGTCGTCGAGGATTCGCATGTCGTCGAAGACGAAGAGCTTGGCCTTGACTTCCTTGGCCAGGTCGGGGTCGACGGAGTTGAGACCGTCGATCACCTTCTCCTGGAGCGACTTGTCGAGATGTGTCAGCAGCTCGACGAGCGTGTCGGTACCACCGGTGACCTCGAGGAAACGGTTCTCCAAGACTGGCGAGAGGCGCTCACGCAGGCCGGCCTCGACGAGGGCGAGCGAGGTGCTCGTGACCTGGTCGAGTGTGGCGAGACGGACACCGATCTCGGCGACCATCGAATCGTCGATCGCATCGAGAATCGCCGAGGCGAACTCCGGCGACAGGTGCGACACCACGAGGGCGATGGTCTGAGGGTGTTCCATCGCAAGATGGATGGCGATGATCTCGGGATCCAAGGCATCGAGGAACTGGAACGGCACCGACGGTGCGGTCTCGTCGAGCTCCGAGAGGATCTCGCGGGCCCGGCGCTTGCCGAGGTTGGCGACCAGATAGTCCTTGGCCAGTTCGACGTCGGCGATCGGCAGCGGCTTCTCGCCGCTGGCCAGTCGAGTGAACTCCTTGAGAATCGCGTTCGCGACCGGCAGGTCGACGCTGCCGAGGCTGGCCAGTTCACGAATGACCTGGGCGACCTCGTGCTGCTCGAGGCCACGAAGCAGCGGACCGGACTTGTCGATCCCCAGCTTGAGGATGAGGATCGCAGCCTTGCGGGCACCGGTCATGCCGGTCGAGTCGAGTCCGTTGGCGACGGCGAGTGCGGTCGCTGCCGGGATGGTGCCGGCCGGGCTGAGCTGTGATGACGAGGTGGAGACGGGTGTGTCGGTCATGCGGTGGGTTCCCGTTCGCTGAGCCACAGGCGGAGCAGGTCGGCGACCTCGCCCGGCTGGTTCTCGATCAGTTCGTAGATGTCGGCCTCACGCTCGGCGATCTCCGCCTGGGCGGCTTCGATCTCTGCGGCGGAGTTCCCGGCCGATGGCAGTGCTGCGAGGTCGACGCCGTTGAGATCGATCGACTCGATCACGTTGTCCTTCTTGCCCTTGCGGAGCATGAGGATGGCGAAGACCACGATCACGATGGCGATCAACGCCGTCGCTCCGGTCCGGATGAGTCCGATCATGCTTTCCTGCCCTTCGGCTGCGGCCACTTCTTCGAGGGCGAGCGTCTCGGCCTCGGCTGCGGCGGTGTCGAACGGCAGTGCCTGGACGGCGACGACGTCGCCACGATCGAGCTGGAGGCCGACGGCTGCGCCGACCAGGTTCTCGAAGTTGGTCATCGATGCGGCATCGTCGAGGCCGGCCTCGGCAAGCACCGTCTGGTCGAGCACGACGGCGACCGACAGTGAGGTCGGCGTGCCCGGCGCTTCGGTGCGAGTGGTGACCGTCTCGTCGAACAGGTAGCCACGATCGGCTTCACGCAGCCGATAGAACAGTTCGTTGTTCTCAGCCACATCCACGGGGTCGATGAGGTTGTCCTCGACGCCCAGCAGACCGGTGTCGAGTTCGCCGTCGGGAGCGATGTAGTCCTCGTCACGAGTCGTCTCGTCGCCGATGACCTGATCGCCGTTGGCGTCGAGCACCGGTGTCCGCTCGCGGATCTCGGAGACACTCTGGCTGAAGTCGAGCGCGGCGTTGACCGTCACCCGGGCGTTGCCCGGTCCGACGACACCTTCGAGCATGGTGCGGATGCTGGCTTCGAGATCTGCTTCGTACTCACGGGCGGAATCGAACGACGAGCTTCCGCCGCCGATGCCGTCGGAGACGCCAGGTGCGGCATAGAGCGTGCCTGCAGTGTCGCTGACGGTCACGTTCTCCGGGGTCAGCCCCTCGACTGCGCCGGCGACCGTGTTGACGATCACCTGCACTTCGGAGTCGGTGAGCTTGCCAGAGCCGAGGGTGACCGAGACGGTCGCCTTCGAGAAGACCTCGTCGTCGGAGAAGAGGTCGGCCTCGGGCATCACGATGCTCACCCGGGCGGCCTTGACCGCATCCATCTCACCGATCGTCTGGGCCAGTTCGCCCTGCAATGCTCGCTGATAGCCGGTGCGCTGATCGAACTCTGAGGTGGTGAAGCCCTGGTCGTCCAACAGCTCCCACCCATCGGGGCCGGAGCTGATGCCGCTGCCTGCGATGTCGAGGCGGATCTGGTTGACCTGATCCTGTGGCACGTAGATGGACGAGCCATCGTTGCCGAGCTCGTAGGGCACGCCCATACCGCTCAGTTCGCTGGTGATCTCTTGCGCCGTCGCCGAGTCGAGACCGCCGTAGAGCAAGCCCATCGGCTGCCCTCCGCCCATCTGCGACAGGACGTAGAGCACGCTCAACGTCGCGAAGAACGCACCAACGAGCATGGCTCGTTGCTGCATCGTCATGCGATTGATCGACGATCCGATTCCGTCTTTGACGGAGACCATTGATGTCCCTGCCATGTCAGACCTGCATCCTCATGATCTCGTTGAACGCTTCGACCGCTCGGTTTCGGACGGCGACGGTGACTTCGGTCAGCAACTGGGCTTCGGTCGTCGCCATCATGAACTCGCTCACCGACGACAGGTCGCCGGTCGCTGCTGCTCGAGATGCGGTGTCGGCCCGCTGTTCGGCGGCGCTCAACGAATTGAGCGCGTCACCGATCTGGCCGGCGATGGATGTCTCGGAGGTCTCGGCATCGCCGGCAACCTTGGCCGATTCGACTCGACCGCCGAGGCCGGTGACGGATACGCCACCAACAGGACTGATCATCAGCGGCCGCCGATCTCGAGGGCCCGCCGGTAGGCGTCACGAGCTCGTTCGAAGGCGGAGACGTTTGCCTGATAGGCCCGTTGGGCGATCAGCATGTGGGTCATTTGGTCGGAGAGGCTCATGTCGGGAGCTCGCACCATTCCTTCTTCGTCAGCGAGGGGGTGTGTCGGGTCGTACGTGATGAGGCCTTCGGCATTGCCGAATCGGGTCTCGGTGACGACGGCGCCTGCGGGTTGGCCGTTGCGGGATGCGGCAGAGACCACGAGCATTCGCTCCTGGTAGGCGGCTTCGTCGGTGGATCGAATGGTGTTGACGTTGGCGATGTTGTCCGAGACGGCATCGAGCCAGCTCTGGTAGACGTCCATGCCAGAGGTCGAGATGTCGAGGCTGCGGAAGATCTCCATGGGATCAGGACCACGTCGATCGGAGTTGGCGGTACTGGGCGTTGAGCGCCTCGGTGACCAGCTGCTGGTGCAGGTTGTTCTCCTCGAGTGCCGTGACTTCGTGATCCAGGCGGACGTTGTTGCCGTCGAATCGAGTCGGGTTCAGCGAGACAGACGCGTTGACACCGGCCTCACCGGGCCGGCCGTCTTGGATCGCCCGCCGGAGCGAGGTCGCGAAATCGATCTCCTGAGCGAGGTAGCCCGGGGTCTCCACGTTGGAGATGTTGTTCTCGTGGGCCTGGCGCTGGACGTCGAGTCCGCGCAATGCCGCTCCGAGGCTCTGTGTGGTGAGGTCGCTGATGAACACGACCACGCTCCTTCTTGGGACGAGGGTGATTGCCGACACCACATGTTCGAGACATGGAGTGAAGACACGTTCTTCCGCCCGTCCTTGGGCGTGATCTTTGTTGCTTCACCTTGACCGTGATGATGGCCAGGTGACCCGCTCAGCTTCCCGCTGGCCCCCAGCCTCGGTTACCCATCTCCGATCATGAGTGAGTCGTGCGTCTCATCTCTCGAGAAGATCACCAGCCCAAACGACCCACCCCACCCCACCCCACCCACCC
>RCMY010005308.1_pt1 | contig 10971 bp, 11 predicted proteins | sample 2041341 | NCBI WGS metagenome assembly RCMY01 (sample SAMN09708234, study PRJNA481090) | Marine sediment metagenome, whole genome shotgun sequencing project.
GCACCTGCTTCTGCTATTCAGGAAATGGAGCGTCTGATGGGTCTGCATGACGATGTTATGCGCGTTCTGACGATCAAAGTTGATGTGCACGAAGATGGCCCATCCGCACAAATGCAAAAGCGCGAAGAGCGCAGCGACCGTGGCGAACGCCGCGAGCGCCGTTAATCGCGAAAGGATACTAAATCATGGCTACGAAACCATTTTTCCGTCGTCGTAAGTCCGATCCGTTTGAGGGCGATGGCGCTCCAAAGATCGACTACAAAGATACACGTCTATTGCAGCGCTATGTTTCCGAGCGCGGCAAGATTGTACCTGCCCGTATCACTGCTGTTGGTGCCAAGAACCAGCGCGCTCTCGCCCGTGCGATCAAGCGTGCCCGTTTCCTCGCCCTGCTGCCATACGCTGTAAAGTAAGGATCAGATCATGGATATCATTCTACTTGAGCGCGTCGCAAAACTTGGCCAGATGGGCGAAGTTGTCAAAGTAAAAGAAGGTTACGCACGTAACTATCTGTTGCCTGAGGGCAAAGCACTACGCGTCAACGCGGCAAACATTGCCCGCTTTGAAGCTGAAAAAGCACAGATGGAAGCGCGTAACCTCGAGACCAAAAAAGAAGCAGAAGCACTTGCTGAAAAACTGGACGGCCAGATTTTCATCGTGATTCGTTCTGCCTCTGACGCGGGTTCGCTTTATGGGTCGGTCACAACACGTGACGCGGCTGATGCAGCAACTGCGGCTGGTTTCACTGTTGATAAGGGCCAAATTGTCCTGAACGCGACAATCAAAGACCTTGGCATTCACGAAGTGAACGTCGTTCTGCACCCTGAAGTCACAGTCATCATCAGCATGAACGTCGCACGTTCCGCTGATGAAGCCGAGCTTCAGGCAGCTGGTAAATCTGTGGCCGAATTGGCAGCAGAAGCGGAAGCCGAAGCCGAGTTCGAAATTCAGGAGCTGTTCGACGATATGGGCGGTGCTGTGGACGAAGACGCGATGCGCGACGAAGCCTAAGCTTTTTCACTAAATTTTGAGGGGCCGTGCGAGAGATCGCGCGGCCCCTTTTTTGTGCGCTGATCACGTCCGTATTGACATGATACCATTTAGTATCTATTAATTCCGATACCAAATGGTGTCAGGAGTAAATTATGACGCAGCAAGAACAACTCGGGTTTCGTGCCCTAGCCGACCCCACGCGCCGCAGCATTCTGCATTTGTTGTGCAAGGGCGACATGACAATTGCGCAGGTCGCGGAAAATTTCCAGATGACCCGCGCTGCTGTGAAAAAGCACCTGACAATTTTACATGAAGGCGATCTGATTTCTGTGCACGCCAGTGGCCGGACCAAGGTGAATACGTTAAATATAAACGGCCTAAAGCAGACCGCCAATTGGTTCGCTTATTTTGATACCTTTTGGGACGAAAAGCTTGCGACACTTAAATCTGAAATCGAAAAGGACATGCAATGACCGATACCGTGCTTCAAAAGACGATTTATCTGAAGGCCACACCTGCGCAAGTTTGGGCGTATTTGACCGAGCCTGAGAAGTTGGCGATTTGGTGGATGAAGCCGACCGCCCCGCTGATCGAGGGGGATTATGAGATGATCGGTGCCGACACCGGTGACAGGGTTATCTCGGGTAAGGTGTTGATTGCGCAGCCTTTTGATCGTCTTGAATACACGTTCACAATTGCGCCGATGGCGGGCAGGATCAGCACGGTAAAGTGGCGTTTGACCCAGGTGCCCGGCGGCACGCAGCTTTCCTTATGTCACGAAGGGTTGCCGCAGGGCGCGGATGCGTTCGACCTGATCCTTGCGTTGGATGAAGGTTGGGACAAGCATATTGCGCGGATGCGAGATGATGCCCACAATAAGACCTAATATTTTCATTGCGTTATGGTCGTGCGAGCGGTTACGCCGAGGTTGCAGCTTATGTTGTGTCAAAGCCCACATATATTTGCGCACGCCCATCCCGGTTTCGTTGATTAACAGACCGTGCAGCCCATGTCGCGACTTGGTTTTATGGGGCGGTAGCCTTCGCCCAAGACCCGCATCATGCCGCCTTGCACGTCGACGACTGGCGCATCGAGGCGGCTGGCGATTTGGTTTGTGGCCCGCGATGTGCGGTTGCCTGAGCGGCAGATCAGCGCGAGGCGTTGGCCTTTGGCGAGTTTGGGTGTGACGGCGGCCAGAAACGCGTCGGGGCTGGTGTAGGTGACCAAAAGCGCGCCCTCAACGACGCCGGTTTGCTGCCATTCTTCGGGCAGGCGGATGTCGACCAGCAGCGTGTTCGGGTCAGAGGCCAGTGCATCGCCCGAGAGTGCCTCAAGAGTGAGGTTTTCAGCGCGGTTTTGACCTGTGAGGCCCAGAACCCCTGCAATTGCGGCAACCACGGCGACGCCCGCCACGATAAATGTACGTTTTTCCATTGTGAGACTCCATCTGCATCAATTGGTTGCGCCCTATATATTCCAAAAATGAAATGTGTAAAGCGCGAAACGCGATGCCAATGAAAAAGGGCGCCCCGATGGAGCGCCCTTTTCAATCAAAGTTTCGTAAGACTTATTCGTCTTCAAGTGCTTCAACGGCCTTTTGCAGGTCGTCTTTGCTCACCGACTTTTCAGTCACATCAGCGTTGGCAAGGATGTGGTCGACAACTTTGTCTTCGAACATCGGCGCTTGAAGCTGCTGGCGGAACTGTGCGTTCTGCTGCACGAATTCAAAGAACTGCTTTTCCTGACCAGGGTACTGGCGCGCCTGGTTCATGATCGCTTGGGTCATTTCCTGATCGGTGACTTTGACTTCGGCTTTCTGGCCGATGTCAGCCAACAAAAGGCCCAGTTTCACGCGGCGGTTTGCCAGTGACTTGTGCTCGTCGGTCGTGTCGATCTGCGGGTGGTCATGCCCCTGTACGTCAGGATTTTCTTCGTGCCATAGCTGGTGTGCGATCTGGCTTGCTTCTGCATCGACGAGCGAAGCTGGCAGATCAAAGGACACAGCAGCGTCGAGTGCGTCAAGCAAAGCGCGCTTGGTCACGGCGCGGGCGGCACCTTCATATTCGGCTTCCAGACGCTCGGTGATCTGTGACTTGAGAGCAGCAAGGTCTTCTGCGCCGAACTTTTTCGCCAGCTCGTCGTCCATTTCTGGCGTTTTTGCTGCGCGCACTTCTTTAATCGTGCAAGAGAAGACTGCTTCTTTGCCAGCAAGGTGCTCTGCGTTGTATTCGGTAGGGAACGTCACGGTGACGTCTTTTTCTTCGCCAGCTTTCGACTTCAACAGTCCATCTTCAAAGCCGGGAATGAAAGAGTTTGAGCCCAAAACAAGTTCAAAGTCCTCTGCGGAGCCGCCTTCAAACGCTTCGCCGTCAACTTTACCAACAAAGTCGATAACCACTTGGTCGCCATCTTTTGCGACGCCTTTTTTTGCCTCGTAAGATGTGGCCTGTGGGGATTTTGCGAGGTTTTCGAGAGCCTCGGTGACTGATTCTGCGTCGGCTTCGACTTTCAGGCGCTCAAGTTTGATTGCTTTGAAATCCACGTCGGCAACGTCAGGCAGGCGCTCGTAGGAGATGTTGACGATGACATCATCGCCCTCTTTCCACTCTGCGTCGTCCATTTTCATCTCAGGCTGCATCGAAGGACGGTCACCGGATTTCTCCATGTGCTCGGTCATCGCGCCATCGACAGTTTCCTGCATCGCTTCGCCCATAACGCGCTGGCCGAACTGCTTGCGCATCATCGCCATTGGGACTTTTCCTTTACGGAAGCCCTTCATTTCAACGTCTGGCTGTGCTTCTTTCAGCTTTTCAACAACCTTCGCATCCAGATCAGCCGCAGTGATCGTGATCGTGTAACCGCGCTTGAGGCCTTCGTTCAGGGTCTCTTTAACCTGCATGGACTTTCCTTCTTCTTCTCAAAAAAATGTGGTGCGGGTGAAGGGACTCGAACCCCCACGCCATAAGCGCCAGAACCTAAATCTGGTGCGTCTACCAATTCCGCCACACCCGCACATTCAAATCGGCCAAATCACTCTGGCTGATCGTTGCGCGGTGTCTAACAAAGCGCTCCGTAATATGCGAGTAGAAAATGCGCATTTCGGCGGCCTATATATACTGTCGTTTTTCGGGTTGGCTTTTGCGGTGGTTTGCCAAAAGAAAACACGCAGTTTTAAGTGAGAAAATCCTAAGTGAATCCAATTTGAGACATTCCCGCCGTCACCCTCCCCCCTGCGATGATGCACATAGTTCTTTATTTTATTGGGTTTTTCGCGTGAGGCTAATGCGGACGCCCGCCCTCAACCCTAGCGACACCGCGGCGCGGGCGCAAAAAAGACCTCAAAAATGGCGGGACGATAACACTTTCTTGCCTTATTGTTCGTAGAAGACTTGAGGCAGAAATCAGCAAGAGCGGGAAACACGCCATGCACATGGGAACGATCACTCGCACAGCTAAGGCTGCTGCAGCAAAGACCACCGAATCTGGCATCTGCGCCGGAACAACGATTATGACACTGGACGGCGAAATTCCGGTGGAACACCTTTCAGTGGGTGACCGCGTTATTACACGTGACAGCGGCATGTCGGTGATCAAAGGCATTACTTCGCGTGATGTGAAGATGCAGCCAATCCGCATTAAAGCGGGCTCGTTGGGCCATACGCGCCCTGACCGCGATATGATTGTTGCACCGGGCGCACGTATCCACATTCGCGATTGGCGCGCCGAGGCCCTGTTTGGTGCCGCTGCTGCGACTGTTGAAGCGCTCCGTTTGATTGACGGCGAGTTTCTTGCCCAGCTTCCGTCCCGCGCGGTAAAAGTTTACGATATCGCGTTTGATCGCGAGCATATCCTTTATGCAGACGGCGTCGAGATTGTCTCCGCGGCTGTTTAATCGGGCCCTATGACTAAAATAGATGCCGTGCCCTGTGTTATGGGGTGCGGCATTTGTTTTTTACGAACTACCCTGCCCGACTGCGCCGCGTCCGGTTTACACAGCGCACAATACTTGGCTGTTCCGCCTAAATTTTAAGCAACGGCCCTGAATTTGCATCAGCGCCCACATCTCTGCCACAGGCGTGAATTGTCCTATGCCTTTAGAAGTGGTCTCTCGCCTGTAGCACAAGTTGTAGGGAGTCGTGACCATGAAAAAGATCGAAGCGATCATCAAACCGTTCAAGCTCGATGAAGTGAAAGAAGCACTTCAAGACGTAGGTGTACAGGGCCTGTCCGTTATCGAAGTCAAAGGCTTTGGTCGCCAAAAGGGCCACACAGAATTGTACCGCGGCGCGGAATATGTTGTGGATTTTCTGCCCAAGGTGAAGATCGAAGTCGTCTTGCCTGATGATCTGGTCGACACAGCTATCGAGGCGATCATCGCCGCTGCAAAAACCGACAAAATTGGCGACGGAAAGATTTTTGTATCCACCGTCGAGCAAGCCATTCGCATCCGCACCGGTGAATCCGGCGACGATGCTTTATAAATAGATACGAACCGACAAAGGGATACTCTGATGAGCATTGCAAACGTACTAAAACTGATGAAAGACGAAGAGGTCGCCTATGTCGACATTCGTTTCACCGACCCGCGCGGCACATTGCAGCACGTCACAATCGACTGTGATCTGGTTGACGAGGACTTCCTTGAGGAAGGCTTTATGTTTGATGGATCGTCCATTGCGGGCTGGAAGTCGATCGACAAATCCGACATGAAACTGATCCCTGACACCAACAGCGTTTATGTTGACCCGTTTTATGCCGAGAAAACGATATGTCTGCACTGCAATGTTGTTGAGCCCGACACGGGCGAAGCCTATTCGCGCGACCCGCGTGGCACAGCCGAAAAGGCAGAGGCCTATTTGAAGTCCACAGGCATCGGCGACACCGCGTATTTTGGCCCCGAAGCCGAATTCTTCATCTTTGATGATGTGCGTTATTCTGTTGCGATTAACAAAGTGTCCTACCAAGTTGATGCGGTTGATGCGTCGTGGAACTCAGACACCGAGTTCGAGATGGGTAACTCTGGTCACCGTCCGGGCCTTAAGGGCGGGTATTTCCCTGTGAACCCAGTTGACGATGCACATGACATGCGTGGCGAAATGCTCTCCACGATGAAGCGCATGGGCATGAAAGTTGACAAGCACCACCACGAAGTGGCGTCCTGCCAACACGAGCTTGGTTTGATTTTCGGCACGCTGACACATCAGGCGGACGAAATTCAGAAGTATAAGTATGTGATCCATAACGTTGCACAAGCGTACGGCAAGTCCGCGACGTTTATGCCAAAGCCGATTGCAGGCGATAACGGCTCTGGTATGCATGTGAACATGTCGATCTTTAAGGACGGCAAGCCATTGTTCTCAGGCGATAAATATGCTGATCTTTCGCAAGAGGCGCTGTATTTCATTGGTGGTATCTTGAAGCATGCAAAGTCCCTGAACGCGATTACAAACCCGACGACAAACAGCTACAAGCGCTTGGTTCCCGGTTTTGAGGCCCCTGTTTTGCGTGCCTATTCCGCGTCCAACCGCTCGGGTGCAGTCCGTATTCCTTGGGCTGAAAACCCGAAAGCCAAGCGCGTTGAGGCGCGGTTCCCCGATCCGGCAGCCAACCCTTACCTGTGCTTTGCCGCATTGTTGATGGCGGGTCTTGACGGCATCAAGAACAAGATGGATCCGGGGGCTGCGTCTGACAAGGACCTGTACGACCTGCCACCAGAAGAGTTGGCAGAGATCCCGACTGTTTGCGGGTCATTGCGTGAGGCATTGGAAGCCATGGAAGCGGATCACGAGTATCTGTTGCAGGGCGACGTGTTCACCAGAGACCAGCTTGATGGCTATACGGCCTTGCGTTGGAAAGAGGTGTTTGAATACGAGCAAACGCCGCATCCCGTTGAATATAAATTGTATTATTCCTGCTGATCGGCAGAAATTTCGGAATTGGGCGCCTGTGGGCGTCCTTTTTCCATTTTATACAGCGTTTGTTAAGAGGCTTGGCATAGCGTGTGATTATGAATGCACATGCGTCAGTTTTGCCCGGATATTCCCACTATCAGGCGACCCGCGATGCGGCGCGCGTGCCGCTGCATCTGCATGAAATTCTGGGCGCGTTGAGCCATGCAATTGATATGACCGAGGGACAGCCACCCGGTCACTCGGTGCGGTGCTGTTGGATCGGCATGAAGATTGGTACGCAATTGGGTCTGTCTGAGCCGCAGATGGCAGATTTATATTATACGTTGCTGATGAAAGACCTTGGCTGTTCCAGTAACGCAGCCCGTATTTGTGCGTTATATCTGGCCGATGACATCACCTTTAAGCATGATTTCAAGAAGATAGACGGCAGTTTGAACGCGGCGCTGCAGTTTGTGTTTCAGAAAACCGGCCTGCAATCGGGTCTGTCGGAGCGTATTCGCGCCACGTTGAATATTCTGCGCAATGGTGGTCAGATCAGTCGCGAATTGATTGAGACCCGTTGCCATCAAGGCGCTGATATCGCTGCGAAACTGCGGTTTTCACGTGATGTGCAGGACGGTATTCGCAGTTTGGATGAGCATTGGAACGGTAACGGCAAGCCCGAGGGCGTGGCGGGACGCGACATTTCGATCTTGTCGCGCATTGCATTGGTCGCGCAGGTTGTGGATGTGTTTTTCCAAGACGGTGGCGCGCAAGCATCCTGCGCCGAGATTAGCGGGCGGAGCGGCACGTGGTTTGACCCCGACGTTGTGCAGGCGTTTGAGCGTTGTGCTGATGATCAATCATTATGGGAAGGGCTGATCACAGATACCGAGCCGTTGATCTATGCCTTGGCCCCGCGCCTGTCTGCGTTTGCTGTTGATGACGATTATCTTGATGATATCGCCCAAGGTTTCGCCGATGTGATTGACGCCAAAAGCCCATTTACCGCTGATCATAGCCGCCGCGTGACGCTTTATGCCGACATGATTGCCGAGCAGGTGGGCTTGAGTGCCGACCATCGTCGCTGGATCAGGCGCGCGGCCTTGCTGCATGACATTGGCAAACTGGCAGTAAGCAATCAGATTTTGGATAAACCGGGCCGTCCGTCGGAGGAGGAATGGATCAGTATTCGCGCCCACCCCGCCCATAGTGAAGCGATTTTGGCGCGGGTCAGTGCGTTTCGCGATATTGCCCCTGTTGCGGGTGCGCATCACGAACGGCTTGACGGCAAGGGGTATCCCAAGGGCCAAACCGAGGCGACGCTACCGTTTGAGGCAATGATTTTGGCGACGGCGGACGTCTATGATGCGTTAAGCGCTGACCGTCCCTACCGCGAGGCGATGTCATACGATGCGGCAATGGGAATTTTAAATGCCGAGTTGGGTGCGGCACATCATCCGTTATTTGTTCAGGCCTTGGCAAATGGGCTTCAATTGCTTGCCGGCCCGATAATGTCGGAATTGAGTGCGCAGGATGTCGGCGGTGGGCTTGCCACGACGAACAGTTCCGCATGACAGTCGGGGGATTGCATGGGAGGCATCAACATGACGATCCACTTTAGCGACAGCCGTAAAATTGACCCGAGCCGTGGTGCGACGCTGAAGGACGGTAGCCCCAATAATGATGATCGCGTTGAGATTGGGCCAACGCAACTGGCCTATGGCGAGTGGCAAGCAGCGGGCTTGGTGCTGCCTGACCTGATTGCGATGCGTGCCTTTCGACACAAACGGTTGGTGGACGCGGTGAATACACGCGGTTGGGGCGGCATTTTGATGTTTGATCCGTTGAATATTCGCTATGCGACCGACAGCACCAACATGCAGCTTTGGAATACCCACAACCCGTTTCGCGCCTGTTTGGTCTGTGCGGATGGGCATATGGTGCTGTGGGACTATAAAAACGCGCCATTTTTAGCGGATTTTAACCCTTTGGTGAAAGAAAAGCGGTCTGGCGCGTCGATGTTTTATTTCTCGACGGGCGATAAAACGGATGACGCAGCGGGAGGTTTTACCGCAGAGGTGCGCGATCTGATTGTGGAGCATAGCGGCGACAATATGGTGCTGGGCGTTGATAAGATCATGGTTGCGGGGCTGCGCGGGTTGGAGCGTGTAGGATTTACTGTGGAAGAAGGCGAGGTTTTGACCGAGCATGCCCGCAGTATCAAAGGCCCGGACGAGATTTTGGCGATGCGCTGTGCCAGCAATGCCTGCGAAGTGGCGTGTTACGAAATGGAGAAAGCGGCCCGCGCGGGTGTGCCACAGGGCAATATGTCGGAGGACGATATTTGGGCGGTTTTGCATGCCGAGAATATCCGCCGTGGTGGCGAATGGATTGAAACCCGCCTGCTGTCATCGGGTCCGCGCACCAATCCCTGGTTTCAGGAATGTGGGCAACGTATTGTGCGCAGCAACGAAATCGTCGCCTTTGATACGGATTTGATCGGGTCCTATGGTATTTGCATTGATATCAGTCGCACGTGGTGGATTGGTGATCAAAAACCCCGCGCCGATATGATTGAAGCGATGAAGATCGGCGTTGAACATATTGAAACCAATATGAAAATGCTAAAACCGGGTGTGAATATTCAGGATTTGACACGCCATGCCCATGTGTTGCCTGACATCTATCAAAAGCAGAAATACGGCTGTTTGATGCATGGTGTGGGGCTTTGTGATGAGTGGCCGCTGGTAGCCTATCCTGACAAGATGGTTGAGGGCGCGTTTGACCATGAATTGCAGGCCGGCATGGTGATTTGCGTTGAAGCGTTGATTAGTCCCGAGGGCGGCGATTTTTCGATCAAGCTGGAGGATCAGGTGTTGATTACCGAGGACGGGTTTGAAAACCTGACGAAGTACCCGCATGATGCCGCGTTAATGGGACACTAACATGTGAGGTACATTGCATCCCCCACGTGCCCCGCAAAAATCGGATTCAAATAGGAGAGTTGTGATGAAAACCGAACGCTTTACTTTTGACGGCCATGGCGGACATGCATTGGCGGCCCGTTTGGATATGCCCGACGGCCCGCATTTGGCTACGGCGATTTTTGCACATTGTTTTACCTGTTCCAAGGATATTACGGCTGCACGCCGGATTTCAGCGCGTTTGACCACAATGGGCTATGCGGTTTTACGGTTTTATTTCAAGGGCTTAGGTCATTCCGATGGCGAGTTTGAGAACACCAGCTTTTCGTCGAATGTTGCGGACTTGGTTGCTGCGCATGCCGCCCTTTGTGAGCGCGACATGACGCCTACAGTGATGATCGGGCATTCATTAGGCGGTGCGGCCGTGTTAAAGGCAACGGCGTCGCTTACGGGGATCAAGGCGGTGGTCACGATTGGTGCGCCTGCCGATGTGGCCCATGTGATGCGTAACTTTGCGGACGCATTGCCCAAAATTAAGGCCGATGGTGCGGCAAAAGTGGATTTGGGTGGCCGTCCGTTTACGATATCTCAAGATTTTGTTGATGATCTGTCAGCGGTGTCGATGAAGGAGGCGATCCGGAATTTACATGCGGCCCTGTTGGTTTTACATGCACCGCGCGACGCGGTTGTGGGTGTGGATAATGCGCAGGCGATTTTTGTGGCGGCAAAGCATCCCAAGAGTTTTGTCAGTTTAGATGATGCGGATCATTTGATCACACGTCCCGATGACGCGGAATATGTGGCGGATGTGATTGCGGCTTGGGCGCGCAAGTATTTGCCTAAAATGGCTGTGGCTGTGGATGATCCGCTACCAGAGGGTATTTTGCGCGTGACGGAGGCGGATGCGCAGGGTTTCCTACAAGATATCCGCTCTGGCGACAACCATTATGCCTTGGCGGACGAGCCTGTGGCGTACGGTGGCACCAATAAGGGCATGTCGCCTTATGGGTTTTTGTCGGCGGCATTGGGGGCCTGTACGTCGATGACGATCCGCATGTATGCGCGGCGTAAAAAAATGGCGTTAACCCATGTGCGGGTGGATATTTCGCATAGCAAGAGCCACGCGCAGGATGCGGGGGCTCCGTCTGCGGCAAAAGTTG
>RCMY010005309.1_pt1 | contig 10971 bp, 16 predicted proteins | sample 2041341 | NCBI WGS metagenome assembly RCMY01 (sample SAMN09708234, study PRJNA481090) | Marine sediment metagenome, whole genome shotgun sequencing project.
CTGATTTTAGCCGTTAATTTGCCATCGTTTTGCGCATCGCCATCGCCATACTCAACTGGAACGGAGAGGTACTTCTTGAAAGATACCTCGGATCGGTGGTACAATATTCCGAAGGCGCTGATATTTATGTAATCGACAACGCATCCACTGATGGTTCGGTAGATTTTGTAAAGACTACTTATCCTCAGGTAAAAATCATTCAAAATAGCGAAAACGGTGGATTTGCCCGTGGATATAATGAGGGACTTAAACATGTGGATGCCGATATTTTCTGCTTGTTGAATTCAGATGTGGAAGTCACAAAAGACTGGTTGCCCCCAATTATTGCCGCTTTTTCACAAATACCCGAGGTGTCCATCATTCAACCTAAAATTTTGGACCTGATGCGCAAAGACCACTTTGAATATGCCGGTGCGGGCGGCGGATTCATAGACCAACTCGGTTATCCATTCTGTAGGGGCCGTATATTTCAATCTTTGGAAAAAGATACCGGACAGTACGACGATACCTGTGAAATTTTCTGGGCCACCGGTGCCTGTATGTTTATAAAAAGTAAGCTATATTGGGAGTTGGAAGGTTTTGACGAAGATTACTTTGCCCATCAAGAAGAGGTGGATCTTTGCTGGCGGGCCAAAAACGATGGTCATACCGTTTATTATGTAGGAAAGTCTAAGGTGTATCACTTGGGCGGTTCTACACTAAGTAACATGAACCCGAAAAAGACCTATCTCAACTTTAGGAATTCTTTATTCTCCATAACCAAAAACCTTCCCCGTAGAAAAGCTTTGGCCATTATCTTCTTACGACTATTGCTTGACGGAATTGCTGCACTGCGCTTTATTTTTCAGTTCAAATTCAAACATTGTTTTGCTATTTTGCGAGCACACCTTAGCTTTTACAGGCAATTCCATAAAATGTACCATAAGAGAGAAAAAGCTAATTTTATTGTAAAGTATTACCTTAAAAGGTCTATTGTATGGTCCCACTTCGTGCATGGTATCAATAAATTCGGTGTATTAATAAAAGATTAACTAATTTTGCCACGGCAAAAATGGGCGAATGCCTAATTTTGGCACTTATTTTGAATGATCAAATCAAAACACAATCTATTAATATCTAGTAATCCAATATTATGAAAAAAATCATTTTAGGCTGTTTAGGAGCGACCTTATTGTTGTCTTCTTGTGTATCTAACAAGAAATACGGCGAACTTGAGGCCAAACAGAAAGAAACACAGGATCTTTTGAATTCCGCGACCGTAAAGTTGAACGATTGTTTAGAGGAAAAAGCGACCAATACCTCAAAATTGAAAACTCTTCAAGATCAAAATTCTTTCTTGAAGGCCAACAACCAGGAATTGATCAACAACATGGGGAATATGACCACCCTTACCTCAAAGGGTGCCGAGAATCTTGAAAAATCCTTGGAAAGTCTTAAGGAAAAAGATCTTACCATAAGAAAACTTCAGGATGCGATTACACGTAGGGATTCCGTAAACCTATCCCTGGTACAAAGCTTAAAAGGAGTTTTGGGTAACTTGGATGATGAAGATATCCAAATCAGCGTTGAAAAAGGTGTTGTTTTTGTATCGATTTCCGACAAATTATTGTTCAGCAGCGGAAGCTACAACGTGACCAATCGTGCCAAGGAGATTTTGGGTAAGGTTGCCAAGGTAGTCAACAACAAGCCTGATTTCGAATTTATGGTCGAAGGCCATACCGACGATGTACCATACCGAAAAGGAGGAGTGCTTTTGGATAACTGGGATTTGAGTGTAAAACGTGCGACTTCAGTAGTACGTATTTTACAGAAGGATTTCAACGTAGATCCGAAGCGTATGACCGCCGCGGGTCGATCGGAATACATTCCCCTTTCACAGACCGAGAAGTCGAAAAATAGAAGAACCCGTATTGTGGTACTTCCGAAAATCGACCAATTCTACAGCATGATTGAAGAAGGTATGAAAGATCCGGCAATCAATAACTAAGTCGCATTCACATAGAATATAAAAACCGTAGCTTTTGAAGCTGCGGTTTTTTTTTGGATAAAGACCTCGTTTCAATTTATCGACAATCGCTCTTGTAATGAAACCTGACAGGCCTACGCCTGCTCAATTGAAAATATCCAAATCTCCTTTCCCCTCACGCAGTATTACAGGCTCGCTCCCAGAGAGATCGATTACCGTCGACGCCATATTATCGCCATAGCCTCCATCAATGACTACGTCGACCAGCTTATGCCATTTTTCAAAGATCAGTTCGGGATCGGTCGTATATTCCAGAACCTCGTCCACATCGTAAATAGAGGTTGAAACAATGGGATTTCCCAAACTTTCAACCAAGGCTTTAGCTATGTTGTTGTTAGGCACGCGTATACCGACCGTTTTTTTCTTTTTAAAGTCCTTGGGCAGGTTATTGTTTCCAGGAAGTATAAAGGTATAGGGTCCTGGCAGGGCACGCTTTAAGATTTTAAAAGTGGCGGTATCGATCTGCCGCACATAATCGGAAAGGTTGCTCAAGTCAGCACAGATAAAAGACCAATTGGCTTTTGCCAGTTTCACTCCCTTGATTCGGGCAATTTTTTCCAAGGCCCTTGAATTAGTGATGTCGCAGCCCAGTCCATATACCGTATCGGTGGGATAAATGACCAATCCGCCTTTCCGTAATATTTGGGCGATCTGCTTTATTTGCTGTGGATCAGGATTTTCTTCGTATAATTTTATGAATTCTGCCATATAATATTGATGATAAAAACGTTATAAGAGAGTCCGCTTAAACAAGCATTCAAAATAAAGAAAAAATTATGAAGTCCATTACCTATTTTCTCCTTTTATTTATCACTATATGTAGTCTATCCGGTTGTACGTCAGATGACGGCTTGAAAGACCCGCCCATAGCCCCAACAGAACCTCTACAGGCCAAAGCCCTGTTGGATCTATCCTATGGCAACGATCCGGACCAGGTGTATGATATTCACCTTCCGAAAAATAGGACATTGGAAACCAAGGTGATGATCTTGGTACATGGTGGCGGTTGGAACTCGGGCGATAAATACGACATGGTAGGTTTTAAAGATTACCTACGTGAGCAACTACCCAATTTGGCGATTGTAAACATGAACTATAGACTGGCGGATGGGAACAACCCACCTTATCCTATGCAGATAAACGATATTACTTTGGTCGTCAATGAATTAAAAAACAGACAAAATGAATATCAAATCGGTACGGAACTTGGTTTTATGGGGGTCAGTGCAGGTGGTCATCTTGCTCTACTTTGGAGCTATGCCGATGATCCCGGCAAGCAGGTAAAAATGGTATGTAGCATGGTCGGCCCCACAAATTTAGCGGATGAAGCCTACCAAAACACTCCCAATAAAGACCTTAAAGATCTCATATTTCAATTCGGGACCGATATTGAAATATTAAAATCGGTTAGCCCGTTGTACCAGGCCGAATCTACATCACCGCCAACAATTCTCTTTTACGGGGCACAAGACCCATTGATTCCCAATTCACAGGGCATTGCCTTAAACGATAAATTGGCAGCATTAAATGTGGCACACGAATTCACCCTTTATCCAAACGGTGGCCACGGCTGGATTGGCTTGGACCTTTTCGATACTTCGATAAAGTTGAAGGCTTTTATCGAAAAGCATCTCTAAAATAGTTTGACCATTTAATGGGTTAAGTTTTTGGAAACAGTAATGTTTTATTATTTCGGATGGTACACACGTATATAATCTATTTCTAGGTCCGCAGGAAACATCGTATCGTCAACTCCTTCGGCACCGCCATATTTACCGCCTACCACCAAGTCGGCTAAAAGATAAAAGGGCTGGTCAAAGGGCCAATTTTCTTTCGTTGGGGATGGAGGGCGATTCATGGTAAAGGTGATGTTATCAGGGCTGTCAATGTAGAACTTCAGGTAGTTTTCCGTCCACAGCAATCCATAGGCGTGGAATTGTTCCTTGGCGGATTCTAGGTCAATAGGTGAAGTGATCAGCGTACCCTTTGCGCTATTGTTCGCACTGCTATGCACAGTTATATAGGTTTCGTTTGGACGATAGCTTAAATACTCCATCAGATCAATTTCTCCACAATAAGGCCATCCAACTTGGTTCTCGTTATTACCGATCATACTAAGTTTGGCCCAAATCCCTTTTTTCTCTCCTTTGGGCAGCTTCGCCATTATTTCGATTCGCCCGTATTTGAAGGCAAAATCGCTGCTAATTCGTGATGAGGAATAGTCTCCCTTCTTTTGACCGGCACCTTCCTTTTTAGCTCGTATTTTAAGGTTTCCTCTGCTTACCTCCGTATTTTCCTCACGGTAATTTTGCCACTGGTCGGCCGTATCGGGGTTTGAGTTGTTAGTCAAAACACTCCAGTTGGTGTCCGATAACTTGGACTGACCGAAATCTTCGCTCCAGACAACATCGACATTATTCCAATCCATGTCCCTTACATCGTTCGGATTTTCCATTACAACTTCCGTTCGTTTGAAACCGGAATCGTCATCGTCGGACTTGCTACATCCAACTATAAAAAAAAGCAATAAAAATCCTGCTGCAAAGCTGTTTGAGCGTAGTTTGTTTGTCATATTTCAATTTGTGGGGTTGTAAAAAAACATTGGTTCCCCTTTTATGCCGAATGGTATTCCGTATTAGGCACCCAGGATTCCCAAAGTCAAATGGCTAAACTATTAATTTAACGTTTGGAGGAGATAAAAATCGGATATACTACCTGAAAAATACGATAGAAGGTGGCACGTTTGCCAGTAATCAAAAAGTCGATATTCAAACCAATCGCTTAATGGCAACCAAATGAGAAAATAAAACGACCGGTACTATAAAAGTCGGTAGCCAAACAAAGGGAAAGTACAAAATGGCAATATTCGGTCGGTCAAAAGCGAACTGCTGAAAAGGTATGGGAGCGGACAATATCGCATTGACCACAATATTCAGCAACAAGAGTAGACAGACGATATTCCAAAACAATATCCATTTTTTGCCGATTTTATTTTTAATGAACCCGAAATAATACACAAAAGGTGCTGTAATGCCTGCGAGAATATCAAAATTCCTTCCTGCAAAGGTCATCAGTTCAGGAACCGCTTGATGTAAAAAGAGCCAGTACAATACAATTTCTACCGGTACTCGAACGACATGGAGAAGTGTCAAAGTTTTAAGATCAAGGTTTTTTATCCAATTTCTCCCCTTTTTAGAAATAAACACGGTTACAATAAATAGGAGTGCCAGAGGTGCGGCCATGAAGAATCTGAACGGCTCGGTTTCGATGGCCGTATAAAATTCCATATATCCGAAAACACCCTGAATAAATAGCCAAATCGCGAAAATCGATAAGGTCTTTACTCTGTTGTATTTTACGGCTTTTAGAAACATGTAAAGGGTCAAACCCGTGGTAAGGACGAAAATTAAAGGTATGTAGGTTGGAAGGTTCAAAGCCCCTTCTTAGAAATTCGAGCGGCCTCTTGAATATATTTTATGAGGAGTATGTCATCCGGCAAATCGGAAACCTTCGTAATCTGTTTGATCCCCTTCATATTCGATTTTTCGCCAATATTTTCCAATACATCTTCATCATCTTGAAGTTCCTTGCCTTGTGCGAACATAAAATTCGCATGCTTTTTAAAGGCCATAATCGAACAAACGATTTTCCCGTTGAGTTCGAAACTCGGGGCGCTCCATTTGATGTTCTCCTCGATTTCCGGGGAAGCCTTGTGTATCAATTTTCTTAGATGTTTAAGAATGGGTTGTGTAACCACGGAAGCATTACGGGTGTAGTCGTCAACAGTTTTCATAGGACCTATTTTTCTAGATTGTATTTCAGATTTCGTAATCCCGTTTGTAGGTCGTCGCCAATCATACCTTCAAAATCCATAAACAAAAGCATGAGGTTCATCGGGTAGTCCATTTTACCGTCAAAGCCCCATCTAACCTTGGTTTGGCCGTCTGTAACACTTTCGGTAGTCATATAGGCCAAATCGCTTGATTCAAAGGGTTCGAAGAAACGGAGCTCAAAATCGATACGTTTTCCGTCGTCGATCTTTAGAATTTCCTGTTCGCCCGAACCGACATTTTCGTCATCGCTTTTCCATGCCGAAACAAAGCCGACGGTGCCATCGGTTCCCCGGAACGATTTTTCCATATTGGGATCCATGGTTGCCCATTTGCTGTACTCGTTCTGGTTTTTAAGATGCTTTATGTAATCAAAAACCTTTTCTACGGGCTTGTTGATAGTAATTTCTTCTTCTATGGAATATTCCTTTTTAACGAATAATGCCACTACCAACGGAATCGCAATAAGGATTCCGATTACAATCAGGATTTTCTTTAGTGTTTTCATGATATAGGTATTTCAAAGGTTGGCTTTTATCCTTAGTTTATGCGGACTCGTTTTCGGAATCCGTTCAATAATATTGCGAGCCTCCAAATCTAATTTTACGGTCACGATATACCACGTGACCTTGCCATCAAAAGAAGCGGTCAATTTATCTACCGCTAAATCGTTTAAGTCGGAATAGATAATTTCCCCGTGTTCTTTTATAGTTTCAAGCATAAACTTCTTGATGATATCATACCTTTTTAACAGGATGTTTACTCCAACTTTGCCATGGGGATGCTTTGTCATGATTCTGTCTTCATCGGCCATTTTACATCGATTTATTTGGTATTGGGATTAAAGCTTACCATCCAATTGATTTCGAACTTGTCGGTGCACATGCCGAAATAATCGCCCCAAAAGGTGTTTTAAAGGGGCATCGTAGTTTTTCCTCCTTCCGACAATCCCTTGAATAAACGGTCCGCCTCTTCTTTGCTGCCGGCACCTATTAAAACGGAAACGTTGGTGCCCACAATATTTTTAGATGCCCATTCCCCTCCGGTATCGCTGCCCATTAACACAGTTTATTTACTGATTGGTAACGAAATATGCATAATCTTATTTTTGTCATTTTCCGTAATGCCGTGCTCTAAATCCTCCGGCATTTCGTCAAATCGCCCTACATAGGCGAATTCTCCGCCGAAAACGGATTTGTAGAAGGTAAAGGCTTCTTCGCAGTTGCCAGTAAATGTCAAATAAGGATTAATTGTTGCCATGTTATTTTTATTTAAAGGTTATCAAATATTTCTTTGCTTTTCCGCCTTTTAGCTAATATTTTCAAATGGGTTCCCAAAGTTCAATCTTGTTACCTTCTGTGTCCAAAATATGTACAAATTTTCCGTAATCGTAACTCGCAATGTCATCAAGTACGGTTACTCCGTTTTCTTTGAGTTTGTTTACAAGTCCTTCAATATTCTGAACTTGGTAATTAATCATAAAATCTTTTTTGGATGGGGAAAAATATTCGTCTCCTTTTTTGAAAGGTTTCCATTGAAGAGCGTTTATCTCGTCAGGTCTGTCAACGTTTCTGGATTCAAAACTCGAAGAGCCCCATTCATTGATTTCAAGGCCCAAATTTTTGGCATACCATTCTTTGATTTCCGGCGGATTGTTGGAGTAAAAGAAAATTCCACCAATTCCTGTCACTTTCGGGGTTGTATCAGCAAGTGAAGTTGAGTTGTCTGTTTGATTATTTTTATCTTCCATATGGTATGTTTTCTTAGTTGTCGAATCACAACTTGCAAGTAGTGTTACAATCGATATTGTTATTGTTAGTTTCCACATTTTGTCATTCTATTGTTTACTTTATGTTGTCTTTTTAGCTACCGCATAACTTTGATTTTTCGTCCTATTCATTTTTTAAAAACTCCCTTAGCCGTATACGAATAAAAGAGTTCCAACCTTCGACACAATTTTCTCTGGTACAATCCGGATTGTCTTGTGGAAAACTTTCTGTGGCCTCATGCGTAGGTTTAAGATGTGTTGGATCATTTCCGGTTGTAAGTTGCCCTTTAATTTTTTTATTATGGATTTATGGTAGGCCAAAAATTTTATTTACTTCTTGATATTTCTTCGGCTATTTTTCCGCCAAACCACGCCATGGGAATGTATGCGATAACGATGTCGGTTACTGCAAACCAAGTTGGTCCAGGTAGCATGTAGTTGATCACAATTCCTCCTAACAGGAATAAACCACCGATAACCAATGAAAATTTCATTTTATGGCTCGCCGCTATAACACCGGCAATAGCCGCACCCACCAGAGTGCCCAAGGCGTGAGCTAAAAAAGGAAAAATAAAATATTCAAATTCCAAAGTTGGCATAACTTCCGCCAATGCGTTCATATCATTGGGGTCGATTCCCTTTATCGGAATTAATTTATGGCCAATTTGGATTAAAGCCATATTGACGGCGCTACCTCCCAGCCAACCCAAGATAACAGCTAAAATATTCTTAACTATTGGATTAAATGTTGCCATATTTTTTATTTAAAGTTTAATTGAATTTGGGTTCATCAATCGAGGGGAAACCTTCCGATCGTAGACCTCACAATTCTTCCTCCTACGCTGAAAAAGCTTTTATCGGACAGGCAGAGACCTGTTATGTCTATTGACATTCACGGCTATTTCATCGAATGCAGCCCAATCATATTCCCCTCCGTATCCATACATAAAACCATAAAACCGAACTCCCCAATAGATAATTTGGACTTAAAAACCTTGCCCCCGGCTTTTACTACCCTAGCTTCTTCCACAGCGCAATCGTCACAGACAAAATAAACTATCGTACTATTGCCGCCCGCTTTAAAGCCTTCCATTTTTACCAAAGAGCCAGAAGCGTTTTTTCCCATATCCATGGGAAATGCCAACATTTGTGTAGGCTCTTTAGGGGTGGGATTAGGAAGTTCGGACAACTCGGTCTTCAATACCGTTTCATAAAATTTTTGTGCTCTTTTCATGTCGTCTACATAAATTTCGAACCAACCTACCGGATTTTTTGCTTCCATAATTTTCTCGTTTTTAGATTATCCACCTAAATTATGGCATCAAAATCAAAATGGACTTGCCATAGGGCAAGAAATGTGTGGAATTGGCAACTTTGACAAAGTTTGTGAAGCTTTTCAGAATCTGTACGAAAGTTGGATCTTCTAGAAATTTTGAAATTTGTAGAGAATTTTGTCAAAGTTTAGCGGTTTCCTTTCGAATACGACTTAGGGAAGAATCGGTGATGCCCAAATATGAAGCAATGTACTTAAGCGGTGCATTTTGAATTACTGTCGGTTTCTCTTTCAACAAACGACAATAGCGTTGGGTCGCCGAATCGGTAATCATCGAAACCGATCGCTGTTTGCATTCGAACAGGCTTTGGGCCATCCAAGAACGGCCCCATTCATTAAAAGTTGGAATGGCGTGATACAGTTCTTGAAAAGCTACAAAATTCATTTTCCAACAAATACAATCGGTCAGGGCTTGGATATTCTCTTGAGTCGGTATCCGTTGAAATAGAGAAGATACTTCGATAACTATTTCATTTTCCGAGAAGAAATTTGTAGTAATATCATTGCTGTTAAAGTCATGGACGAAAGAGCGTATCAAGCCTTTTTCCAGAATTAGATAATCATGGGCTATCCCGCCTTCTTCTAATAAAAAATCGCCTTTGCTATAAATCGCCTTTTTATGAGCATCAAGGATATTGTCCAGAGCTGAATTGTCAAGTCCTGGATGGTTGTAGATGTTTTTTAAGAGATTTTTGTTCATTCGAATAGCCTTGCTTAGATATGCTAGGTTTACTTTTTTGAAGATATGGAAAAATCTTTATAACATTCATTTTGATTGATGAAATAACTAACTTTGCCACATTAGAATCTCTTTATAAATACAAATCAACAGAGCTACTTGCATCTGTAGTCAGCATCGTTTCTTCATATGATGCTAAAATATCTATTGTATAAACTTTATAAAGAGAAAAATGAAACACAGTATAAAAATTGCCGTTATCGGCGGTACTGGTAAATCCGGTAAATATCTTGTCCAAGAATTAATACATCAAGGGTACAACTTCAAGGCCCTTGTACGAAATCGGGAAAATTTTAAAATTAAAAATCCTTTGGTCGAAGTCGTTCATGGTAATGTAGACGATTATGAAACCGTGAAATCTTTGATAAGAGGATGTGAAGCGGTAATCAGTACCCTAGGAACGGGTATGCCGTATAGCCCACCAACGATTTTTACTACGGCGACCGAAAATATAATTCTCGCAATGAACGAATTGGGTATAAAAAGGTATGTTGTCGTCACGGGATTGAATGTAGACACCCCTATCGACAAGAAAGGACCAAAAACCAAAATGGGTACGGAATGGATGTACTCGAATTATCCGAAATCCACCCAAGATAGACAACACGAATATGATCTATTGTGCGAAAGCAACTTGGATTGGATTTTGGTACGGCTTCCCCTAATAGAATTGACGGAGGAAAGGCGAAAAACCAAAACCAGCCTTGAGGATTGTCCAGGTGACAATATTAGTGCCACCGATTTGGCGCATTTTCTTATCGAACAGTTAGATAACAAGGAATTTGTCGGCAAAGCACCATTTTTAGCTAACGTTTAAATCAAGGTAAGAGACGACCCCAAAGGTTTTTCCTAAAAGAGCCCTCATTTTCGAAAAGATATATTCACAATTAAAGTTTTTCGATAGGTTCGACAAAACCTTTGGGGTCTTCCCTCTTATCAAGAAATCACCTCCAATTTTGCAAACCGTAACAATAGTTTTTTGATATCCCCTTTCTCGAACTGGATTTCCGCCTTTTTATCGTTGCCAACGCCTTCCATATTCAAAACCTTGCCTCGGCCAAAACGGGTATGGTTTACGGTGGAGCCCTCCTGTAGATTGGGGTCTACTGCATTTGTATTTCCGACAGGTGTGGCCAATTCAGGTTTTAGCTTACGTAACTTTCGAAGTTGGATTTCGTTAGGTTTACCGGCTTTCGGCGGGGTGCCTCTTGTTGGCTTGTTCTGGCGTAAACGGCTTTTGTCCACATCCCCGAAAATATCGGCGTCGATCATGGG
>RCMY010005310.1_pt1 | contig 10969 bp, 8 predicted proteins | sample 2041341 | NCBI WGS metagenome assembly RCMY01 (sample SAMN09708234, study PRJNA481090) | Marine sediment metagenome, whole genome shotgun sequencing project.
CTGGTCGGCCAACGCCTCGACCTCGGTGGCCAGCCCGAGCGCCTTGTCGGGAGTAGCGGCGAGAGCGATCTGGCCGTGATTGGCGAGCAGGCAGGCGGTGCGATCCTTCAGCGCCTCACGGGCGAGGGCCGACAGTTCGGGCGTACCGAAGGTGGCGTACCCGCTGCAGCGGATCGAGTGCCCGCCGGCGACGGCGACCATGTAGTGGAACGCCGGGATCGATCGGCGGAGCGTGGCGAGCGCCGTTGCCGCGGGGGAGTGGAGGTGGAGGACGGCGTCGACATCGGGGCGAGACGCGAGGATGTCGTGGTGGAAATGCCACTCGGACGACGGTCGGCGGCGTCCTTCGGGCGCGCCGTCGGCATCGACGACCACGATGTCGTCGAGGGTCATGTCGTCGTAGGGGACGGCCGACGGAGTGACGAGCATGCCGTCGCCCCAGCGCACGCTGGCGTTGCCGGAGGTGCCGGTGTTGATGCCTGCCGCATTGGCGGCCAGACAGACGTCGACCAGCGACTGGCGGGCCTTGTGTTCTGCTGCTGGTCCGTTGCCGATGCTCATGCCTGCTCCTCGGATGTGTTGATGACCTGGGCGAACAGGCCGAGCACGACGTCTTTGGCCCGGTCGATCGCTGCCCAGATGTCGTCGACGGAGATCTGTTCGGTGGTGCCGTCGGCGTCGGCGAGACCGGCGCCCGGGTTCGAGATGACGCCGATCGCGGCATATCGCAGGCCCTTTTCGACCGCGAGCGCCACCTCGGGGTAGCCGGTCATGCCGACGAGATCGGCCCCCAGGGTCTTGGCCATCTGGATCTCGGCCTTGGTCTCGAACCGAGGACCGTTGAAGCAGATGTAGGTGCCGCTGGGATGAAGCTCGCAACCGGTGGCGGCGGCCGCTTCGAGGAGTCGGGCCCGAAGGGTGGCGTCGTAGGGGTCGCCCATCTCGGTATGGCGAACCTCGCCCGGGGTGTCGAAGAAGGTGTCGGCGCGCCCGGTGGTCCAGTCGATGTAGTCGTCGATCACCACGAGGCTGCCGGTCGAGAGATGACTGGCGATGCCGCCGCTCACGGCCGTGGCCAGCACGTCGGTGACACCGACCGCCGCCAGCGCCGAGATGTTGGCCCGATAGTTGATCTGCTGAGGCGGGAGCGAGTGGCCGCCGCCATGGCGGGGGAGGAAGGCGATCGGCTGGCCATGCCAGGTCCCGGTGGTCACCTCGACGGTGCCAAAGGGAGTTTCGACCGATGAGACGGCGGATTGTTCGAGGTCGGGAAGTTCGTAGAAGCCCGATCCGGTTATGAAGCCATACACCCCTCCAGCCTGCCACAACATCACCTGAAGTCGACACTCGGGTCCGTGATCGACAGCGAGCCGTGTATGACTGCTGTGTGACAGCGCGGGACGTTGCGGTGCGCCCTCTGTCGACCCCCCTTACACTGCGCAGGTCCTACTGGGAGAGAAAAGCGAGGAACGCACTATGAGTTCAACACTGAAGCGTCTACTTGCCATGATGTTTGCCTTCACCTTGTTGGCAGCAGCTTGTGGCAGTGATTCAGGCGGTTCCGACGAGGTCGACACCTCCGACGACGACACCACCGAGACCACCGAAGCCACCGATGGCGAAGAAGACACCACAGAGACCACCGAAGAAGCGGCAGAGGAAGACGCCGACGCTGGTGACAGCGCCGACGCCGGCGACTGCGCCAGCGACGAGGTCCTCTGCGTGGGACTCGTGACCGACCTCGGTCGCGTCGACGACAAGTCGTTCAACCAGTCGGCATGGGAGGGCGTCCAGGCCTCCAACGCCGACAGCTTCGATTTCATCGAAACCACCGACTCCAAGGACTACGCCGCCAACATCGCGTCGTTCGTCGACCAGGACTACGACGTCATCGTGACCGTCGGCTTCCTGCTCGGTGAGTCCACCATCGAAGCCGCTCAGGCCAACCCTGAGATCATCTTCATCGGTGTCGATCAGTTCCAGGGCGAAGAAATCGCCAACCTCACCGGCTTGATCTTCAACGAAGACAAGGCCGGATTCATGGCTGGCGCCCTCGCCGGTCTCCTCACCGAAACCAACATCCTCGGCGCCGTTCTCGGCACCGACGCTGTGCCGCCGGTCGTCGCCTTCAAGGAAGGCTGGGAGAACGGTGCCAAGTACACCAACCCAGACGTCACCCTGCTGTCGACCTACCACCCGAACCCCGAGACGGCCTTCACCGATCCCGTGTTCGGTGCTGACACCGCTCGTCAGGCCATCGACAACGGTGCCGACATCATCTTCGGTGCCGGCGGTCAGACCGGTAACGGTGCACTCGCCGAAATCGCCAAGGACGGCGGCGACGTGCTGTGTGTCGGTGTCGACTCCGACCAGTGGGACACCGTGCCCGAGGCGCAGCCGTGCCTCGTCACCTCGGCCATGAAGCTGATCACGCCCGGCGTGACCGACCTCATCGCTGCAGCTGGTGACGGTTCCATCGTCGGTGGCAACTTCTTCGGCGACGTCGGCCTTGCCCCGTACCACGATCTCTCCGATCGTGTGAGCCCCGAAGTCCAGGCTCAGCTCGACGAGATCATCGCCGGCATCCTCGACGAATCGATCCCGACCGGCTACGGAAGCTAGCGAACCCTTCGTGCCTGGGTGAACCCTTCGGCCTGGCGGCCTCGGGGGTTCCCCGAGTTGCTCGCTGCGCTCACAACTCGCTCCGGTCACAACTGGAGCGGTAATCCGCTCACAACTCGACCTGATCACGATGTCAGTTCGAGTGTGAACGGGCGATCAAATACGAAAGACAGGGCTTAGGTCCCGGCAGAACCCGATGTCAGTGCGCTAGCTTGCGCACTGCGTCGGGTTCTGTCAGTTTTGTCCGTCTTCCCAAGCCCTGAGGTGTTGTGTGAATCGAAACACGCTGAGAGCGTTGCAGGGGCCGGTGCTCGCGATTGCGCTGGCACTCGTGCTCGGCGCCGTCCTGATCGCCGTCGACGGCAAGAATCCACTCGAGGCCTACAGCGCAATCCTCTCGGGCTCGCTGGGTGGAGTCGACCAGTTCGGACGAACCCTCGAGAAGTCGACACCGCTGGTGCTGGCCGGCCTCGCCGTCGCCTTCGCCTTCAAGGCCGGGTTGTTCAACATCGGCGGCCAGGGCCAGCTCGTGCTCGGCGCCGCCTTCGCCGCCTGGATCGGCTACCGGTTCTCGTTGCCGGGCATCGTGCACATCCCGCTGGCGCTCATCGTCGGCGGCCTGGCCGCCTCGATCCTCGGGATCCTGGTCGGTGCCCTCAAGGCCTACCGAGGCACCCATGAAGTGATCACCACGATCATGTTCAACTTCATCGCCTCGAACCTCACCACCTATCTGGTCGCCTTCCCCGATGGCCCCTGGTACGAACTCGAGGGCAACGCCTCGAACATCTCCCGCACCCCACCGATCCAGGAGTCGGCCGAGATTCCCCGGCTCTTCGCCGGCAACTCCAGCGGTATTCCGCTCGGGTTCCTCGTTGCGATCCTGGCGGCGGTCGTGATCTGGTGGCTGCTCGCCAAGACCACGTTCGGCTTCGAGGTCGGCATGGTGGGCGCCAACCGTCATGCGGCGGTCTACGCCGGCATCTCGGTCAAGAAGATCACCGTCATCACGATGGCGATCTCGGCGTTCCTCGCCGGACTCGGTGGTGCCATCGAGACCCAGGGCGTCGTCGGTCGGTTCATCCCCGGCGACAACTCCGGTCTCGGGTTCGACGGCATCACGATCGCACTTCTGGCCAAATCGAATCCGATCGCCGTCATCCCGGCGGCCCTCCTGATCGGAGCGCTCCAGGCCGGCGCCACGCAGATGCAGTCGAGTGCCGGTGTCTCGCCCGACATCCTCAACCTGGTACAGGCCTTCATCCTGTTCTTCGTGGCCGCACCGATGGTCGTCCGTTGGATCACCCGGGTCCGCTCGCTCGAAGAAGACTCCGGTCCGCAGCTGTCCTCGAGCTGGGGAGCTGCCTGAGATGACCACCACCACGCCGACCCCCGCAACACCCACCTCCGCGGGGGCCAAGTCGTCGTTCGACATCCGCTCGCTCAGCTTTCTGCTCGTCCCGATCATCGGGTTCGGCATCACCGTGTTGCTCCACACCTACTTCGACTGGAACAGCGTCCAGCAGCAGGCGGTCTACGCCAGCACGGTGCGAGGCTCGGCCCCGCTGTTGCTGGGCGCCCTCGTCGGCATCATCGGTGAGAAGTCCGGCATCGTGAACATCGGGATCGAGGGCCAGATGACCCTCACCGGGTTCGCCGCCTTCTTTGCCGCCGCCGGCAGTGGCAGCCTCTTCGTCGGGATCGCTGCGGCGTTGGTCGTCGGCATGCTGACCGGCCTGTTCATGGGCTGGGCGGCCATCACGATCAAGATGGACCACATCATCGCCGGCACGGTGCTCAACGTCTTCGCCGGTGGTTTCACCAACTACTACTACGCCCAGGGCCGGACCATGCCCCGCTTCCCGAACTGGAACGTGCCCGGGCTCGAAGACGTCCCGTGGGTCGGCAAGATCATGTTCTCGCACGGACCGATGGTCTATGTGGCGGTGATCGGTGCCGCCGTCTTGCACTTCGCCCTGAACTACACCCGCTGGGGGCTGCGCACCAAGGCCGTCGGCGAACACCCCTCAGCGGCCGACACCGTCGGTATCTCGGTGGCCAAGCTCCGCTACCGCAACATCATCCTCGCCGGCGCCGTCGCCGGTCTCGCCGGGCTTGCGATCCTCCAATCGGCCAGCTCGTTCTCCAACACCGGGTTCAGCTCGGGTCGAGGGTTCATCGCCCTGGCCGTGATGCTCTTCGGCCGGTATCGGCCGTTCGGAGCCCTCGGCGCCGCCCTGTTGTTCGGCTACTTCTCGGCGCTGCAGAGCCAGCTCCAGTTGTTCAACACCATCGACATCCCGTCGGAGTTCATCGGCATGATTCCGTATGCGTTCACCGTGATCGTCCTGGCGGCGCTCGGCTACGCCGCCCGGTCGCCGGCAGCGCTCGGCCAACCCTTCGAGAAGGACTGATCGTGGAGTCAACAGCGAACGCATCGTCGGCGGGCCCCGCAGACGGCCCGAGCGACGACATCGGCCCAATCCTCCTCGAGGCCCGGGGCATCACCAAGCGTTTCCCCGGTGTCATCGCCAACGACTCGATCGATCTCACACTGCACAAGGGCGAGATCCTCGGCCTGCTCGGCGAGAACGGAGCAGGCAAGTCCACCTTGGTCAAGCAGCTCTTCGGGATCTACACCCCCGACGAGGGTGAGGTGTTCCTGCGCGGCAAGCCGCTGCCGATCACCAACCCCGGCGATGCCATCGAGCACGGCATGGGCATGGTCCACCAGCACTTTCAGCTGGTCGGTCCTCTGACAGTCGCCGAGAACATCATGCTCGGGGCCGAGCGCACCGACGCCGGTCCGATCGGCTGGCTCGCCCGACGTCGAGCGGCAGCCGAAGTCCGCGACCTCTCCGAGCGATTCGGTCTCGAGGTCGATCCAACGGCCGTCGTCGAAGACCTCCCTGTCGGCATCCAACAGCGAGTCGAGATCCTGAAGGCGCTCTACCGCGGCGCCGAGATCCTGATTCTCGACGAGCCCACCGCCGTGCTCACCCCGCAAGAGACCGACGAACTGCTCCAGGTCATGCGAGACCTCGCCGCATCCGGCGTCGGCATCATCTTCATCACGCACAAGCTGCGCGAGATCCTGGCGGTCACCGATCGTGTCGTCGTCCTGCGGGGCGGCAAGTGGGTCGGGACCACCGCAACCGAGGGGTCGACCCAGGAAAGCCTGGCCGAGCTCATGGTCGGGCGTGCCGTCGTCCTTCGTGTCGACAAGGGCGAGGCCCATCCGGGCAAGGTCGTGCTCGACGTCAAGGGCCTTCGAGCCATCGACGATCGAGGGCAAGAAGCGGTCACCGGTCTCGATCTCGCCGTACGAGAAGGTGAGATCATCGGCGTCGCCGGTGTCGAAGGCAACGGCCAGCGCGAATTGGTCGAGGTCATCACCGGGCTTCGCAAGGCGACCGGCGGAACCGTGACCATCGCGGGCGAAGACACCACCAAGTGGTCTCCTCGACACATCTGTGAGCTCGGTGTCGCCCACGTGCCGGCCGACCGCGAGAAAGACGGAGTCGTCGGTGGATTCTCGATCGCCGACAACCTGGTGCTCAACACCTACTTCAAGCCTCCGTTTGCGAAGGGCATCGTCCGTCAGTTCGACGCCATCGACGCCCAGGCAGACGAGTTGGTCGAGAAGTTCGACGTCAAGACGCCCTCGATCAAGACCAGCTCGGCCTCGTTGTCCGGCGGCAACAAGCAGAAGCTGATCGTCGCCCGAGAGCTCTCGGCCGACAACATGCTGATCATCGCCGCCCAGCCCACCCGAGGGGTCGATGTCGGTTCGATCGAGTTCATCCACTCCCAGCTGATCGACCAGCGTGACGACGGCAAAGCCGTGCTGCTCGTCTCGGCCGAACTCGACGAGATCTTCGGCCTGTCCGACCACATCGCCGTCATCTACGAAGGCAAGATCGTCGCCCTGCTCCCGACCGAAGAGGCCACACGCGAACAGGTGGGCCTGTTGATGGCCGGCGCCGGCGTCGAGCATGACGCCTGAGTGAACACTTGATTGCATCATCGCCAGACTGCTTCTGGGCGGCCGTCGGCCACCGATGTGATTGCTACAACGGAGATGGCGCAAGGGTGAGCGAGCGCTTGCCACGCCAGGAAACGGGGTAGTCAGTGAGCGATGCCGATGTCTCGCAGGAACGCCGCCGGACGTATGTCCTCGACACCTCGGTCCTGCTGGCCGACCCGAGGGCCCCATTGAGGTTCGAGCGGCACGACGTGGTCGTGCCTGTCGTGACGATCCTGGAGCTCGAGGCGAAGCGTCATCATCCGGATCTCGGATGGAACGCTCGCAAGGCGCTCGGCTACCTCGAGGAGCTTCGCCAGCAACATGGCGACCTCGAGGAACTGATGCCGCTCGGCGGGGGTGCAACCCTTCGCATCGAACCCAATCACTCCGACGTCGAGTTGCCTGACGCGCTCGCCACGTTCAACCACGATCATCGGGTGTTGGCGGTGTGCCTCGGTCTGCTCGACGAGGGAGAAGATGTGCAGTTGGTGAGCAAGGACCTCCCGCTGCGTCTGAAGGCCGGCGTGCTCGGTATCGAAGCCGACGAGTACCGCAACGAGTTGGCGACCTCGCCCGTGCCCTCGGGGTTCGCCACGGTCGACGTCTCCGGATCGGTGGTCGACGAGCTGTTCGAGCACGGTGTGATCGATCTCGACGAGGCCCGAGACATCGTGTGCAACTCCGGGATCGCCCTGATCGCCGGGTCGCAATCGGCGCTGGGCCGGGTGCACGAAGACAAGCGGATCCACCTCGTTCGGGAGCGCTCGGCGTTCGATCTGCGGCCTCGGTCGGCCGAACAGCGTGTGGCCCTCGACCTTCTTCTCGACCCCGAGATCGGTGTGGTCAGCCTCGGTGGCCAGGCCGGAACCGGCAAGAGTCTGTTGGCGATGGCAGCGGGCATCCAGCAGACGCTGGAAACCCACCAATACCGCCGAGTGTTGATCTTCCGGCCGCTCCACGCCGTGGGCGGACAAGATCTCGGGTACCTGCCGGGCAGCGAAGACGAGAAGATGCACCCGTGGAGTGCGGCGGTCACCGACGCACTCTCCGCGATCGCGTCGCAGTCGGTGATCGACGAGCTGCAGCGCCGTCGAATGGTCGAGGTGCTTCCGCTCACCCACATCCGGGGCCGGACCCTGTCCGATGCGTTCGTCATCATCGACGAGGCCCAGAACCTCGAACGCAGTGTCCTGCTGACGGCGCTGTCGAGACTCGGACAGAACTCGAAAGCCGTGCTCACCCACGACATCGCCCAGCGCGACAACCTGCGCATCGGTCGTCACGACGGCATCGTCTCGGTGATCGAAGCGCTCGTCGGTCACCCATTGTTCGCCCATGTCACCCTGACTCGATCCGAACGTTCCGAGATCGCCGCGGTTGTGACCCGCTTGCTCGACGAGATATGACAACAGCGTGACTCTGCGCCCCGATCTTCCTGTCGTCGACATGATCGCCACCGACATCGATGGCACGATGCTGCGGAGCGACGGCACTCTCTCGATGCGAGTCAAAGAGGCGCTGCATCACGCACACGCGGCCGGGATCCATGTGGTGCCGTCGACGGGCCGACCCCTGCTCGTCGCCGACGACGTCATCCAGGCCCTCGACCTCGACAACTACTGGGTGTTCGCCAACGGGGCGATCACCAAGCACCTCGAGCGTGACGAAGTCGTTCGTGCCTACTGGATGGATCCGTCGGTGGCCCAGGGCATCGTGGTCGACATCCGAGCGGCGATGCCCGACGCCAAGTTCGCCATCGAGCTCGAACACGGCGTGAGTCACGAGCCCGGGTTCATCGAACGGGTTCCGGTTGCGCCCTACGGTCCGCCGATCGCCGATGTCCTCGACGGCATGCGAGGGCGGATCCAGAAGGTGCTGGTGTTCCACGACGAGCTCGGCATCGACGAACTCTTCCAGGCGACCGATGCCGCCATCGAAGACGACGTCGTCCCTTGCTACACCGGCCTCGAGTTCATCGAGATCGCTGCCCGGCTCACCACCAAGGCCACCGCGCTCGATGCCCTCTGCATGGATCTCGGTGTCGCCCCCTCGGCCGTTGCTGCGTTCGGTGACAATCACAACGATGTCGCCATGCTCGAATGGGCCGGCCGCGCCTACGCCATGGGCAACGCGTCCGAAGACGCCAAAGTGGCTGCGGGCAACGTGATCGAGACCAGCGACGACGACGGCCTCGCCATCATCGTCGAACAACTCACCGCCCACCGCCTCGCCAACCACCGCTCCTGACCGCACCACACCCGTTCTGGCGGCCATCGGCCCACCCAATTCGTTCTGGCGGCTCAGCTGAGCGTTTTCGCCCTCAGCTGGTGGGGGAGAAGAGGGCGGACGCTTCCTTCGGCCGCCAGAAGCGTCGGTGTCCGTGGCGCTTCGGGCCGTCGAGGGAGCTCAGGCGGCGAGGTTGCGACGGGATTCGAGGATCTCTCCGATGTCCTCCATGGTCGAGGCGGTGCGTTCGACGACTTCTTGCCAGCCGATTCGGATGACGAGCCACCCGTGGCGAGCAGCGAGACGGTCGCGCTCGCGGTCTTTGAGCCGGTCTTGGTCGACGGTGTGGAAGTGCCGACCGTCGGCTTCGAGAATCGTGCGGCCGACCGGATCGGCAAAGTCGACGATGCCTTCGACCCCGTCGTACCACGGGGGAGCGAACTGACGCTGGAGGTAGGTGATGCCGTGCTCGACGAACGCCGTGAGCGCTCGACGCTCGAGTTCCGACTGGGGATAGGGCTGATCGTCGAGTTGGGAGAGGAGGATCTCGCGCATCATCACCGTGCCGGTCCGGCCCTTTCGGGCAAGTGCCCGGGGGCCGGCCACGAGCTCTCTCGCCGACGGGGAACCCTTGACCAGTTGGGTCTGGACCACATGCGTCAGACGCTTGGCCGAGATCGACGTGGCGAGGTCACAGAGGGTCCTGGCAGGTGAGGTGAGTCGCAGGCCGTCGATCTCGACCACATCTTCGGCCGGCATCGACCGTGTCTCGTGCACGACGGCAATGAGTGTCGGCGAGATCCGACCCTTGGGAGCAGAGATCTCGACGACTCCTCGATCGCTGACTGGCATCCCGTGGAGTCGTGCTGCGGTTCGGTGACTGGCGACGCCCGCTGGGGTGAGGAGGAGGGCGGCCGCCAGTCGTGACCGCGGCTGCTCCATCCCGGTGACGAGGTAGACGCCTCTGGACAGCCGTTGCAGACTCCCCGCAGCCACTCGGCGGTTGAGCGTGGAGGCGGCAACCCCGTGAGATTGGAGCTGACGAGCCGAGACGACGCCGTGTTGCCGAGCGGCGAGGCGGACAATGATGAGATCGACATGAGAAGCCATACAGGCAGTTAAGCGTAAACAAACGTAGATATCGACTGGGTATTTTCACCCAACGTGGCCAGACCAGTGATCTTCCGGCGGTTGGAAGTGAGCGTGCAGATGCTTCCACCCCAGGTACTGAGCGAGAACGCTCGAGGTAGCCGCCAGAACGGGTGGGGTGGGCAGTCGGGCCGCCGGAACGGGTGGGGTGGGCAGTCGGGCCGCCAGAAGGAGGTGGGTGGCTCGGGTGGGTGGGGCCCGGACGAGAGAGGGAGGGCCGGGGGCGGGTCAGGTGGGGAGAGATTGGGCGATGGCCTGGATGCCCGTGATGCTGTTGAACAGGCCCAGGTGGGAGCCGGTGATCTCGACCATCTCGGCGGCGGGGTCGAAGCAGTAACGCCAGTCGACGATGCCGTCGTCTCGGGAGTAGATCGAGACGAGATCGACCGAGTCGGGGAACTCGAGATAGCGGTCGTTGTCGACCTCTTGCTCGCGCTCGGGCGTGACCACGCCGAAGGCCCCCATGCGCCATGCCTTGTCGAGGGTGGCCGCCGGCACCTTGACCACGACGAACGGCGGGTACTTGGTGCGCAGCGGGGCGCCGATGACGATGACCTTGCTGACCAGTTCGGGATGGCGCACGGCGAGGACTCGGGCGAACTGCCCGCCACGGCTGTGGCCGACGATCGTGACCCGATCACCGGTCTGCGCGACGAGCGATTCGAGGTCGGTCGCTGCGGCATCGACGGAGTGATAGGCGGGGCCGGCATTGAGGCCGACCTTGGCGATCTCCACGTGCCAGCCTGCTCGGGTGAGGACCCGGGCGAGTGGTTTGGCCTTGTGGGCACCCGACATGAATCCGGGGATGATCAGCACCGGGCGGTCGCTTCCGGCGGGAATGCCTCGGCCGTCCCACAGCTCGCTTCGACGGAGAGCACGGCGCTCGAACGGGGCCCGGGCCTCGAGCCAGACCGGACGCGCGAACATCCCGGCGATGCCGCCCTT
>RCMY010005311.1_pt1 | contig 10969 bp, 9 predicted proteins | sample 2041341 | NCBI WGS metagenome assembly RCMY01 (sample SAMN09708234, study PRJNA481090) | Marine sediment metagenome, whole genome shotgun sequencing project.
GTTTTTGGATAAACATCGTTTGTCTCGGTTTTTGATGAAAACTGACTATAAGCTACTTCCGCTAGCATAGCCCATTTGCCGTTATTAAATGGCATTATAAATTCACTTTCTGCTCCAAAGCGATAACCACTATTCGAACCGAAATCTGCTCCATAGGTTGAGAAACTAGTATAAAAACCAGCATCAACGGTAAAATTTCCAGCAAAATAACCTGCTCGAAGGTTTAAATTGAATGCGTCTCTTTTTACTTTATTTTTGGTGTAGTTCACATTGGGATCAATACAAGTATTATAATCGATAAAAGTTTCCGATAAATTAGATGCACTATATCGTATATTTTTGGGAATCGGTTTGCAAGTTAAACTATTGGTCAATTGCTGTTTGTATTGATTGTTATCTTTTATTTGTATCGAATTGATATAAAATCTTTTGTAAACAAGTTGTTGTACTTCACCATTTTGCATGGCATAAAAATAGCGGTTAAGATTTTGATCATTATAGGCATAAAGAGTAGCTTCACCCTCAACCAATACTTTTAAGAAAAGTGTTTCTTGGTTAAAGTCTGGATTTCTATCCCAACTTAAGTTCTCTAATTGGTCAGAAGATCGATCGATATTTACTGTTTTTCGTTCGTATTGTACATCTGCTACTCCAAATTCTTTGATATCTTCTAATGAAGCGGTTTGTACAGAGCTATTCTCGGATTCTTTATAATCAATAGAAACCGGATTGTTTTTCCAGTCGATATTTTTTATGAGACAGTTGGTTTTCAAATCATTATTATCAATAAAATAACCATTTTGGAAACTTATTTGGGCAATTATTGAAAAAGAAAAAAGAAAAATTAAAAGAAAGGTAAGGGTTGGTTTCATCTGTTAGTATTTATTGTTTTTTAATCGTCAGATGGAATGTCCAAATTATCATATCGGTTGTTTTGCCCCGAGTGCTCGAGGTAAATAGACATTTCATAGCAAACTAAGCATTAAATGGTTTTATTCTTTAAGAAAGAAGGTGACAAATCATTGCTTAAAGGTACTTATTTTAACGTTTACTTAACAACATTTATTTTAAAAAGTATCGAGTATTTTTGTCTTTTTTCGTTGATTGGAAATAAGTGTTTCCATCAAAATCAATAAAACACCGACAACGACTGAAACATCGGCCATATTAAAAATTCCGGTTTTAAAAACTCCCACTTGAATATGCATAAAATCGGTTACGGAGCCATATAAAATTCGGTCATAAATATTACCGATTCCGCCACCGATAATAAAACAAAAACCAATAATTGTTGAAGCTGTATAATTGTTTTTTATAAGAAGTAGGCGAAATAAAAAAGCGAGAACAAAAAGGGGTAAAATTTGAAGAAGAACAAGTTTTAATGTAGGGTGTAAATTTTCACCCAAACTAAGAGCAGCACCTTTATTTTCCACTTTGGTTAAAATGAAATTATCGTTTACCAGACGAATAACCTGATTATCGTCTATTTTTTTTCGAGCCAAATCTTTCGATATTTGATCACAACTGATATTCAATAGTACGATAAACGAAATAAATAATACTCTTAAAATTTGATGAATTTTCATGATTTTGTAAGTAAAAAGAGACACTGTTTGAGGAGGGGAAATTTGATATTCGAATGGTAGAAGATATGAAGTTTTAGAACTGCCAATAAAGGTAAGTTCATAAAAAAAGCATATTTATTTCAAAATTATGGGGGAAATAAATATGCTTTTTAAAAGGACTTATTTTTTTAATAAATCTCTTATTTGAGTCAATAAAACCTCTTCTTTTGTTGGTTCTGGCGGAGCAGCGGGAGCTTCTTCTTCTTTTTTAGCCATTCTGTCTTTCATTTTATTGTATGCTTTTACCACCATAAAAATGGCGAATGCAACAATTATAAAAGTAATAATGCTATTAATAAATGAACCATAGTTTATGGCCACTTCTTCAATTGCGTCACCAGCACCTTCAACAGTTTCTGCGGTTCCTTGTTGAATGACATACTTTAATTCTGCGAAATCAACTCCGCCTAAAATTTTACCAATTGGAGGCATGATTATATCATTTACCAATGATTTAATAATTGCGCCAAAATAGGTTGCCATGATAAGACCAACGGCCATATCCATTACATTGCCTTTACTAATAAATTTTTTAAATTCTTCCATAAGTTTTTTGGTAATTGGTTACATAAATATTTTTTTATTATCCGTCAAAAATAGTTATAATCCACCATAAAACAGCTTTTTAGGCTTAAAAAATAAGATTTAATTAAAGGTTAATTCTAAATTTCAACAAAAAAATTAGATGGAGAAAGACCCCTTTTTTCTATTTTTAAAACCGTGGTATAAAATATAAAGAACTAAAACAATAGCTCCGGATAAGGCTGTAAAAGCAATCGTTTTATAACTATTTTGATGCCGAACAAAAATTGCACTGAGAGCCCAAACTCCTACCAAGGCAAATTCTTGCATATTTCTTTTTGCAATCATTAAAACGTTTACACTAGTTGCAACGATAATCATAATGATGGCCCATTGTTCTTGGGTAAAAATAGCGCCATTCCAATTCATTTTCGCCAAATAAGCCGAAATATTGGCAATTGTGGCTACTGCAATCCAACCGGAATAAATGCCAATTGGCCACCATAAAAAAACGATAATTTGTTTTTTTGGCGCTTCTCTTTCCATATTTGTAGTAAGAATTACTTTGAGCAAGGAAATTAAAATGACGAGCATGATAAAAATCGATAACAAGGTATATTCATAAAGCCAGGCAAAAATCCATGCAGCGTTGGCTATGTTCGCCAAAGCAAACCAATATACGCTTTTAACAATAAATTCAATCGGCTTTTTTGCTATAAAAGATTGGTAGATTTGAAAACTGCAAAACAAAATTATCGCAATATAAATGATACCCCAAATAGCAAAAGCATATCCTGCGGGAGTGAATAAATTCTTGTAGGCATCGCTCAAATCTCCAACGGTGTTGCCGTTAATTTTATAAACTTGGGAGTAATAATTTACAAAAATGGCAAAGATTACCGATAGTAGATTTATGGTAGCGTAGGTTTGTTGTTTTTTGAGTGAACCCATAAAAAAATGTTTTATGTGAATTTATAGAATAGTTAAATTTTTTTAAAACTACAAAAAATGAAATTTTGATGTGTTTTAGAAGGAGTTTCATGATCGATGGTAAAACATTTTTTCTTTTTAAAATTTGTTTGAAAACAATTGGTTAAAGCAGTTTCTGAGTATTGTTTTATTTCAATGCCGCTGCATTTTTTTGGCCCATTGGTAGAAAATGTTCCTATGGTTAGGTTTGCGTTTGGTTGTAAGCAATTGGTTGCATTCCTTATATAATTTTGGATTTCTTTTTGGTCGGATAAAAAGTGAAATGCAGCACGATCATGCCAGAAATCATATTTTCCATCCAATTTTGCTGTACCAATATCGGCGACTATCCAATGAATTTTTTTAGCATTTTCTCCCAATCTATTTTTTAATCGTTCTAACGCTTTCGCGGAAATATCTAAAATGGTAATATCTTCAAATCCTAATTCCAGTAAATGGTCTACTAAAAAACTGTCGCCACCACCGATATCAATAATTTTCGCATCTTTTTTAATGCCTAAATCTTGCATAATTTGAATAGAAGTTTCGGGTTTTGGTTGGTACCAACTCACCTCATGTAAGGCTTTATTTTGATAAATATTTTCCCAATGTTCTTTTCGGTTAAATTCTTCCATGGCTTTGTTGTTTATAGAAAGGCGCATTATTAATATATAAAAAAGCCCTCTAACGATTAAAATTAGAGAGCTTTTTTGACTTTTACAACAGAACTGGTTTAAACTTTTCTCATTTGCTAAAAAAACGCCTTTTTTCACTCACTTTTTGCCTTTTTATTCTTCCTTAACCTGTTAAGCAACTCAAAAAAGTCTTCAACTGAACAAAAAATAACTAATTTTCGCTTAAATGCGAAAAGGTCAAACCACTTTATTTAATACAATTCTTTGTAATATTGATCAGCCATTCTTCGACTGGTAAATTCTGGCACTACGTCATCGATTCCTGTAAAGACAATTTGTTGCCATTTTTTCGGATTATCATAATACGTTGGTAACACTTTATTTTCTAGAATGTCATATAAATTATCACTATCCAATTTATCTTGATCCCAAACTGGTAAGTTGAAATCTATTTCAGGAAAAACGAAACAGTTTTCGCCATCTTTAGCAAATTCAGGAATCCAGCCATCATTCGTAGAAACGTTTACCGATCCATTCATGGCAGCCGTCATTCCGCTAGTTCCGGAAGCTTCCCGGGTAATTCTTGGAGTATTTAACCAAATATCAGAACCTGCTTTTAATTTTCTCGATAACTCCATTTCATAACCTACTAATACGGCAAGATTTGGTGCGTATTTTGTATAATTAACTAAGTGATTAAAAATGTCAATCGCATAGTAATCAAATGGATAAGGTTTACCAGCCCAAATAATTTGAACAGGATATTTTGCATTAGAAATTAATTTTTCAAATCGCTCTAAATCATGCAATAATAAATCAGCTCTTTTATAGCCTGCGAAACGTCGCGCCCAAACGATAGTCAATACATTCGGGTCGAAAAGTTTTTCAGTTTGATTTAGAACTTCATCAAATAATTCTTTTTTGAGTTCAATTTTTCTCTTTTTATAGGCTTTGACATTTTTCTTTTTCCACGCTTTATTTACCTCTTCATCTTGCCAAAAATTTTGATTTTGTGCATTTGTAATCGGAATGATTTTACTAATTCCATCAAAACCTTTCCACATATCTCGAGAAACTTTCGCGTGCAATTTTGATACAGCATTCGATTTTTTCGCCATACGAAGCGCAGAAACAGTGTAATTTATCATGCCACCATTTACAGATTCTTTTTGTAATTCTTCATCAGAAAGCATTTTTCCAAAAAATCCGCATCGGTTTAAATGTCTTGCATCACGTTCTTCATTTCCGGCTTTTTCAGGAGTATGTGTGGTGAAAACCATTTGTTTTTTCTTAACTCCTTTATTTTTCAAATAATAAAAGGCTGGCAAAGCATGTCCTTCATTTAAATGATAGACATCTGCACCACCAAGAGCTTCCACAATTTTTGCTCCTCCAATACCTAAAACAATACTTTGTGAAATTCTAGTAAGCTCGTTGGCATCGTATAAATGATTGGTAATAGTTTTTGATAAATAATCGTTACCTGGTACATCGGTACTCAATAAATATAAAGGTACTGAACCGAATATTTCAGGTTTTAAAACGTAAGCTCTAACTTTAACACACGGGTTATCATGCAGTTGAACCTCAACTTCGATACCCGAATCTTCTAAAAAATTATAATGTTTTTCAATAAAATTGGTACGTAAGGTTTGATCTTCATTTCTACCTTGATCGTAATAGCCATATTTCCATAACATTCCAATTCCGATAACGTTTTGTTTGAGATCAAAAGCTGATCGCATGTGCGAACCAGATAAAAAACCTAAACCACCGGAATAGATTTTTAAGGCTTGGTGTACGGCGAACTCCATACTGAAGTAGGCAACTTTTTTATCGTATTCTTTTGCTGGTTTATATGGATGGTACCATTTGTCGTATTCTGTAGGCATGTTGTTGATTTTTTTTATGAAGCTGCAAATTTAATACAATTCAATAGAAAAATTATGTATTTATTTATTTTTTGGAGGTATTCCTTTGATTATTTCAGGTTTATACAATTATGCCCCAAAAAACACATCGTGTAAATATCTTCCCGGAGTGAAGGTAAAAGCACCCGCAATAATAATTGCACCAAAATAAAGAAGTATCATTTTACGCTTATGCGATTTGATATTCTTCTTTTTTATCGCAATATATGCTGTTGGAACGGTGTATAAGGTTAAAAAACTAAAACTGTGAATCCAACCAAAATGATTAAATAAAGTTGGACCAACCTGAGCCGGCATAAATAATGTTATTGTTGCGGTTATAAGCATTAAAACCATGTAAATTCTGCCAAACGAGATGTGAATTGCAGTTCCTTTTTGTATTAAAAGCAATAAAGTGCCAATAATAAAACAAGGTATAACGGTTATTAAATGAAAATACATGAGTTGTTCGTAAGCCATAGTTTATTTTTTTTTGTGCAATATAATGAAAGAAGACTATCCTTTCTATTTTCTAAAATAATAGTACTTTTATAAAAATTTTTACGTGCAAAAAGCCTCTACTTTTCAAGTTTACAATGCGTCTGCTGGAAGCGGAAAAACTTTCACTTTGGTAAAGGAATACTTGAAAATTTTATTGTTAAGTGATAATTACTTCCTATTTCAAAAAATATTAGCGATTACTTTTACAAACAAAGCGGCGGGCGAAATGAAAGATCGAATTTTGAAAAATTTAGTTGCATTTACAAAAGGCGAAGCCGAAAATGCATCGGACAGTATGTTTTTTTTAATGCAAAAAGAAACAGGATTGGATGCTGTTACGCTACAAAAAAAATCAAAAAAAATATTGCAAAATATTTTGCAGAATTACTCGGCTTTTCACATTAAAACCATCGATAGTTTTACCAATAAATTAATAAAATCTTTTGCTTTTGACCTTGGATTACCAATGGATTTTGAAGTAGAATTGGATGGAAAATTAATTTTAGAGGAAACCATCGCTGTGGTCATTTCAAAAATTGGACTTGACAAAGATCTAACCAATGTTTTGATAGAATTTGCGAAACAAAAAACTTTAGAAGATAAGTCTTGGGATATTTCACGGGAATTGAATGAAATTTCGCTGCTTTTGCTCAATGAAAATGATGCGGAAGAGTTGCGGAAATTGGAAAATAAAACAATTGCCGATTTTAAAGACTTAGAACGAAAGCTTAAAAAAGAACAAAAAGAAACAGAAAAAAAGTTTTCGGAAATTGGTCAAAAAGGATTAAAAATAATAAATGATCTTGGCATTGAGCACAACGATTTTTATTACAGTCAGTTTCCCAAATTCTTTCAATTTTTGAGTGATGATTTGTCCAAAATAAGTTTCAATAAAGAGCAGGGATTAGCAAAAAGTATTGCAATTGGAAATTTTTATACGAAGAACAAACCGCAGGATGTAAAATCAAAAATTGATTCCATTTTAACGGAATTGATTGCTTTATTTGAGCAAACGGAGAAATTACACCAACAATATCATTTACATAATTTGCTGCTTAAAAATTTGATTCCGTTAGCAATTATTAATACCATTCATCAAATTTTAGAAGAGCTTAAAATAGATAATAATATTCGATTGAATTCAGAATTCAATCAAATGATTAGCACCCATTTACGCGAGCAGCCAGCAGCTTTTATTTATGAAAAAATAGGAGAAAAATTCAAACATTTTTTTATCGATGAAATGCAAGACACTTCGGTTTTACAATGGGAAAATTTAGTTCCTTTATTAGATAATGCACTTTCAGAAGAAAATTCAAGTGTGCTTTTGGTAGGAGATGCAAAACAGGCAATTTATCGTTGGCGAGGTGGCAAGGCAGAACAGTTTATCAACTTATCTCAAGAAGGAAATACACTTGAAAAGAATCCGTTTCAAACGGAAAAAATAGCTAAGAATTTAGATACTAATTATCGAAGTTATTCCGAGATAATCGATTTTAACAATCAATTTTTCACACATATTGCACCTTATTTTCAAGATTCTGCCTATCAAAATTTGTACGAAATAGGCAATGACCAAAAAAAGAATAACAAACAAGGCGGTTTTGTTTCAATAGACTTTATCGAAGAGTGCAAAAATATGGAAGAGAGAGATATGCTCTATCCTGCCAAAGTTTATGAAACCATCGTTGATGTAAAGCAACAGTTTGATAGTAATGAAATTTGCATTTTGGTACGAAAAAAAAAGCAGGGAATTGCTATTTCTAAGTATTTGTCAGAAAAAGGTATTGCTATCGTAAGTTCAGAAACGCTGTTAGTCAAGAATAATGAAAAAGTAGATTTTATCATTCAATTACTGATCTATTTAGAGGAAGAAAACAATGATGAAGCAAAATTTAATGTGGTTTATTTTTTATACGATCATTTACATATAGAAATTGATAAGCACCTATTTATTAGTGAATTAGTTATAAAAAAAGGAAATGAATTTTTCAAAACTTTAGAAAAGTACCAACTATTTTTCAAAGCCGAAAACCATTACCAAAGTCCGTTTTACGAAAGCATCGAACAAATAATCAGAAGCTTTAAACTCACACAAGAATCGGATGCTTATTTACAATTTTTCTTAGATTTTGTATTCGATTTTACGCAACGAAAATCCCAAAAGAATTTAGATTTTTTAGAATTTTGGGAGCAAAAAAAAGAAAAATTGAGCATTGTTGCATCCAATAATAAAGATGCGGTGCAAATCATGACGGTTCACAAAGCAAAGGGTCTCGAATTTCCGGTAGTTATATTCCCGTATGACCTTGCAATTTATGATCAATTTGATCCAAAAGCATGGTACACCGATTTAGATGCCGAGTTTTATAATGATTTTCAAAGTATTCTAATTCCGGCTACCTCGAGTATTCAAAGCACAGGGAAAACCGGAGCTGCCATTTTTCAAAAACAACAAGAAGAATCGGAGTTAGATAATTTCAATTTACTGTATGTGGCACTTACTCGAGCTAAAGAACAATTGTATATTATTTCTGAATTTCAAAAAACAAAATCTAGCTTTAAATTTTATTCCCATTTTTTTCAAGATTTTTTGCAAAAGAGAGGTTTTTTAGAAGAAGGAAAATTCACCTATATTTTTGGTGAGAATAAAAGAATTTCTAAAAAAAGTGAAGAAGATTCCATAACTGAAATTCAACAAGATTTTATAAGCACATCTTGGCAAGATCACGAAATTCATATTGTTGCAAATTCGAATTTATTATGGGATTCAGATCGTGGCGATGCAATTCTACACGGTAATATGATACACGAAATGTTGTCGTATATTATTTCTGAAAAAGATATTGAAAATGTTGTTTTACAATTCTTTAACAAAGGTCTTTTAACAGAAAATGAGACAGGAAAGGTTGCGAAAATGATTCGAAATGTAGTTTCTCATGAACAATTAAAGTCCTATTTTGATTCAGATAAAATTGTTTTTACAGAAAGGGAAATGTTGACCAAAGAAAAACAAATTTTAATTCCGGATCGTCTTATTTTTGAAGATAAAAAGGTGACAATAATCGATTATAAAACCGGTAAACCAGAAAAAAAACATCAATTGCAAATTGAGACTTATGCAGCTATTTTAAAAGAAATGGATTTTCAAGTTTCCGAAAAATTATTGGTGTATATCGATGAAAAAATTGAAGTATTAAAAGTTTAAATTTTTACCTATGAATTTATTTGACATTATTTTAGCTTGTTTCCTACTATTCGGAGTTATAAACGGTTTTAGAAAAGGACTTTTTATTGCAATAACTTCCTTACTAGGATTGGTGTTAGGAGTTTATGGCGCCATTCATTTTTCTCATTTTTTAGCAGATATTTTACAAAGCAGAGTCAGTTGGGAACCTTCTATGATTCAATTAGTTTCCTTTGCAGGAACTTTTGTAATCATTTTACTGAGTTTACTTTTACTGGGAAAAGCATTGACCAAAATTGCCGAAACAATTGCATTGGGAACTTTTAATAAAATTTTAGGAGCTGTGTTTGGCGGCATTAAATATGCGCTTATCGCCAGTGTTGTTTTATTGGTTTTCGATCAATTCAACCATACCATTAAATTTGTGGATGTGGTAAAAGTAGAAGAATCGAAATTGTACGATCCGGTAAAAAACTTTGCTCCAAAAATTTTTCCAAAAATGGTAAAAGTTATTGAAAAGCAGAATGAAAAATAATCGCTAATTTTGCAATCCAAATTATATAATTATGTCGGCAGCAAATAAGAGTTATAAAAGAGTTACGACCAAAACCTTGGTTGAAATGAAAGCAAATGGTGAGAAAATCGCCATGCTTACCGCCTATGATTACACCATGGCAAAAATTGTTGATCATGCCGGTATCGATATTATTCTGGTTGGCGATTCTGCTTCCAATGTGATGGCAGGTTATGAAACTACTTTGCCGATTACATTAGATCAAATGATTTATCATGCATCTTCGGTTGTAAGAGCCATAGAAAGATGTTTGGTGGTGGTTGATTTACCGTTTGGTACGTATCAAGGAAACTCAAGAAAAGCCCTTTCTTCGGCAATTCGAATCATGAAAGAATCTGGTGCTCACTCGGTTAAGTTAGAAGGCGGATTGGAGATTTCAGAATCTATTTCAAGAATTTTATCCGCAGGAATTCCTGTTATGGGTCATTTGGGTTTGACACCACAATCCATTTATAAATTCGGGAGTTATACCGTTCGTGCAAAAGAAGAAGAAGAAGCAGATAAATTAAAAAATGATGCAATAATTTTAGAAAACTTGGGCTGTTTTGCGATTGTACTAGAAAAAGTTCCATCAAAATTAGCCAAAGAAATTGCCGAAAGTATTAGTATTCCGGTAATTGGTATTGGAGCAGGTGATGGCGTTGACGGACAAGTTTTGGTAACTCACGATATGCTCGGCATGACGCATGAGTTCAGTCCGAGATTCTTACGTCGCTATTTAGATCTGTATTCCGAGATGGGTGAAGCTTTTAAAAGCTACATTATTGATGTAAAAACAAGGGACTTTCCAAATAAAGAAGAACAATATTAAAAGCAAAGCGCGAAGATTAATCTTTGCGCTTCTTTTTTTAACTAAACTTTAATCCATTTTCCGCTTAAAACCTCTTTATTTAACCAAATTTTAACAACATAAAATTTCATTAAACAGTAGTTTTGTGTTCGGAAAATTTGAAATTATTTAACCTAAATTATGGAAGAACAAAATACCAGTGTTGATATTAGAGCTATCAATGAAAAAATTGAAAAAGAAAGTGCTTTTGTAGATT
>RCMY010006458.1_pt1 | contig 10969 bp, 13 predicted proteins | sample 2041341 | NCBI WGS metagenome assembly RCMY01 (sample SAMN09708234, study PRJNA481090) | Marine sediment metagenome, whole genome shotgun sequencing project.
AGATCGCAGACGGTCGACACGGCGACCAGTTCCCGGTCGACATCTTTCAGACTGGCTCGGGCACATCGACGAACATGAACGTCAATGAGGTCATCGCCCATCTCGCCGGCGACGACGTCCACCCCAACGACCACGTCAATCTGGGTCAGAGTTCGAACGACGTGTTCCCGACTGCGGTCCACCTCGCTGCGATCGACATGGCGACGACCAGCCTCGTTCCGTCGCTGCGATCGCTCGAGCGGTCACTGGCGGCGAAGTCACTCGAGTTCGACGATCTCGCCAAGGCCGGTCGCACCCACCTCATGGATGCTGTTCCGATCACGCTCGGCCAGGAATTCGGCGCGTTCGCCCGACAGGTCCAGCTCGGCGTCGACCGGGTCGAGGGATCGTTGACGCGCGTGTCGGAGGTACCCCTGGGTGGCACGGCTGTCGGCAGCGGATTGAACACGCATCCCGAATTCGCCGAACGCGTTCGACGACTCCTCGAGCACCGCACCGGCATCGAAGCAACCGAACCTGCAGATCGGTTCGAGGCCCAGGCCAGTCGGGACTCGTTGGTGGAACTGTCCGGTGCGCTCAGGGTCGTCGCCGTCTCGCTGACCAAGATCGCCAACGACGTCGCACTGTTGGCGAGTGGGCCGAGAGCAGGTCTGGGAGAGATCACACTGCCCGAACTCCAGAAGGGGTCCTCGATCATGCCGGGCAAGGTCAACCCGGTCATCCCCGAGGTGGTGCTGCAGGTCGCAGCGCAGGTGATCGGCAACGACACCGCGATCACGATCGGCGGGATGCAGGGCAACTTCCAGCTCAACGTGCGGATCCCGCTGATCGCGCGGAACCTGTTGGGTTCGATACACATCCTCTCGACGACCACGAGCCTCTTCGCTGAGCGATGCATCGACGGCATCGAGGCGAACACCGAACGTCTCACCTGGCTCGCCGATAACACGCTGGCGTCAGCGACGGCATTGAATCCGATCGTCGGCTACGACCGTGCGAGCGAGATCGTCCGCCTCGCTGGCCGAGACCAAATCTCGTTGCGCGATGCCGCCCGAGAACTCGGCATCGACGACGACCGCGTCGCCGATGCGCTCGACGCTCGCAACATCGCCCGAGGCAATCGGCCGGAGTGATTCAGCGGTGGAACCTCAGATCGTCCCAGTCGACGTCGGAATCATGATCGACGGGACCGGTGCTTCGCTGACGATGCTGCTCGCGATGCTCCCGTGACGCAGACGGTCGCGGTGCGGCTCTTGGTCCCGAGGACGAGAACCGACGGTGGCGGATCGACAGTGCGACCGGCCGAATCGGGCCGAATGCGGCGGCCCAGCAGGTGTGCGATGGCACTGGCCGGCGACAGCGGATCGTGCAGAACGGTTCCTCCGACGTTCACCCCGGGAGTCTCGAATCGGACAACCAGATCATTCATGTACGCGTCTCCATTCCCGTCCGGCCCGAACCGACGACGCGCTGCTGTCTGAGGGTTCGCAGGCTCCGGCGTCGGCTGCACCACGGTCACGAAGTGGACATCGAATCCGTTGGCCTGGGCGAGGTCGAGGGCTGGCCGACAGATCGACTCCCCCGATTCGGTGCCACTGACGGCCACGACGAGTTCCTTGATCGGACGCTGCTCGAAGACATCGGTTTCGGGTCCAACGAGCATCACCGGCCGAATCGCCCCGCCGACGACGCTTGCTGCCGTCGATCCGATGATGGCGACCGATCGGCCTCGCGACCCGGTCGCCATCACGACAATGGCGTCACGCTGAGCGGCGCACTCGGCGATGCCGTCCGCCGGACTGGTTGATGAAACGACCTCGGACCACTGGAGGCGATTCTCCGACTGGATCGCCGCCAGTTCGTCGCCACGGATTGCGGGACGATCGCCCGACACAGTGATCACGCCGGCAGGAAGGCCGAGTGCGACAGCGAGTCGCTGTGCAGGAAGAATCGCACGAGCAGCTCGTTGCGAGCCGTCGAGAGGGATCACCACGTTCTGTGGCTCAGCGGCCGAATTCGTGGTCAGCGAATCATCGCGCCGTTCGCTGCTCAGTCCGTCGCTGCTCATTGGTTCGGAAGTGCTCTGATGACAGCGATGTCGGCGAGGGTGACATCTGCTCCATACGCCGACGCGTACAGCCCACGATGCCCGTCACCGGCGTCGAGCGCGTAGAGAACGGCCGAATCACCGGGGTCACTCTCGCCTTCGAACCGGACGATGTGGTGGACCTGAGCTGCCGCCGGGTCGACCTCGGCGCCACACTGATCGCATTCGAGATGCTCACCCTCGGCTCGAAAGTCGTACTCGTATCCGGCGGCGTGCAAGCGGTCGATCGCCTGACTCAACGTTTCCATCTCTGGCATGGCCGTTCCTCCTTGTTCTCGTTTGGACTCTCGTGGTGGTGACCTTACGACTCCGCTCGGTGCCGCAATGCCGCGAGCTCTGCCGCCGCATCGGCGTACCCGCGTGACCGAGCGAGTGCATCGTCGTGTTCCGCCCGGTCCGCGAGCAGTCGATTCTCCGTGTCGATGCGAGCGATCCTGGCTGCGAGCCAATCCAACAGCTGCGCGAGTACGAGGCCCACGACGGCGTACACGATCATCGCAAAGATCACCGACGTATCGATCACGGCGGGCACATCGTTGCCAGCCAGGCCAATCTCGACAGACTCGAAGATCCCACGGAACGGTCGCATCGCCCGGTCCAGGCTGCGGTATGCCCACTCGACAAAACTCGACGTCGGGTTGGCACCGAACAGCAGCAGCACGAAGCCGAGGAACAGGATCACCTCGACGATCAACACGTACCCGTACATCACCCAGGTGACGGCTTTGGCTCCCAGCGCCGTCACTCGCTCGACCTTGTTCTTGGTGGGGATCGGGTCCGTCGTCTGACTCATGTCATCTCCTTGCGGCAGCGTGCTTCAGGGAACCACCGTACGGCCACGATCCCGCTCCGGACCCAAAACGGGACGATGCGACGAGAGTTGTTCTGGCGTTGATCCGTCGTCGATCGTCCGGCCAACAAAGTCTTCGTACCTTGATCTCGCCGCTCCACCGAAAGGAACCCCGAATGCTTGCAGTGGACTATCCGATTCTCAACCTGTTCTTCACGATCATGTTCTTCTTCCTGTGGGTTGCCTGGATCGTGCTCGTGTTTCGCGTCATCGCCGATGTGTTCCGCAATGACGACCTGAGTGGCGGCGCAAAAGCGCTCTGGCTGTTCCTCGTCGTACTGATTCCCTGGCTCGGCGTACTCGCGTACCTCCTCTCGCACGGCGCCGACATGTCGCACCGCGAGATCCGCCGCCAAGTGGAGACCCGAAACGAGTTCGAGGCGTATCTGCGCGAGACCGCCGGGGGCCGTGTCAGCACCGCCGACGAGTTGACGAAGTTGGCGGCGCTTCGCGACATCGGCATCATCACCGACGCCGAACTCGCTGCACAGAAGGCGAAGCTGCTCGCGTCGTGGTGATTCAGTCTTGCCGCAGACCTGGGAAACGGCTGATGCAGTCCTCCGACAACGAAAGCGAGAACCGACGAAGATGAGCAAATCACCAAGAGCAGTGGTCGACGAGAGCTCAAGCAGCAGTGGGTGCAGATCCACACCGTCGAGAACGGGTCGATCACACGAATGGAAGAGTTCGCCACCTCTGAGGAAGTGGACCAAAGTGTGTGATGCTTCCGTACCTCCCGAGGACGGATCGTAGAAGAGGAGCGCGTCATGTATTCCAACATCGTCGTCGGTACCGACGGTTCTGCACACGCGCTCGACGCGGTGCGGCGTGCGGGAGAGCTTGCACGACTTCTGATGCTGCCCGCAGTTCACGTGGTCTCAGCGATCGTTCCCTACGCTCTCAGCAGTGCGACCGCCGAGTTCGACCGTGCTGGAGCTACCGCTGAGCAGAACTCGGAGACTGATGATCTCCTCGCCACCGCCGAAGCAGCGCTCGGCGAATACGACGTCGGAACAGTCCGACACTCCGTATTCGGTGACCCGTCGAACGTCGTCCTCGATGTCGCTGACGAAGTGGGCGCCGGCCTCATCGTCGTGGGAGCCCGGGGCCTTGGGCCGCTGCAGCGATTTCTTCGCGGTTCGGTCTCCACTCGAATCGCGCAACACGCCAAGTGCGATGTGCTCATCGTCGAGCACGACGACCGAGAGGAGCTCTCTCTCGCCGCTCGGTGACCAACAAGCCTCACTCGCCGTCGGCTCCGTCGCCGCGACCGGAATATCCGGGCTGAGCTATGTTCGACAGTGGGATATATCGATACGACCGCCACGATAAAGGAGCAACCTCATGTTGCTGAGCATGCATGAACAGGAGCGGCTGATGATCTACACAGCCGGCAAACTCGCTCTCGAACGAAGGGAGCGAGGCCTGAAGCTCAACCTGCCGGAGGCAACAGCGATCCTCACATCCTTCCTCCTCGAGGGTGCCCGCGATGGAGAAACGGTTGCTGACCTGATGGAGTCAGGACGCGACGTCCTCGGCAGAGACGATGTCATGGAGGGTATTGCGGAGATGATCCCGCAGATCCAGGTCGAGGCGACCTTCCCGGATGGGACCAAGCTCGTATCCGTCACGGAGCCGATCCGATGACCAAGACGCTCAATCCGTTCGCCCAGCTCCACGCTGGCTACGCCGATCGAGCCAAGACCGCCCGGCACGCCGGCGACACCACCGCGGTCATCCCTGGCGAAATCTTGCCCGGCGATGGTGACGTGATCATCAACGAGGGTTTGGAGGTCACCACCCTGCGTGTGACCAACACGTCTGACCGACCGATCCAGATCGGGTCGCACTTCCACTTCGCCGAGGTGAACGACGCACTCGATTTCGATCGCGACGCGGCGTGGGGCAAACGCCTTGCGGTGCTCTCGGGCGGCGCAGTGCGTTTCGAGCCCGGCGCAGTCGAAGAGGTCGATTTGGTGGACATCCAAGGCAAGCGAATCGTGCTGGGTCTGCGTGGCCTGTGCGGAGGGGAACTCGACAATGCAGAAGATTGATCGTCACGAGTACATCGACTCCTACGGGCCGACGAAAGGCGACCGCATCCGGCTTGCCGACACCGACCTGCTGATCGAGGTCGAAGAAGACCGATCCGGTGGCGGCGACGAGTCGGTCTTCGGCGGCGGCAAGTCGATCCGCGAATCGATGGGACAGTCCGCCGCCACGCGTGCCGATGGCACGCCCGACTTGGTCATCACCGGCGCGGTCATCCTCGACCACTGGGGCATCATCAAAGCCGACATCGGAGTCCGCGACGGGCGCATCGTCGGGATCGGAAAGTCTGGCAACCCCGACACGATGAACGGTGTCGACCCTGCACTCGTCATCGGGCCCTCGACCGAGATCATGGCCGGCAACGGACTCATCGCCACTGCAGGCGCTATCGACACCCACGTTCACTTCGTGGGTCCACAGATGCTGCAGATCGCCCTGGCCTCCGGTGTCACCACCGTCACCGGCGGCGGCACCGGCCCGACCGAGGGCTCGAAGGCAACGCTCGCCACGCCTGGCGCGTGGTGGATGGAACGGATGCTCGAGGGTTTCGACCCATGGCCGGTGAACGTGTTGTTCCTCGGACGCGGTAACACCATGTCGCACGAAGCGATGTGGGAACAGCTGCGCGGCGGTGTCGGCGGCTTCAAAGTCCACGAAGACTGGGGCTCCACGCCCGCCGTCATCGACGCAGCTTTGACCGTGGCTGAAGAGTCAGGTGTGCAGGTCGCCATCCACTCCGACACGTTGAACGAAGCAGGCTTTGTCGAAGACCTGCTCGCCGCTGTTGCGGGACGCACTTTCCACGCCTTTCACACCGAGGGTGCCGGTGGCGGTCACGCACCCGACATCATTCGCATCGCGGGTGAGGCCAACGTGCTTCCGGCTTCGACCAACCCGACGCGACCGTTCACGTACAACACCGTCGCCGAGCACCTCGACATGGTCATGGTCGCTCACCACCTGAACCCGCAGGTTCCCAACGACCTCGCTTTCGCTGAGAGTCGCGTCCGCGCGGGCACGATCGCGGCCGAGGACATCTTGCAGGACATGGGTGCCATCTCGATCATGTCGTCCGACGCGCAAGCGATGGGTCGCATCGGCGAGACCGTGATGCGCACCTGGCAGACCGCTCATCAGATGAAGAAGCTACGCGGCTCCCTGCCGGGCGACGGTAGGGCCGACAACCATCGAGTGCGCCGCTACATCGCCAAGTACACGATGTGCCCAGCGGTCACGCACGGACTCGAACGCGAGATCGGCTCGATCGAGGTCGGCAAGAAGGCCGACATCGTCATGTGGGACCCTGCGCTCTTCGGTGTGCGCCCGCACACGGTCTTCACCGGCGGCATGGTCGCGACGGCCGCACTCGGCGATCCGAACGCCTCGATTCCGACGCCGCAGCCGATGATGGAACGTGTTGGGTTCAACGTCAACACGCCAGCCGCCGGGGCGACTTCGGTGGCGTTCGTGTCGCAAGCCGCGATCGACGACGGGTTGCCCGGCCGGATCAACACCAACCGGCGGTTCGTCGCGATCGAGAACACCAGAGGCCGTACCAAGGCCGACATGCCGGAGAACACCGCGCTGCCTCACATCGAGGTTGATGTCGACACCTACGCGGTCAAGATCGACGGTGAAGCTGTCGACCACGAGCCGGCGAGCGAGGTGCCGATGGCGCAGCGCTACTTCCTGTTCTGATCGACGAATCCATGTCCACTCGACAGGCAGCCCTCTTGCTGCTCGCTGACGGGCGTCTGCCCGCGGGCGGCTATGCCCATTCCGGTGGGCTGGAACCAGCGGTCAACGCCGGCCGAGTCGCCGACGTGGCCGCGCTCGAGTCATTCCTGATCGGGCGGGTCGAGACGGCCGGCTTGATCGCCGCGTCCTTCGCTGCCGCGGCCTGTGCATGCACCCAGCGCGGCGATGTGGCCGCTCTCGTCGAGCTTGATTCGGAGTTGGACGCCCGAACTCCGTCCGCGGAACTGCGTCAGGTGTCGCGCAACCTCGGGCGACAATTGCGGCGTGCGATGAACAGCATCCACCCACACTCTCGTTTCGATGCACTCGGGCCAGCACCTCATCAACCGGTCGTGATGGGCGTTGCTGCCGCAGTTCTCGGGCTCGACCCACGCGATTCCGCTCTCGCGATTCTCCACGAGTCGATCACCGGAGCCGCTGCTGCTGCCGCGAAGGTGATGAGCATCGACCCCTTCGAGGTCCACGCCATCTTGGCACGAGCAACAGGGCGCCTCGATCGGCTTGCACATCAGGCTGCCGACGCTGCACGTGGTCCAGCGGCTGACCTCCCCTCGCTTGGATCGCCATTGGCTGACATCGGTGCGGAACACCACAGGAGGAGCGATGTACGCCTCTTCGCATCCTGAGACCGGGGTCGGGCGACGCGGCGCGATGAATGCACGGGCGTCCCTGGCGAGCGAGCTTGCGCACGACGGCAGCGCGAGCCGGGTGAGTGTCCTACGATCAGACGGTCCGCTCGTGCTGCGCCCGAGCAGCCGGAAAGAGCCCGAACCACTGGTACACGGTCGGCGCGACCTCGCACGGGTCGCCTTGGCAGCCGGGACCGCCGGCCCGCTCGGCGGGGACGACTACCGGCTCGATGTGCACGTCGGCGCTGGGAGCACGCTCGTACTGACGGAGGTCTCTGCGTTGCTCGTCCTCCCGGGCCCTTCCGGCGAACAGTCGCGGATGACAATCGCGGTCACTGTCGAATCGGACGCGACGTTGGTCTGGTGGCCCGAACCCATCATCGCTGCGAACCGCTGCAACCATCGCCATGAGGTCTGCGTCGCCCTCGCGCCCACGGCACGCATGATCATGCGCGAGGAGTTGCTGCTGGGCCGGCACGGCGAGACTCCTGGCGACTTCACGAGCCGGCTGCGCATCACCCGAGATGGCAGTGCGCTGTACGACCAACAGCTGAGTGTCGGCCCGTCGGCAGACGCCTGGAGCGGCCCCGCCGTCATCGGCGACAACCGCGCAGTCGGCTCGGTCATCGCTGTCGACCCGGACTGGGAGACCAACCCTCCGGCAGCGCTGCCCTTCCATCGCAATGCAGTACGCACGCCACTCCCTGGGCCCGGAATCACCATCAGCGCAGTATCGCCCGACAGTTTGGCGCTGCGGCGCCTCTTGACACAGGGCGTGAACGACCTCGGGGCGCCCTGGGCGATCTGACACGAAGGAGAACACCATGACCAACTCGACCAACTCGAGCGGTACGCGCTCACTACGGCTCGGCGTCGCAGGACCAGTGGGCACGGGCAAGAGCTCCGTGATCGCCTCGCTGTGCAAGCAACTGCGTGACGAGTTCGCGATCGCCGTCATCACCAACGACATCTACACCGACGAAGACGCCCGCTTCCTGAAGTCCGAAGGCGTCCTCCCAGAGGAACGCATCCGCGCCGTCGAGACCGGCGCATGCCCGCACACAGCAATCCGCGATGACGTGACGATGAACCTGATGGCGGTCGAGGACATGGAACGTGACTTCGCGCCCCTCGACATCGTCCTCGTCGAGAGCGGTGGCGACAACCTCACGGCGACCTTCTCGCCCGCGCTCGTCGACGCGCAGATCTTCGTCCTCGACGTCGCGGGCGGCGGCGACGTCGCACGCAAGGGCGGACCGGGGATCGCCCGCGCCGACCTCCTCGTCATCAACAAGATCGACCTCGGCGAGCACGTCGACGTGGATGTCGACCAGATGATCGCCGACGCCGAGGGGGCTCGCAACGGAGCACCGGTTCTGCCGTTGTCACGCAAGCGCCCCGAAACCGTCGACGCGCTGTGCGACTGGGTGCGAGCACTGCAGGCGACCTTCACCGAGGGCACCCACACCCCCACCGACCCCGGCCCGATGGCGCCGCACTCACACAGCACGGGCGATGCGGGTCAGCACCACCGCCACAGTTGACGGCGTGGCCGCGCTGATCGTCGTCGCTCAATCAGTCGGCGGGTTTCCACGGCCGGTCGGTGTCGAACACGTGCAGGTCGAACTCGCGCGAAAGTTCCTCGAAGACCCGGATGCCACGCACGCTGTTGCCGTACTCGTCGAGGCGTGAGGCGTAGACCGCGAGGCCACCCACTCCGGGGATCATCTCGACGATTCCACCCCCGACGCCACTCTTGGCAGGAATTCCGACTGTGTACGCACAGCGGGTGCTCCGATGGGCATTGGTGTCGCTTTCGTACGATCGTTCAGAATGTCAGGACGGGTTTGATCACAGCGCCGAATGCGCTTGCTGCTTCGGCTTCGTTGATCTGGTCGAGCCGATAGGTGGTGACGAGTTCGTGATACGGGAACTTTCCGTCGGCGTTGAGGGCGGCGAGTCGGGGGATGAACTCGTTCGGGATGGAGTCACCCTTCATCACGCCCGTGATGGTGCGTCCACCGATGAGTGACAGGAAGTCGAAGGTAAGGTCACCGAACCCGACCCCCGGCGAGTGCGAGGGTGCCGAGGTTGCTCAGGCCCTCGAAGGAGGCGCGGACCACGGCGGCGTCGCCGGTGGTGTCGAATGCAGCATCGGCGCCACCATCGGTGGCCTCGATGATGCCTGCTGTGAGTTCTGCAGGCGTTCCGGACAGCGTCGTGGTCGCCCCATAGCGCTGTGCGAGTTCGAGTCGATTCGCATGGCGATCGATGGCGATGATCCTTGCCTGCCCCGGCCACTTTCGCAGCCATGACTGCGCTGAGCCCGAGAGCGCCCGCGCCCGTGATCACGACCGAAGCACCGGGCTGCACGTCGAGCGTGTTGAGGATCGCGCCGGCGCCGGTCTGGATCCCGCAGCAGAGTGGCCCCATCACGGTGAGGTCGTAAGACGGGTCGACCTTCACGACCGACGTGCGCGCCACCACGGAGTGGCCGGCGAACGACGACTGACCGAAGAAGTGCGAGCGCACAGATGCACCAAGGGGCTGCACCGGCGCTGCTGCGCCGAACTTTCTTGTAACGATCAGCGCGAAATGGGGCCTGTTGGGGTTGTCATGTTGTCGTTGTGGAAGCTTCGTGTGGGTGCCGAGGAGTACTACCTCGGCCAGGTCGCTGACGGCATCGACGACTACTACTCCGGCGCCGGCGAGACCCGTGGCCGTTGGCTCGGACTTGCCAACCAAGCCCTCGACCTCGACGACGAGGTCTCGGGCGATGAACTTCGCGCAGTCCTCGCCGGGCTCAATCCGGGCACCGGTCTCACTCCGAACGGCGACCAGGTCAAGACGTGGAAGAACCGTGTCCCAGGTTTCGACCTCACCTTCTCGGCCCCCAAATCGGTCAGCGTGCTCTACGCACTTGGCGACCCGCTCGTGCGTGCCGAGGTCGTCGAAGCAACAAACACCGCCGTCGAAGAAGCCGTCCGTTGGCTCGAACGAGAAGCCTGCTTCGTGCGACGCGGTTCCAACAACCGCGAAGCGAAGGCGGCACCGTTCGAGCAGTTCGGCACCCGCCGTTTGCCTGGTGTCGGCTTCATTGCTGCGGGGTTTCGGCATCGCACCAGTCGCGCCGGCGACCCCCATCTTCACACCCATGTACTTGTCGCGAACCTCACTCGCGGACCCGATGGCAAGTGGTCCGCACTCGACGGGCAAGCCCTGTACCGGTCCAAGTTGGCGGCGGGAGCGATGTATCAGAGCGTCCTGCGTAACGAACTGTCCCGCCGGCTCGGTGTCGAATGGAACACCGTCCACAACAACGTTGCCGACATTGCGGGCATCCCCCGCCGAGTCGTCAAGCACTTCTCCAAGCGCCGAACCGAGATCGAGAACGAACTCGACCGCCTCGGTCTCGACGGCCCCGACGCCGCACGCGATGCAATGCTCGCCACCCGCACGAAAAAACTCGACATCGACCACGACACCCTGGATCAACACTGGGAGGCCGACGCGGCGAGCGTCGACTACTCCCCCGCCGACATCGCCGAACTCCTCGCCCACGCCACACCGCTC
>RCMY010005312.1_pt1 | contig 10968 bp, 12 predicted proteins | sample 2041341 | NCBI WGS metagenome assembly RCMY01 (sample SAMN09708234, study PRJNA481090) | Marine sediment metagenome, whole genome shotgun sequencing project.
CGCCTTCTCCGCCAATTCTGTTTTTCCTTCGTTTAAGTCATGTAATGCCTTGAAAGATAATAATTAATTGACGATTCTAAATCCCTCGTTCAGCACATAGGGTAAGTTGTCGGAAAACACTAATTTCAGTGCTGTACGCTTATAAATCAAATCCTATGAACCCCGAAGTTCATATGGATTTCGCAGAAAATTAAGGGCTGTTCGAAAAGTTTGATCGTAATCCGAAAATGCCGATCCGCATTTAGCCCTGAGGGTGGTCTCATACCGCACCATTAAGCCAAGGGTTATTTGAAACCCGGGCTAAAGGGCGTGAAGACATTTCCCGCTCGGTATTTTGTACCGTTAAAATCAGGAAATCGTTATTCTTGTTACTGTTGTTAAAAAAGGAAATACTATCTCTAAGCGCCATATGATTACGGCGCGAAAACATATGAAAGAGGTGCAAGCCAATGACTCATAAACGACCAACATTCGAGAAATTCCAGCAAAAATCCTGAAAACCCCGGAGGTCAAGGCCGAGTATGACGCGCTATCAACTCCTTTTAAAACGAAGCGTCAGATGATCGCCCTGCGTAAAAAAGCAGGCGTGGTACAAGAACAAATGGCTGATTTGCTCGGAACCAGAAAAAGTAATATTTCCCGGTTGAAAAGCCTAAATTCTAGCATCTCCCCCCGACTGACAACTGTCGAAGATTATGTCCGTGCATTAGGTTATCCGGTAAAAGTCGAGTTTGAACCTCGCATAAACCAAGCCCTGTATTTTTGCTATATCGTCAGATCGAAATCATTGCCATCCTGCTTAGAGTTATTTCTTTGTAATGATGATAGTTTCTCAAACTGACTTTGAAACTGAGCGTTTTTGTCCGGTGACATTTTGGAGAGCAGCGTTTCTCTAAGCTGTTGAAGGTCTTCTTCTCGTTGTCTACGAATATGTTTGATTATTTGTTTGCCCATCCCCAATAAACGCCAGAAAAATCAATTTTTCATAAGTCTATTTTTAGGTCAGCGTGTAGGTCAGCGACTAAGTTATTTTGCAATCGTAATGCTAGGCACACCGACGAGTGGGGGGTCGGTGATGGTCATTCGGAACAGGATGGATAACAATTGAAAAGTATTGTTATTCCAATGGGCATTTGGTCCCATAGTATTCACGGCATAGAATTGTCCATGCGAGTAGACTGACAAATCATTTTCCGGTGATTTGTCAGATACGATCAGATCCATTGTATTAATGGGGTTCTCATCTCTGATAAAGGGCGGGGTTCGTTTATCCTTATCAACATGATATTCTGGGGTCTCTCCAAGCGCGTGACTGAGAAAGTGAATGATGGCATGGAAACTTCTCAGGCGGAAAGCACCTTTCATCGGCCATGCTCCGCCTGGATAGTCGGGATGAATATCGAAAGCGACATCATTTTCATGCCAAGTTTTGGTCTCTTCATATAACTTTTCTCGTTCTTCACAACACAGAATATGGGGACTGTAATTCGTAACAAGAATTGGGCCTAGTACATACTTGCTAAGCGTATAAGTATTGTCTTCTAGATTATGGGATATTTCAAACTCCTTCTCTAGCGATTGAAAATCTGACGTTGATTCACTATCGGCTGGAATTGTCCAGGTGCGCTTAAAAGTCAACCGCTCGGCATATAGCTCGTTTTGATCTTGAATAGCCGTGAGATGGAGTGCAATGCGTCGAAACATTTCATATCCAGCTTGGTCTGATGGGTTATTACGATAAGTGATCGGTGTTCCGTGATTCTGGAGTCTCCGACGCTGATGGCGAGTATGATGATCTGTTTTATTTCTATTGTGCATACGTTGATGCATAATCTGCTTTTTTTGGGGCTGTAGTCGCACTTCCTGCGCCATCAGTCGCAGCATTAGGTCAATGTCAAAATGTTGACGGAGCAAAAGGGCTAGCTTGCTATGGTGGAATGGCGTAAGCAACCGTTTTGTAAACTCTTCTCCTTGTATCGGGACAATGCTGATTGTAGGGTTTTCTGCGACACTCCCACCAAATATTGGCACAAGCGCGCTTCCAGCGTCGCCTGTCAGTGCGGGAGTTGCGCCTGCACTGAATCTAAAATCAAAGGTGGCTGCGATGTTTGATACTCTGGTGAAGTGCAGGGGTTGATGATGTTGCGCACGAGCAATATTGATTAATAACTGCTCAGACATGGCAGTAGTTACAGCTTCATCATAGACCACAACTGCCCGGTTGAGAACAATTGGCGATAAACAGCCAGAGAGCATAAAAATAAGCAATAGAAACAACAACGAATGCAATAGATGTCGTGGAACACGTTGGATTGTCATATATGAGATCCATTCATTTTTTTAGGAAGTACCAATTAATTCTGGGCCAAATGGATGAAAAGATAAAATCTGTCAAATTGAGGCGTAAATTGCAGGTTATAGCCAGCTATTGCCAAGATTTGCAACAATAATGTAGATGATTTTAGCTGTCAGACATTGGTTCATGAATTATTCGGTGCTTATTTAAAGATAAGTTAGATTTGGCTATGTCGTAGTTAATTGTTGAATTTTACAGTCATCTGATTACAAATGATTTTTTGGCTACTAAAAAATAGCATAACTTAATGATTTATAAGATATCAATCAATTTTACAAATCATTTTCAACAATTAATTGCGACATAGCCTTAGATTTGATGCTTTGTAGAAATTATATTAGCCATTCTGGTCGCAGTATCATCATGCTACCTAAACTGAGCATAACAACACCGCTTATGAGCTTGAGCCAACGTCCTGTGCGCTCTGTGAGTTTGCGGTTGCTCAACGCAATAACTGCGGTCGCGACCATCAATGCATCATCAGTAATATAACCAAGTATATAGAGGCCCAAATACGCATAATAAGCTATTGGACTCAAATCTTGCTGAATCAATATCGCAGTATATATTGCTGGAAAACCGGCAGTGCACAGCAATTCGATAAAATTCACCATGACAGCAAGTACTGCAACTGCCATCAGGGAAGGTAACAGCTTGTCGGCATTTAATACTGCTCTCATCCGTGTATATAAATCAGGCTTTGCAGAATCCGCTATGGATAACGAAACCCCCCATTTCCAAAAGAAAAAATCCTTTACATTAAGCCCGCCGATAGCTAAAGCCATACCGCCCAGTGTCCACCTTAGGGCTGTTGAGATTCCAATCAACAAAAAGACATTAAGCCAAGCGGCCATGAATGCATAATAGACAGCACCACTTACCAGTACAAAAGTGCCTGCGATCAACGCCATTCTTTTACGATCTTGTAGATGAACAAGCAGAGAAAGCAAAAATAATAATACCCACATCGCACATGGGTTAAATCCGTCAAGCAAACCGATTACTAACGTAAATAGTGGCAAACCCAAATTGGAAACACTAAGCGTTCCAAACAATGATGTTTCAACATGTACTGGATTTATGGCAGCCTGTTCAACCAGGGCTGCCAATAAAGAGCCTGTATGTTCCGGGCTATCGAAACCCACAAGCACTTGTCCGTTAAAATGAAAAGTTGGCACACCCGGCGGCCAGATACCTGCCGCTTGGGAGTATTGCAATAGCTCATTGCGAGCGACCGGATCATGATCCACGGAACGATAAACGATATCTAGCCACGGTCGTTCGCTGTCAAATTTTAAGAGAAATTCTTTAGCTTTTGTACAGTGTGGGCATCCATCACGCACGTAAACTTCGAGCACATTAGACGCATTAGACGCACGAATATGCTGAATTTCTGTATTCGCCGCTTCCGATGACTGAATGACTAACAACAAAACAAGTAAAAAACTCCGTAGGAGTGGATGTACTAGCTCAGTTTGATTCAGCCACGTTTTATTCCCAGCGCTTCTTAATATGAAGATAATGATCCCTCGTCACACTGCAAGCCAAGATATGGCTTCATCATAACTTCCGAAGTATTTAACTTCACCTGAGATAAACCATGAACCAATTTTTGCAGAAATTTCTTGCCAGTTTTTGTTTCCAAAGATTGCAACCTTTTCAAACTCGCTTGCATGCTGCAATCCAAGCTTGAAATCATCCCATGCAGCTCTTAACTCCCAGCCTTCCATTTCTGTACCATCAACTAATACTTTTATTTTTGGTGTTTTTATGCCTTCTAATGCAGAATTAATCATAGGGGTAATAATTTCGTAGTCTTCATGTGTCAATTTCCCCATGATTCTTAGTGAAAGGAAAAATGTATTATTAATCCTTTCAATACCGACTGAAAGTCCATGCCTGGTAGTACTCATGTCATCTCCTTTTTTTACTTGATGTTTAAACGATCTTTGGTTAAGCCGATGCTAAATATATGGAAATGGTTTCGTCAATTTTTTAAATGAATAACCCCGCAGTAAGTCATTGCGGGGTATCAATAAAGCTTAACTAAATACTGGTACTCATAAGGTAGGATTGATCAGGGAAATGCAGGTATTTGTGGTTCTGTGCCTTCAATTTCCACTTGAGGTAAATGTTTTTCACGCTCGCTTCGATCTCATTAACTCGATCGGTCGATACGTCAGCCAATATTAGTAATTCACCTGCCTCAATTGCATCTTCAAACTCTTTAAGCTGGCGATTATCAACGCTCATTCCTACCATGCCGCTTAACCATGCACCAACGCCCGCACTAGCAAGTGTGGTTGCCAATATAACACCACCCGCTATTACCGTTGAAGCAGGCGGCAGAGCAGCCGCAACCAATCCTGCCAGCATACCAGTTGCTCCACCGAGCGCCAGTCCTTGTTACACTGCTGGAATAAAATCGCTTTTTTGTAAAAGATTAGCTTCCGGCAGATCTTCAAGTGATGTACCGGACTTTGCAATCACATGAATATTCTTTTCTTCAATACGTGCCAGCAGCAGATCAGCAACAATTTTTTTAGTGATGGTAATATCTGGTGCTAGAAAATAAATTCGTCTCATGACAATTTCTCCACTTAATTTAAGTAATTAATGAAAAATAGAAAAATAAATTCTATTTCTATTTCAAATAAGACAGGTTGTCTTACTAATTACAGCTTCCTAATACATTGTTCATTCAGAATGAAGAATGTATGTTACTCAAGCGACGCCTACACGAATGTTATCCCATGTAAACATTATCTATCATTTAGTAAAAATAATATTTAACCAAGATCAATAATCCTCGTATTTTATTCAGATGGTTACGAGGATTATTGGTTCTATACAACCAACCTAAATAATATTTTTACAACAGCGTCTTAACGAGTTTTTCATCTTCTCAAAAATGTATGTTCACGAAAGGCCGGCAGCTAATATCATCTTAATAACCATGCCAGCCGATACAAGGGCCGCCATTACAGCAAAGCTTTGTTGAAGCTTTGGACCTGAGAAACGATTGGCAAAGGTTCGTCCGAGCAACATTCCGGCTATTGCGCCACCAGCGAATGGAACTGCAATTAACCAATTCATCGCACCCATTAACGCGGCGGAAGCAACACCTGTTGCAGATATCAGTGCAATCACGGTCAGTGATGTTGCAAAGATAGGTTGCATTTGCAGGTTGGTGACTTTCTTGAGAGCAGGAACAACAACAAAGCCGCCACCAACACCCAATAAGCCAGATAAAGAGCCCGCAGATATTCCGGATAATGTCAATGCTCCGACGCAGGGCCAAGTCCATACCAGACGTCCACCGGGTGAATCGAGCAAGCAAGGTTTTGCAAAGGTGCGAGACTCTGATGCTGCTATCTCTTTATTGCTACGCTTACTCTGACGGAACATATCAAATGCAACGTACATTAAGACTGCGGCAAATAACAATGTTAAGGGTAAATTAGGTATTTTTTGCGCTAGCCATATTCCTGCAGGTGCGGCAATGGCACCGGTGATTGCAATAAAACCTGCTGCACGGTATCGTACTTTTCTTTGCATTAAAGCAAGTAATGCGCCGATTGTTGCCGACATGCAGACGGCAAGCAAGGCAATCGGTGCGGCTTCTGCAACAGCGAGGTGTAGGCCAAAAATAAGTAACGGTACGGCAATAATAGCGCCACCAGCACCTGTCAGCGCAAGAACAATACCTATAAATGAACCAAGTAAAACAGTGATTATTTGAGTTTCCATCATATTAAGATACTCAGTGTGTTTTGTTGGGTCGGGTTAACCATTCGTCAGACATTGGCAGTTGCTCAACTGATGCTTCCTGCTTTGCCAGACTATATAATGCGACGGCACGTTTACCCAAAGCACAAAAGGCAAGAATCGGTCCCGGCAAAGTGTCTACAAGCTCCTTAAATTTTTCGCCATGTTCAGTAGAAACTGCACCGATTGCTACAGGCAGATATACAAAAACAATTCCCAGCGATTTTGCTGAAGCTTCTAGTTGCTCACTGGTTGGCTGGTCAGCGCCACCCTCGAAGTCTGGTCGGTTACAAATTATAGATTTATAACCAGAGTCTGCAATTTCATGCAAATCATCAGTACTGATTTGACCTGTTACCGATAACTTCTCGTCTAATTTGGTTAGGTTGATGCTCATTACTATCTCCTAGTGACTTTTACAATAAAGGCTAAATAAAGTTTTTATAATTTCGCTTGCTTCTATACTTGCCAGACTGTAATAAATATATTTTCCCTTGCGCTGAGTTGTTGCAAGACCTTCTGTTCGTAGTACCGTTAGCTGCTGTGAAAGTGTTGGTTGTTGAATTCCTAGCAATTCCTTTAATTCACCAACATTTCTGTCTCCTTGGCTAAGTTGACATAAAATGAATAGGCGGTCTTCATTCGCCAGTATTTTTAACATTCTACATGCTGCCGAAGCAGATTCGCTAATGGCTGATACATCTGGGAAATCAGATTGCGTTTTCATATTGTTTATTTAAATTATTAATATACTGTTGACTAATAGTATATTGCTGGATATATTAATGTCAATATTAAGATGAATATAAGACTAATTTGATACAAAGGACAGAAAAATGAAGGCAAATATAAAAACATTTTTTGAACCTGTTACATGGACATTTACTCATGTGATATTTGATGACATGGGTGGAAGCTGCGCCATTATTGACCCGGTTCTCGATTATGATTCGAAATCAGGTAGAACAAGCACACAGTTTACAGACCAGATAATCCAATTTATTAAAGAACAGAAACTGAATGTTGAATGGATTCTTGAGACACATGCACATGCAGATCACCTCTCATCCGCGTACTATATCAAAAGCCAATTGGGCGGAAAAATTGCAATTGGAGATGGTATTCCTGCGGTGCAGAAAACTTTTAAGAAACTATTTAATCTAGGCGATGAATTCGTACCCAACGGTAGTCACTTTGATCATTTATTCGCAGATGGCGAGATATTTCAGGTCGGCGAATTAAGCGCAAAAGCTATTTCAACACCCGGTCATACACCCGCAGACCTAGCTTATCAATTTGATGACGCCATATTTATTGGCGACACGATGTTTATGCCAGATGTTGGCACTGCACGCGCAGATTTCCCGGGTGGCGATGCGCGTCAGTTATTTTTATCCATACGTAAGCTGCTTGAATTTCCTCCAGAAACGAGATTGTTTATGTGCCACGATTACCCACCGACAGATCGCTCAGCTCAGTGGCAAAGTACGGTGGCAGAACAACGTACACACAATATTCATGTGCATGATGGCATTAGTGAAGATGAATTTATCGCTATGCGTATCGCACGCGATAAGACACTGCAGGCGCCCACTTTGCTATTACCTTCGATTCAAATCAATGTGCGTGCAGGTGAAATGCCACCCGCAGAAGAAAATGGCACTTCATACTTCAAGATCCCTATTAATGTCATTTAAACGGGATATCGCTGCTGGCACTGTTCATCCATTTAGCCTAGAATTAATCGGTGCTTCCTTAGGTGAATAGTAAGTATTGTCTGATCAGAGAAATACCTTATAAGAACCAAATTTCTTAACTTGTGAAAAAAAATTCCATGAATAAACCCATTAAATCAACCGCGGTATGGCGGGATTCTTTTATTTTGTCTAGTAGTAGTCAACAAGCAGATAGTGAAGATATTCGGCCGACAGACAATGATCATGGCGCGCTTGATCCTAAAACCTATGATGCTATTGAAGCTGATGCATTGTTCAATATAATCAATCATACTCAAACCCAGATTGGTCGATTGATCCTTTATCGCTCATTGGCGCGTCCTATATCGGATACCAATACCCTGCAACAAAAACAAGAAGCCTTGCGTGAACTTGAATCCAATCCTGAGCTTACTCGTGATTTGCAAAAGTATATTAAGAAAATGATTCCAGGAGAAAAATCGCTCTACCATCTGCTTTATGGTGAGTTCTTTGGCGGTTTGTCTACTAGCGATGAGCCAAAAGACGGATCTAAAAAACTGGAGTTTGGCGGCTGCGGTTATCGTCAATATGTGGATGGCACCGAATTTGCTGTGGATTTCGTTGAAGATGCTAAGTTGTTACCACAGCCAAAAACCGCTTATCTAGCTGATTTGTTCAACGCGATTCGTGACTTTAGTCAATCACGCACGTATGCGCTGATGTACGGTCCGGTTTATTCTTCAGATGGAAAATTTAAAACAAAGCAAGAAAAGCCAAAATATTTACCGACGCTGAGTTTCCAGCCTTCCATGTTTAAACTGCTTCCCATGCTCATGTTTATGGTGGCAATTGGCGGAATTTTTACTTTCTTTCAAAGCATGATGCCAGAGTTTGGCGCGTCGTATATTGGTTACGGCATTCTTGCGTTGACCGTGCCGGCTATTCCTGTGATTTTATTCGCGGTCGGTGTTTCCGATCGTGATACTGTTATTTACCCGCTGCGAAAACAGTTCAGGCAAAGCCCAGAGTTGGCAAAAGCACTGGAAGCATTAGGCATGATTGATGAGCTTCTATCTTTGCATCACTACGGTCAATCAATAGACGGCGCAAAAGTATTACCCGATATTGTTGACAACAAACATCATTTACTCAATGTAATTAATGCAAAAAACCCATTGCTTATCAAAAATGATCCTGATTTTGTACCCAATGATATTACCCTTGACGCAGTTGGCCGACTACTGATCATCACTGGCCCCAATAGTGGCGGCAAAACGGCCTTTTGCAAAACAGTGGCTCAAATTCAGTTATTAGGTCAGATCGGGTGTTGTATACCCGCATCAACAGCCCAGTTGGTGCCGGTTGATCGCATTTATTATCAAGTGCCTGATCCAGGCCGTCTGGAAGCAGGCATAGGGCGCTTTGGTCACGAGCTAAAACGGACACGCGAAATCTTTTTCAATTCAACACCTCATAGTTTGGTCATCCTGGATGAGCTTTCTGAAGGCACCACTTTTGAAGAAAGAATGAGCCTCTCTGAATATATTCTAACAGGGTTTCATAAGCTGGGCGCCAGCACCTTATTGGTTACGCATAATCATGAATTATGCGAACGCCTGCAGAGTGATGGGTTGGGGCGATATTTACAGGTCGAATTTGCATCGCAAGGCCCAACGCATCGGCTGATACCCGGCATATCACGTGTCAGTCATGCCGATCGCGTCGCGACAGAAATTGGCTTTAGTAAAGAGGATGTGGAAAACCATTTATCCGCACGTGAGCAACAAACAAACATATCTGACATAAATAGTTCATAAGCGTGTGGTATCAAAAATGGCATTCAGGATAAAGCGGTGAAGAACAAATCGCTAACTTAGCGACAATTGCAGCGCAATCGATAAATGTGTAGCGATGTACTTCTTATCGAACAAAATGGCCCAGCCCCATTGAATCAACAACCAGGCGTCGGTACTCTTCCGACTTACGTATTTGCAGCTGTTCTAATGGGTTGAGATTGTCTGTTAAGAGCGTTCCCATGGTTTGATTAAGCGTGATCTGTCTTTGTTTCAACCAATGGCGTTGTTCTTGTTCAAGTGTTTCTTGTTCAATATTGATTGCGTGATTAGATGCAAGAAAAATAAAGTCATTCAATGCATTGTCTGGTTCGGAGATAAAGGCTTGTTGATGGGGAAATACCTGCGCCAGTGTTTTAGCTACGGAAGCTAAGGCCGCGTTATTGCCATCATCAAGAAATCCCACAAAGTTTAAAGCAAGAATTCCTTGCACTGAAAGCAATGCATGTAGTTGTGCCATGGTTTCAACGGTCAGTAAATGCACCGGTTCTGAACCGCCAGTAAAAACATCGAGGATAATTAAGTCATAGGTATCCTTAAGTTGACGGATTTCATAGCGTGCATCACCAATGATTGTTTTACCTGTTGGGATGAAATCAAAGTAATCGCGGGCGGCTTGGGCAACTGCCGGGTCTATTTCCAGGGTGTCAGTGATGATGCCATGATCTTTCAATGTCATTGCCATATGGCCCGCACCCTGACCAACCAATAACGCTCGCTTCATATTGGGTGCTAGAGAGGGTATTAAGCCCACAATTTTTTGATAAGTCAGGACGTTTTCACCATGACTAATACTCGCCGCGCCAATGGTTGATGCGTCAACGGTTAAGAAACGAAAATTTGTTTCGGGATTGTCAATAACCCGTACCCAACCGTAAAGGCTTTCCTGTTCGAATTGGGTTTGGTAAGTGTCATCATTTGAGAAATGATTACCAGAATCAGCCACAAAAGGTAATAAAATAACGCCAATAACAGCCAGCAACACAACGGGTGGCAGCGCAGTGGCGAGTTTCAGGCGATTGCGTTCAAAATAAGCGACGATTAGCGCTAGTATCAACAAAGCAATGCCCAGTCCCATAAAGATTTCACGTGAGCCGACTTGAGGAAATAAATAGAATCCCAAGAATAATGTTCCAATGACACTGCCTACCGTACTCACTGCGTAGATAGAGCCGGCACTAGCGCCCACAGCGTCTAAACTAGAAGTGGCTAATTTAACAGCAAAAGGCCCGATCATTCCCAGCATGAAAAGGCTGGGCGTGAACAGGATGAGTGTGCTCACAAAAGTGCCCAT
>RCMY010005313.1_pt1 | contig 10966 bp, 10 predicted proteins | sample 2041341 | NCBI WGS metagenome assembly RCMY01 (sample SAMN09708234, study PRJNA481090) | Marine sediment metagenome, whole genome shotgun sequencing project.
ATCCCGGCTTTCGCCGGGATGACGGGATTGATTGGCTCGCTTGACCCGGCTCGAACACCGGGCGCAATGCAGTGGATTTGGGGATCTCTTAGTGTGCCAACTTGCCAAGCGTGGTTTCCAGCACGCGCTGCAACTTGCGTGCGGCGCCGGTTACGGCGGTGGCGACATGGTCGGCTTCGTCCGAAGCACTGACCGGTTGCAGGTTTTCCAGTCGCGCTTCCATCAGGCAATGCTTGTCGTTGCCACCCGCCTTGGCGGCATTGTTGTCGCTTACGTGCACTTCGACCCGGGTAATGCGGTCGCCGAAACGGCCGAGTGCATCGTGGACGGCTTGTTCGGTGTGCCGTACCAGCGATTCGTCACCCTGGATATGGTTGTCGGTGTTGAGCTGGATCTTCATGCAGTGGGTCTCCGGGTTGGTTGTGATGGGGTGCAGTGCAATGGTTCCCATGGATGGAGATGGATGCAATTTGTATGAATTCAATCTAGACGCATCATGGATAGCGTGAAGTGAAAATCCGCACTTGGCGACAGGCCTGCAGGGTGCGGGTTGTGCGTGCGTTCAAGGTTCGGGTTGGCCTGGTGATTGCCGTGACGCCGTGCGCCTGGAGCGCAATTGGCTGGAAGGCAGGACCCAGTCGCGCCATTTGCTGATCGCCAGCAGGCTGAAATACACCACGCCGAATGCCATCACGGTATAGGGCTTGTCGATCCATTCCCCGCTACCCGGGAGATCCAGGCGCGATAGATCCATACCCAAGAAGCCGAGTTTGGGGATTGGCAGCAAGACGGTCATGAACGCGCCGGCCAGGTAAAAAACCACGGACAGTGCCCAGCCCGACATCATCCGCATCATCCGGTCCTGCGTCGGCAAGCGCTTGTCCAGCGCGATCACCGCCTTTCCGACCCACAGCCAGGCAAAGGCCACGAACGGCCACCAGGCCTGGAACGAGTACGACCATGCGGCGATGAAAAGCAGGTAGAACACGGCGAATCCGCAGAGCGTCTTGATTTTCGCGCTGCGCGAAACGATGTCGCCAAACGCGACAGCACCAAGGAACCCGGAGGAATGCACGACGATGAATTCGATCAGCATGATCAACATGCCGTTGCGGACCCCGTGATCGCCAAAGGCCAGCGGCTGCATCCACAGGATCAGGAAATACCCGGCGGTGATCGCGTCGGGCAGGGCGTTGAAGAAGCGCTCGATCGGACGGGTAGCCATGTGTTGATTATGCCCGCGGGATATCGTGATCGGTGGCGCGCTAGTGGTCTGGGGGTTCTCCCGGCAATATAGCGCCACCTGCTCCGGCCTGCGGATCAGTTCACCAAGGGTGGGTCATGGCTCGCACCACCCCGGTGGTAGTACAGCAGGCGTCCGCGATAAGGCGCGACATCATCGGGCTTGAAGCGGCAGCGGTGTTCGCTGGCGACGTACCCGAGCAGCGCCATCGCCTTGCCAAAGGCGCCGCCATTGCCGCGCCCTGGGTCGGCGATCACGATTTCCGAGCGCGGCAGCGCATGGCGATCTACCAGCGCGGCCAGCAGGACGGCATGGTCGCGCTCGTAGAGGATGTCGCTGCCGATGATCAGGTCGAAATAACCGAGCGTGGCGTCGGGTACCGCCCAGGGCAGGTCGCGGTAAGCAATTGTCTGCAGGCCGTTGCGCCGGGCGTTGTCTATGAGGAAAGTTTCAGTCAGCGGATGCAGGTCGCTGGCGGTGATGTCGGCGCCGCGATGCTGCAGCACCAGGCTGGACAGGGCCAGGCCGCAACCGACTTCGAGGATGCGCAATCCGGCCACTTCGTGGGTCGACATCGCCTCGGCCAGGACGCATCCGGAAGGCCAGGCCTGGCCGAATAGTGGCCATTGCGCGGAGGACACTCCGGCGATCTCGGCAACCCCGTCGGGATCGTCAAACTGCTGGTTGTCCTGCAATGCGTGCACGCGATAGTCACGACCGCCCAGGTGGAGGTCGAGCACTCGCGTGGCATAGCCCGGCGTGGCATTGCCCGGCATGGGCTGCTCCGTGGAGGCGTCATCCCGCGAACGGGGTTGTCCCTGGAAGAGACAATAGTGACGCATGGGGGGAGCGTAGCGGCGGCAGGAACCGGCCGCGCGTGACGCGCGCGTGGCACGAGCAACACGGACATCGTACGCTGATCGGGTGCGAAGGGTGCCTGGATCCGTGCTGCTGGGCGGTTCCTTGTACTAATCCGCCTGCCAGCGATGCTTCCAGCTCCACATTCCAGCCTCGCATTCCGCCGATGCATTCCATTGATTGGAGCCGCCTTGCACACTTTCCTGGTTACGCTGGATTTAATCGGCACCTTTGTTTTCGCGATCAGCGGGGCGACCCTGGGCGTGCGCAGGCAGCTGGACCTGTTTGGTGTGTTGGTGTTGTCGTTCGCGGCCGCGGTGTCAGGCGGCATCGCGCGTGATGTTTTCATCGGCGCGATTCCTCCGGTGGGACTGGCGGACTGGCGTTATGTCGCAGTGTCCTGCCTGGCGGGGTTGCTTACGTTCTATCGCGACCAGGTGATCGAACGGTTGACCAATCCGGTGCAGCTGTTCGACGCGGCCGGCCTTGGCCTGTTTGCAGTCACCGGAGCGACCAAGGCACTGGCGGCCGGTCTTGGACCGGTGGCAGCGGTGTTGTTGGGTACTTTGTCGGGTATCGGGGGCGGCATCGTGCGCGACATCCTGGTGACGCGGACGCCGGTGATCCTGCAATCCGAGTTTTATGCGGTGGCTGCGCTGGCCGGCGCAGCGCTGGTGGTGATCGGGGACTGGCTGCATCTGCCGAGCGTGCCGGTGTTGTTGGTGGGTGCCTTGCTGTGTTTTGGCTTGCGATTCATGGCGATCCGGCACGGTTGGCGCTTGCCGGTGGCGCAGTCGCGTGAGCCCTGATGGGCAAGCCCTGACATGCGAGCCATGACATGCGAGCCATGACATGCGAGCCATGACATGCAGCTATGACATGCAAGGCATGAGGCGTCGATGACACTGGTCTTGTCATTGCAGCCCACCGCGGTGCCATTGCCGGCAGGGCAGCTTTCCACGCTACAGACTGCCTATGCGACGCCGCCCCGGGAATACCACGACTTTGGTCATGTCGAGGCGGTCCTTGGGCATTTTGAACAGGTCGCCGCGGGACCAGGCTGGATACAGCCGACCGAGGCCTGGCTCGCGGTGCTGTACCACGATGCCATCTACGAGGCGGGGCGCAGCGATAACGAGGTGCGTTCCGCAGTGCTGGCGCGGCAACAGATTGCGCGCTGGCTGTCTGACGTCGATATCGATGCTGGCAGGGTCGTCACCCTGATCGAATTGACGGCGCGCCATGGCCAGCTGGGCCCGGCTGATCTTGACAACGATCCATGCCCGGACGATGCGTGCCACTTCCTGGATTGCGACATGGCGATCCTGGGCGCGCTGCCGGATGTGTTTGATGCCTATGACCGGGGTATCGCCGCTGAATATCGTGGGCACGTCCCGGGTTGGTTGTTTCGACGCAAGCGCCGTGCCTTCCTGCAGTCGCTGCTTGGGCGCGACCGCATCTTCCTGAGCGATTTCTTCCATGCCCGGCTCGATGCGCCGGCAAGGGCCAACCTGCGCAGGGTGCTGGCAGCTGGTTGCTGAGAGGCAGGTGGGGCAGGGACCCTTGTTTCGTGGCCAATGCCCGTAACCCATGCCCCTTAGCCCATGCCGCACGGGTATCATCGTCCCATGTCCAAGCTCCTGCTCAATTTGCGTCATGTCGAAGACGACGAAGTCGAGGACGTCCGCGCCATGCTGCGCATGCATGCCATCGAGTTTTACGAGACCGAGCCCAGTCGCTGGGGTATCTCCTATGGTGGGATCTGGGTGACCCACGACGATGATGTCGCCGAGGCCAAACGCCACATGGCCGAGTACCAGGCACAGCGTCGAGTCCGCGTCCGCGAGGAATACGCCGCAGCCCGCCGTGACGGCACCGCCGAAACCTTCATGAGCCTGCTGCGCAACGATCCGCTGCGGGTGGTCCTGTCGCTGTTGGCGATCCTGGGCCTGTTGGGGCTGGGCGCGCTGGTGCCATTCATGCTGATGCGGTGATAGTCACCCGTGCGACGTTGCCTCACAGGTCCAATTGAGTCAGTGTGAGGTGGTAGTCGATAAAAAAACGCCCGGGAGACCGGGCGTTTTTCGTGTCTTGCCATGCAAGGTCAGTAGTTGTTCAACGGCTGCAGGTTCAGGATCACGGACAGGACCGTCTGCAGGATCGATGCATTGCCATAATCATTGTCGTACTGGTTGTAGTTACCGTACTGGCTGCGCCTTTGGAAGCCGTCGTTGTATCCACGCTGGAATCCCTGGCGGAAGTAGTAGTTGTACTCATTGCGGTCGACGTAATAGTTGTCGTAGCCGTAGCTGGCATCGCGATAGGCGTAATTGTCGCGATAATCACTGCGCCAGCCGTCGTAACGGTCCGCTTCGCCGGCCCGCAAGCCTTCCCTGTAGCCGTAGTTGACCGCCTGGCGCAACAGTTGTGCACCGTACTGGTTGGTCGTGTAGTTGTTGCCGCCGTATGAGTAGCGGTAAGAGGCGGGGCTGTAGAAGTACGGGTTGGCGTTGTAGTTGTAGCGCAGTGAGGTCAGGCGGGCTTGCTGTGCCCGCAAACGCTGGTAATAGGCCTGCTGGTAGCGGTACTGCGACGTGCGTCGCTCTCGCTGCAGCTGACGCGCACGTTGCTGTTCAAGCACATGCCTGCTTTGTGCATAGCGGTGGTAGTCTGCGGCGCGGGCACGCTCGCGCGTCACCCTGCGTTGCTGCTCGAGGTGGCTGATGCGCTTGTCGTGTGAACCGGATGAACGGTTGTCATGGCGGTTGTTGGGATGAGGATCAGTTGGTCGACGATCGGTGGTTCGACGATCGGTGGTTCGACGATCGGTGGTTCGACGATCAGTGATGCGACGTGCATCCACTTTGCGTTGCTTCTCGGCCTCGTGCTGTTGTTTCAGTTTCTGGTTGCGCAGGTCCTGGCTATCCGGTCGTCGTGTGTCGCGCCGTGCGTCGCGTCGTGAGTTGGCCGCTGCATTGGCTTGGCGTGCGGCATCGCGTCGTGACGCCGCGTCGCGCTCACGGCGCTGCTCGGTGGCATGCATTCGGGCATTACGCGCCTGCGCGTCGCGCTGGACGTTGCGTTGTTGGGTCGATGAATTTTGTCGGGCCTGGTTCTGTCGGCTCTGGTTCTGTCGGCTCTGGTCCTGCCGGTTTTGGCGCTGCTGGGCCTGACGCTGCTGGGCTTGCTGTGCCTGCTGGTATTGCTGTGCCCGGTGCTGGCGAGCCTGTGAGGCACCTGCATCGCGGGTTGGTACTCGATGCACTTGCCTGGGCGGCGCTGGTTGGATGGCGCGTGGGCGTTGTACGACGCGCGGTTGCACGGCAGGTCGCTTGTTGACTGCAGGCCGCTGCACGACTGGTTTCCGGGCACCGCTGTCAGCCTTGGCCTCCTTGGCCTTGGTGACATGCTTTGCCTTGTCCTGCTGGTGTTTATTCTGGGCGTCGTTGTCCTGGCGCGCGGATACCGGCATCGCGACTACGGTCGCGAGTAGCGCGAAAAGGATGGCGGTGGCGAGGGCGCGGTGGCGGGGCATCGTGTTCATGGCTTACTCCTGGGTGGAGGACAAGCAAGATCCTTGTCTGATATCCAGTACACGTAAAAAGCGCTTAACTGGTTCTGAGCGAAATTCCGCGCATTCAGGTTGTGTCGTCGTATGTTCAGAAATGTACCCGAAACCCCGTGACGACAAGCACTTGCAGGTGAGTTGGCTCATCGAAATACTTTGCGATTAGCTTGGCATTGGACTCGCGCATGCATTCACGGACATGGCTCGCAACTATCTGCCTGGGCCTGCTGGCGTCGCCTGTATTGGCTGGCCAGCCGGTTATGAGCGACTTCACGGCACGTTCCGGGGAGCCTCGGGCACCTGAGCAGCTGGCGGTGGTGTTCGAGCATGCGGACCTGTCGTTCCGGGTTGATCCGGTGCACAAATCCATCGACGGCGATGCAACGCTGACATTTCGTGCATTGAAGCCATTGTCGCGGTTGGTGGTCGATCTGGACCGCAACTATCGGGTCGAATCCGTCTGGGTCGATGCAGAGCCGGTGCCCGCAGGGGACTGGGAAAATCCGCAAGGCCGCATGACGGTGCCCTTGCCGGTGGCATTGCAGGCAGGCCAAAGCGCGACCCTGCGCATCCGTTACAGCGGCCAGCCGCATGTAGCCAAAAACGCGCCATGGGATGGCGGCTTTGTCTGGAGCAAAGTGCCTTCCGGTGAGCCCTGGGTGGCCAGCGCCGTCGAAGGCGAGGGCTGCGACCTGTTGTGGCCCTGCATCGACCATCCGCAGGGCGAGCCGCTGCTGGTCGATGAGCACATCACCGTGCCAGCGCCGCTGGTCGCGCCTGGCAACGGCATCGCGATGGGCATGGAAGAGCACGATGGCTGGCGCACCTACCACTGGCGCGCTCGCAGCCCGGATACCTACGCCATCGCCATCAATGTCGGCCCCTTCGAGCTATTGTCCGCCGATTACGACAGCCGGTTTGGCAATACCATCCCGCTGCGGTTCTGGTATTTGCGTGGCAACGAGGCCAAGGCGCGGACGTTGTTCACGCAATTCCCGAAGATGCTGGATTTCTTCGAGGGCACCATCGGCCCGTATCCCTTCGGCGACGAAAAGATGGGTGTGGTCGAGACACCGTACCTGGGCATGGAGCACCAGACCATCAACGCCTACGGCAACGGCTACAAGCTGACCGAGTACGGCTACGACTGGCTGCTGCAGCACGAGTTTGCGCATGAGTGGTTTGGCAACCAGGTCACCAACGTGGACTGGGACGACATGTGGCTGCACGAAGGGTTTGCCAGCTACATGCAGCCGCTGTACTTGCAGTGGCTGCGGGGTGATCGCGAATACGACGCCTGGCTGCTGGACCAGCGCAAGACGCTAGCCAACAAGGTGCCGATCGTGTCCGGCCATGCGATGACCGAGTCCGATACCTACAACGGCAAGACCGGGCCCGGCAACGACATCTACTACAAAGGATCGCTATTGCTGCATACCTTGCGCAACCTGATCGGTGACAAGGCGTTTTTCGCTGCGACCCGTGAGTTGGTCTACGGCACGCAGGATCCGCGCCCGGGCAACTTCAAGCCGCGTTATGCCAGTACGAAGGATTTCATCGGGATCGTGAACCGCGTTACCGGGCATGATTATGGATGGTTCTTCGATACCTACGTCTACTCGGCCGGATTGCCGGAGCTCGTTTCGACGCGTGACCGGCAGGGGCTGTCATTGGCATGGAAAGCGTCGGGCGATCAATCGTTTCCGATGCCGATCCAGGTGCGTGTGGATGGCCGCGATATCGACGTGGCAATGCGCGGCGGGCATGGCCATGTCGACTTGCCTGCGCATGCGCTTTACACCATCGACCCCCACTCACGCGTCCTGCGCGCACGGCCGTACCTCGAGGCGTGGAAGGATGAGGCCCGTGAGCACGCACGGCGCGAGGCAGCCAACGGGAAGTCGAAACAACCGTGAAATGACGATTGAATGCCTTTGCAGGAGCGACGTAAGTCGCGATCAGGCAAGCCGGAGCACTTATCGCGACTTCGTCGCTCCTAAAAAGGACAGCGGCCTGCAGCTCCAGTCGCTGCGCTAAGCTGTGCGATGACGCAGGAGTATTGACCATGAACTGGCTCGGCATCCTATTGATCATTATCGGCGGCTACCTTGCCTTCAAGGTCGTAGGCTGCGCCCTGAAGGTGGTGATGTGGGGCATCGTGCTGATCGGTGCCTATTGGCTGTTGTCGCCATGGCTCGGGCTGCCTGCACCGTTTTGAATGCGACGCCTGCCGAGCCATCGGTAGCGCGTTTGGATCGGAAATCACGAGGCGAGGGGAACATTGATGCGAGTGAACACGACGCGGGCAGGTAGTGCCCTGGCTGCCTTGGGGCTGTGCCTGTGTATCGGCCTGGCCACCGCCGTGCCGCAGCAGGCCACGCCGCAGCAGGCCACGCCACAGCAGGCCACGCTACAGCAGGTCAATGCACAGCAGGCCAAGGCACCGCAAGTCGCCGCGCAACCAGCGACAACGCCTTCACAGCTGCAGGACTTCGACGCCTACATCGAACGTGTGCGCAAACAGTTCGACGTACCGGGCATCGCCGTGGCGATTGTCAAGGACGGCAAGATCGTCCTCGAACGCGGTTACGGATTGCGCAACAGGCAAACGGATGCACCCGTCGATGCCCATACGCTGTTCGCGATCGCCTCCAACACCAAGGCGTTCACCGCCGCGTCGCTGTCGATGCTGTCCGACGACGGCAAGCTCAAGATGGACGACCGGGTCACCGAGCATCTGCCGTGGTTCCAGATGTCCAATCCGTACATCACCCACGAAATGCGGATCCGCGACCTGCTGGCGCATCGCAGTGGCTTGAGCCTGGGGGCGGGCGACCTGCTGTACTGGCCGACCACCGATTACAGCAACGAGGAGGTCGCCAGGCGCCTCAAGGACGTGCCGATCAAGGGCGAGTTCCGCGCGCAGTACGCCTACGACAACATCCTGTTTGGCGTGGCGCAATTGGTGGTGGAGAAAGTGAGTGGCATGTCGTATGCCCAGTTCCTCCAGACCCGATTCTTCGGCCCGCTGGGCATGGACGAAACGCGGTATAACAGCGACCACTTGCAGGGCCTGGACAACGTTGCCATCGGTTACTCGAAGGCGAATTTCAAGGACCTGGTCGCGGCGCCTCCGCTGACCTGGCGCAACCTGTCCGGTGCGGGCGGGCTGTATTCCAGCGTCCATGACTTATCCAAGTGGGTGCGGGTGCAGCTCGATGGTGGCGTGATCAGCGGTTCCGGTGACGATGCCAATCGCCTGTTCAGTGAGGATCGCCATGACGAAATGTGGACGATGCTGACGCCTATCCCCGTGCGCAAACCGCGTGTGCCCGAGCTGGCGGCGGCGCAACCCAATTTCATGGGCTACGGCGAAGGTTGGTTCCTCAGCGACTACCGTGGCAACCGGTTGGTCTGGCATACCGGCGGCTGGCCGGGCATGGTGTCGCGGATCACCATGCTGCCCGACAGCAAGGTCGGGGTGATCGTGCTGACCAATGCCGAGTCCAGTGCTGCCTTCAGTGCCGTGACCATGCGTGCGTTGGACGCAATGCTTGATGCGCCAAAGACCGACTGGGTGGCCGCCTATGCCGCCGGCCGCGCCGAGCAGGAAAGCAAAGCCGACGAGGATTGGCAGAAACACCTGGAGGCGCGTGATGCCAAATCGCCACCGTCATTGCCACTGGCCGATTACGCCGGGACGTACCGCGATCCGTGGTACGGCGATGTCGTGATCACACAGAAGACCGGTAAGTTGCGTATCCAGTTTGCGCATACGCCAGAACTGGCTGGAACGTTGTCGCCCTGGCAGCACGACACGTTCATGGTGCGCTGGGATGCGCGCTGGCTCAATGCCGATGCGTTCTTGAGCTTCTCGCTGGATCCGGATGGGAAAATCCGCGAGGCGCGGATCGTGCCAGTGTCGCCGCTGACCGATTTCAGTTTCGACTTCCAGGATTTGCGACTGGCGCCAGTGAAGCCTGATAAGAAGTGATGCAGGTGTTGTAGGAGTGGCTTCAGCCGCGAGCTCCTGATCCTGCCCTGGCTTTTGTAGGAGCGACGTAAGTCGCGATCAGGAGGCCGGGTAGAGCATCGCGACTTACGTCGCTCCTACAAAAGCAATCCTTACAGCGCATCTCCGGCCGCATGGCCGCAGGCCCAGGCCCACTGGAAGTTGTAACCGCCCAGCCAGCCGGTGACATCCACGACTTCACCGATGAAGTACAAGCCCGGGACCAGCCGCGATTGCATGGTGCTCGACGACAGTTGGTCGGTGTCGACACCACCCAGGGTGACTTCTGCAGTGCGGTAGCCTTCGGTGCCGCTGGCGACCAGCGGCCAATCCTGCAGGAGCTCCGCTGCTTCCTGTAATTGTCGCGGTCCCAGCTGGCGCATGGGGCGGTTGGGTAACCATTCCTCGCACAGCCGCTGTGCAAAACGCTTGGGCAGGTGTTCGGTCAGCACGGTCTTGAGCTCGGTGGCCGGTCTTGCGGCCTGCGCATCTTTCAGCAGGGCCAGTGCGTCGATGCCGGGAAGCAAGTCCAGGCGCAAGTCGTCGCCGGGTTGCCAATAGGAGGAGATTTGCAGGATCGATGGGCCGCTGATGCCACGATGCGTGACCAGCATGGCATTACTGAAGGCCTGTCCGTTGCAGCGTGCGGTGACCGGCAGCGCCACCCCACTCAGGTCGGCCAGGCGATTCTGGTGCTTGCCGCTGAGCGTGAGCGGCACCAATCCGGCACGCGTAGGCAGCACGCGGTGGCCAAACTGGCGGGCGGTGTCGTATCCGAAGCCTGTCGCGCCCATGCGCGGGATCGACAGGCCGCCTGTGGCGACGACAAGCGAGGCAGCATCAAAGGCGCCAAGCGTGGTGCGCAGATGGAAGCCGCCCGCATCGTGATCGACCTGCTCGACACTGCAGCTGGTTTCGATGCGCACGCCGGCCGTGGTGCATGCGTCCACCAACATGCCAACGATCTGCTTCGAGGACTGGTCACAGAACAGTTGACCGAGCTCTTTCTCGTGGTAGGCGATGCCGTGGCGCTCGACCAGGGCGATGAAGTCCCATGGCGTGTAGCGCGCAAGCGCCGACTTGCAGAAATGCGGGTTGGCCGACAGGAAGTTGTCCGGAGTGGTGCCGGTGTTGGTGAAGTTGCAGCGCCCACCGCCGGACATCAGGATCTTCTTGCCGACCCGGTTGGCGTGCTCGATAACAAGGATCCGCTTGCCACGCTGACCTGCAGTCAACGCGCACATCAGGCCGGCCGCACCGCCGCCGACGACGATGGCATCGAAGG
>RCMY010006269.1_pt1 | contig 10966 bp, 10 predicted proteins | sample 2041341 | NCBI WGS metagenome assembly RCMY01 (sample SAMN09708234, study PRJNA481090) | Marine sediment metagenome, whole genome shotgun sequencing project.
GCTCCTATGCTGGCGGTATTGCCACCTTCAATATACCAGCTCGACTCAGCTGGTGGGGCACGCCGTCCACAGCATCAAAAGCGGACATTAAAATCACCCAGCATCTAGCATTCCAAATACAATTTAGGGGCTAATCCGCCAAGGCCGCATTGATAATACTCTTGCCGACGGCTCGGGCATCGGCAGTGACTACCTTGTGATCATGTAGATGAGCGAGCACAATTGCTCCTTCTTTAATGATGAGTAATTTCCGAGCCAATCCTTCAGGGTCGGGGGCATTTGCCTTTTGGGCTATCTCTGAGAAATAAATCGATAGAAGGCGCTTATGCTCAGCGGCTGTTGCGTGGATAGGGTGGGTGCTATCCTGATATTCTGATGATGCCTTGATGAACATGCAGCTTTTAAACCCCGGTTCTTCAAACCACTCTCCTAGCGCATCAAATATAGCGAGAAGCTGATCCTTGGGATCGGTCGCCATAGTTTCAATTCTACGCCTGAGCCAGTTTCGGAACTGTTCATCACGCAAACGCAAAGTGGCGAGGATCAAGTCCTCTTTGGTACGGAAGTGCTTGTAAATCGCGGTCTTTGAAACACCCGTTTCTTTTGCGAGCCGGTCCATACCGATGGCGTGAAATCCACCTGCGTAAAAGGATGCCAGCGCTTTTTGAACAAGCTCGTCCCGCTTCGATGCACTCACCTCAAACTCCTATATACCATTACTGATCGGTAAATAGCGATTCGAAGCTGAAATTGCAATAGGCCAGTTCAGTCGAAGCATAAATCTAGTATCTATTTGCCTTAAATTGCAAGGGTATAAAAGCTCAAATCGCAGGATGCTAAATTAACATTGACTGATCTGTACACCTTCCCTATCTAAACATTAACCGATCAGTGCATGCTCGGAAATATCGACGAAGTAAGCCAACTTAAACAAGAAGGAATTTCAAAATGTCGAATCAAAACATCCGAGCTCACATTGCCGCCGCTTTTGCCGCAATCTTTTCCGCTTCTCTTTTTATCGGTGCCAGCATTGTGCCCGCCGTAGCGAATGTCGTCGCCTGATTTTCAGCAAATGAAAGGAAACCTCTCTACACCTGAACCTATCGCCGCAGAACCCTTTAGCCTCCGCTCAACGCTCACTAGTGTTGTCGCCAATATCTTGGTGGTCAGCATAGCTGCAGGCGTATTTGCAGCGCCCCCACAAGCCAACGCCCGCCCCACACAGATTGTGGCGGAGCAGGTCTATCAGGACGTCTATCACCGGACCATCTCCATCAACGGTGTGGAGATCGCCTACCGTGAGGCGGGCGATCCAAGCAAGCCGACCATCTTGCTACTCCATGGTTTTCCAACCTCATCACAAATGTTCCGCAATCTTATCCCTGAGCTGGCCGAACGCTATCATGTCCTGGCACCAGACTATCCCGGTTACGGAGCAAGCGCGATGCCAAGCCGCGAAGATTTTGAATACAGCTTCGCCAGTTTTGCAAATACGGTGGACCAATTTGTCACCGAAAAAGGCGTGTCTTCATATGCCATCTATCTGATGGATTATGGCGCACCGGTTGGATATCGCCTGTTCGCCAAACATCCGGAGCGGGTCACCGGTTTCGTCATTCAAAATGGTAACGCCTATGACGAAGGTCTCCGCGATTTCTGGAAGCCGATCAAAGCCTATTGGGCAGATGGTTCGCAGAAAAACCGCGATGCGCTGCGCGGATTGCTGAAACTGGACGCGACTAAATGGCAATATACCCACGGCGTTGGTGATGTTGCCAAAATCAGCCCGGACACATGGCACACCGATCAATATCTGCTCGACCGCAAAGGCAATCAGGAAATCCAGCTAGACATGTTCGCTAGCTACGCGACCAATGTCACCGAATATCCTACATGGCAGAAACTGTTCCGCGAACACCAACCACCTGCACTAATCCTCTGGGGCAAGAATGATCAGATATTCCCCGCAGAAGGCGCCCATCCTTACAAACGCGATCTGACCAATGTGGAATTTCATCTGCTTGATACCGGACATTTTGCTTTGGAAGAATATGGTAACCAGATGGCTGGTGAAATCCTCGACTTTCTAGACCGCGAAGTCCTCCCCCGGGACTGACCCCACGCGGTTTCCTGCGGGGCGTTTATCCCCCTTTCAGCGCCCCGCAGGCCACTTAAGATTCGAACCATTGGAATACGCCATGACACAGAAACTCATCCCTCCCTTCGCCGAAGGAACCGCCCGCGCAAAAGTTCAAGCTGCGGAAGATGCCTGGAACAGTCGAGATCCTGACCGAGTGGCTCTCGCCTACACACCCGACAGCGAGTGGCGCAATCGTGATAGTTTTCTAACGGGCCGAGAGGAAATCAAAGCCCTTCTGACCGCCAAGTGGAAGAAAGAACGCGACTATAAGCTCAAGAAGGAATTGTGGGCCTTTAACGACAATCGCATCGCCGTCCGATTTGAATATGAATGGCGGGATCAAAACAATCAATGGTGGCGCAGCTACGGCAATGAGAATTGGGAATTTGCGCCCGACGGCCTGATGCAAAAGCGCTTTGCCAGCATCAATGATGTGCCGATCAACGAAACCGAACGCCGATTATAACATGCCCCTTTCACAATAATAATGAGAAACAATCCGATGGACATTCAAGCCATTTTCCTCCTCCAATTTTTCTTCAGCCTTACGGTCTACGCACTTATTTCAAAGTGGTTCGTGTCACCCTGGCTAGCGGGGAAAGCGCTCGATACGGCACTTATTCTGCTCATCCTTCCTCATGTTTTCCGGCACGTCGGGATGGCATTTCTGGTGCCCAATCTAAATCCCGGCCCATTAGCTGAACCCTTCGCCTCGACGGCAGCATATGGCGATCTGGCAGCAGCAGTCCTCGCAATTGTAGCGATCATCTCGCTGCGGAGGAGCTGGAAGTTCAAATATGGTGTTGTTTGGATCTTCAACATCGTTGGCACTGTTGATTTTGCGAATGCGTTGAGCCGGGGAGAAGCCCTACCTTATTTCGGAGCGACATGGTTCATCCCTGCCATCTTCGTACCACTTCTGCTCGTATCCCATTTTCTCGTCTTCATCCGGCTCTTTAAACGGAAATCACATACGTCGATTTCGACACTCCCTGTCGCTGAATAATTAGAAAACACTAGAGGAGTATCCCATGCCCCGCGCCTTTGCCGAAATAGCCTTCACCCCCTCGGTTCAATCGATTCAAGAGCGACAAGGGTCTGCGGCCAGTTACGCCAAATTTCTGAAACCCGAAGTGGGTGGCGGTGACAGGCTTAGCGCGCGCGAAACAGAGTTTATTACAGAACGCGACGGCTTTTATCAGGCCACCGTTTCTGAAACCGGCTGGCCCTATGTTCAGTTTCGCGGCGGGCCGGTTGGTTTTCTCAAGGTACTCAGTGAAACGCAAATTGGCTACGCCGATTTTCGCGGCAATCGCCAATATGTAAGCACGGGCAACCTCACCGTTGAAGATCGTGTATCGCTCATATTGATGGACTATCCCAATCGCCGAAGGCTCAAGATATGGGGCCATGCGACAATGGTTGATGCCGAGGATCAACCCGCGATGATTACCGAATTGCACGACAAAGACTATCAGGCTGTTCCCGAACGTGCTGTGATTATCACAATCGATGCGTTTGATTGGAACTGCCCACAGCATATTCCGCAGCGCTACACGATGGAGGAAATGGAGCAGCTTCAAATACTGGGCTGATTCTAATTTCCGCTTTCGGGATGAAGCAGTCATTCCCGACGGCATATCTTAATGACCGCTTCCCGCCCAGAAATTGCCATTTGGGCGCGAGTGAATAGTACGCGCTGAATGTCTGCTTGCAGGAACCAAATTCTAACTTGGCAATGACGACCATGAGGGCGCGAAGCGATATTGGAATCGTACGACGGTAAACGACCGAAGCCGGGTCGGCCGCCGACCGGCAGCGACTGTACCAGCAATATAGCCATTCGCGCCCTTCGCGGGCGTCAACCATATTCAAATCTAATGCGAGGGCACATCGGAACCGCCGCCGCTCACTCCCACCAATAAGCCGCGCGCTTCCGGTTCCCCGTCTCCACCTCGTTCATCGTCAGCGGATCGTATAGCCGCCCGTTGAGCATCACGCGGTTGATCTTGTCGCTATTGCGGATATCGGCAGTGGGATCGGCATCGAGCACCAGCAGGTCGGCGAGTTTGCCGGCCTCCAGCGACCCGATATCGGCATCCATGCCAAGGGATTTGGCGGATTCTATGGTCCCGGCTGCAAGCGCTTCGACCGGGCTCATGCCGCCGCGGACGAAGGACCATAGTTCCCAGTGGCTGCCGATCCCGGCTTGCTGTCCGTGGGCGCCGATCGAGACTTTCACGCCGGCGTCGGCCAGTTTTTTGGCTTCACGGGCATTGTCGTCATCGATAAAGTTGCTCTCAGGCGCCTTGGTCCGGCGGACCGTATCTGCGGCAAGGATTTTCGGTGGCGTGTGGACGAGCAAGGGATGCTCCCAGACATTGGTCTCTTGTCGCCAATAGGGATCGCCAGCCAGGCCACCAAAGCTGACCACCAATGTCGGGGTGTAATTGGTCTGCGACTGCGAAAACATCTGCACGACATCATCGTAGAAGACTTCCAGCGGTATATTGTGCTCCAGCGTCGAATTGCCATCCGCTACCAGCGCCATGTCCATGCCGAACAGCGAGCCGCCTTCGGCAACGACCAGCATATTTTCCTGCCGTGCCGCCGCGACGACCTGCTGCCGCTGTTCGCGGCGCGGCTGGTTGTAGTTCTTGACGCTGCTGCCACCTTGCGCCTTGAGCCTGCGGACATGGGCCAGCGCATCATCGAGATTGTTGATTTCGGCATAAATGTCCGCCGCTTTCGCGCCATAGACTATCTCGCCGGTCGAAAATATCCGGGGTCCCAGGATCATGCCGGCGCGCTGCATCTCGCTGGCGACAAATATTTCGCTGGCACGGCTGGACGGGTTATGGGTGGTGGTCGTGCCGAGCGCCAGATTTTGCAACAAGGACCAGTTTTGCTGCGGCACAAGTTCGTCACTACCCTGCGGGCCATGGGCATGGGCGTCGATCAGGCCGGGAATGATGGCCTTGCCCGTGACATCGACCAGCAGCGCCCCAACTGGGATGCTAACCTCTGCGCGTGGGCCGATTGCCACAATCCGGTTATCGCGGATGACAATCACACCATCGTCGATGATCCCGCCGTCGCTTGCGGCCATGGTGACCAGACGCGCTCCGGTGAGCGCAACCGTTCCGGAGGGTTTCTCAGCGGCAATCGTCCGGTCCAGCGACACGCCGCTGGTCTGTGGCTGATATTTTGGTGCGTCCTTGGATGCGGGCGCATCGGGGAACAATCTGTTGGTGCTCTCCGAATAGACCGTCGGCCCAAGGCTCCAGTGCAGCTGCTGACCACCATGGGACCAGTGGATATAATCGGCCCCGCTGGCGCTGACCCGGGTGACCGGCAGGGATTTGCTGGTCGGGCTGACATCAACCGCCTGGGTACCCGGCATCAGCGGCATGACATAGGCTTCATAGCTCTGGCGGAAAGCGACATGATGCCCGTCGGGCGAAACGATATAATCGTTGGTCATCTCGCCTGTAGCATGGGTGCGTTTCGCTTCGCCGTTGAGATCAGTGCTGATCAGAACGCGCTTGTCCTCTTCGCTGTCGACCATGAATATGCGATCGCTGGTCGCGCCATATTGCGGGCTGGCCGCGCCTTTTGTGATCCGTTCCGGTGCTCCGCCTGAGGCAGAGACCCGGTAAACTCCGTCATCCACCGACCATTGGGGAGAGGTCAGATAGCCGCCGCCCTGCATTTCAAACGCGATGGTTTTGCCATCCGGAGAAAATTGCGGCCGGGCATAATGGCCGGGGCGATTGGTGATCGTTCGCGGCGATCCGCCGCTTGCCGATACCGTTTTGATCTGACCCAGTTGCGCATCGGTCCAGCCAACGAACACGATCGAACGACCGTCGCGCGACCAGGACGGGAAGAGTTCCAGTTCGGCGCTCGTGTTGGTCAGGCGTTTTGCAGAGCCGCCGGCCATCGGTTTCACATAAAGCTTACCGAGACTTTCAAACACCACTTGCCGGCCATCGGGCGACACCGCCGCAAAGCGGGGCATTTTGGCTGTAAAACTGTCCGGTGCGACCGCAATGCGGGGATGCGGTGCATCGGCCACGCCGCGGGTGTCGCTGACCTGAAACGGGATGATCGCCGAAGCGCCGCCGTCTGCGGCAACCCGGCGGACCTTCCCGCGGGCCCAGAAGACGATTTCCCTGCTGTCGGGAGTCCAGTCCATATTCGGATAGACGCCGGTGACCGCCCAGGTTTCCTGGACGTCCTGATCGAGGTCGTCATAGACTTTCCGCTCGATGCCGGATTCGAGATCCTTCACATAGAGTTTGGATCGGGTCATCTCGCGACGGACAAAGGCGATCTTCTTGCCGTCAGGAGACGGATTCGGGCGCACCGATCCGCCGAGGCCTGAAACCGCGGTTGTTACCTCACCGCTTTCCAGATCATATTTCTCGATGTTGAACAGATCGCTATTGCTGTCCTGCGCATAGATAAACGTGCCGCCCGGCGTAATATTCCTGGTGTAATAGACCGCCTTGCCATCGGGTGCATAGATCGGTTCGCCCAGTTCCTTCTGGTGTTTCTCGCCCGGTTTCTTGACCAGCTGCACCCCGCCGCCGCCCGAAACATGATATATCCAGATCTCTCCGGTACCGAGCGAGCGCGCGGTGGTGAAATGCTTTTTCGCAACGATATAGTGACCATCGGGACTCCAGCTCGGCTGATTGAGCAGCCGGAATTCTTCCTTGGTGACCTGCCTCTTGTCGCTGCCGTCGCGTTGCATGATCCAGATATTGTCGCCGCCGCCGCGATCAGAGGTAAAAGCTATTCTTTTGCCATCGGGGGAGAAACGGGGCTGCACTTCCCATGCGAGACCTTCGGCGATCCGCACGGACTTTCCTCCGGCAACCGGCATCGTGTAAATGTCGCCCAGCAGAGCGAACACGATGCTCTGCCCATCGGGACTGACATCGACATCAATCCAGCTTCCTTCGTCGACGTTGATCGGGATTTGCTTGATCGTTGCGCCCGTGGGCGCGTTGACATCCCATTTGTCCTTTGCGGGCTCTTCGGGCTTTTCCTGCGCTTGCGCCGCTCCTGAAAAAAGCAACGCCGCAACAACCGAAACCAGACTATATTTCATAATATTCCCCGAAACCCGAATTCACCAATATCCAACCTCTATTCCAGTTTTCGACCGGAAGAAACAGACAACAATGTCCGGTCGCTATACGTTGCCACCAAATTGACGGTGATAGCATTCGACTACCTCTGCCAATGTCGACAATGCCAATGTCGCCGGATCACGTGTCGACGGGATCAGTCCTATCGGCGCAGCCATTCGTGATTGCTCTGCTTCCGATACACCGATTTCCTCGAGATAGCGCTGCCGGGCCGCATGGGTTTTGCGGCTGCCCATTGCGCCGACGTAGAAGGCGGAAGAGGACAAGGCCTGCTTCATCAAGCGGGCTTCCCAGTCATGATCGTGAAAATAGAATATGCAGGCAGTCCATGGATCGGGATCGAGCAGCGCATTCGCCTCCGGTGTTTTCAGCAGATTGGCGGCGCTTGCCAGGCCTTGAACCTGCTCGACCGCCACGGGATCTGGCGATAACACGTTGCAATCAATGCCATAGCTGAAGGACAATCGCGCCAGGCTTTCGACCGACGGTCCATGCCCCATTATAATGATCTTGGTGGGCGGAATATGATGGACCAGAATCTGCGAAGCTGCACGCTCCACCGACACCTTGTTCGATATCTGCGCTTCACAGCGAATATCCGCGCTTTCGCGATCCAGAATGATCGTCAGCGGCTCGCGGTTCCTGATCCGGTCAAAAATATCGCCGATGATCGTGCCGTCCATGATCGGTGTAAACAGCAGGTCGATGCTGCCGCCACATGGTAGCCGTATATCGAGATAGGGCGAACCCGCACCGAATTTTATTTCGTGTGGCTTCCCGCTTTTGATCGCATCCAGCGCCTCGGAGACGACAGCAGCCTCTACACAACCACCAGAAAAAGAGCCCGAGAAGGATCCATCTTCTGCAACGGCCATATGGGTACCGGGATTTCGCGTCGACGCGCCGGTGACCGCGATCAACGTCACCAAGACTGTTTTCTGGTCCGCTTCCGATCTTGATTTCAGGAAGCTGAAGATAGGCATAATATTGTTCAAACGTGATTGTCCCGCCGTTTGCCCCAATGGGGATAATGGAAATATCCATGCCGCAAACAGGATAGTTGAGCAATGGTCATCGACCAAAAAGGGGAGTTCTGGCGGCCATGATCGATCACCGCGCAAACGACGGGACATGTTCTTCGGGGCAACTTTGCCCTATGGCGAGCGCTGAACAGGCTGGAGATACCTTCTCGGGGGATGGTCTGGCCTAATAGATCACTCTCGGTTTGCGGCTAAAAGCCCCGGACTCTCTCTAAATAATGGCTATAACGGCCGCAGTGGCCGCAAAAAGCGAACTATCTATTATTACCCTCGGATTGTTCTTCTCGGATTCGAGAGAGTTTTATGTCCAATATTTGTTTCCGCAGGATGACGAAAAGATTTCGTGCAATCAAAGCATTTTGCTTACACTTACCATGAATAAAATATGCTGATTCGTTTCTTTGTTGTTTCCCGGAATGCAAAGACGGCTGAGCTTGGATTTGAAGATATTGTGAAAGCCAATTATGCCCACCCGTAGCGAAATCAAAAATTTCAGGTTAAACGAATCCCCCGACCGAGGACTGACTGACTCCAAGATTCAGGAAAAGGGTGCCCTGCAGCTCAGCGGCGATGCTTTTCATGCACTAGCTGACACAATGCCTCAGATGGTCTGGTCGACTCTACCGAACGGTGATCATGACTATTATAACGCGCGATGGTATGAATATACCGGAGCCCCCCTCGGCTCAACCGATGGAGAGGGCTGGGCTGATATGTTTCATCCCGATGACCAGCCAGAAGCATGGAAACGATGGAAACACAGCCTGGCGACCGGCGAGCCATATGAGGTCGAATATCGCCTTCGTCATCGCTCGGGTCAATATCGCTGGGTCTTGGGCCGTGCACTTCCGATTATCGGAACAGATCAAACGATACTGCGGTGGATTGGCACATGCACCGACATCGAGGATGCCAAGCAGATTGCGCGCCACAACGAGATTCTCAGCCAAGAGCTCAGCCATCGTATCAAGAACATCTTCGCCATAATCTCCGGCTTGATCAGCATGACCGCCCGCGGGAACGAGAATTTCCGAGAGCCTGCGGAAACGTTAAAGGGCCGTATTGCTGCTCTGGGGCGCGCTCACGATTACGTCCGCCCGCGCAATGATGAAATGCGGGCTGAAGTTGGTGAGATCACTATTCATCAGTTGCTATCCGAGATATTTGTTGCCTACCCAGCCTTTGCCGAAAACAGGCTCCTCATCTCTGGAGGAGATATCGGGGTGAGTGATCGCGCAGCAACACCGGTTGCGCTGGTTTTTCATGAACTAGCGACCAATTCCATGAAATATGGCGCGCTTGCAGCCGAAAAAGGTCACGTAGATCTGGCGATATCACGGGAAGATGACATGGTAATATTCAAATGGTCTGAAAATGGAGGAACGGCCATCTCCTCGCCGCCGTCCCATTCAGGATTTGGTTCAAAGCTTGTCGAAATGTCGGTGACGCAGCAACTCGGCGGGACGCTCGAAAGGCTATGGTTGCCGACCGGACTGCAAATACATATGGAAGTGCAGGCCTCACGGTTGGCTGGTAGCTAGGGTCAGGACCTAGTTGGCGTTAGTCGAAAAGCTTCATCCTTGAAGGCGGCTCCACATCGTCATTGTTATTCGAAACTTTTACCAAATAATTCAAAACATCTTTCAAGACATCGATCTCGACGGGTTTGGTAACCGCGCCAAGCGTCCCTTCGACGCCGTCTCCCAATTGCTTGGGATTGGCGGTCACAAAAACGACCTTTACCCCGAACTCGTTTGCCAAGCGTGCGCCGATTTCCGGTCCGGTCGGGCCATCGCTAAGATTGACGTCGACCAGAGCAATTGCCGGGCCTTTCGCAACCAGCTCGATCGCAGAAACCGTGTCATCGGCCACACCGATACAATCAAATCCCAGATTGCCAACAATCTGCTCCAATTCCATAGCAATTAGAAACTCGTCTTCGACGATCATAATTTGAGAGCTCATAATAATGGTCCGCTAAAATACATCTGCATCCATAACGCGGAAACCACGCGTCTGGTTCCCCATATTAGCCAAACAACGCAAATTCTATATGGGTAAAGAAAGCAAGCCATTTGGGAGAAACCAGCCAAACGCAAAAAAGCCTCACTGTTATCAGTGAGGCTTGAAAAGCTGTTGCTTCATCAGCTTTGTTGGTTGGGATAGCAGGATTTGAACCTAGCGCAGGCGACGAACGATACGGGGCATCGTGCAAAAGCCGAGCCTTCAGATCATTAAAAAAGTGTGGGGGATGGGTCATCGCCTTCGCGGGGACAACAATTTGCTAGGTTCGCTTTGCTCACCAAGAAAATTTGTTGGTTGCGGGAGTAGGATTTGAACCTACGACCTTCAGGTTATGAGCCTGACGAGCTACCGGACTGCTCCATCCCGCGCCAACAATTCGGATCGCCATTACGACAGATCCAAAAATCAAAAAAGCGACCGACCCGTATTAGGGACAGGCCGCTTTTGAAAAAGTGAATGGGTTATTTCCTCGTGACTACATCTTAATGCGCCTGCTGCAATGCCTGGCGACGACCTACTCTTCCATGCCTTGAGACAAAGTACCATCGGCGCAACCTGGTTTCACGGCCGAGTTCGAGATGGGATCGGGTGGGGCACAGGCG
>RCMY010006236.1_pt1 | contig 10964 bp, 8 predicted proteins | sample 2041341 | NCBI WGS metagenome assembly RCMY01 (sample SAMN09708234, study PRJNA481090) | Marine sediment metagenome, whole genome shotgun sequencing project.
GCCTCGACCGTGAGCACATTGGCGCCATCACGTGCCCAACGTTGGTGATATTGGGCGACAAGGATTTCTCGGGGCCAGGCGAACCGCTCGCAGAGGCGTTGCGAGACGGAACGCTTGTCACGCTTCGAGGCATCGACCACTTTGGACTGCCGAAGTCGTTTGACTTTGTCGAGAAGGGCCTCGACCATCTCGGAGCGGCTCCGTTTTAGTAGCGCCGTTTAGGCACTAGCTCTTCGGAGGCCCGGCTTGAGTGTGCCGAGTTCCCTCTGGCTCGATCATCCATTCGGCCTTGGCGTCCCAGACATCGTCAAACACCACGTCGATGGAAGGTCGTCGCCGCACCGGGCCGTGCGAACCCATTGGCACGCCGATCGGGATTGTTGCCGCAATCTGGAAATCGTCGGGGATCGCCAATAAAGAGCGAAGCTCGGGCTCGACTTGGGCGTGCCACCCGGTCATCACCCCTCCGTAACCCAGTGCCCTAGCTGCGAGAAGCAAGTTTTGGCAGGCCGGATACACCGAGGCGCCGTCTAGCAGATTGTTGTGTCGCAACCGGATGCACGGCAACACAACAGCAGGCGTTTCCTCGAAGTGGTCAACGAAGTACTGCATCGACCGAGCCAGGCGAGCTTTCGGTGAGGTCTTGTCAGCGCCGCTCCCCTCTTGGTAGCCATCCGCTGCCCGCTTCTGGGCCCAGCCAGCGCGGAACGAACTGCCAAGAAGCGCCTTCGCCTCTTGTGCTGTCGGTCCATCGCGTAGCACTAAGAACCGAGCCGGTTGCCGGTTGCTCCCTGACGGTGCTCTGGTCGCGGCAAAGAGCATCGCCGCCATGTCGCCATCAGAGATGGGTTCGGCGCGATACCGACGAATCGCCCTAGTGGATGCAATCCCCTCGAGTAGGCCAACGTTCTCAAATAGTGCCATGCGAACACAGTCGCACAACGTGTCGGCAGCTAGCGAGATGAAGGGCTAGACGGCAGCCGACGTTGCTTGCATCGCGTGACGAACGAGGGCGATCAGCGTGTCGCGAACAGCCGAGCGGCTCCTCGCGTCAGTACTGGCACGTTGGCTGGGATGTCAAGTGCTTCTCGAACGTCGTCGGGATGGTGCCGGAGCACACCTTCGAAGGCGTTGATGGCGACCACGAAGGGCACGCCTGTTTTTTCCATGTAGTCGACAGCTGGGAAGCAGTCTTCGAGACGGCCGGTATCAACCAGCACAACTGCGCCGATTGCACCACGAATCAGCTCGTTCCACATGAAGTGAAAGCGGTCCTGGCCCGGAGTTCCGAAGAGGTACAACACGAGGTCGTCACCGACTCCAACACGGCCAAAGTCCATGGCGACCGTGGTCGACTTCTTGGAGGTGGCCGAACCGAGGTCATCGACACCTTCGCTGACTCTCGTCATCGCCGCTTCAGTCGTGAGCGGCTCGATGTCGGAAATGGTGCCGACGAAAGTGGTCTTGCCAACGGCAAAGCCTCCCGCAACGACGATCTTTACTGGGATTGGATTGGCGTTCATAGTTCCCTACAGCGTTTGGAGGCCGTCAAGGACGCGCTCAAGTAGTCGGAGGTCTGGACGTTGGGTCGTTTGCAGCGCCGTTTGACCGGTACTGACGAAGCCTTGCGTGACGAGGTCGCCGACAAGAATCTTTGCCACCTGCAGGTGAATGCCAACGTGGGCTGCGATTTCGGCAATCGAGAGCGGTCGAGCACAGAGCTGCACGATCTTGAGGTTTTCGTTTCTCAGGTCGTCGCCAGCCTGTTGGCCGGCTGTCGTGGCCCGGATTTGTGCCTCGATCGGCAGATCTATGGCCGCCTTGGTCCGGCCCCGAGTGACCAAATAAGGTCGAACTCGAAACTGGGCTGATGTGTCGGAGTCGATCATCGAGGCAGCACCGCCTGCAGCTCAGCCCGAAGCTCCGGAGTAAGCACAGTGCCAGTCTTCTCGACGAGGACTGCCATTTCGTAGGCAACAAGGCCAACATCACAGGTTGCGTCAGCGACGACCGCAAGGAGCGATCCGTCCGAGATGCCGGTAACGAACAGGAAGGCTCGTTCCATCTCCACAATGATCTCGTTGACTGCGCCGCCACCGAAGCGGCCGGCGGCACCGTATGCGAGACCAATGAGGCCTGACGACACTGCGGAGAATCGATCAATAGAGTCTCGATCGAGACCAGATGAAGCGGCGAGCGGAAGGCCGTCTGAAGAAACGACAACTGATTCCGAAACACCAGGGATCCGATCGACGAAGTTGTTCAGGAGCCAGTTGATATTGCTTGCTTGCGTGCTCATGACCGTCATGCTCGGCCTCCGTTGTGTTCGGGGTTCATCGGTTGGGGTAGATCAGGTGTGGCGGGTTGTTCGGCTGCGATGTCACTGAGCGGGCGCCCCTTGAGGCCTTCGCGATAGCGAGCGAGCATCGAACGGATTTCTTCAGGACTACGTTCGCTCGGCGTGGCTGGACGGCCCTCGTCGACCGGAGCCTGCGACTGGGTGCGGTCTCGCTTCATAAGGCCGGTGGCTGTGTGGCTAGAAGGCGCAGGAGCGAGCAAAGCGTCGACTCCAGCATCAAACGCGTCTCCATCAGGGACTGCATCGCTGAGCTTTTCCGGATAGTCAGTTGGAGCAACCTCTTGGGCGACAGGTTGCTCGACGGGAAGGTGATGGTTCGCGTCTCGGAACATCGAGAGCGGATCCTCTACCGGTCCGTTATCAGCGGCGAGCATCTGCGGTTGCTCCACCGCGGGTGGCAGCACAGCTTCGGGCTGCGGCTCGGCTTCGAGCTGTGGCATCGGCGCTGGTTGAGCATCCGGCTGTGGTTCTGCCGCGTCCGAATCGGTGAAGTGGCTTGCGCTGAGCAGGACCGTGGCGGTCGTGCCGCCCCCAGGCGTTGGGGTGAGAGCAACCGAGGCGCCAAGACGCCGTGCAAGGTGGCCGACCACAATGAAACCGAGCGATCGACTCATGCCGAGCCCTAGCTCTGGAGGGAGAGCCAGCGTGGTGTTTGCGTCGGTGAACTGTTCTGGTGACAGACCAATACCGCGGTCGATCACGGCGACAACGTAGCCGCCGTCAGATTGTGACGAGCCTCGGACTTCGACCGGACGGTCAGGCGGCGAGAACTGGGTTGCGTTCTCCAAGAGCTCGGAGAGAAGGTGAGCCAAATCAAGGGCCGTGGTGGAAGCGATCTCGGCGGCTTCGACATCGGTCAGGTTGACGTGCTGGTAGTTCTCGATCTCGCTCATAGCGACACGAATCGAGTCGGCAACCTGAACCGGACGGCCCCGGCGTCGTGTCGATTCGGCTCCGGCAAGCACGAGGAGGCTCTCTGCGTTGCGGCGCATCCGAGTAGCGAGGTGGTCGAGTCCGAAAAGCTCTTCGAGGCGTCCTGGATCCTCTTCGTCTTGCTCAAGACGGTCGATCAGTTCAAGCTGACGGTCAAGGAGGCTCTGATTGCGTCGAGCGAGGTTGATGACAAGATCGCTGACACCTTCCTGAACGACATTCTTTTGCGCGTTGGCGATCTCGACAACCCGATCCTGAATCGCGTTGAGGGCATCAACCAGCTCGCCGAGTTCGTCGTGTTGATCGCTGACCAGAGGCTCGAAGCTCGGCACAACTGACCCTGGCGTGCTCAGTGCGTCGACGAGGAGCGGCAAACGAACGTTTGCGACCTCAAGCGCTGATCGTCTGAGTTCGTCAACGGGGTCGACGATACTGCGGCCAATAATCACCATCGTGAGCGTGCTTAACAACATGGTTGCCAAGCAGACGATGCCAAGGGTGCGAATATCGCCAGACAGTTCGTCGATTGTCGATCCGTCTTTCGAGCCGAGCAGAACGGCGTATGCCGAAATGAGCGCGAGCACGATGAGCGGAGGCAATGCGATGGCCAGCAATTTGGTTCGGAGCTTCAGATTTCTAAACATCACTGTTGCTATCGACCAAACCGCACCCGTCTTGAGTTCTTATGGCCGATGAAGTGACGATTGCTAGTAGGTCGCCCCCGAGGGTGTAAGGATCCGATAACGTCTCCTCCTGTGACTACGTCTGGACAAATCGAGATCCCGCTATCCGGAAACTTGGATGACACCCCGCTCAAACAGATCCTCGATGTCTTTGACTCAACGGGTTCGATCGGTGTTGTTCGGCTCGGCAAAGAAGGAGCGGTCTGGTGTAGCGAAGGGCGTCTGATCCTTGCCACCTCGGCGGCCAGCCCCGACCTAGCCGATGTGCTGTTCAGCGCCGATGTCGGCGGTCTCGCGGAACTTCACGAGACGCTGCAATCGTCCTCAGACGTCGGCCGTCAGTTGCAGGAGTCTCACCCAGACTCGATGTCAACGATGGCCCGCCTACTACATGAGCACAACCTCAATGCCCTCTTCGAGCTGCTCGTGCCGTCGTCCGACACGTATGAGATCGAAGTCGGCGCGGAGCATGCGCTTGGCGGTGCCTTCGCCGAGAAGTTAGGCGAGGTCGTTGCTCAAGCCGAGCAACGGCTCACTATCTGGCGCCAAATTGCGGCTCGTATCCCGTCAACCGCAGTGATTTTCAAGCTGTCACCTGAACTGCCCGAAGAACAGCCAGAACGCATCGTGACGGCTGACGAGTGGCGTTATCTTTCTCGACTCGATGGCAACCGGACTGTTGCCGATCTCATCACCGAGACAGGCGAGAGCGCCTTCCGTGTGTGTTCCGGGCTCTACCGACTGCTGCTCGAAGGCATCATCGTCGGTTAGCGCGGTCAGGCGAAGCTGCGCCTTCGCGGTGACGAGTGCTGTTCGATCTGGGCCTGCACGGCTGCCATGTTGATTGCGGCCATCGATTGCTGCCACATTCGACCGATTAGGCTCGTCGTCTCGCTGTAGCTGAGCCGAAGGTAGCGCATAGTGAGGAACGCAAGGTTTTCGTCGGTCAGATCGATCAGGCTGGCGAAGAGTTCAATCTCTTGCGACCGGATGAATACAGGGGCATTTTCTGGCAAGGACCGCATCGACCGAAGCGCGGCGCCAATAGAACGAAGTAGGTGCTCGTTTGCATCCTCGAGCGGGTCAAAGTTGATCCGATACCAGCCAAGCCATACCGCTCCGTCATCTGGATCGAAGCGACCAGGAATACGAGCCACAAACTCACGGTGCCCGAGCCGTTCTGGCTCGACCCCATACAAACGGGAAAGGTCAGCAGCGATCTCCTCCGTTGGCGTCCGGATCCCACACTCGAAGTGCGAAAGCTCGTTTTCGCTCAGGCCAACGGCCGCAGCTGCGGTCTGGACGCTGAAGCCGACACGAACACGTGCCTTCTCTAGAGCCGCACCAAGTGGAACTCGCGTCTGTGGTTTTGGGTCAGATTCTTCAGTCGCCATCGGTCTACCCTTTCTGGTAACTACAGAAGTTGCACTTAACTTCGACCGAAAGTTGGTCTGACCTGAGCGCGACGGTTCGAACAATTTGGAAACTGCTACGAATGCCTCGGAACGTTTGGCTATTGCATCGGCCGGTCGGTGGGGCGAATCGGCGATGGCAGAAGCGTCTCGCCCATCAGTTTCTTGTCAACTGCTGCGGCGACTGACCGGCCTTCGGCGATGGCCCAGACAATCAGACTCTGGCCCCGGCCCATATCTCCGCAGCTAAACACGCCGTCGACATTGGTTTCCCAGTTTCGGTCGCGGACGATATTTGAGCGGGCGTCGAGTTCAAGGCCGAACTCGTCGATGAGAGAGCCAGGCTCCGGGCCAAGGAAGCCCATGGCGAGGAAGACGAAGTCGACGTCAAGCGTAAACTCGCTGCCAACGACTGGCTGGAATGTCGGCCGGCCGTCAACCATGACAGACTCGACTTCATTCGCCAACAATCCGGTGAGAACCCCATCGGTCCCTACGAACTCAGTTGTGTTGACTGAGTAGACACGGTCGCCGCCTTCTTCGTGAGCCGAAGTGACTTTGTAGGCCAGCGGGAAGGTCGGCCACGGTGTACTCGACGCCCGCTCTTCTGGCGGCCTTGGCATGATCTCGAACTGGTGGATTGAGGCGGCACCTTGGCGGTGAGCGGTGCCGAGACAGTCGGCGCCGGTATCACCGCCACCAATAATGACGACGCGCTTGCCAGCGACGTTGATTGGCGACTCGGCGATGTCGCCAGCCTGTACTGAGTTCGCGTATGGCAGGAACTCCATTGCTTGGTAGACGCCCGTGTTCTCCCGACCAGGTATTGGTAGGTCTCGGGCCAGCGTGGCTCCGCCAGCTAGTACAACGGCATCGAAGTCGTCGCGGATATCGGCAACTGAAATCGAGCGGTCATCGTCGATTGGTCCGCCGACCCACGCGTTGCAACGGAACTCGGTTCCTTCAAGACGCATCTGCTCAAGGCGACGATCGAGGATCGCTTTTTCCATCTTGAACTCAGGGATGCCGTAGCGCATCAAGCCGCCAGCCCGGTCGGCTCGTTCAAAGACGGTTACCGAATGGCCGGCGCGCGTGAGTTGCTGGGCGGCAGCGAGGCCGCCAGGGCCAGAGCCGACAATGGCGACGCGTTTCCCTGTGAGCTTGGTGGCAAAGACCGGGCGAACCCAGCCCATCTCAAAGGCGTGTTCGACGATGGTGAGTTCGATCTGCTTGATCGTGATGGGATCGGTATTGATGCCAGCGACGCATGCTCCCTCGCAAGGAGCGGGGCAGAGCCGACCGGTGAACTCAGGGAAATTGTTGGTTGCGTGAAGGCGTTCGATGGCCTCTTCCCAACGGTCGCGGTAGACGAGGTCATTCCAGTCAGGAATGATGTTGCCAAGCGGACAGCCGCTCATGCAGAACGGGATGCCACAGTCCATGCAACGTGACGCCTGGACCTGCAATGTGTCAACGGGGAACGGCTCGTACACCTCTCGCCAATCGCGGAGCCGGACGGGCACAGGGCGCCGGGTTGGCAGTTCCCGGTCAAACTTCAGGAATCCTCTTGGATCACCCATTGGTTGCCTCCATTACGGCTTTGATTGGATCGGTGCCTTCGGCAAGCGCTCGGGCTTGCGCAATGAGCACTCGCTTGTAGTCGCGCGGCATCACTTTCACGAACTTCGCAACCGATGTGTGCCAACTCTCGAGCATATGTTCGGCAAGTGTTGAACCTGTTTCGACGAAATGGCTGCGGACCATGGTCTGCAGGGTGACTTCGTCTTCGTCGTCAAGTGATTCGAGGTCGACCATCTCGAGATTCACTCGGCTCTGGAAATCGCCATCGGCGTCGAACACATAGGCAATGCCCCCTGACATGCCCGCTCCGAAGTTGCGGCCCGTTGAACCGAGGATCGCAACGAGGCCACCCGTCATGTATTCGCAACCGTGATCGCCGATTCCTTCGACAACTGCCGTCGCACCCGAGTTGCGGACGCAGAATCGCTCGCCGACTCGACCTCGTAGGTAGGCTTCGCCTGAGGTTGCCCCATAGAGCAATACGTTGCCCGCAATGATGTTCTCCTCGGCCGCAAACGGAGCTTTCGGCGAGGGGAACACGGCCAGACGCCCGCCAGACAGTCCCTTGCCGACGTAGTCGTTGGCGTCGCCTTCGAGTCGAAGCGTGATGCCCTTTGGCACGAAGGCTCCGAACGAGTTGCCAGCTTGGCCAGTGAAGTCGATCTGCATCGTGTTGTCAGGCAATCCGTCGTTGCCATAACGCTTGGTGAGTTCATGGCCAAGCATCGTCCCGACGGTTCGATTCTGGTTGCCGATGCTCCGATTGATTCGCTGCGGCGTGCCGTTCTCCAACGATTCGGCGAATGCCGTGATCAGTTCTTTGTCAAGAGCCTTGACCAGCCCGTGGTGCTGCGGCTTGGTGTTGTAGCGGGCGGCGCCTTCTGGCAGCTTTGGAAGGTGGAGAATCGGTCTGAGGTCGAGTCCAGCCGCCTTCCAGTGAGAAACCGCGCTGGAAACGTCGAGGCTCTCGACTTGCCCAACCGCCTCTTCGAGGGTGGCGAAGCCGAGTTCAGCAAGTAGCTCTCGTACTTCCTCGGCGATGTACTCAAAGAAGGTCTCGACAAACTCTGGTTTACCGCTGAAGCGTTCGCGCAGCTCTGGATTCTGGGTCGCAATACCAACCGGACAGGTGTCGAGATGGCAGACACGCATCATGATGCAGCCGGAGACGACGAGCGGCGCAGTGGCGAACCCAAACTCTTCGCCGCCGAGCAGGGCGGCGATGACCACATCGCGGCCAGTCTTAATCTGGCCATCGACTTGGACGACGATTCGGTCGCGCAGGCCATTCATGAGGAGTGTCTGTTGGGTTTCGGCCAGGCCGAGCTCCCAGGGGCCACCCGCATGCTTGAGTGAGGTGAGAGGCGAAGCGCCGGTGCCACCATCGTGTCCGGAGATCAGCACGACGTCTGACTTGGCCTTAGAAACGCCAGCGGCAACGGTGCCGACGCCAACCTCTGACACCAGCTTCACATGGATCCGAGCCTCGGGGTTTGCGTTCTTGAGGTCGTGAATCAGCTGGGCCAGGTCTTCGATGGAGTAAATGTCGTGATGCGGTGGTGGCGAGATGAGCCCGACACCCGGCGTCGAGTGCCTGGTCTTCGCTATCCAGGGATAGACCTTCTTGCCAGGCAACTGGCCGCCTTCTCCCGGCTTTGCACCCTGCGCCATCTTGATCTGAATGTCGTCGGCATTGGTCAGGTAGTTCGATGTGACGCCGAATCGACCCGATGCGACCTGCTTGATCGACGATCGTTTGCTGTCACCATTTGACATGATCTCATAGCGCTCGAGATCTTCGCCGCCTTCACCGGTGTTTGACTTGCCGCCGAGCCGGTTCATGGCGATCGCGAGAGTCTCGTGGGCTTCGGCCGAGATCGAGCCGTAGCTCATCGCACCGGTCGCAAACCGCTTTACGATCTCGCTGATCGGCTCAACGTGGTCGATTGGGATTGGTTCTCGTTGTGGTGCGAACTTGAAAAGCCCGCGCAATGTCGCAAGCTGTTCGGACTGCTCGTCGACAAGGCTCGTGTATTGCTTAAAGATGTCGTAACGCTTTGTTCGTGTTGAGTGTTGTAGGCGGTAGACGGTGTCGGGATTGAAGAGGTGGTACTCGCCTTCGGGCCGCCACTGGTATTCGCCGCCAAGCTCTAGCTCTCGGTGCGAGATTGAGGTCGGACGGTCAGGGAACGCTCGGCGATGCCGTTCGGCAACCTCTTGAGCGATCTCGTCGAGTCCAATTCCACCGAGCTTCGACGTGACATTAGGGAAGAACTCGGCAACGAGCTCGTCTGACAAGCCGATTGCCTCAAAGATTTGAGCACCGGTGTACGAGGCGATTGTCGAGATGCCCATCTTCGACATCACCTTGATGACACCCTTAGTAGCGGCCCGAAGGAAGTTCTTCTCGGCCGTTTGGGGGTCAGCACTTGACTTGTCCCAGGCAATACGGTCGAGAATCGCCTCGAACGCCAACGAAGGGCACACGGCGCCAGCGCCGAAGCCGATCAGCAACGCGAAGTGATGTACCTCACGAGCGTCGGCGGCTTCGATCACGAGGCCCGCTTTTGTCCTCGTCTTCTCATTGACCATGTGTTGGTGCACGGCGGCGGTAAGCAAGAGCGAGGGAACCGGGGCGAGGTCTGCTGTTGCGCCACGGTTGCTCAGCACGATGACCGAGGCGCCACCGGCGATGGCAGCGCTTGCCTGCTGTTGCACCTCGTCGAGCACTCGACGAAGTCCGGCGCCGCCTTCGGCAACGGGGTAGAGGGCGGTGATAACTGCGCTCTTCAGGTTGGGATGGTCGCCTTCATCATTGGCATGAATGATGTCGGTTAGCTCGGACCGAGTGAGGACGGGGTATGGCAGGCGGAGCTGGCGGCACGATTCAGGGCCGGGGTTTAGCAGATTGGCCTCTGGACCAATGGTCGCTTCGTACGACGTGACGAGTTCTTCCCGGATTGAGTCGAGCGGCGGGTTGGTGACCTGGGCGAAGAGTTGGGAGAAGTAGTCAAAGAGCATGCGCGGCCGCGACGAGAGCACGGCCAGCGGCGTATCGGTTCCCATGGAGCCGATTGCTTCTGTGCCGCTGAGCACCATTGGTTCGACAAGCCACTCGAACTCTTCTTCGGTGTAGCCATTGGCGACCAACAAGGGAACGATGTCGTCGTGGACCGGTGGTGCAACGTGACGCAAGCGCAGGTCGGCGAGCTCAACAACGTTTTCAAGCCACTCGCCGTATGGGTGCGCTTCCGCAAGGTCGATCTTGATCTCATGGTCACTGATGATGCGACCTTGGGCGGTGTCGACCAAGAACATCTTACCCGGTTCGAGGCGGCCCTTCTGGATTACGGACGCCGGGTCGACGTCGAGGACACCAACTTCAGAACCAAGGGCAACGATGCCGTCGTCGGTCACCCAGAACCGACCGGGCCGTAGCCCATTTCGGTCGAGAAGTGCACCGATGACGGTGCCATCGGTGAAAGTGACTGATGCGGGGCCGTCCCATGGCTCCATCAACGCAGCATGGAATCGGTAGAAGTCTCGGATCTTGGGATCGAGGTTTGGGTTTTTCTCCCAAGCCTCGGGAATCATCATTAGGGCCGCGCGTGGAAGTGAATAGCCGCCGAGGTGGAGTAGCTCAAGGGCCTCGTCGAGGCTCGTGGTATCTGAGCCAAGTGGGTCACAGATAGGGAAGAGTTTCTCGATGCGGTCGCCCCAGTGGTCGGCCGCGAGCATCGCTTCCCGGGCCTTCATCCAGTTCCGGTTGCCCTTTACAGTGTTGATTTCGCCGTTGTGCGCAATGAATCGATAGGGATGCGCCCTGGCCCAGTCGGGAAACGTGTTGGTCGAAAAGCGACTATGCACAATTGCCAGCGCGCTCTCGACCCGCGTGTCGGAAAGGTCAGGGAAGAAGGTAAGCAGCTGATCGGTGGTCAGCATGCCCTTGTAGACGATGGTCCGAGCGGACAGGCTGGGGAAATAGATTGCAGTGTC
>RCMY010005315.1_pt1 | contig 10963 bp, 11 predicted proteins | sample 2041341 | NCBI WGS metagenome assembly RCMY01 (sample SAMN09708234, study PRJNA481090) | Marine sediment metagenome, whole genome shotgun sequencing project.
ATGCCAAGGGCCAGGTGGTCAAGGCCGGCGGTCCCACCGTCAAGAACGTGAGCGGCTTCGATCTCTGCCGTCTCCTGGTCGGTTCTCGCGGCATCCTCGGGTTCATCGGCGATGTGATTCTGCGCACCCGCCCGCGCGCGGGCCACGAGCAGTGGTTCACGACCGAAGCCGACCCGTTCGAGGTGTTCCCGAATCTGTACCGGCCGACATCGGTGCTGTGGGACGGCGACCTGACATGGGTGTTGCTCGAGGGGCACGAGCGAGACGTGACCGAGCAGGCGACCCGACACGGACTCGTCGCGGGTGAGCCGCCCAGTGAGATGCCGTCGGGCGGTCGATGGTCGCTGCGGCCGGCAGAACTGCCGGATCTCGTTGGGACGGGTGCCTTCGTCGCCGAGGTCGGTGTCGGCATCGTGCACCATGAGCATCCTGCCCCGCCGAGGCCGGTCGACCCAGCGGTGGTCGAACTCCATCGCCGGCTGAAGCACGAGTTCGATCCGACGGGCAGACTGAACCCCGGCGTCGAACTGGTGCCGTCTGCATGATCGGCGGTCGACCGTACGTCGACCAGCGTGTCGTCGACCTTGCGTCCGCTCAGCAGGTCGCCGCGGCAGCGGCTGTCGCCTGGCGACTTCCCGAACCGACGCTGCTCCGGCGGGGCATGAACGCCATCTACGAATGCGGGGACGAGATCGTGCGCGTCGGTCGGGCGACCGCGCCGGCGGCTGCCTCGCATGACCTGGCGGCGGTGCTCGCTCGGTACGGGGTGCCGATCGCCGCCCCGGTGACGGGGCACACGGCGGACATCGACGGGTTCGCCGTCACCGGTTGGGAGCGCATCGTCGACTCGGCTGTGCCCATCGACTGGGAGGTGGTCGGAGCCGCCGTGGCTCGGATCCACGCGATCGACCTCTCCGAACTGCCCGTGGCCTACCCGGTTCCTTCACCGACCACGTTCCCCTGGTGGGAGTTCGACGGTCTGCTCAACACGTTGGCCGACCACATCGACGCCGAAGCCCTCGCCGGACTAGCTCGCACGATCCGAGCCGGAAAGACCTGGCGCGACGACATCGGCCACGGAGCCGTCGTGTGTCACGGTGATGTGCATCCCGGCAACGTCCTGATGACGGCGGGCGGCCCGGTGATGATCGACTTCGACCTGCTCTGCCATGCCGCCCCGGCGTGGGATCACGCCATGTTGACCACGTACGCAAGTCGATGGGGTGGTGCCACCGACGTGTATCCGGCGTTCGCTCGTGGGTACGGGCGTTCGCTGGCCGACGACGAGCTCGCGCTCTCGATCGCCGCACTTCGCAACGTTGCCGCCACCCTGCTGCGAGTGCGAGCGGGCATCACCGACGCCGACGCCCGCGCCGAGGCCGAGCAGCGTCTTCGGTTCTGGCGGGGCGACCCCGATGCGCCTCAGTGGTCTGCCCAGTGAGCTAGCGCGGCTGGTCGGTGGGGCAGTAGTAGCAGGTGCGACTGGCGACCTCGAGCGTTCGGATCTCATCGCCACACCGAACGCACCGATCCCGCTTGTACACGTAGGTCGCCTCCTCGCGCGGGATCCGCCGACCGCGCGGCCAGCCGATCTCGTCGCGGTCGACGGTCACGATGCGATTGGCCTTGACGCCGGCCCGCAGCATGTCGACTGAGGTCGACCAGATGTCGGTCGCGTCGCCGATGGTGCACCGTTTGCCAGGACGTTCGGGATGGATGCCCTGGAGGAAGAGGATCTCAGCGCGGAAGATGTTGCCGAGCCCGGCGATGACGGCCTGGTCGAGGAGCAGGGCACCCATCGCTTTCGAACTGCGTGTCATACGGTCGATCGCCCGCTGGGGGTCGGCATCGCGTCGGAGCGGGTCCGGTCCGAGCCGGGCGATGATCGACGCCCGTTCGTCGGGGGGAGCCACCGTGCACGCCGTCGGTCCCCGCAGATCGATGGTGACGGGCTCGCCGTCGTCGAGGGTCTGGAGTCGCATGCGCAACGCCCCGGTCGGCTCGGGTGTCTCGCCCCGGGTGACCCGGTACTTGCCGAACAGGCCCAGGTGCACGTGCCCGATCTCGCCGGTCGACCACCAGTAGAACAGGTGCTTGCCGTACGCCTCGATGCGCTCGAGCGTGGCGCCGTCGACCCGGGCAGCATCGGGCGCGAACCGACCCTGAGGACTACTGACGTGGATCGGGCGCCCCACGATCAGTCGACCGTGATCTCGCGCGATTCGGTGGATCGTATGACCTTCCGGCATGCCGTCGCACCCTACGATGGGTCGTGCGATGACCCTCCATCTCGATGCCGAAGAACTCAACACGTGCGTGGCCTGTGGGCTCTGCCTGCCGCATTGCCCGACGTTCCGGGTGACGGGGGAGGAAGCCCTGTCGCCGCGTGGCCGAATCGAAGCGATGCGGGCGGTACAGCTGCGCGGTGCCCCGGTCGACGACGACTTCGTGTCGTTCATGTCCACCTGTGTGCAGTGCCGAGGCTGTGAGCCGGCGTGCCCGAGCGGTGTCCCGTACGGTCATCTGATCGAGGGCACCCGGGAGATGCTGGCCGAAGCGGGTCGTATCACGCCGTGGTGGCAGAAGATCGGCTTCTCGATGCTGAGCCGGCACCGCCTGCTCCTCGCGGCATCGTCAGCGCTCGCGGTCGGACAGCGGCTCCGGCTCGTACCGAAGCGGCTGAACCCCGGCCCCGTTCCGCTGCGCCGAGGCAAGCCCGTGACCGCGACCGGCGTCGACGTCTGGCTCTACACGGGCTGCGTGATGGATGCCTGGTTCCGTGACACGCACCGGGCGACCGCCGCGGTGCTCGACGCCCTCGGTGTCGGTTATGCGATTCCCGGCGCAGACGGCGGCTGCTGTGGTGCCCTACATGTACACGCCGGCCTGCACGCCGAGTCGGTCCAGCTGGCGGTCGCCGTCATGCGGTCGATGCCAGGAGACGCGCCGATCATCGTCAACTCCGCGGGCTGCGGCGCCGCTCTCAAGGAGTACGGCACCTTGCTGGGCACCGACGGTGCTCGCCGGTTCGCGGCCAGGGTGTTCGACGTGCACGAATGGGTCGCTCCGAGGGTGGGCGAACTCGACCTCCGACCATCCGACACGGCGTATCTCGTTCAGGATCCGTGCCACCTCCGGCACGTGCAGGGAGCGCACCTGCCGGTCAGGACCGTCATCGAGCAGGTCGGCACGGTCGTCGAGCTCGACGACGACGGTCTGTGCTGCGGTGCCGGCGGCGCCTACTCCGCGCTCCAACCCGAGCTGGCCGGACAAATCCGTGATCGCAAGATGGAGGCGGTCGACCGAGCGCTCGAACGGAGCGGTGCGGGCGTGCTCGTCAGTGCGAACCCCGGATGCAGCATGCATCTTCAGCAGGCACTCGCCGATCGCGGCGTCATCGTGCGGCACCCGATCGATGTGTTGGCCGACGCCCTGCGATGAGCGACTACGGCTCACTCGCCGACCGCCTCAGGACCATCCTCGACGACCTCGACGAGCTCGCCTTTGACCAGTTGCGTGAAGCGGTGGCCGATGGTGCCACGAGTCGGCCCGCGAGCGACAAAGAACTCGCCAAGGCCAGACGGTCGGTCGAGAAGGCGGCTCGAGTCCTGGAGTCTCTCGGCGACGATGGTGCCGTCGACTGAGTCGCTCAGTCGAGTCGGTTGAGCGCGTCGATCAGGCCCCGCAGCTCGGCGAACCCGCGCTGGTTGAACCGCATCACGATCCGATCAAGGTCGAGTTGGTCGCCGTCGCGCTTCTCGACTCCGTACGGTTCGGTGCGGCGGATCTCGCCGGACTCGACGAGGTGGGCGAACTCGCGATTGAGCTCTGCGAGTTGGGTGTCGTTGGGTGAACGTCGCACGCGGATGATCAGGTCGTTGCCCACGCTGCGGATCGAGTGGTAGTTCGAGTAGAAGTTCGTGATCTCCTCGACGGCCTCGTCGCATGAATCGGTGACGCGATACAGCGCGGTGTCCGACGCCGACACGAGCCCCCGCGGCACCAGCTGGCCGGTGATCAGCTCGTGAACCTGCTCCCAAAAGGGGTCGCCTGGCATGTCGAGGAACACGATCGGTACGGGGATGCCCTTGCCCGTCTGGGTCAACGTGAGCAGCTCGAAGGTCTCGTCGAGCGTGCCGAACCCACCGGGGAGACACACGAACGCAGCGCTCTCCTTCACGAGCATCAGCTTGCGGGTGAAGAAGTACTTCATCGCCACGTGTTTGTCGTCGTCGGCGATGATCGAGTTCGCCCCAGACTCGAACGGCAGGCGAATCGAGACGCCGATGCTCTGGGCGACGCCCGCGCCCTGCATGCCGGCTTCCATGATCCCTGGCCCGGCCCCGGTGACGACCATCCAGCCCGCCTCGGCGAGCCGCCTGGCGACCCGAACGGTCTGGTCGTAGAGCGGGTCGTCGGGCTTCGTGCGGGCCGATCCGAAGATCGAGACCTTCGGAATGCCGTGGTATGGCGCAAACATGGCGAACGCTTCGCGCATCTCGGTGACCGCCGCGCTGGCGATCTTGAGGTCGAGCAGGTCAGGTTCGTCGGTGATCAACCCGATCGCCTCGGAAACGAATCGTTCCGAGATACGAAAGTCCTTCGAAACTCCGAGCTCGCGGAGCATGTTCGCAACGATTTCGTCGTTGCTGTTGGGCAGACTGGACTCCATGACTGAGGGATTGTACGGCTCACGCTGGCACGGCATCGCGATCGGCCTCTTGTCGACGTTCGCCGGGCTCGCCACCGCTGAGCTGATCGTCGGCCTGATTCGCGGGTCGGTCTCGCCGGTCGTGCCCGTCGGGCAGGAGATCATCGACAGCGTTCCGCCCGCCGTCAAGGACTGGGCGATCGACTGGTTCGGGACCGCTGACAAGGCGGTGCTCATCCTCGGGACGCTGCTCTCGCTGGCGGTCATCGGCTCGATCGTCGGCAACCTGGCCGTCAAGGGCAACCGGGCATCGGCGTACGCGGTCACGGGTGTCGTCGGGCTCATCGGCGTCTTCGCGGTGACGATGCGTCCCGCACCCGACCTGGGAAAGATGCTGCCGCCGATCGTCGGCACCGCAGCGTCGATCGCCGTGATCTGGTGGCTCTCGCCCCGTGACATCGGACAGCAGCCGGTCGACGAGGCACCTGGCGAACGACCGTTGCACACGGTCCCTCGTCGAAACTTCCTGCAGGGCGCCTCCACGGTGGGTCTGCTCGCGGTGATGGTCGGTGGTCTCGGTCGCGTGTTGCGTAGCCGGTTCGAGGTCGACGACGAGCGGGCGGCGTTGCAGCTGCCCGAACCCACCGACACCGTGGCGAGCCCACCGCAGCCCGTCGACAACGAGGTCGACGGAGCCGTCGACGTGACCGATTTCGGGATCGACGTGACCGATTTCGGGATCGACGTGACCGATTTCGGGATCGACGGGGTCGAGTCGTTCGTGGTGCCGAACGACAACTTCTACCGGATCGACACGGCGCTCGTGGTGCCGCAGGTTCCCAAGGACAGCTGGCGGCTCCGCATCCACGGCATGGTGGACAACGAGCTGGAGCTCACGTTCGCCGACCTGCTCGAACGCGCGCAGATCGAGCGCTACATCACACTCTCGTGTGTCTCGAACGAGGTGGGCGGCGGTCTGGTCGGCAACGCGTTGTTCCAGGGTGTCCGGATGCAGGACGTGCTCGACGAAGCCGGCGTGCAGCCCGGCGCGACCCAGGTCGTCAGCCGGTCGATCGACGGGTGGACCTGCGGTTCGCCCACGTCGGCGATCATGGACGGCCGCGATGCCATGTTGGCGGTCGCCATGAACGGTGAGCCGCTCCCGGCGGAACACGGCTATCCGGTCCGCCTCGTCGTGCCCGGCCTGTACGGCTACGTGTCGGCCACCAAGTGGGTGACCGAGATCGAGCTCACCCGCTGGGAGGACTTCGACGGCTACTGGGTGCCACGCGGCTGGTCGAAGGAAGGGCCCGTCAAGACCATGGCCCGCATCGACCGACCTGGCTCGGGTCGCAGCTACAGCCCGAACGGCGACGAGGTGATCGACATCGCCGGCCTCGCGTGGGCGGTGCATCGGGGGATCTCACGGGTCGAGGTGTCGATCGACGACGGCGAGTGGCGGGAGTGCGAGCTCGCGGGGGTGCCCAGCGACGACACGTGGCGGCAGTGGCGCTACCGGTGGGCCGATTTCACGTCGGGCGAGCACACGGTGCGCGCCCGTGCCTACGACGGCGAAGGCGTGCCGCAACCCGAAGAACCGAAGTCGGTCGCACCCGACGGCGCGCAGGGGTACCACCGGGTCCGTTTCGACGTCGACGCCTGACGATCGACGCGAGTCCGACGAGCGCGAAGACCGCGCCGGCATCATCGAAGACCGCGCTGGATCGACCGTCGGGTGCGTCGTCATCGCCGGACGCGGACCTCGTCCGAATCGTGGGTCTACGCTCAGCAGATGGACGATGTTCGGCAGTGTTCCCGGTGCAATGGCGAACTTGGGCTCGGGTTCCTGGAGGACAAGGGGGAGCGTGGCTCCATCGCCGCGTCACGGGTGCTGTCGTGGATCGAGGGTCGAGCCGAGAAGGGCGCGTTCGGCGGAGCGAAAGTGCTGGGCAAGACTCGCCGCGACGTCCAGGCGTATCGATGCGAACAGTGCGGTCACCTGGACCTCTTCGTGGACTGAACCACAGCGCTTCGCTACAGCGCCCATGTCTTCGCCCGTTCGAGGCAGATCGAGCGGTCGACGCCCTCCGTGAATTTGGGTCTTGACAGAGCGTCTCGAAAGTACTTTCCTTTGAGGAAAGTACTTCTACCCAAAGGGTGCGAGCCGTGATTGAACCGACCAAGCAGGACGCCGAAGCGATGCTGGCAGGAGCAGGAGGGATCGGAATCGTAGTACGCGCTCGAAGCCCAAGGGAGCACGTCCCCATTCTGGCGTGGGGCCTCTTCGCAGCACTCTCCGGGCCGGTCCGTGACCTCGGCGACGACAGCGTCATGGGAAGCATCCTCATGTGGGTCGCCCCGGCGATCGGCTTGGCCATACTCGTCGATTACCTGCGGCGGTGCCGGCAGGTGCGCGTCACGCCACGCACCCCGAGCTGGCTGACGCTCGCGTTCGCCGCCTGGTACGTCGCCGCCGCCACTCTTCTCCCAGGCCTCGTGGACGGCAACATCCGCTTCGCCTCTTCCCTCGGAGGCATCCTCGCCGCGGCGCCGCTCCTCTGGTGGGCCGAGCGGCTCAGGAAGGACGCATGACAGCCCACCCCCGAGCGCGACTCGACGACCTCGTCCATCAGCCCGTGCGCTTCTCCCTGCTCGCCGGTCTAGCCCAGGCCGACGAGCTCGAGTTCCGGTTCCTTCGGGACACCCTGGAGATCAGCGACTCGGTGCTGTCTCGTCAGGCGTCGACCCTCGAACAGGCCGGCTACATCAGCATCCGCAAAGGCCACGTCGGCAAGTGGCCCCGCACCTGGCTCAAGCTCACCCGGCAGGGCCGCGCCGCATTCAACCATCACCTCGACACTCTGCGCGAGATCGTCGAACCGCAGACCGACACGTCGACCTGAGATCCGTGCGACGCTCAAGGCATACCTCGATTCCGGCGCAAAGCTGGTGTTCGGCGAGTCGCTCGTGTTCTCTGCCGGGGACCTTGCACTGATCCACAGCACGTGGACCATTCGGATGCCGGACGGGTCGACCCCTGAGGGGGCCACGGCCGAGGTCGTCCGCCGGCAGTCTGACGGCAGTTGGAAACACCCTCGACAACCCCGATGGGACGGCCCTGCTCGATCACGAGTAGCGAGTACCCGCAGCATCCTCGTCGACGACGCGACCCGGATCGTCACCCGGGTCACCGACCGACTTCTGGGGCCACCGTTCCCCGACCCGTCTGGCAGGAACGCATTTCAGCGGACTGCGAACGCTCACCACGACCGATCCCCGTAGTCTGGGCTGACCCGAGGACGAGGTGAGGGACATCATGAGTGCGAATACACCGACCGAGAGCGCCGAGCTGAAGGCTGCGCTGAACCTTCAGCGCAAGGCGGCGATCACCCGCGGCGGAGCGTTCGATCATGCCGGCAAGGTCAGGGTCGAACGAATGGACGGCTTCGACATGAAGCGCACGATCTTCGGTGCCCTCGAAGGTGTGCCGAAGATGTTCATGACCGAGAAGCTCGCCAAGGAGCCCATCTGGAACGACGCAGCGGCCGCCGAGGTCGAGGCTGCTTACGCCGAGTTGGAGGCCGCCGAGCCGATCCCGAAGATCGACCAGGGACTCATCGATTTCATGGTCGAGGAGTGCGACTTCAGCATGGAGCACGCCGACGGCACCTTTCTCGAGCACCTCGTCTTCTGCCACGACTACGCCGCCCGTCACTATCCCGAGCACTCGCCGAACGTCGCGCTGCTGCACTCGATCCTGGGGACGGCCACCAACACGTTCGCCATGGACGCGGCCAAGATCCCGAAGCTGCAGGAATTGCTCACCGACTTCGAGTCGCTCCACGTGGAGGTCTTTCCTTCGGTGCTGAGGCTCTTCTACGACGGCGATTTCCTCGACGAACTCGAATCCAACATGCATCGGCTCGACCAACTCGAGGCGCTTCACCTCAGCCGTGTGATCGACAACGTGCCGCTCACGATCGACGCCGAGAACCTGTGGATCAACCTCAACTACCACCTGATGCACTTCGTCGACTTCATGCCGTCGGCCAACTGGTCATCGCAACGGGCCGACCCGCTCATGCAGATGTTCGAACGGCTTTCGAACCTGCTCGACCGGGCCGGCAAACGGGAGGCAGACGTCACCGTCTCGTTCCCCACCAACAATGCGGCGCCGATCGACGAAGAGCGCACCCTCTTCGGTCGCATCACCGGCGTTCTCCCGCCGTCGATCACACTGAAGCTGGCGAAGAAGTCGATCCGGGGGTACTCCGCCGATGCCGGCCACGACCTGTCCTACCGCCTCGTCTGGGCGTAGCGAGTTTTTCCGAACCTGCTTGACCGAGCAGATCCGGCATTCTGAGCGGCCGGGAGGTGGGGCGCCGCCGCAGGCCAGTGTGTCCAAATGTCATTTGAGGGTGATCATCTACGGGCACTCTCACGGTGGTGTCGTCACCGACACCCCTGGATTCGATGCCGCATACCCACTAGCGTTGATCAGCGGTCACGTCGGCCGCATCGACGATGTGGGGTGTTCAGGATGTCAAAATATCTAGTGACCGCGAGTTACAGCGCCGACGGTGTCAAGGGGCTCATGAAAGAAGGCGGATCGAAGCGGCGCGCTGCAGCGACAGCCGCGATCGAGTCAGTTGGCGGCTCGGTTGACTGTTTCTACTACGCGTTCGGTGATGACGACGTTGTGGGAATCGTCGACTTTCCGGACGACGCGAGCGCGACCGCTGTGTCGTTGATGATCAACTCGACCGGTGCCGTCAACCTCAAGTTGACCCCGTTGATGACTGTGGAAGAAGTCGACGCTGCCGCAGCGAAGACACCGTCGTACCGGCCTCCCGGAAGCTGACCGCGCCAGAATACAGGAAGTGAGCTCCTGCCTTCTTGCGGACCACACGGGTACGCGCAAGCTGGCTGCAGGCAGAGCACGTTGCCGCAGGCCAGTGTGGTGTGTGTCGACGTGGACGCGGTGTGCCTTCCGTGTCAGGGGCGACTGGGTGGTCAGCGTTCGAGTGTGACGCTGGTGCGTACGATGCCCGCCCGGTCGTGGCGGACGGTCACGGCGACCTCGGTGCCGGCGGGAGCCGACACGACCCATTCGGCGACGCCTCGGTCACTGGTGTCGTCGGAGCCGCTGGCGAACATGCCGATGCCACTGTTCTTGAGGACCCGTCCGGCGAGTTGGCCGAGATCGATCCGTTCGGTCCCGGTCACGAGTGTGGCCTCGGCCGGGAGCGCGATCTCGCCCCGGAGCGGCAAGACGATGCGGCGGTCGACGGCCTGCTGGGTGACGTTGGTGGGGAGATAGCCCGAGTTCTCGACGACGACCCGAATCCGCCAGGTGTCGTCGCCGTTGCGGTCGACGATGGTTTCTCGGTGTCGGAGCTCCGGAGCGATCAGCGCCTGGAAGACCGCGAGGTCGGTGTGGGGCGCCACCTCGGCCTCGAGCAGGTGGGGCGGTGGGTTTCGGAACACGGCGGCACTGTTCCACCCGCCGAGTTCGACGGTGCCGAGCTGTGGGTGCTCGTACTGATACCAGTCGACGAATCCGTCGTGCACGTTCTCGTCGACCCAGGCGAGCAGTTTGAGCTCGTCGTCTGCCGGGTGTGAACGGAACCACTCGATCGGGTGCGGATCGTCGAGGCCGGCGGCGCGCATCGCATTCCAGAACTCCGTCGTCCACGAGATGACACCGACCTGGTCGTAGGCCCAGTCGCTGCCGCTGCCGCCGATGACCGCCTTGGGGTCGTACCGGAAGTCCTCGAGGATCGAGATCGACGGGTAGCCGGTGATCTCGGTGTAGCGCTCGCCGAGGTCTTCGTACACCCACTTGTCGAGCGTCGGTAGTGCGTCCTGCGGCTTGTTGCCGTACGGGCGCAGGTGGACGCCCGAGAACGTGTGGTAGGCGAAGTAGGCGGTGATGTTCGGCCGATCGACGACGCCTTGCACGACGGCGCGGACCTCCGATTCGCTGGTGGGGTAGTCGCCGGCACCGGTCGGTGCCTTGCCGGGGAAACGTTCCCAGTCGAAGGGGAAGTTCCGGTTCGAGTCGACACCGGCGATCGGAGGGGCGATCGGCACGTTGACACCGTCGTAGTTCTCGATCCGTCCCTCGCGGAACAGTCGGTAGTAGTCGCCGCCGGTCTCGTCCGGTTCGCGAGGGACGAGCATGCGGGCGTCGGCCGTCGATGGCTTCCAGTTGCCGTTCGGATCGGGCACACGCATCTGGAGGCTGCGGCCGTCGAGGTCGACGTCGCCGACGATGAGCCCGTCGGCCTGATCGGTACGGGGCCACTCGCG
>RCMY010005316.1_pt1 | contig 10962 bp, 10 predicted proteins | sample 2041341 | NCBI WGS metagenome assembly RCMY01 (sample SAMN09708234, study PRJNA481090) | Marine sediment metagenome, whole genome shotgun sequencing project.
TGCGGGTGTGGCGGAACTGGTAGACGCACCAGATTTAGGTTCTGGCGCCGCAAGGCGTGGGGGTTCGAGTCCCTTCACCCGCACCACTATAACTCATAAAGCTCATATAAATAAGGGATTTGTAGCCGGGTCCGGGAAGTGATGTACCCGGAATTGTACCAGTTACATTTCACGTCTTTGGGTAAGACGTGTGTCAAATGCAAGAATTTAGAGACGGTATTAACGAATGAGTGACGTCCAAGAATATAGAGGGCTAGCCCTAGACGGTCCGCTTAAAGGGCAGATTCTCGTTTCTGACCGAGACAACTGCATGGAATACAACAAACGTTGGCTGATACGCCTGCTGGTTGGTCCTTCGCCACCCTACAAGTACAAATATGATGACGGATGGTGGGTCTATCAGGGCACAGGGTCTTATTGATATTACAGACATTCGGATTTACGGGCACTTGGATTTAAAGGTGAACCGCGTCAGCGGTCGTCTTTATGCCCGCTGTCTTTGGGTTCTTGACCCTCTTCTCGCTTAACCGCGAACCCGCGTTCGTCCAGCCCGCGCTGGTGGCGGAGTTCTTCGATCTTGGGCGCATGGATGCCCAGACGGTTTCCGATGAGCTTCGATTCATATGTCACTTGTTCTATTTCCTTGTGGTGCTTGCTGGGGATGGAACTGTAGTATTCGCCCTGCTATGACGCCAACATTTTACCATACAGAGAGCGAACTACATAATCTCCAGTTGAGAACGGTTCCTAACCGATATCTCCCGGTTGGGTGGATGAAAATGATCCAATTTGAACATGCTGCTTTTGACTTGCGCACAAATTGTGTGCGCAATCATTTGATCGTTTCAGCGACATTTGCAGTGCACGTGGGATCAAACACGATGGGCGGGAAGCTGACATTCGCCGCTGCTGCAAAAGCATCCGATTTACCCCGCCAAGGCGGACATTCAACACGCAACAAGTGCGTCCACAATTTCACTTATCATTTGAAAAATAAATTGCGCTAGCGGGCGGTCCCATCCCTGCGCGGAACACGGTATCTCAAGACTGAAGAAATCGCGTCGTCTCCATACTTATTTCTTAGGCGATTCACAAAATCGCGTTCACTAGATATGGCAAAAGCAAGCATTCCATGAAGGTAACCAAGCTGCTCAATATCCAGTTGACAAAGAATACTTTTATGAACAAGGGATGATATTTCTCGTTTCCGTTCTCGTCCCAGTGACACTTTTCCGTCGGGCGTCAAAATTAATCCTGTGACCAACCTACGATCTGATGAAGAATAAATTCCTCGCTTCTCTTCATTAATCTTCAACGACGGCGTCTTGTTTCGAGATATATAGGTTCGCAGGTGTCTTTCGAATACACCCAGATCCTTAAACTCTCCGGCTGAAGCTGTAATATCGTCAGCGTAACGCGTGTAACGAATACCGTGCTTTTCTGCAAAGTCATGCATATGGCGATCAAACTCAAACATGATGATATTCGAGACGAGAGGTGATGAAGGCGCTCCAATTGACAAACAGTTTGGTGTTCGTTGACCTGCTCCCCAGAATAGAGCATTGGTTAGTAATTCTAATTCGTGGCTTTTCAGTTTAATTATATCCTGTGCCTTCATGAACCTTCGCCATGCCGCAGCGGAGATACTGTTAAAGAAGCTCTCGAAATCGAGCTTCAATATTGGACTTTTCCCCGCGTGGACTTTGGCATTGTCAGCAATACTAACACCCCTGCGGTAAGCCATTGCTGACGGATGGATTGGGAGCTTTTCAAGTACTAGATCGGCTATCGATCTCTGAATTGGCTTTAGCTCTCTCGCGGGTTGGGCGATAATCCTATGGCCTTTTCCTTTTTTCGGTATGGGATAAACTTTGTAGCGCTGTGGAGCGTCCCGGATGATCTCCAAGGCGCTTTCCTCCGACAGGCCGACATTCAGAGCTATCATTCTGAGAAGATCGAACTCACTCATCACGCATCTCCATTACAGTGCGTAGCAAGGGAGTGGACAACCCCGTTTCAAGTTTTATCGCTGCTTGAGTGAGTGCAAGCCAACGACCTGCGTCTTTTAGAGAGCTGTCTTCCTTGAAGGCAAACCGATCAACTATGTCTGCCTTGGATTTTTTGATTAGGTATTTCGAACCTGAGTATGGGCATTGATCCATCCAACCAGCCAGCTTCATGCAATAAAAACAGTCCAAAACTCTTGATCTGGAAATCTGATAGCCCAGCGTTTCTGCATATTCTGAAATGCGCTCCGCGGAAATTGCTTGTGCAACACCAGCTAACCAAAGAACCACTACAAAGTCTCTTGAATCTTTATTTGCTTCAGCTCCAAATTGGAACGTATCAGGAACGTCAGATATTCTCTCATTGATGAACCTGACGATTTCTGGCACATGGGCCTTCACGCTTGATTTAATTACGCGACCATTGCCATTAACGCGCCAAGGGAAGAATGCGACCCTTTTCCCGTCTTCCTGCTGCAAACGTTCAATCGGTCCAAAACGCACAAAAGACTCAGACTCGTAGTACTTCTGTTGCATCAAGACGCTAAGCTTCTTTTTTATCTGAGCTGAAGACGAAAAGGCACCAAGTTCAGCTAGTGAACCCGCGCTCTCAGCAATCAGAAGAATGACTCGAGAAATCTTGGCAATGTCTTCTTCATATGTGATCAAGTCCTTGTATGAACTGTCACGATACAGTTGGTTAGCCGCCTCAGCCAAAATCACCTTGCCATCTAAGCGCGGCCCGATGTTTCTTTCGCTCAATAAGTAGTGTCGAAGGCTGACCGGGTCATTTGGATTTTCTGTGGAACTGCCGCCGCAAAAAAAAATGAACGCAGAGGGCCATCTAAGCCGAAGCTCATTCAAATCCACATAGCCCAACAGTTCTTCGACACTTTTAGGCAACGTTCTCTTTACCCTTAAAGAGGCAGGTAGATCGTGGAGTAGCCATCGACCGCAGGCGAGGCGATAGCCGAGAGATGGCTAGTCCACGAGCTACCTGCCGATAAGACCACCCAATAACATGTCGTCTGGCTAAACGCCCGACGGAACCACGAAGGTTCAAACGCGTAAAGAGTGAAACTTTCATAGACGAGCCTCGTGAACGTGTCAAACGATAAGCGCGGTAGATTATTAGAGTCAAAAGTTGCTTTGTTACGGTAGCGGATGTCCGGCTTGACGGGCCGCAGCGCAGCATTCGGGTTTTGGGTCAAATGTCCAGAATGGCCGTTTTTGCGCCGGTCCTGACGTCGCAGTGTTCGGTAAAAGGATGGGAAATCATGGCGGGCAATCGGGACGCTCGCCTAAGTAAACGAGCAATCGTAGAGAGACTGAGACTTGATCCCTAATTTTGCGAGTGACTTAGAGAATGTGCTGCTTGTTGTACGCGAGCATGAGCTGTGCTGGGAACTTCTTAGCCGAAATGATGGAGACCGCTTTCTAACTTTATGCACCTACCCTCGAAAATCACTTGGAAACGCCATTATGGCGTCAGAATTGCCATTCACACCCGAATGCTCAATCTCAACTTCCTTAAGGAGCGGCAATGAGTACGGATGATTTTGGGCTTCGCGATAAACTGATACATAAAACGAAAGGCCATTCGAAAGAAGCGAAGCTTCAGCGTCCTTTTTTTATTAGCCTGCTTGGCCTTTTTGCTTGCTTGGGAGCTACTGCTGGGATCGTTATACTGGTTTTCGCGTCGATTAATTTTGTTGATGGCGACGGCTCGGCTATTTTTTGGATACTTGTCGGCGTCTCAACATTAAGCGGGGCGTCTCTCACAGGTGCAATTTCAGAAATTGGTGGTTACTTACATCACATGGCCAAGAACACGTGATCGAAGCCGGAACAAAACCGCATTTTTCCATATGGCGGATGACCCGCAAAATTTGGAACGCTATTTACCTCATAATTGGCCGAATTCACTGCAACATTATTTAGCTAAAATTTAAAAATTTTGGATGCAGATTCGCCGATGAAAAACGGTGTGTTGATCTGGGATGGGACTCCAATAAAAAATCTGCGAAGCATACGTAAATGCCAGAATAGCAACTTCTGGTAGGTTCTGTGCAACTAATATCATTAATCTGGTTGCATAGGCGCCGACAGCTACCACGCGTCCATTAGAGGTAGGGGGATACCCCCCATTGGAACCACCCCAAGTAGTTGATTTATTACGGTTATATGTGGCCGAAGGTGAGCGCTGACGCGCTCCTTTACCAACTCAGCGAGCTTGTTCTGCCATGTTATGCCCTGAAATCGACTTTCAAGGTCACGCTGCCAGCCTGTCAGCAGCGTTTTTTACGCTTGTCGCTGCCCATTTCTTCCCCCTTGGCGTATGGATTTTGGCACCATTCAGAGCGTCAGCAATGGCCTGAAATGTTGAACCGTTTTCACGCATGGGAAGGACGATAGAGGCGACGCGCTGTGCAGCCGCGTCAGCGGCAATCTGCGCTGCTTTATTGCGTGCATTGGTGGACGGCCTCAGGCCACCAAGCTTGACACCACGTGCCTTGGCAGCGGCAAGCGCTTGCTTGGTCCTGAGACTAACGAACAGCCGCTCCTGTTCGGCTAGGGCGGCGTAGATATGCAGTTGGAATGCGTCAGCGTTAGGCATGCTTGCAACCCTTATTTTCAGGGTTTTTTCGTCCATGAGAGTGGCGATGTAGCTGACCTTTCTGGACAGGCGGTCAAGCTTCGCCACCAGCAGTTCCGCTTTGTGTTCCTTTGCCAGTTCAATGGCCGTTCGGAGTTCGGGACGGTGCGCGTCAGCGCCGCTCAGGACGTCTGTGAAGGTCCCTAGAACCTCAAACGGTGTGTCACTGTAGTTGTCCAAGAACAGGGCAATGTCACGGTCCTGCGCCTCTAATCCAAGGCCCGATTTTCCCTGAGACTTTGTGCTGACGCGTCGGTAGATGACGTACGATTTGGTCATATTGGGCCTCTATAAATTCATGCATCCTTCGTTGTGCTATTTATACAGGCTGAACGCGATATTATCGATTCATTTCAACATCTTGTGTGTAGACAATCTGTTTCGGCGGATTGCGAAAAGTCAGAGGTTTGGTGGAGTTGCAGTGTGAATGGTCGGGAGCTGCTGTCAGTCAGACATTTAAGCCAATACGTTCAAAGAATGCCCTATTGCGAGACTTCGCGGATTCCAAAACGTCTTTGAAGGACGAAACTTCAATGAAGATCGAAAAGGAAGAGTCCCATGAATAATAAGTGTTAGACCCAGCCCTTTTATGGAAGTTACCCAATGCCTTCATAACGTCCCTTAGCTTTGGGGTAATATCAGCGATGATGTGGCAGGTAAAAGGCGTATTCTCTTCGATGGTCCTAACGGGTGTTCCGTCAAACCTGATAGCTTCACCCGCTGTTCGCATGTCTTCAACATATTTTCTGACCTGCGTAATTGGATTTTTCTCAAGCGTATAGTTATCAATTTTTGGGCGTTTGAATTCAATAATTGTAATCGGAGATGATTCATCATCATTGTGAAAGCCTAAGCCTAAATCAAATACGGAAATGTCTGGTCTATCTAGGGCTTTCGGCGGATTGCTGACCTGCTTACCCATGGGAGTGTCAGAGTTGAAGTAAGAATAAAACGCAAGCCTGTCATCGACTATCCACAAATTGTGATCGTCATAATCTAGGTCTTGGGATGTGGTCCGTAGCGGGCAAATCACATCATGCAAAACATCTTCATACTCGGACGTCTGAGTTTCTTCTGCCTTATATTTCAAGCTTTGCTCAAAGACTTCAAGAACTAACTTTCGCTTCATTACGTATTCAGCAAGTGATGATATTGATTCCTGCTTTAGGGTCGCAACGTATTCCTTGGCCTTTGCCTGAATATCAGGCAACTTTTTCTTCACAGAGCGTTTAAAGTCGTTCTTACTTCTTTCATACTGGCGCAGCGACTTACGTGATAATTCCACGAAGATTTCTTCTCGCTTGTTTGTTCCATAATGCAATGTTTCAGCAATCTCTTTTTCGGTGCCAGCAATACTTAAGAAGCGGGGATGTTCAATGCGAAGCATCGACACTAGGTCCACTTGCTTCTGACGAATTTCTTCCAATTCAGGTGCAAGAAAGATTCGCACACGCTCTTTCGCTTGATCAACAATGTTTTCTATCTCGTCTTCAGAAAGAGAAAAATCCGTGCGAGTGTCGTTTACACTGTCATCTAGAGCTTTGCTTTCGACGTATCCCAAATATGCAAACTTTCCGTTGATCGCTTTTAGTCCAATGACGCCGTCCATGTCGAAGCGTTTGACTGCTCGGCCATTTGCCCCCAGATAGACTGCATTGGTGCTTTTTTCGTCATCGGAAATTGCTTTGGGAAGCAGAAAGCAGTGAAGAACAATATCCGCACTTAAGCTTACAACTTCGACAGAGAACTTAAAATCCTGATCGCGTTCTACCGAGCCTGAAAAAGTTTCGAACAAGTCAATTGTATTCGCTCCGTCAACTATCTGGATTTTGGGGTGACTGATGTTCACGAAATAGCTGATAAAATGTGCAAGAAGGCGGTTTGCGACGGTAGCGGCCTTCTTTGGGATATGGCTTGAATACTCGCTTCTATAAGGCACCAAAGATATGCTGGTCCCAATTGCAGAAGTGTCACCTGCACCAAAAGCTATTTGATCAGTGGGGTCTTTTATTTTGAAAGAGAAGTTAAGAGATTGCGCCCCTGCTTCATTCTGATAAACGCTCGCGACCTTTACGGTGTCCAACACTTTCAACCAAACTAGCCGTCCGACCCCTTTGCCGCCGATCTTCTCCTTGTCACGGGAGTCCATCCTTCGGAACGATGAAAGATTAGTTGGCGTGAAGCCGACCCCGTTGTCGGATACGGTGAATCCAATTGCTTCCCCATCTTGGTCGCGGTGCATTTCAACCATAACGGTGCCATTTGAGAGACGATCTTTTCCGAACCTATCTTCAATGGCATGGATGGAATTCATAACTGCTTCAAAAAGAGGGAAAAGTGCATTTTTGGCATTGGGCGCAAGTGAGAGATTGCGAATGCGGCCTTCGGGGTCATTTTCCCAACCTGTCTGTACTTTAGCGTCCATCTGTGCCCCCTTTGAATATGTTAGGCTGACAATGCGGGGCCATCGGCAAACATGCAATCGCCGACTTCGCCGACCTTCCGCCGACCCCTGCGCCGCCCTCAAACCCCTTTCTTTTATAGCTTCGCTGACCTTGCCGACCTAATAAGAGTTTTGTGGAGACCTTTGCAATGATCACTCCTCATGCACCCGCTCCAAAACCTTGCAGAACACCACGCCGACAAAAAGCGTTAGCAAGGTCGGCGGGGTCGGCGTAGCCCTTATTTTTATGGCACTATGGTCAGCGCAGGGCGCGGCGAAAGGTCGGCGAAGTCGGCGCGACTGGATAGGTTAAGCCGAATATGCAGAAGGGCCGCTGACGCGGCCCCTCCCCAACTTAGATTCCCAGCTTCTTTCGACAGAGCCTGAGATTCCGGACCGCCGCGCCATTTTCTGTCCCCATCGCGAGTTCAGGGGGCAGGTGCCGAAAAGTCGCGCCCTTGGCGTCCGGTTCGATCAACACCCCCAGCGTGATAAGCTGCTTCGTCAATTCATTGCGTGAACCAATATCCAGACCAAGGACCGATGGGTCCTGAACCTTGGAACTATCCAGATAGATCGTGTCACTGTCCGCCCAGCCCAGCACGTTCCCCCGCGCATGGACGTGGCTGTCACTAACCTCAACCTGACCATCCATCATGATGATACTGCGGTTGAACTCACCGAACAAAAAGCTGCGCAGGTCGTCCAGCAATGCGTCTCCACCCGTCGCGGCACCCGCTTCATCGGATTCGATGAACGTATCCCACGCGGTCTGAATGGTGATCCGGATTGACTTCTTTGCCGTCTCAGGATCACCAAGCAACGCCGCGTCAGCAGCAAGCTCGCCACCACGCTGTGCCAGTGCAAACACACGCGCAGCCCGGCCCATTGGGCCACCCTTGCCCTGTGCCAGACCGGATGCAATCGCCAGCACTTCCTTTTCCAGTGCGGCGGGGTTCGCAATAACGCCAGTTTCGATCAAATGACGGATATAAATCGGACCTGCGTGACCATAGTTGCCCTTAAACGCATCCAGCTTGGTCAGATTATCCTGTGAGACCGTCACACCCGCTGACACATCGATGCCGGGGAACCGGACCGCCAGTCCCCCACGATAGGTATCGCCTGCTGCGATGATCTCGTTACGCATTCCCTTTTCGCTGGAAAACAGGACGAACGGCCTGAAGCTGTCACCCTGTGTCAGCCCCCGTTCCCGTCCGCTCTTGCGGCTCTTTGTGCGTCCGGTGGAGAGGGCAAACATAATTCCGCCAATCGCCCGCTTATCAGACATTGCGCCAAGTTCATCCAGTGCCAGCAGGCTGTCGGTGCCACGGGTCGCAAGGTCTTCCATGGCGTTACCGGTGGTGTTGGCAGTGAACAAAACGCCCCGTCCCGCCGCCGGAGTCGTCCAGACAGTCGTTCCCATGATCTGACCCATCGTCTTGCCCTTTGAGGTCAAGCCGGACAGACTGAGTCCGCAAGGCAACCACTCAAGGACGCCCAGCAAAGGACCAGCGAAACCGCTGATAAGCCCCAGCGGCCAATAGAAATTGGTATCGGCGTACGTAAGCGCCTCTGTCGCCGCTGTAGACCATCCTTCAAGAGTACCTTTTGCCTTGACCACTTCCACCCGCGATCCTTCAAGCAAGCGGCAAGGCGGACCGCTAACGCGGTCATAGACCCCCGTAGGATGCATGAACCCTGCCAGATCGCCGTGCTCATTCCGAACCCATCCGGGCGCGTTCACGGTGGGAATCTGACGCTGTGGCGTGATCTCGTTAAGCAGGTCCAAAAGGCGATCATTTGCCTTCTTGCCGCGTCCGTAAATCAACAACCCACTGTCGGCAAGGTCGCGCAAAACCGCATTGCCGTCTGCCATGATGTCGGCGCGCGAGATGGTGCGTTCCACGATCTTGCCGTTCTCATTCACGTAGGTAATGATGCGACCTGCGCCTGCGGTGCCGTCCTCGTTAGAGGACCGCCCCACCACGTTGAATGCTGCGCAGACAGGTGCGGCGTCATCCTCATCCTCAGGCTTGGTCCAAATGGTGTCATTGCTGATCGTAAAGCGCTTAGGCAACCAGACCTTGGGCGTTTCAAAGCCATTGGGGTCAGGCGTCTTGTGGACGTTGTCAGCCGTAGGTTCATCGTCGTCAGGCATGAACAGATAGGGACTGCCTTCTTCGATCAATTCCCGATCAAACCAACCGCTTTCCAATGCCTGAGCCAGCATGTCCAAGCGGTCATGACCGTTGCATCCGTTATGCTTACATCCCCACTGGAAACCTGTTTCGCCGTCAGCGTCACGCACATGGCAGCCACCGTCTTCCGGATCGCCTGCATTACCATGCAGATGATCAAAGGGGCACTCAACTACCAGAAGACCACCCTTATCCGTCCTGACCTTCTCCGGACATTCATATTCCAAAAGCCTCGCCAGATCAAAGTGACGTGCATATTTCACTGCCCAGCCCTTGAGATGTGTACCCTGTGTATCCGCCGGGCGCTCCTTGCCTACTACGGGTACTTCCTCGAAACTCAGCCCACGCCCTCGGTAAACGGCAACGTACCAGTCTGACTCTGGCGGGTGCGAAGGCGCATAAAAAGCGCGTGAAACGTCCAAGCAAGCTTCATCCGGAATTACGTCCAGCATCTGTGCAAGACCGCGCACCTTGCGGGCGTAGACGTCCTGCTGAGCCTTCTGGAACGGTCCAAGGTCAGTGATCTTTTGGCCCTGTGCCAACGGGAAGGCCAGCCGCCACTTTTCAAGCGGAGCGTGTTCCAGTTCGATCTTTACACCCTCTTCGGTGTGAACGTGCTGGTCCTTAATGCGCACCGAACCAACGTGCGACGGGCGGTGCTTACCCAATTCCGTCAAGTACTGGCGCATCTGTTTGTCGGTGGGGTCAGTTTCGATCTTCAATGCCCGCAACACGGCGTCCCGATTGATAAGGGATGTCTGAGTTCCGTCGTTAAATGAGCTATAGGCAAGACAAGCGATACCAAGCTTATGAACGCGCTCTTCTGCGTCTGCCAGACTGTCTCCGGACTCCACATCCAGCAGCAGCCATTCAGCCGAAACCATCGCGTTGGCAATCCGTCGCGCGCCAGCGGAGGCACCGAACACAATTGGCATGTAGCCCTTCTTGCGGCGTTCAACATGGTGCGTCAGCGCCCCGCTTGGGCCACCTTCAAGCCAATCCCGCAAACTTGCGGTGTGGTTCTTCCACTTCTTCTGGTCTGCACCCCTATTCGTATCGCTAGGAAGCAGAAGTGTCATTTCCCTATCAAGAAGGGACTGCCATTCAGGCGTGTCCGCGACGTAGATATAAGCGTCGTTAATGGTCTCCGGCGTGTTATTTACCGCCAGATGAATAGTTGCTGACATTCAATTTTCTCCTTTTACATTTGCATTTCAGCCTCCTTTCGCCCGCTTACGCGGGCGCTAGTGTTCTCTGCTACTGTATTTACTTGTTGGGGTCAGTCGTCAGGCGAAACTACATCTTCCAAGAACGATACCATTGACCAAAATTCGTCATGCGAATGAAGGCACTTGGTTTCGTCATAGAAGGTCTGAAAAGGCAAGCTGCTCTTGATTTCTACTGCGTGCGAGAAGATCGCTACCTCACTCGGAGCATAGTTCGTGAGTAAGTAGCGGCGCATATCTTCGCGGTTGCCGCTTGCCTGCGTTTCAAGAGACTGTGCCGTTTCGGTTGCGATTGCCAGAACCAGCGCTTCTCCAATCACAAGTCGGTAGTGGGGGTGCATTGGGCTTTCCATCATTCCGCCTCCACCAGTTCAATGACCTTGTGTGCAAACCCGCGCAGTTCCTTGCGGGTGTCCTGCGTCAGCGGCTT
>RCMY010005317.1_pt1 | contig 10961 bp, 8 predicted proteins | sample 2041341 | NCBI WGS metagenome assembly RCMY01 (sample SAMN09708234, study PRJNA481090) | Marine sediment metagenome, whole genome shotgun sequencing project.
AGATAAACTGGTCAAAGAACTCATTGATATAGCGGCTTATCAGGCGGCATGAACTTCTTATAAAGAATAATTTTATAACGAACTATTGATTAAAACGAAACGATTTTAATTTACTCATAAATATATTATGAGCCAGATAGTATTAATACCCTATCGTATATTTTTTTAGTGGTTATTTGAATAGACTTATAAAAAGTCATGTTCGTATTAAACTAAAATAAATTGACGTTGTTATATTTCAATTTAAAACCAATTGCAAAAGTATCAAAAACAAATGAAATAAAAAAATATTTTCTTCAAAGAATTACTTTTGTTCATGAATTTATGAACAATGCTTGAATAATGAACAACATAGGCTTGCTAAATTTTGTGTATATAGCAAATCACATTTTAATCTCAACAAACAAAGTAATTCTTAAAATGTGTTGCATTACGAAATGCGTTTGTTAAAAATCGCTCTATTTCGAAAGTTTTAGAAATGAAAAACTTGACACGAAACAGATTTAGACATACCTTTGTTCATGTAAAGCAAAAAGAAACGTTATGAAGCACAAAACCAATACACTTACAAAGGCTGAGTTTGATGTGATGTCAGTTCTCTGGGACATCAATCATTCCGCAACTGTTAATGATATTCTTGAACGTTTCGCAGAACCTAAGCCTGCCTATACCACGGTGGCTACTTATATGAAACTGCTTCTAGAAAAGGGCTATGTGAATTACTTCAAGGTGAAAGGAGAGGGGAAGGTCAAAATATATCAGGCTAAGATAACACGTGCTGAATACACTAGACAGGTCATGGCTGATGTCAAGAAAGATTTCTTTGGTGGCTCTTTGCGCTCCATGTTGAATTTCTTTGTAAAAGAGGAGAATTTATCTGATGAGGAGATTGCCGATTTATTGAGTACTATTAATAATGAAGAAGCGTCAGTTTCTATTAAGGAGGAGAAAACACTATGAATGATATACTCATCTATTCACTGAAATCGGCCTTGGTTTTGGTAATGCTCTATATGCCCTATATCTTGATGCTACGTAAGGAACGATTCTTCCGCACGAACCGTATAATGCTGCTCAGTATTCTTTTCTTTTCACTCGTTCTGCCAGCATGCAATTTCTCGAAATTGGCAATCAGTAGTGAGTCTGTAGTTCAAGTAACACGGCCGATATATGTGCAAATGCACGAAGAACAAGCTATGTCTAATAGCTCTACTCCGATCGTAGTTCAGACTCAATCAGAATTCTTCAACAGGAAAATGCTGCTGCCATTTATCTTAATTCTCGGAATAATGGTAATGGCACTTGTACGTTTGTTGCAGATGGTGAATATGCAATCAGTGGTGAAGCGAGGCTGTTTATGGAGTAAGGAGATAGATGACTGTACCATTTACTGTCATGCGGGTGATGTCTCGCCTTTCAGTTGGATGAAGAGTATTGTGATCAATGAGAAGGATTACAAAGAGAATGGCCATCAGATTATCCTTCATGAACAGGGACATATCCTTTGCCATCATTCGCTCGACATTCTTTTACTTACCCTTGTGCAGACTTTGCAGTGGTGGAATCCTTTGGTCTATATCTTCGGTAATAGTCTTCGCGATGTACATGAATATGAGGCTGATAACTATGTGCTCAAAGCTGGAGTTAACTTACAAGAATATCAGACATTATTAATCAGTAAAGCTTTGGGGACTGGAACTTATGTCTTTGCTAATAATTTCAAACATAGTTTAATTAAAAATAGAATTACCATGATGATGAAGAAAAATACAAGTAAGTGGGCATATGGAAAGACATTTTATTTACTCCCATTTGTGGCACTAGCACTTTGTGTCTTTGCCAGTCCTAAGGCTGAAGTGGACAATTATCCAAAGAAACCTCTAACGATCAAAGTAAAGCAAGTTAAGACAAATACCCTCACAACGGTAGAAATTATTCCTGAAATAAAAGATGCCAAGGCGTATAATGATACTGAGTTTCAAGCTATGATGGATAAAAAGTATGCTGAATGCAAGAAGTGCTTTAGTCCTAAGTATATAGGTAATAAGATTAACCTTGTAGACAAGGATAAGAAATACATCACAACCTATGAAAAGAAGAATGGCTGGTGGGTAAAGATATCTAAAAAGCCATTTACGCATCAATCATACCGTACTCACTACAAAAGAGTTAATGGTAAGTTGATTGAAGCATCAAAAGAGTCACTCTAGTCTCAATTCAAAAATAAATAGATTAGTTATATTATTATCAACTTTAACTCCACTTATTTAGTCCCAAGTAAAAAACACGACATCAAATTGTGCGCCGAATACTATATTATGATGAATAATTTTTTGAAACAGAAAAGCTGACAAACATAGTTAAACGAAAATAGGGTGTAACTGCTTGAGTTACACCCTATTCTGTTATTTTATCTTATTGTTGATAATCAACAATTACTTTACTTCTTCGAAGTCAGCATCCTGAATGTCGTCACCGGCATTACCGCCCTGTGCCTGCTGTCCAGCCTGAGCATCAGCTCCAGGTTGTGCGCCTGGTTGAGCACCACCCTGATACATCTGAGCACTTACCTCTTGAACTGCTGTGTTTAGAGTTGCTGTTGCTGCATCGATAGCTGCAACGTCACCACTCTTATGAGCATCCTTTAGCTGCTGAAGAGCTGCCTCGATAGCAGGTTTCTTATCTGCAGGAATCTTGTCAGCGTTGTCTTTCAAGAAATTCTCTGTAGTGAAAATCATTGAATCAGCCTGATTCATCTTGTCAATCTTCTCACGCTCAGCCTTATCTGATGCAGCGTTCTGCTCAGCTTCTGCCTTCATGCGATCGATTTCTTCCTGACTCAAACCACTTGAAGCCTCAATACGAATCTTCTGTTCCTTGCCTGTAGCCTTATCCTTTGCACTTACGTTAAGGATACCGTTAGCATCGATGTCGAATGTTACCTCAATCTGTGGAACACCACGACGTGCTGGAGCAATACCTTCAAGATTGAACTGACCGATACTCTTGTTCTGAGATGCCATTGGGCGCTCTCCCTGAAGTACGTGGATAGTTACTGCTGTCTGGTTGTCTACTGCTGTAGAGAATGTTTCGCTCTTCTTGCAAGGAATAGTAGTGTTTGACTCAATAAGTTTTGTCATTACGCCACCCATTGTTTCGATACCCAATGTAAGAGGAGTAACGTCTAGCAATACGATGTCACCAACTCCGTTTTCCTTGTTAAGGATAGCTCCCTGAATGGCAGCACCTACTGCAACAACCTCATCAGGATTTACACCCTTTGAAGGTTCTTTGCCGAAGTAATTCTTAACCAAAGTCTGTACGGCTGGGATACGAGAACTACCACCTACGAGGATAACCTCGTCAATATCTGATGTTGAAAGTTTTGCATCACGTACTGCATTCTGGCAAGGTACAAGACAAGCCTGAATGAGGTCGTGTGCTAGCTGTTCAAACTGTGAACGTGTAAGAGTCTTAACAAGGTGCTTTGGAACACCACCCTCTGCTGAGATGTATGGCAAGTTGATTTCTGTAGATGTAGAACTTGAAAGTTCAATCTTTGCCTTCTCTGCAGCTTCCTTAAGACGCTGCATTGCCATTGGGTCTTTCTTTAGGTCGATACCTTCGTCAGCTTTGAAACCGTCTGCGAGCCACTTGATGATTACCTGGTCGAAGTCATCACCACCAAGGTGAGTATCACCATTTGTAGAAAGTACTTCGAATACACCGCCACCGAATTCAAGAATAGAGATATCGAATGTACCACCACCAAGGTCGAATACAGCAATCTTCATATCCTTATTTGCCTTGTCTAAGCCATAAGCAAGAGCTGCTGCTGTTGGCTCGTTAATGATACGCTGAACGTTAAGACCAGCAATCTGTCCAGCTTCTTTTGTAGCCTGACGCTGTGAATCAGAGAAGTATGCAGGAACAGTGATAACTGCGTCTGTAACTTCCTGACCAAGATAATCCTCAGCTGTCTTCTTCATCTTCTGAAGAACCATAGCTGAAATTTCCTGTGGAGTATATTTGCGACCCTCGATTTCAATACGTGGGTAACCATTTTCGTTAATTACAGTATAAGGCATACTTTCAGCTTCCTTGCGGCTCTGGTCGTAAGTCTCACCCATGAAACGCTTGATAGAATATACTGTGTTCTGTGGGTTAGTGATAGCTTGACGCTTTGCAGGATCACCTACTTTACGCTCACCATCCTTAACAAAACCAATTACTGAAGGAGTTGTACGCTTACCTTCACTGTTTGCAATTACTACAGGTTCGTTTCCTTCAAATACAGCAACGCAACTGTTAGTTGTTCCTAAGTCGATTCCAATAATCTTTCCCATAATTGTATATATTTTATTTTTAATTCTTATTTGTTGTTGTCTTAGGATTTTCCGAAGACACTCATTAAATAACAAACCATGTGCCAATGACTATACAATGACAAAATGGCTGACATTGTGACAGAAGTCCAATGCCAGCCATATAAAAAACATTATAAGAGAGAGGCTTTTACCAGATATGGGCACGCTTTTCTACAGGAACATACAACTTGTCACCTGGCTTGATGTCAAATGTATCATACCATGCATCAATCATCGGAAGTGCACCATTTACACGAGCTATGTTTGGAGAGTGAGTGTCTGAGTTTACAATATATGCTACAAACTGAGGTGCTATGTTGCTAGCCCAGATACGACCATAAGCAAGGAAGAAACGCTGTTCTGGAGTAAATCCATCTTTGTTTTCTAATGGAGTTTTCTTCATAGAGTTCTTCAACGCTCTGAAAGCAACGTTTATACCACCATTATCACCGATATTCTCACCAAGGGTCTTTTCACCGATGACTTTAAGTCCAGGAAGAACTTCCTGAGTGCTAAACCAGTCGGCAAGAACTTTTGTACGCTTGTCATAGTTTGTCTTATCTTCTGCTGTCCACCAGTTGTTGAGGTTTCCATTCTTGTCAAACTGACATCCTTGATCGTCAAATCCGTGGCTCATCTCGTGTCCGATTACACTTCCGATACCGCCAAAGTTAGCTGCTGCGTCTGCCTCTGGATCAAAGAATGGTGGCTGAAGGATAGCTGCAGGGAAGTTAATACTATTTGTTTCAGGACTGTAGAAAGCATTGACTGTCTGTGGAGTGCAGAACCATTCTTCTTTGTCTACTGGTTTTCCGAAACGCTTCTTTACTTCGTATTTCTGTAATACAACGTTCAGGTTTTCAAGATTTTCACGAAGACTCTTGCTTTCGTCAACAACAACGGCTGAATCATTATTCTGCCATTTGTCAGGATAACCTATTCTAATGCGGAATGCTCTTAACTTTTCTATAGCTTGCTTCTTAGTTACATCTGTCATCCAAGTGTTTTCCTGAATGCGTTCAGCTAAAGCGTCTTGCAAGTTTCTTACAAGTTCTATTGCAAGTTGCTTACTGCTTTCAGGGAAGTATTTCTTAACATATAGTTTACCTACAGCTTCACCAAGAAGATCCTGTACGAAACTTAATGCATATTTCCAACGAGGTTGCTGTTCTTTCACTCCATAAAGAGTTTTGTTGAATTCAAACTTGCGGTCGAAGAACTTCTTTGAAAGGGTACCTGCAGCGCTGCTCACAACACCATATTCCATATAAGCCTTCAAATCTTCTAAAGGAGTCTTAGCTAAGATCTTCTCAACTTCGTGTATTGGTTCAGGTTGACCTACGTCTACACTGTCAATAGCAGGGAAGAAGTTTGATTTTGCCAAATAGTTCCAGTCAATTCCAGGATAATCCTTTAGCAATTTACCCCAACTCATCTTATGATAGTTAGCTTGAGGATCACGAGACTTAATCTGATCATAGCTTACTTTTGCAATTTGATTCTGAATTGAGAATATAGCCTGCATCTTCTTTTCAGCTACAGCATCACTGTTGCCGACCATTTTAAGAAGGTCTTTAATGAGACTCTTATATGCTGCAACAACTGCTTTCTGCTGTTCGTTAGGCTTTGTATAGTATTCTGGATCAAGTCCGATACCACCTTGATTTACAGAAACTAGATATTTGTCAGAGTTCTTTGCGTCAGTGCCTAATCCGAAACCATACATCGTGGTGTTATAGCCAATAGCAGACAAGTCAACCATGGCTTTTGCATAATCCTTACGGTTCTTGATTCCTGCAATTCTTTTTAGTATAGGTTTGATAGGAGTGATACCTTCGCGGTCTAAGCGCGCAGTATCCATATACATGCGGTATAGACTTCCAATTTTCTGTCCAAGAGTTCCTTGTTTCTGAGGGGTATTGGCATAACCCTCTACGAGTTCACGAATACGGTCATTGTTTTGTTCCTCAAGGTCTACAAACGAGCCATTCATAGGATGCTGTGCATCAAGAGGATGAGTCTTCAACCAGCTACCTACCGAATACTCATAAAAGTTGTCACCAGGTTTTACACTCAGGTCCATATTGCTTTTGTCGATACCCGACTTCAGACCTTGCGCTGATGCCACCGTCGAACAAATCAACATCGTGGCTAAAATTAATTTTGTTTTCATCTTTAAATTTTATATTTAAGATTTTTACTGTTTAATCATTTTTGTATTCCAGGATATCTCCTGGTTGACAATCGAGTGCGTTGCATATAGCTTCAAGTGTAGAAAATCGAATAGCCTTAGCTTTTCCTGTTTTTAATATCGACAGGTTAGCTGGAGTGATACCAACCTTTTCAGCCAGTTCACTACTCGAAATTTTGCGCTTAGCCATCATTACGTCTACGTTTATTATTATTGACATTATAATATCCTCCTAATTATATTGTCAATTCTTGCTCTTCTTTCATCTTTCGGCCTATAGTAAGAAGCTGAGAAATAATCAGCATGCCAATGCCAAGATACAGAAGATAACAACTAGGAAAGCGATTGAAAGATATATCATAACCTGAAATTTTAAACATTTTGATGCTTTGTAAATAATTATCTAATATGATGCCCCATTCTGAAACATACAATCCAATTGAGAATATTCCCATCAGTTTTATCTTCCAGTCCGTCTTTTTGTCAAAGGCTTTTCCTTTGTTGACTGCAAAGATGATATTAAGAAATACAACCCAAAAACCGATTATGCAAATTAAGAAAATGGGTATCGTAAATAATTCGATAATAAGAGATGGCAATGTGTGTGCGTCGTTGCCAGCTGATGTCGCAATTCTTACACTACCAACCTGTATAGAGTCCATTTGTCCTGTAACATTGTTCTTAACTGCCGTGAGAAATTGATTGTCATTCTTTGCTTTGAGTTTAACATAGCTTATTTGCTTCATATTGGTTTTGCCTTCATCAAACTTTTCTTGAGCTTCAGCTGATTTCCACCCATCTTTAAAACTCAAAATAATGTCATCGGCATTATTATATAAGTTAAGAGTTAACCCTAAAGCTATTGCTACAAGGAGCAAAATACAATATATATTAAACTTTCGTTTCATGTTATATTTATTGTTTAATTGATATTAATTATTGAATAACATATTTATATTATCGTTTTTCGATAATGCAAATGTATGGCAAATATCAATTTTATGCAAATAAAATGAGAAAAATATATCGAAAAACGATATTATTTAACTTGCGTTTACAGTTAATCGTGTTCTAGAGGCTGTTTTGCTTACAAAAAGTTATTCTTTCGCAATATAAAGTTTCACTTAAGTGTTTTCATTGTTGTATTAGTGACATAAAGTAAAATTAGACCCTGTTTTGTAATAAATTCCATAGGCTTGACATATAACGATCAACGGGGCTTTACCTGCAAAAGCAAGTAAAGCCCCGTCTATCAATCATTCATCTATATTACAAAAACTTTAAAATGACTTCGGCTAATATTTATAGTGGATATTCGTCAAAGGCATATAATACCGTAGACAGATAGCGTTCACCTGTATCAGGCAGCAATACTACTATCTTCTTGCCTTTGTTTTCAGGACGCTTTGCAATCTCTGTTGCTGCAAATGCTGCTGCACCAGAAGATATTCCAACCAAAAGTCCTTCTTGCTGTGCCAATTGACGACCAGCTAATATCGCATCGTCATTCTCAACGTCAAAGACTTCATCGACAAAGTCTGAGTTATAAGTCCTTGGAATGAAACCTGCACCGATACCCTGAATCTTGTGAGGACCGCTTGCACCACCGTGAAGTACAGGAGATGATAGTGGCTCTACTGCGATGATCTTGATATTAGGATTCTTTTCCTTCAAAGCCTTTCCTATACCAGAGATAGTACCACCAGTTCCAACACCAGCAATAAAGATATCTACATTTCCGTCTGTGTCATTCCATATTTCCTGACCTGTTGTTTCATAGTGCTTTCTAGGGTTGGCCGGATTTTCAAATTGCTCAAGTATTACACTTCCTGGAGTTGCATCACGCAGTTCTTCTGCTGCCTTAATGGCTCCTGGCATACCTTCCTTACCACTTGTCAGTCTAACTTCGGCACCATAAGCTTTTACAAGATTACGGCGTTCAACGCTCATGGTCTCTGGCATTGTTAGAATAAGTTTATATCCCTTTATTGCTGATACAAGAGCAAGACCTACACCAGTGTTTCCACTTGTCGGTTCGATGATTGTTGCTCCTGGTTTAAGTTTGCCATCTTTCTCTGCTGCCTCGATCATAGCTAGTCCAATACGGTCTTTTACACTACCGCCAGGGTTGAAGAATTCAACTTTAGCAATGACAGGAGTTTCTACTCCACGAAATTTAGAATACTTATTTAGTTCGACCAATGGAGTGTTTCCAATAAGGTCGGTAATTTGTTTTGCAATCTTTGTCATAATATTATATATTTAATATTTTCTTATAGAATATTCTATTTTACATATTTAAATGCTTCGTCAAGAGCATCAATAAGATCTTCTACATTTTCAGTTCCAATGCTCAATCTTATTGTTGAAGGGTAAATGTGCTGCTCTTCAAGTTCCTTTGGACTAAGCTGTGAGTGAGTTGTTGTTGCTGGGTGGATAACAAGACTTTTCACATCAGCAACGTTTGCAAGCAATGAGAATATCTCTAGGTGGTCTATAAAAGCCCAAGCCTCGTCTTGTCCGCCTTTTATGTCAAATGTAAATATGCTGCCGCCACCATTAGGGAATAACTTCTCGTATAATGCATGGTCAGGATGTTCTGCCAAAGAAGGGTGGTTTACCTTTGCTACCTTAGGGTTCTTTGCAAGATATTCCACAATCTTCTTTGTATTGTATGCATGTCTCTCCACACGCAAACTTAATGTTTCAAGACCCTGAAGTAATATCCATGCATTAAATGGACTTATTGTTGCTCCAGTGTCGCGTAGAATCACCGCACGTATTCTAGTTACAAATGCAGCTGCTCCTGCAACCTCTGCGAATATTGCTCCATGATATGAAGGGTCTGGTTTTGCTAGAGTAGGGTATTTGTCAGCGTTTGCTTTCCAATCAAACTTACCACCGTCAACGATTACTCCACCTAATGATGATCCATGACCGCCTATGAATTTTGTTGCTGAGTGGACAACGATGTCTGCTCCGTGTTCAATAGGTCTGATAAGATATGGTGTACCGAAGGTGTTGTCTACAATAACAATCGTATGATGCTTATGTGCAATTTCAGAAATTTTGTCAATGTCAGTTACGCTGGCATTAGGATTACCGAAAGTCTCTATGATAACGGCCTTTGTATTTGGGCGGAAACCAGCTTCAACCTCTTTGAAATTTGAAGGGTCAACGAAAGAAACTTCTACGCCTTGAGTTGTAAGTGTGTGTTCCAGAAGGTTGGTAGTTCCACCATAGAGATTGTTTGCTGCCAATATGTGGTCACCATTTTGAGCAACGTTTTGCAGAGCGTAAGTAACCGCTGCTGCGCCTGATGCTACAGCAAGTCCGGCAACACCGCCTTCAAGGGCTGCAACTCTTTCTTCAAAAACACCTTGTGTTGAGTTTGTAAGTCTTCCATAAATGTTTCCTGCATCACGAAGTCCGAATCTGTCAGACGCATGCTGAGAATTGTGGAAAACGTAACTAGTCGTCTGATAAATAGGCACAGCACGTGAATCAGTTGTTGGATCAGCGTTTTCCTGTCCTACATGAAGTTGAAGTGTCTCGAAGTGTAGTTTCTTTTCATTACTCATAGTTTTAACCCTTTCTTTATTACGTTATATTTATATTCTAATTCATGTTGCAAAGATACGGCAAATAATGATGTCATGAAATCACACATTTAAGTCATTTAGTCTACCACAAATGTGGTATTTGGCTATTTTGTGGTATTTATATCACGTTTTGACTTACTTTTTATCACTAACCATACACCAGAGAATACCAATATTACGGCTATTCCCTGCATGAATGTAAATACGCCAATACCTGTTAAAACACTTACCGTTACCGAAACAATAGGTTGCACATAATTATATATACTTACAACTGTTGGGCGCAGATAATGCTGTCCCACCATTGTTAATATGTAACTTATATAAGTTCCGAATATAACGACATATCCAGCTTCCCACCATGTCTTCATCGGAATCACAGCCCAATTAACGTCTATCAAGTGGCTTCCTGTAAAAGGCCAAATCATCACTGTAGCCCAAAGAAACATCCACTTGTTAACTGTAAACACAGAATATCTCTTGATAAGATTATTGAATAGTGCAAGGTAAAGTGCGAAAGATAATTGAGCACCAAGGCACATCAGGTCACCACGTATATCGCCGACCTTTGAACTCACTGCTGCGGCACTTGTAACGATGAGTATGACCGCTCCACAGCAACCAATAAAAACACCAAGAGCTTTTTGAAGTGTTATAGGCTCCTTTAAAATAAAAAATGAAAGCACCATTGCGAATATAGGCATTGATGTTGTCATAATACTTGAGTTTACTGGTGAAGTTATGCTTAGTCCAATTGTGTAAAGACATTGATTACATACCAGTCCAAAAATTGCTGCTGCA
>RCMY010005318.1_pt1 | contig 10960 bp, 8 predicted proteins | sample 2041341 | NCBI WGS metagenome assembly RCMY01 (sample SAMN09708234, study PRJNA481090) | Marine sediment metagenome, whole genome shotgun sequencing project.
GCGTAGAACTCGTCGGCTGCTGCGAAATGAATGTGGGCGACCTTGAGTTGCATGGCCGCGGCAGAGCACATGAGGCACGGTTCGAGCGTCGTGTAGAGGTGCAAACCGTCGGCATCAAACCTGTCGAGCTCGGCGAACGCGTTCATCTCGGCATGGGCCATCATGTTGCCCGACAGCGTTCGGGGTGCCCGTTGGGTCTGGGCCACCCGGTTCCTTCCGGCGGTGACGATCGGCCCGACACCGTCGACGGCGTCGGGATGATCGGGTGCCTCGGTGAGCACGGCACCGATGCCGAAGTTGCCGGCACGGAACGATGCCCACGCCTCTTCGAAGGCGACCTGCCACGGCAGCGGCAGCGCCTTCCAGGTGTCAGTCGAAGAAGTCATCGGACAGAGTCAACCAGCGCCCGTGCCCAGAGGGGCAGCCAGGTCAGCCACCGGTAAATTCGGCGAGTGCTCCATCGATGACCGCCGGATCCAGCCCGCAGTCGACAGCGGCCTGCTTGGTGGCCTCCACAGCTGGCGCGGCCTGCAGCGGTAGCTCGGCGAGCAGTTCGGCGGAGCCGTAACGCTCGATGACGGTGGCGACTGCACAGTTGGCCGCTTGCGGGTCGACGCCTTGCCCCGTGTACTGGCCGCCGCCAACCAGAAGGTCGAAGAGGATGCTGTCGAGCGGCTCGACGGGACGCTCCGCTGGGAATCCGGCCGGGTCGATCAGCGGTCCGGCATCCACGGTCGTGGTGACCTCGGCGTCCGGGTCGCCCGCAACGGTGGTCGTGGGCTCCGGGGCGATCGTCGTGGTGGTGGTCGTCGTGGTGGTCGTGGTCGTCGGCAGCGGTGCTGCGGCGTAGACGACCTCGGTCGATTCACCTGAGGAGGTGTCGGCGGTGGCGTACACCGCGATCGCGCCGGCGATCAAGGCCACGATGCCGATCAGGGCGCCCGGCGTCTGCTTGCCGGGAAGCAGAGCTGCGAGCTTGACGTTGCCCGTTCGAGTTCCCTGTTCCTGGGTGCCGAGCCAGCCCTTCTCGTCAACCCACACCGACAGCGGCGGCATGACGACGAGGGCAGCGAGGAGCGCAATCGTCACGTTGAGCGTCACGATGATGCCGAAATCACGCAGCAGCGGGAGCGGGGAAACGATCAGCACTGCAAAGCCACCGATGGTCGTGAGTGCCGACGTGAAGAAGGCTCGACCCGTTCGGCTCGCGGCCTTGTTGGTTGCATCGCGCGGTTCGAGGCCGCGTTGACGTTCCTCGAGATAACGACCAAGGATCAACACCGAGAACTCGGCACATGATGCAATGACCAGCGGGCCGCTCACCGTCGTCAGGGGACTCAGCTCGAGGCCCAGGAGGCCGACGATCAGCGACGAGACGCCGACTGCGAGCAGCACCGGGACGAGTGCGAGCAGTGCCCGACTTGCGCTCCGGAACCGCGCAACGAGGAAGATGCCGGCGAGCATCAGCGCGAGGTAGGTGAGGTTCGCACGGTTCGCCGAGAGGTTCTCGAGCAGACCAATGCCGACCGTCGCCAGCCCGGCAGGTGTGGCGCGTACCGCAGCCTGCCCGTCTGGCAGGTCGGTGAGCAGGATGCTGTCGGCTGCCATGTCCAGCGCAGCGATCCGGGCGTCGAGGTCCTCGCGCAGTTCCTGCACGAGCACGGCGCGTTCGTCCAGGCTGCCCGGAGCGAGGCGCAGGTTGACCTGCGCGGCAGTTCGGTCCTCGTTGACGAGTACACGGTTGATGTCAGGCGTCACGGCCTCGGCGGCAACAGCCGCCGCGACGACGTCATCGCTCGTCGGTGCGAGCACTGTGGCGCCGTCGATGCGGATGATCTTGCTCATCGTCGTGACGAAGCTGGACGAGGACACGACGGCCCCGTCGGGTCGCCCTTCCGCGGCCACGGTGAAGTCGTGGATCAGGTTCACGACGGCCGGGTCGAACACGTTGTTGGCCTGCACCAGGATGCCCAGCGTCGAACCGAAGCCGGTCTCGGCTTCGAGCCTGTCGATGTCAGCAACGGTCTGGCTGCCCTGGTCGATCCACTTGACCGGATCGGATTGGATCTTCGTACTGCCCTCGGCGAGTACGCCGCCGATGAACAACGCCATGGCGACGGCCACGAGCGGCAGACCCACCTTGGTCGGAAGACCGCCGAGCTTGACGACGAGCTTCTCGACTTGCGACACGGGTCGTGTCTCGGTCGGTTTCGTCCATTCTCGGATGCCGAGTGCTGATGCCGGCACAACGATGCCAACGATCACCAAGACGACGACGCCGACCGCGAGGAGGACGCCGAAGTCACGGATCATCGGCACCTTCGAAATCCGCAAGGCCACGAAGGCGAGGACGCCGGCGATCGCTGCAGCGATCATCGGGGGTGCGACGTTGGCAACCGTTTCGGAGATCGGGTGCTCGTCACGATCGAGCACCACCTCTTCTTCCACTCGATTGTGGATCTGGATCGCGAAGTCGATTCCCAAGCCGATCAGAATCGGCAGCCCAGCGATTGTCACCAGCGACAGGTCGATGCCGATCAGCCCGAGGATCGAGAACGACCAGAGCACACCGATCAGGACCGAGAGCAGCGGGAGGAGACGATGGCGTACCTTGAAGATGACGAACAGAATGATGGCCATCACGACCATGGCCGCCAGGCCAAGAGTGAGCATGCCGCCCTTGAGGTAGTCGTTGATCTCAGCGAGGTAGACCGGCGAACCAGTGACGGTCACGTCGAAGCCTTCGAGGCTGAAGCCGTCCATGATCTCGATGATCTTGGCGGTCCCGGCGGACTGCTCGTCGAGCGAGGCGTTGCCGGTGAGCACGATGCCGCCGACAGCGGTTCCGTTGATCGCTCCGCCCTCGACGTTGGGGAACGTCGACTGCAGAGAAAGCCGAATCGCGCGCTCGTCGTCAGGCGGAGCGATGAGCGTGCCTGCATCGGAGACGAACCCCTCGTTGCCGTAGACGAGTAACTCGATCCACGCCGGGTTGTCGAGCGTCTGATCCCCTGCAGCGCCGCGGCGGGCAAGCGAGACAGAGATGTCAGCGCCGCGCGCTTCGGTGCCGGCCTCGTCGCGGCCAGCGGCGGCGATGAGCGCATTGGTACCGACCGTGGACGTCACGGGTTCTGACGTGACGAGCTCCGAGCTGAAGGTGATCGACGTCAGTGGCGTGACAACCGAGAACACCTCGGGAACCTCGCTCAGTTCGTCGTTGAGCTCGCGGAAGGCAGCGAGATTGTCGCCCTTCAGGAGGTCACTGACGTCGGCATCGGCGCCGTCTTGCGCCGTGAAGAGCAGGATGACGGTCTCGCCGCCGAAACTGCCTTGAAATTCGACGTTGTCGATCGCCGTCTGAGAATCGGGGTTCAGATAGCTGTCCTGCCCCGTGGCGAACTCGATCTGCACGGCGCCGATTGCCAACACACCGGTCAGCACGACGACGACGGCCAGCACCGCCTTCCACTGTTTGCCGAGTTGACGACCCGCGTTGCGCCAGAACTGTTCCATGTGCACTCCCCCTCGAAGCTGTCCGCCGATCAGGCGAACGGCTCAATCGTAGAGCCATGCGTCACAAAACACCCGGGCAGAAAGTCCCACAACGATCGCTGGCGCCTGCCGCCACCTCACATGGCAAGGTGTGGCCGTGCCCCCCGCAGCCTCTCCCGGTGAACTGAACGGCAAATTGATCGACGAACTCGCTGCTGCGGTCGGTGCGGCCCATGTGCTCATCGATGACGATGTTCGAGCCGGCTACGAAGTCGATTGGACCGGACGGTACGGCGGTCCATGCGACCTCGTCGTGCGGCCTGCCGACACCGCCGAGGTGAGTTCGGTGTTGACCGCATGCGCACGCCACGACGCTCTCGTCGTCACCCAGGCAGGGAACAGCGGACTCGTCGGCGGGAGCGTGCCCCGACCGACTCCCGATCTCGGCCGTGGCCCGACGGTCGTCCTGTCGATGTGCCGGCTCGACAGCGTTGGCCCCGTAGATGCGTCTTCTTTGCAGATGACGGTCGGTGCCGGCGTCACGCTTGCCAGGTGGCGCGAGGCCGCTCGCGGCGCTGACCTCGACACCCCGGTCGACTTCGCAGCACGTGATGTCGCGACCATTGGCGGCGCAATCGCCACGAATGCGGGCGGATCACGCGTGCTTCGTTTCGGCACGATGCGTCAGCAGGTCGTCGGCATCGAGGCGGTGACCGCCGACGGCGCAATCATCGGGTCGCTCAGCGGACTCCCGAAGGAGACCGCCGGCCTCCATTGGCCATCGCTGCTCTCCGGGTCTGAGGGGACCCTCGCTGTCATCACCGCTGCGCGCCTCCGGCTCGTGCCGTGGATGCGGGAGACAGTCACGGCCCTCGTCGCGGTCGAGTCGATGGCCGCGGCGATCCGGCTACTCTCCGATCTGCGGCGGACGGTGCCCTCGTTGGATGCGGTGGAGATCATCTGTCCGGCAGCAATGGAACTGGTCAGCGCGCACCTCGGTGAGCCGTCGCCGATCGCGACGCCACCCGGCGGAGTGTTCCTGATGGTGGACTGCGCGGACCACACTGACCCGTCGGACTCATTCCTTGCGGCATTGGGCGGCGCGACCGGGATCATCGATGCAGTCGTCACCACCGACGGCCCGCAACGGAGCCGACTCGTGGCCTTTCGCGACCACATCACCGAAGCCATCGCGACGGCGTCGACGGCGATCGGCGTCCCCACGTTCAAGCTGGATGTCGCAGTGCCGCTCGCATCACTCGCGACGCTGCTCGAAGTGGCTCAGCGCGCTGCCGACGACGACGGGTGTCAGCTCATTCCGTTCGGTCATCTTGCCGAAGGCAACCTGCACCTCAATCATCTCGGCGCACATCGGCCCGAGCAGATCGCCGACGGGGTACTGACCGCCGTTGCTGCGATGGGCGGCACGATCTCCGCCGAGCACGGCATCGGGATTGCGAAGACGCCGTGGCTGCACCTCATTCGCACGCCTGCCGAGCTCGCTGCCCAGGCCGCGATTCGGCGCACGCTCGACCCGCAGGGCCTGTTGAACCCCGGCGTCCTCGACGCTGAGCCGCACGATACGTGACCGCGTGGACTGGTCTCAACCGATGATGTCCCGCTCGCTCCCCCCAGCGCCAGCAGTTCGACGGAGCGCCCGGCCGAGCCAGAAGGGGACCACCTGCGCGACGACGAGGTTGATACCGCCGATGACGAACAGAATGCGGATCAAGCCGACATTTCCCGTGAGGTCGTCTCGCGCTTCCACTGCCGCGCGCCGAGCGTCGGTGATATTCGACCGGTAGGAGTCGATCAGCACATCGGTGCCGTCGAGTTCGGCACTCACGATCCGGACGTCGGCCGAAAGCTGCTGCACCTCTCGGGTCAGTGTCGTGATCGAAGTGCCGAAGCCGTCCAATTCGGTCGATGCCGACTCGAACTCGGCAGGGAGGGGTTCGATTTCCTCGGCCAACTGCGCAATGGTCGGGCCGAGACCCGCACCGCCGTCGTAGTTGGGCGCAAATGGGAGATCGTCCAAGCCCTCGAGCGCGTCGTCGATGGTCGTCCCCACGCCTTGGAGCTGACGCAATGTCTTTGCCACCTGGTCCAGCGCGGGCCCGACCGACTCGGTGAGGGTGTCGATCTCGTCGATGACACCCGACGCATCGCCGAACGACGTGGACACGGCGGTCAGCGTGGCGGCGGCCGTGTCGAGCGTGGCTGTCGTCGCCACGATGACCGAGTCGGCGAGTTCGATCGAGTTCTCGACGGTGTCGAGTGTTTCAATCGTTGCGTTGAGCGAATCGCGCGATGAGGCATTCAGGTCGCCGACCAGCCTCCACGCCACCACGGTGCCGACCGCGGAGACGATCACCCCCACGACTGCGACCGCGAGCATCACGGTGCCCAGACGTCGGCGCGTCGCGCTCGCTCGAGCGGTGCGTTGCGTCATTGCCTTGTCTGAATCTGTCCTCTGCGTGGGCCCCGAAGTCATCGAGATCACCTCACTCTCAGTCGGCGACTGAACAGGAACCATGCGGCGCCGCCGTATGTCAAGGTCAACACGGCGAGGCCCACGAGATCCAGCGGCGCCGGGCTGGCGCCGCGCAACATGACATCGCGCAACACCCGCACCCCGTAGGTCACCGGCATCGTCCAGGCGACTGCCTTGAAGGGGTATCGGAACGCATCCAGGTCGAGGAAGAAGCCGCTGAAGAACAACCCGGCGAGCAGCGCGAGCAATGCGTACTGAACGGCTTGTGTGTCGGACTTGGCCACCATCGAGATCAGCATGCCCAGCGCAATCGACGACACGACCAGACCTCCCACCGCCACGACGACCCAGATGACGGCACCGCGAAATGGCACATCGAGTCCGAACTTGACCGCCGCCAGAAGCGCCGCCGCGGCCGCCGCGCCGATGAAGAGGAACGCCAACGACTTGCCCACGAGGATGCGTCCCGGACCGACTGGGCCGACCCTGTACAACTCGAACAGACCAAGCGTGCGATCGGACACCAGGCTCATCGCTGCGAAGGTCAGCACCATGTGTTGCAGCAACAACGCAATGGCGGCGGGAGCAAAGAATGACTCGATGCTCACGTTCGCCTGCTGGAAACTCTCCGTGTCGCCCGCGAAAGGCCGGACCAGCACGCGAGGGTCGAGCGTCGCCACCTGTTCGCCACGTTCGTCGACAATTGCCAGCGCAGCGCGCAGTGCTTCAACGTCCTCAGGACGTACGTCTTCGAGACCGGCCCCGAGCTGCTGTGTTCCGTCTCGGTAGTCGTCGAAGGTCGCTCGCAAATCGTCGAGCTCTTGCCGGCGGACTGTATCGCCGCCCAGATCATCCACGATTGCAGCCGATGTCGACAGCACGTTGTCGATGGCGTCGCCGTTGCGGTCGAGTTCGTCGACCAGCGCAGCCATCTCTTCCAAGTCGCCCGACTCCTGCGCTGCTGCGAACCGATCGAGCAGGCCAGACGCTTCGGTCAGGCTGTCCTCGAACGGAACCAGTTCGCCCTGGATTCGACCGACGATCTCTTCGAGAATCGTGGCGTTGAGTTCCTGCACGGCGACCTGGGCAGAAACCTGAACGGTGGTCTGCTGAATCGGATCGATCTTGTCGTGCAGGACACCGATCGTTGCCTGTTCGCCGCTGAGAACGCTCTCCGCCGGGTCGTCCGGGAAGATCACGATCAGGTCGATGTCACCGTCGGCGAGCGCGTTGCGCGCGCCAACCAGATCGCTCGAATAGCCAGCATTCTCGACGTAGCGGTTCAGTTCTCCGGCGAACTTGTCGAGCGACTGCTCATACGGACTGTCGGTAGGGCCGACGAACGCCGTGGTGAGCACCGTCTTCTGCTGATCGAACCCGATCGCGAACAGTGCCAGAACGAGGAACGGGCCGATGACCATGACGAGGAGCAGTCGGGGCTGGCGGAGCACCTCCAGCACTTCCTTGCGCACGAAGCCAACGATCTGAATCACGACCTGCCAGGCGCCACCGAGCAGCCCTGCCCGCCCCGGAATGGCCGCGTCCGGGTCGGATGCGACCTCGCGGACGGAACTCTTGCTGTGGTTCTGGCCGTCGCTCATGCGGACGCCAGCGCTTCATGGCCAACCGAATCCGCGGTGCGATCGAGCAGTTCGACGAACACATCGTTCCAATCGGCCTGCAGCTCAGCGACACCGGTGAGTCCGACCTCGGACGCTGCCTCGGCCAGGACGGTTCCGGGCGCAACAACGACTCGAGCGCTGTCGTCGGAGGACCTCGTGGCGGAGGCCACGCCTGGCGTCTGCACGAGGCGACCGATGTCCTGATCTGTCAATCCACCATCCTTGCGTGCCTCGACGAGGTCACCGCCAAACGCCTGGCGCTTGAGCGCAACGGGGGTGTCGAGTGCCACGAGGCGACCCTCGGCCAGGAGGCCGACCACGTCGCAGTACGACGCTTCGTCGACGAACTGCGTACTGATCACGAGCGTTCGTCCTCGGTCGCGCAACTCATGGAAGTGCTCCCAGAAGCGTCGGCGAAGAATGGGGTCGATTCCTGCGGTCGGCTCGTCGAGCATGAGCAGCACCGGGTCGTGTGCGAGGGTCGCTGCAAGCGCGAGCCGACGTTGCATGCCACCGGACGCGGCACCGACCTGCTTCGATTCATCCCCGTCGAGTTCGACGAGTTCGAGCATCGTGCGCAGCCGATCCTTGCGGCCGAAACTCATTCCATTGAGCGACGCGTGAAAGTTGAGGTTCTCCCACAGCGAGAGTTCGTCGAAGAGGATGGGTTGTTGCGGGAGGTAGCCGATTGCCCGGCGGCCGCGACGATCTCGTTCGGTGGGGTCCGAACCCATCACACTGACCGTTCCCTCGTCGGGACGATAGGCGCCGTTCATGAGACGCACCGTCGACGTCTTCCCGGACCCCGATGGCCCGATCAGGCCGAGCACTGTTCCGGGCTGCACGGCAAGGTCGAGACCGCGCACGATCCAGGTGTCGTCGAAAGACTTGCCGACACCGTCGAAGTTGATGATCGCCGTGCCCTGCGACGTGTCGCTCGAGTTCGACATTCCGGATTCAGACGTTGCTGTGAATCGGTTCACGGCAGGAAGACCTTGTCGACGATGTGAATAAGCCGCCCACCGGGCTCGATGTCGGTCTCCGACACGAGGGCTCCACCGATCGTTGGACCCTCGGGCGTCATATCGACCGCCAGTTCCTTTCCCGACATCGCCGTGATCGATTCGATGCCATTGAGGTCATCGAATTCGAGCCGCCCCTCGATCAGATGATTCTTCATCACGATCCCGAGTGTCTCATCGCTGGCCATCACGTCGACGGCCTCGTCGACCGAGAGTGCAAGAAACGCCTCGTCGTTCGGCGCCAGGAAGGTGTAGTCCTCGGTGCCCGCCAGTTCGCCCAGATCCAGGTTTTCGAGGGCCGATGCGGCACTGGCGAGGCCACGCTCGTTGAGTTCTGTCACGAGGTCGGCTGGCGTTGCGCTCGCGCCGTCACCGCCATCGAGGTCGGCGCTGACCCCACCGTCGCCGCCGCAGCTGGCCAGAAACGCAACCACGACGATGACGCCAAGTGCTCGACGGGCGGGGCGGCGTAGCGGATTCATACGGGTCATCTACCCAGTTGCTGGCGGTGTCAAACCGCTCCTTCGAACCGAGCGCTGCGCGCCAGAACCCGACGAACCCTCGATTCAGGTGCCGTAGCCGTAACCGAGATCAGGAGCGCTGAGCAACGGCCGGTAGTCGATGCCCTTCGCATCGGCCATCGCTGCGCAGGTGCCTCCACGGTCGACAATGACGGTCAGGAACACGGGGATCGCTCCGAATGCCTCGATCTGGTCCGCCGCTTCGATGAGTGAGGTGCCGCGCGTCGTGGTGTCTTCGGTGACCAGGACGCGGTCGCCCGGCTGGAGCGCTCCAGCTATTCGTCCGGTGATGCCGCCGGCCTTCGGTTCCTTGCGGACGCTGAAGCTGCGCAGGTCGTACCCGCGGGTCGCGGCGACGGCTTGCACGCCATAGGCGACCGGGTCGCCGCCCATTGTCAGCCCGCCAATCGCGTCGATGTCACCGAGCACGTCGCCGAAGACTTCGATCACGGCGTCGGTCATGGCCACGACTCCGTCTGAGCGGCAGGCTGTCTGTTTGGTGTCGAGGAACCAGGAGCTTTTCGCGCCTGATTTGAGCGTGAAGTCACCCGTCTTCACCGAGTGCTCGAGCACATGTGCTCTGAGTCGTTCGAGGACCGGGCTGAGTTCGGGAAGTTCGACGTCGCTCATCGACGAGCAACCTACAACGCAGCGCGCGAACCCCGTCACCGCCGGTCGAGCTGCGCCGGGCGTGCGGTCCTGTTAGGTCGGCCGTTGCTGACGGTCGCGCACGAGAACTTCCTGGCTCACTGTTGCAACGTGGGTTCCGTTCGCGGCGAAGACGTGTCCGATCGAGAGACCGCGCCCTCCAATGAAGTGGTGGCAGGTGAAGTCGTACAGGTGCCACCGGTCAGCCCGCAGCGGCCGGTGGAACCAGATGGTGTGGTCCAAGCTGGCCCCGAAGAAGCGATCGTCTTCCGCGGTCGCTGCGACCGGGTGGGCACGGAAGACCGAGTCCGTCGGAAGGTCGTCGGACAGATAGGCCAACCACGAGCGGTGCAGGAGTTGCGCGGCCGGGTCGCTCGGATCGCCGAGATCCTGGTTCACCTTCATCCATGCGACGGCGCGACCTGCGCCGTCGCGCGGTGCTCCCTCGACGAGATCGGCCGGCACCGATGCGCGGTCGAAGACTTCGGTCCATGACGTCTGTTCCAGTCGCTCTGCGTCCGGAACCGTCGGCATCACAATCGGGCTCACTTCGGCGGCAACTTCGGGGCGCTGAAACGAACTCTCGGCGTTCAGAATGGCGCCAATAGCCTGCCTCGCGACGACGCGTCGCGTGACGAAGGTCCGGCCGTTGCGAATGCGGTCCACTTCATAGCGGACTGATTCGGTGGCATCGCCTTTTCGAATGAAATAGGCTCGAATGGAATGCGGTTCGAACTCGGGCTCGACCGATAATGACGCTGCGCGTAGTGCTTGTGCCACGATCTGTCCACCATAGAGACCGCCCCATGGATACTGCGGACCTGTACCGACGAATACATCGGCACCGTGCGGTGAAAGTTCGAACATATTCGAGTCAACTTATTGCACAAATCGGTCAAGTCCTTAGAATCGAATCATGGCAAACCTACGAGGCCCAAAAACACCGATGAGCGATGACCACAAGGCAGCGCTCGCAAAGGGCCGTGCTGAAGGTCGCATCGTTCGTGACTATCTCGAGGGCCTCCGCGCCACGAAGCCCAAGCGCGGCCGCAAGCGCACACCTGAAACCATCCAGACCCGCCTTGAAACGATCGAGTCCGACCTGGCGTCGGCCAGCCCGCTCGACGAATTGCTGCTCATTCAGGAACGGCGCGACCTCGA
>RCMY010005320.1_pt1 | contig 10954 bp, 10 predicted proteins | sample 2041341 | NCBI WGS metagenome assembly RCMY01 (sample SAMN09708234, study PRJNA481090) | Marine sediment metagenome, whole genome shotgun sequencing project.
ACGCTGGGCCGCGCGTGGTCTGGTCGCAGAACGGGGTCAGCCATATTACGGCCGCGCCGCATGTCCTGCTGGCCGGCGGCGCGCAGGAGCGGCCTGTGCCGTTTCCGGGCTGGACGCTGCCCGGCGTGATGACGGCAGGCGCCGCGCAAATCCTGATGAAGAGCGCCGGAATGCTGCCACGCGATGCCGTATTGGCAGGCTCGGGACCACTGCTTTATCTTGTGGCGGCGCAGATGATCGACGCCGGATGCCCGCCAAAGGCGCTGGTCGAGACCCAGACAGCCCGGGCGATGCTATGCGCCCTGCCCTATTTGCCAAAGGCGTTTTTTGCCGCAGGAACGCTGTTGAAGGGCCTGTCGCTCATCTCCAAGATCCGCAAGGCGGGCGTGCGGCGCTACAAGGCCGCTTCGGCCTTCGGGGCCGCCACCGACCCGAGCGGTGCGATCCATTTTTCATTCCGCTCGCGCGGCAAGCAGGAGACGCTGACCTGCGCCCTTCTGCTGACGCATCAGGGCGTGATCCCTTCCAGTCATATGAGCCGTGCCGCGGGCATCACGCATGAATGGAATGCTGAGCAGCTTGCCTTTCAGCCCGTCCACGACATCTGGGGCGCCACCGATTGCCCCGGCCTGCATGTCGCAGGCGACGGGGCAGGCATCGGCGGCGCCGAGGCTGCCGCCGCCTCCGGGGAATTGGCGGCTCTGGATATATTGCGGGCAACCGGGCGCCTCAGTGCCGATGCCCGTAACCAGCGCGCAACAACCGCCCGCGCCGTGCTGTTCCGGGCCCGCGCCATCCGCCCCTTTCTGGACGCCGCCTACCCGCCCCCAGCCGAGATCCTGTCACCCACCGATGAAACGATCATCTGCCGCTGCGAGGAGGTGACGGCCGGCGCACTCCGCCAGGCCATGGCCGAGGGCGCGCAGGGCCACCGCCAGATTAAAACATCGTTGCGCGTCGGCATGGGCGCGTGCCAAGGTCGCATGTGTGACGCTACAGTGCGTGGAATCTTGAGCGCAGGCAAAGCATCGCGCATGGGTCTGATTGCCCCGCCAAGGGCTCGCTCGCCCATCAAACCGATCAAGCTGGGCGAATTGGCAGCGCTGACCATTGATCAAGAGGAGACAGCATGAATGACCCCGCTGCACTGAAAATCGAGAACCTGCACAAGAGTTTTGGTAGTCACAAAGTCATCAAGGGCGTTTCGATGGAGGCGCAAAAGGGCGAAGTCATCGCCATTCTGGGCGCTTCCGGCTCTGGCAAAAGCACATTTCTGCGCTGCATCAATCTGCTTGAGATTCCGAATTCCGGCGATATCTGGCTGGCCGGGGAAAAGATGCGCATGACACAAAACCGCCATGGCGACACGGTACCAGAAGATATTCGGCAGGTAGAACGGATGCGCGCGCGGCTTGCCATGGTATTTCAGGGCTTCAACCTTTGGTCACATATGACGGTGATGGAAAATGTGCTGGAAGGCCCGCTTTACGTTCAGAAAATTCCCAAGGCCGAGGCGCGTGAAAAGGCCAAGGCCCTGCTGGCCAAGGTCGGTCTGTCAGACCGTGCAGATTATTATCCGGCACATCTGTCCGGCGGACAGCAGCAGCGCGTCGCCATAGCGCGGGCGCTGGCGATGGACCCCGATGTCATGCTGTTCGACGAACCGACCTCGGCGCTCGATCCCGAGCTTGTGGGCGAGGTGCTGGGCGTGATGCGCGATCTGGCCGATGAGGGGCGCACGATGCTGGTTGTCACGCATGAAATGAGCTTTGCCCGTGACGTATCGAGTAAAACTGTATTTCTGCACCAAGGCGAGGTCTGCGAAGAAGGCCCGCCGGGGCAGCTGTTTGCCAACCCGCAAACACCCGAATTTCAGGCGTTTCTATCGCGCATGAATTAACGAACCACCAACAGGAGAGAACAAAAAATGATCCGTAGAACTATTTTGACCACTGCCCTTACCGCCGCTCTGGCCGCGATTGCAATCCCGGCTGCCGCGCAGGACGCGCTGCGCATCGGCGTCGAGGGTGCGTACCCTCCGTTTTCGTCCACATCATCGGACGGCACGCTTGTCGGGTTCGACATTGACATCGCCATGGCGCTTTGCGCTGAAATGCAGCGCGAATGCGAGTTGGTCCAGCAGGAATGGGATGGCATGATCCCCGCGCTCAAGGCGCAAAAGTTCGATGCCATCGTCGCCTCAATGTCGATCACCGAAGAGCGCAAGCGCCAGATTGATTTCTCGGAAAAGTATTACCAGACCCCCGCCCGTGTGGTGGCCCCGAAGGGTGCCGATTTTGAGGGCACGCCAGAAGGGTTGGCCGGCAAACGCATCGGCGTGCAGCGCGGCGCGACGCACCAGTGCTATGCCGAAAAGATGTTCCCAGATGCGGAAATCGTTCTGTATGGCTCGCAGGACGAGGTGTTCCGTGACCTCGCGCTGGGCCGCGTGGACGCGCAACTGTCAGACAGCCTGATCGCCAAGGAGGGTTTCCTCGACACGGATGCAGGGGCCGATTACGAGTTCCTCGGCGGCGATCACCTTGATATCGAATGCTACGGCGAGGGCGTCGGCATCGCCGTGCGCCAAGGCGAGGAAGAACTGCGCGACGCATTGAGCGCCGCGATCCTCGCCATTCGCGAGGACGGAACCTACGCCGAGATCAACGACAAGTATTTCGAATTCGACATCTATGGCGGGCGCCCTGCAGCCGAATGATCTGATCTGAACCGAACAGTCAGGGCGGCATCCCGCCGCCCTGACCCACAACCTAAGGACGCCTGATGGACCTGATACTGGAATATCAATCCCAGTTGATCGACGGGACGCTGATGACGATCAAGCTGGCGCTGACGTCGCTTGTCATCGCGCTGGTATTCGGGCTGCTGGGGGCCTGGGCGAAGCTGTCCTCCAACCGTCTGGCGCGGCGTCTGGCGGGGGCTTATACAACCATCGTGCGCGGCGTGCCCGACCTGGTGCTGATCCTTCTGGTTTTCTACGGCGGTCAGGTAACGCTGAACAATATCGGTGTGATGACCGGGCTGTGGGGCTATGTCGAGGTCAGCCAGTTCGCCGCTGGGGCGTGTACCATCGGCGTGATTTTCGGCGCCTACTTCACCGAAACCTTCCGCGGCGCGATCATGGCCATCCCGCCCGGCCAGATCGAAGCCGGGATCAGCTGCGGCATGTCCAGATCGCTGATATTCCGCCACATCATCTGGCCCCAAATGGTGCGCTATGCGTTGCCTGGCTTTACCAACAATTGGCTGGTCCAGCTCAAGACAACGGCGCTGGTCTCTGTCATCGGTCTTCAGGATCTGGTCTATAACGCCTTCACGGCAGGCCGCTCTACCGGTCAGTTGTTCACGTTCATGGCGGCTGCGTTTGTCATTTACCTGATGCTGACGGGTATCTCGGATCTGGCGCTGCGCGCGCTTGAGCGGCACTACAGCCGCGGCGTGGTGAGGGCGCGGTGATGGAAAATCTGCTATCCTATATCCCGCTCGACATCGCGCTGATCGTCGATAATTTCGACCGGTTCATGTACGGAGTGTGGGTCACACTGAACCTTACGTTTCTGGCGCTCCTGCTGGGCGGGCTGCTGGCAATTCCCATGGCAATTGCACGCGCGTCAAAGCATCCTGTCTTCAACCCGCTGATACAAATCTACACCTATGTTTTTCGTGGCACGCCACTGCTGGTCCAGACCTACCTGATCTACTACGGTGTTGGGCAGTTCGACGTCATTCGTAATAGCTGGCTGTGGGATCCGGTCCTGTCGTCGGCCTGGTGGTGTGCCCTGATTGCGTTCACCCTGAACACGGCAGCCTATACAACCGAGCTATTGCGCGGCGCGATCGCCGACACCCCGACCGGCGAGGTCGAGGCCGCAATCGCCACCGGCCATTCCTACCGCAGCCGCATGCGCCGGATTATCCTGCCGTCGGCCTTCCGCCGCGCTATACCTGCCTATTCAAACGAAGTCATCTTCATGCTGCACGGGTCCGTCATTGCCAGCACGATCACGCTTCAGGACATCCTTGGGGTTGGGCGTTGGCTGAACGGCCGCTACTATCTGGCCTATGAGGGGTTCATCACGGCGGCCGTCCTATACTTCCTGATTGTCCTGTGCATCACCTGGGCCTTCCGCTGGTTCGAACGCCGCTATCTGCGCCATTTGGTCCGCCGCAGCGAGGGCGCGTCGCCGGATATCACCCCCACACCCGTCACCTGACCAGCAATTCCCTTCGCCGAGCGTGTGCATGCCGCCGACGCTGCTGGGCAAAGTGGCCGTTCTAGGGCTAACTGTGCGGACTGATCTTCAAGACGTTTCTTTTTCACAATTAGGTAAAGCGCTCTGTCAGTGACGGTTCAGCAGCGCTGAAGTAACCTTCATTTACTGTAGCCCATGCCTGACATGATTGTTCTCCGATATTGAGACGGGGCCACCCCCCGCAAACGCCGGAACTCTCTGCGAAAGGTTTCGGCGCTCCCAAAACCACAAATGGCTGCAATGTCACAGAGTGCTGTGTCGGTGGTTTCAATAAGGTCAGCGGCACAAGCGACGCGGGAAGCTGTCAACCACCCAAGAGGTGTGTCATGTTGGGTTTCCTGAAAACGTCGCGCCAGTGTTCTTGGTGATAAACCTGCAACTGTCGCCATTTGGCTGACCGGCCAATCCTCATCCAAATGCTTGCGGATGGTATCGAGAAGCGGCGCTATCCGACCGCCACGCACTTGTGGCACAGGTGATTGCACGAACTGACACTGACCGCCGAACCGGCTGACGTCAATACATCGCCGCCATCAACATAAAGAACATCCGGATCAACCTTGATCGCAGGATATTTCCTGGCCAGTGCAGCAATGTGCCGCCAATGCGTCGTGGCCGGTTTGTCATCCAGTAAACCAGCGGCTGCGAGCACGAATACGCCCGAGCAGATCGACGCCACCCGCGCACCTTTCGCATGGGCTGCGCAAAGTGCCGATGTGAGGGCTTCGGGCACAGGCGCATCGCGCCAGCCCGGTACAAGGATCAGTTCAGACTCTGCAAGCGCATCAAGACCGTGGGTCGCTTGGAAGGTCACGCCGCCCATAGCCCTGAGAGGGCCCGGCTCTATCGCAACTGTGCGGAACCGATACCCCGATCAAATTCAGGGCGCGGCAGACCGAACACTTCTACCCCGATCCCGAACTCGAAAGTGCAAAGTCCATCATACACCAGCACGCAAACAAGTGGCGTCTGCGGCAGGTTACCAATCAGGGATTTTTTCCGTTATTTGGCAGTATCCGACCGGTAATTGTCAATACTGCCAGTATCGCAGGCGCAGGATTGAATGCAACTGTGGCCCGGAGCAACCGGAAAGGATTAAACATGACAGATACATCTGCCGTCGCTGAAATCCCTGCTGCTCGTGCTGCGGACGCCCAAGCACATTTCGGAGCGAAACTCGCGTTTGAAACTGATTGCTGGGATACGCACTACAGCCTGTCAACGAACGCGGGCGATTTTGTCCTGCTCGATGTACGTAGCCCAACCCTCTTTGCAGAAGGCCACGTGCCGGGCGCCCAGAACTTGCCGCACGGGAAGATGACGGACCGGCGCATGAACGTTTGGCCCGCAGGAACGCTCTTTGTCGTCTATTGCGCCGGACCGCATTGCAATGGCGCGGACAAGGCCGCTGTCCGTCTGTCCCGCATGGGCCGCCCCGTGAAGTTGATGATCGGCGGCATTACAGGGTGGATCGACGAAGGCTTTGTTCTGGCAACAGGTGATGTCCCCTCTTCGGTTTCAGAAGTCGAGGGCGATTCTGCATGACCAAAGACGAGACTTGCGCACTTTTCGACCGCTGTGCGGCGGCGTGCGAGGCTCGCGATCTTGACGCAACATTGGCCTGTTTTGCCGGGAACGGAGTTTATCATGCGTCAGTGATGATCAAACCCCCCGACCGTCTGCGCACTTTCCCCATAGCCTGATCCAAGCCCCATAGCCTGATCCAAGACCCTCGCGGCCTCGTCCTTCCAAGGCTTGTCAACGCGGGTCGTCATCTCGTGGCCGCCAACGTCGCGTCGCCTCGCACAACCTTCGGGATAGACGCCTTTGGCTGCGATCTGCATCAAGCTCAGCTATGGGCGCGACCGGACCTTACCCGCCCAAATAAAGCGGGCCAACAGCGTTAAAAAAGTGTTGAGAAAAAGGACAAATAAGAAACTGCACTTCAACGTGAGATCACAGTAGATGGGCAGTCTATCGTGATTTCAAACTGTCTGATTGCATCTGTTGCTCTGCGTCGTTGCCCCTGCGCAATCTGAGCGCCGCCTCCGCCATGGCTTCGCCTGATGCAAGTTTCCACTGTTGTTTTTTCAATTCTACTTGTCGTAGTGTGATCGAACCGCTGGGTTAACCGCAAAGGAACCGGCCGACATGACGCCATTCGCCATCGCAGGCGTACAGATGCATGTGAATGCCTTGCAGCCCAATGAGGACGGGATGCTCCATAGGCTTGACCTGCTCATGGCCCGGTTTCCATGGACGCAAATGGTGTTGTTTTCCGAACTCGCGCCGTTCGGCCCGCTGCCCAAATTTGCGCTTCCACTGCGCAATGGCACGGTCGAGCGGTTTTGCGAGGCGGCGCGCCGCCATCATATCTGGCTGATCCCGGGATCAATGTTCGAGGCGGCCGAGGATGGTCGTATCTACAACACGTCGACCGTCATTAACCCCGATGGCGATATTGTCTGCACCTATCGCAAGATGTTTCCATTCCGCCCCTATGAGGAAGGAATTGCCGCAGGTACCGGTTTTTGCGTCTTTGACGTCCCGGATGTTGGCCGCTTCGGCCTGTCGATCTGCTATGATATGTGGTTTCCCGAAACCACCCGGCAGTTGACCTCTCAGGGGGTCGAAGTGCTGCTGCATCCGGTGCTGACGGGCACGACTGACCGCGAGGCTGAACTGTCGATTGCGCGCGCCACTGCCGCGCAATTCCAATGTTATGTATTTGACGTCAATGGATTGGGTGCTGGCGGCGTTGGTAAATCCCTCGTTGTCGATCCCACCGCAACCGTGCTGCACCAATCGGCCGGGCAAGAGGACATGTTTCCGATTGAGGTCGATCTGGACAATGTGCGCCGCCAGCGCGAGCGCGGCATGAAGGGTCTGGGTCAGGTGCTGAAGAGTTTTAGGGACCGCGAAGTTGATTTTTCGGTCTATGATCGAAGCAGCGGCACGGACGCTTATCTGCACGGTCTGGGCCCGCTTGCCATCCCGCGTCAGGACGCAAGCGGAACGTTGCGGGCCGATCTTGCAGCACCTTCTGTGCAACTGGGCCGGAACGACCACGCGGGGCAAACAGTTGACATGTCGTCTGGCACTATGCCGGGCGCAAATGGGGAAACACCGCTGATACCAAGCTAACAACAATAAGTGCGGATGATCAGGATACAGGCGCCCCCGCCCCGTCCTGATTTGCCGCCATAAAACGGGGAAATTGAATGCAGTCCATGACAGACTACTACTCGGCCGTGCAACTGCGCGCAGACAGGTGGAGCGCGCTGCGCGAATCCACTGCCGCGCTGGTCCGCTCGCAAGGCGGGCGCATGGCCAAGTCCATGATCAAAAAAACCGACGAGTTGCTGACCTCTCTCGCCCCGATCGAGGCGTACTGGGCCTTTCCGGGAACTGCCGCCTTTGACGGGCTGCGGCGCACCTTTGACGCGGGGCATTACGACGATCTGGCCTTCACCGTGCAGCGCATCAGCCGCGCGCTGACCAGTGGTGCGTATCGCCGACGCCACATCCCGCTGGACCGCGACGGCGCCGAATCCGACGACCATGAGGACGAGGCGATGCAATCGCTGGAGGCGCGCGCGCACACCAAGCCGTACTTCGAAGTGATGATCGTCGACAACATGAACGAGCATCAGGAACGCTGGCTGAAGTCGAACTTCAGCCGCATGCGCCGCCCCGAAGACCCATTTCATTATGAAACAGTCGTTGTTCCCAGCCTTCAGGATGCGCTGATGGGGGTGCTGTTCAATCACAACATTCAGGCCATCGTCGTGCGCCCCGGCCTTATTCTCGAGTCGAAACTGGATCTGCCAATCCTGTCCCGCTACCTGAAAAGCGCCGGCGGAATGGAAGCGTTGCAGGATCTGGACCCCAGCAATTACGGCCCCGAACTGTGCCGCATGATCGCCCGCGTGCGTCCCGAACTGGACGCCTATCTGATTACCGACCGCTCGGTCGAGGATATTGCCGGGCTGGACCTCGGCATCTGCCGGCGCGTATTTTATAATCAGGAAGACTTTCTGGAGCTGCACCTGAACCTGATCCGCGGCGTTCAATCCCGCTATAAAACGCCGTTTTTCACGGCGCTTGTGGAATATTCCAAACAGCCGACTGGTGTTTTTCATGCCATGCCTATCAGCCGTGGCAAATCGATTTCGCGCTCGCATTGGATTCAGGATATGGGCGCGTTCTACGGCTCGAACATTTTTCTTGCCGAAACATCCGCCACATCTGGCGGCCTCGACAGCTTGCTAGAGCCGATTGGCCCCATCAAGGAGGCGCAGCGCCTTGCCAGCCGTGCGTTCGGCTCGAAACAGACGTATTTCGCCACCAACGGCACCTCGACCTGCAACAAGATTGTCGTGCAAGGTCTTGTTCGGCCAGGAGATATCGTACTGATCGACCGCGACTGCCACAAATCGCACCATTACGGCATGGTGCTGTCCGGCGCGCAGGTGTGCTATCTGGATAGCTATCCGCTGAATGAATATTCGATGTATGGCGCCGTTCCCTTGCGCGAAATGAAGAAGCAATTGCTGGAGCTGAAAGCGGCGGGCAAGCTGGACCGCGTGCGCATGCTGTTGCTGACCAACTGCACCTTTGACGGCATCGTCTATAACGTCGAACGGGTGATGGAGGAGTGTCTGGCGATCAAGCCCGACCTCGTTTTCCTGTGGGACGAGGCATGGTTCGCCTTCGCCCGGTTCAACCCAACCTACCGCCAGCGTACCGCGATGAACGCGGCCAACATCCTGCGCGAACGGCTGCGCAGCGAGGATCACGCGGCCGCCTATGCCGCCCAGCAGACGGAACTGAAGGACGCCGATACCGAAACGCTGCTGAATACACGCCTGATCCCGCCGCCTGACGCGCGTGTGCGCGTGTATGCGACGCAATCGACGCATAAGACGCTGACATCGCTGCGCCAAGGCTCGATGATCCATGTCAACGATCAGGACTTCAAAGGCGAGGTCGAGGCGTCGTTTCGCGAGGCGTATATGACGCATACGTCCACATCACCCAACTACCAGATCATCGCGTCGCTGGATGTAGGAAGGCGCCAAGTCGAACTCGAAGGCTTTGAATTTGTCCAGCGGCAGGTCGAGGCGGCGATGTCAATGCGGCGCGCTATTTCCACCCATCCGCTGCTTCAGAAGTACTTCAAGGTACTGGCAACCGGCGACATGATCCCCGAGGAGCATCGCGAAAGCGGCGTCAGCAGCTATTACGATCCCGAACAGGGCTGGACCGATATCTGGGATTGCTGGGAAAATGACGAATTCGTGCTGGACGCCACCCGCGTCACCCTGGCCGTTGGCGGCACGGGCTGGGACGGTGACACGTTCAAGACCGATATCTTGATGGACAAATACGGCATCCAGATCAACAAGACGTCGCGCAATACGGTCCTCTTCATGACCAATATAGGCACGACGCGGTCTTCGGTCGCCTACCTGATCGAGGTGCTGGTCGAAATCGCCCGCGAGCTGGACGAATTGCAGGACGACGCGTCGATGATGGAACGGCGCGGGTTTGAAAAACGCGTCTCCAACCTGATGGACGACCTGCCCCCCCTCCCCGATTTCAGCCGCTTCCACGATGCGTTCCGGACCGGTCCGGAGACGCCCGAGGGCGATATACGTTCGGCGTTTTTCCTCAGCTATGATGAAAAGAATTGCGACTATCTGGAGCTTGACGGATCCATCCACGACGCGATGGCCAGCGGCGACGAGGTGGTATCGTCGCAGTTCATTATCCCCTACCCGCCCGGTTTTCCCATCCTCGTGCCGGGCCAGGTCGTCAGCGCTGAAATCCTGTCATTCATGCGTGCCTTAGACGTCAGCGAAATCCACGGCTATCGCGGCGATCTGGGCCTGCGGGTGTTCACACAGGATGCATTGGTGCGCGCTGGCGAGGCCAATCAGGCGCGTCTGAAATTGAACGACGCCCGCGCAAAGCTGTAAAACAATAAAAAGAACAAGGGAGATATGAAAACATGGTCGCAGAGCTCAAGAACATCTCGGAGATCCGTCGGCATTTTCACCGTAATGAGGACCCGATCTATTTCATCTCGGCCACCAATTTCAACCTGCTGGGCCTTGACGAGTGGTGCAAGAATTTCAAGTTTATCAGCTATATCGACTGCTACGGCGGCAAACATCCCAACACGTTTGTCCCCTCCGAGCAGCCCCATGCCGAATTCCAGTCGATCGAGGATATCAACAACTACCTCCTCCAGCACAAAGAGGTGATCGACCTCATCAAGCGGCGCGGCGGCAAGCCGAAATTCGTATTCCTCATGTTCGACGAGGAAACCGAGCGTCTGTCCAAGGAACTGGGCGCCGATGTCTGGTTTCCAAAGGCAAAACTGCGCCAGAAGATGGACAACAAGATCGAAACCGTTCGCATCGGCAACAAGGCCGGCGTGCCGTCGGTGCCAAACACGCTGAGCGTGGTCGAAAGCTATGAGCATCTGAAAGAGATCTGCGAGACCGCCGGCCTCGGCCATGATCTGGTGTTGCAATCTGCCTATGGCGACAGCGGGCATACGACGTTCTTCATCAAATCCGAGGCCGATTTCCGCCGCCACGAACATGAGATCATCGGCGAGGGCGAAATCAAGATCATGAAGCGGATTGACTGCCGCGGCTCGGCTATCGAGG
>RCMY010005321.1_pt1 | contig 10954 bp, 7 predicted proteins | sample 2041341 | NCBI WGS metagenome assembly RCMY01 (sample SAMN09708234, study PRJNA481090) | Marine sediment metagenome, whole genome shotgun sequencing project.
TTTGGCGGAAAGGGCACGGTCAATGTAGTGTTTGACCACAGTGATGCCGTTCTAGACGCTTACCTGCAGGGCAAAGACTTGGATCCGGCCTTGCTGCGTAAAATCATTGCCGCCGGAACCAAACAGAATGAATGGACGCCGGTGTTTGCCGGCTCCGCCTTAAGAAACTCCGGCGTGCAGCCGCTGATGGACGCCATTGTCGATTTTCTGCCCAATCCCATGGAATCTTGGGAACTTTCCGGCCGCTCCCATTTAAGTGAAGATGCGGCTCGTCTGTTGCAGCCCGAGGCCCAGGCCGCTCTGGCGGCCCTGGTTTTCAAGGTGGTTGTGGACAACAATCGCCCCCTGGCTTTTGTGCGCATCTACGCGGGCACGCTCCAGGTCGGCGATATGATCCACAATGCTACCCGCAATGCGGATGAACGCGCGGCCAAGCTGTTTCACCTTGAAGCCAGGCGGCACTCTCCCCTGGAAAAAGCCGGCCCCGGCGAAATTGCGGCTGTTTCCGGCTTAAACAAAGCCCGCACCGGCGATACCTTGTGCGCCAAAGGCCATCATTTTTTACTGGAAGACATCACTGCCCTGGAGCCGGTGCTGACCATCGCCTTAGAGCCCAGAAACACCGAAGAGGGCGACAAGCTGGACGAGGCCCTGAAGCGTTTTCTCATTGAAGACCCGACCTTGAGCCTGGAAGTGGATGAATCCAGCGGGCACCGCAATGTTTCAGGCATGGGCGAACTGCACCTGGAAGTGCTTTTAGAGCGCATCCAGCGTGAATACAACATTGCCCCGCGCGCCGGGCGCCCCACGGTCATACGCAAAGAAACCGTCACCCTGGAGGGAGAGGTCATCAGCGTATTTGAGCGTGAGCTCGGCAACACTATGCACCACGGCGAAGTGGGCGTTAAGGTCGCGCCCGCCTCGCGCGGCAGCGGCAATACTGTTGATGTAAGCGCCCCTGAAGCCGGTGATTTCCCCTCCACACTTATAGATGCCGTACGCGAAGGTCTCACCGATACGCTGCAAAGCGGCGCCTTGGGTTACAGTGTTGACGACGTTGCGGTTACGGTGACGCACCTTGCCCGCAAACAGGGCGTGTCTTCGGCCGTAGGCTTTCATATGGCCGCCGGCGCCGCATTGCGTGAAGCCCTGGAAAAAGCTGCTCCCGCCTGCCTTGAACCGCTCATGGATGTGAGCATCAGCGTGCCTGAGGCGCACCTCGGCGACGTCATCGGGCTTGTCTCCAGCAAATCCGGCCGGGTGGAAGCCGTGGACGATGTGCCGGGCGGCAAGCTCGTGGCCGCGATCATGCCCCTGCGGGCCACCTTCGGTTTTTCCACAAGTCTGCGGTCGGCCTCGCAAGGCCGGGCGGGCATGACCATGCAATTCAGAGAGTTCGATCTCGCGGACTAGCCGCGCCTTTCGCAGCCATGCCCAAAAAACGCCGGCACAAACACTACCCCCTGCGGGTAAAGCTAAAGCGCATTCTCCGCTACATATACTTGCACCTGGTCAGGCAACAGATGCCTGTACACAATGTGGCCGTAGGCTTTGCCGCCGGCATGTTTGTAGGTTTTCTGCCCATTATTCCCTTTCAGACTGTCGTGGCTGTAGCTGTGGCCTTTCCGGTGCGCGGCAGCAAAATAGCCGCCGCCCTGGGCACCTGGATCTCCAATCCCATCAACATGATTCCGTTCTACCTCATGCTTTATTATGCAGGAAAGCTGATTATCCCGTGGGAGGTGCCGCCGTTTGATCCTGATCTCCTGGAACTCACGGTCATGCTGGAGCAAGGCTGGAACTGGTTTTTAGTCATGCTCGTGGGAGGGGTAGCTTTGGGAGTTCCCGCCTCCATCATCAGTTACTTTCTGGCCCGCCGCGCCATCAGAGGCTACCGCCGCCGTAAGCAAGCCCGACGCAGAAAGCAGTGGAGCAAAATATGAGCGCACGCGGACCAGCCCAATCTCCGGACCGGCCCAGGCTGAAAAAAAGCCTGGGGCAAAACTTCCTTAAGGATGTGGGTACCGCCCGGCGCATCGTCGAAGCCCTGAGTATCCGACCCGACGATTATATTCTGGAAATCGGCCCCGGCGCGGGCGCGCTGACCCGGCATATCTGTGCTGAAAGACCCGCCGGTCTGGTGCTTTTGGAAAAAGACGCGCATTGGGCCTTTGCTCATGCCGGCACTTGCGCCGAGGCCGGAGTAAGCTGTCTGCCCTTGAACACGGATGCCCTAACCTTCGCCTGGGAGCGCCTGGATAAATCGGAAAAGGGTTGGAAAATCGCGGGCAACCTGCCTTATAACATTGCTTCGCCCCTGCTTTGGGACTTGGTTGCCGCAAGCCGCGGCTTTGAGCGGGCGGTGGTTATGGTGCAAAAGGAAGTGGCCCAACGCATTACCGCTGCGCCCGGCGGCAAGATTTACGGCGCTCTTTCCGTTTGGCTGCAAAGTTTCGTTTCCGCCCGCAAAATCATGGATGTGCCGCCGTCTGTCTTTTACCCCGCGCCAAAAGTCTGGTCGCAAGTGCTGGAGCTTAAGCCGAAGAAGGACAGGTATGCCGGCGACCAGGCGGCGCTCGCTAAAATGTTAAAGATTTGCTTTCAAAAAAGACGCAAACAATTGGGTACGATACTAGGGCCGCAGATGAGCGCTCTTGCTCGTAACCACCTGGAATCGCAAGATTTATCCCTTTGCTCCCGTCCCGAAGAGTTAGGGCCTTCCGTTTTCCAAGCCTTGACAGAAGCCCTTTTCGTGCGCAAAGGGGTTGACAATGATCAACAATCTGATTAGCAAAGAGATACATAAATGCTTCCGAAAAGCTTTGTTTTAAAGGGGTTGAACGGCAATTTATTGCTGTTGCGAAAAAGGCAATGACGTTTTCTCGATAGCTGCCCTTAAACCTTGAGCCTAAAACTCTGTATGGAATTAACCTTAGGAGGAATGTGTTATGACTAAAGCTGAATTGGTTAGCAAAATCGCTGCGAAGGCAAACATCACCAAAGCTAGCGCCGAACGCTCCCTGAATGCTTTTCTTGAATCCGTAAAGGGCGCTCTGACCAAAGACGGCAAGCTTACCCTGACCGGTTTTGGCGCTTTTGCCGTGGAAACCCGCAAGGCACGCAAAGGCCGCAACCCCCGCACCGGCGCTGAAATTCGGATTCCTGCCTCCAAGGTGGTTAAGTTCCGCCCCGGCAAGAATCTGAAAGAAGCTGTGAAATAAGTATTTAATTTCCGTATGCTTCGCGGCGAGACCGTGCACAGTTGCCTGCCGTGGGATATTCCCTGGCAACAAACTGAATATGCCGTTTTTTTTGGAATATTCTATGTGCTCATCGGCCTGATTGTTTTTGGCTTGGGCCTGGCTTTAGTAAAAACTGTGCGGCAGTGCGGTCGGTGTAAAATTACGCCCCGTTAGAGGTAAATTTAAAAAATAAAAGGCAGGCATGCGCAAAACATGCTTGCCTTTTATTATGGCTTGAGTTAACTATAACTTCTTTGCGTGGCCTAATAGCATTTAACGCTTGATAAAGGCGCTTAACGGCGAAAACAAGTTTCACCTACGCCTTGTCGCGGGCGGCACCATGCTTCGCTGCATGCCGCCAGAGCATTTGTCAAATATATTTTTTCAAGTGTGAAATGCTCTAACGCAAAATCAGCTTGAAAGTCTCTTTCAGGCCATTTTTCAGGAAAGGAGGTGATTTACATGCCTGGCGTATATATTGACGACGGCGAGCACAGCTTCGACATCGCCCTGCGCAAATTTAAAAAGCAGGTGGAAAAGGCCGGCATCCTTTCCGAAATGAAAAAGCGGCAGCACTATGAAAAACCTAGTGTGCAGCGTAAAAAGAAGAAGGCTGCCGCCCGCAAGCGTTTGCTTAAAAAAATCAGAAAGCTGGGGAACTAAGCCCCGCTGTTTTTCCGCAAACATATACGGGAAATCCGCACCCAGCGGGTTTCCCGTATTCCGTTTCCGGGTTTTGCCCGACAATTTTCCGCACCGCCTGTAATACTCCGGCCCGTGCGCGCCCTACCAGGAGGATTCGCCCATGTCGCTGCTTTCCCGCATCGAACAAGACTACATTACCGCTTATAAGGCCAAAGACGCGCTGCGCCTGTCCGTGCTGCGTCTGATCAAAACCGCGCTTACCAATCTTTCGGTGGATAAGCGCCGCGATGTGACCGAAGAGGAAGCCGTGGACGTGGTGCTCAAGCAGGCCAAGCAGCGCCAGGACTCCATCGCCCAGTTTGAAGCCGGCGGACGGCAGGATCTGGCCGACAAAGAAAAGGCCGAGCTGGAAATCATTCGCGAATATTTGCCCGTTTTTCTGGAAGGCGATGCCCTGGCCGCGGTGGTCGATGCGGCTATGGCCAAGGTCAAAGCCTCGGGCCCGGCGGACATGGGCAAAGTCATCGGCGCCATTATGGCCGAACACAAAGGCAAAGTGGACGGCAAAGCCGTAAGCGATATGGTTAAGGCCAAACTACAGGCCCTGGCCGGTTAGAAAAATTTTTGTTAAGCGGCCGCCGGAAGGGGGGAGGCTCAAGGAGCTCGGCCCCTTGAGGTTTTCTCCTCCCACCCCTCCCCTCTCACGAACCCCAATTGGAGGGGCTGGACAAGATACGGGGCTGCGGCCGCGACAAAAGCGTGCAAACGGAATTATTACGGACCAAGCATAGTTTTTTACCCCCCGCTTACCTATCCCGCCAATCAGGGTTCAGGAAAGGGCGGGGACTGAGGAAGAAAAACCCGCCTTACGGCGGCGCAGGCAAAGCGCAGTTCAGCCGTTAGACGGGCCAACAATGAAGCGCGCCTTACGGCTGAGGTCAACAGAGATATAAGGGGCTAAACTCCTTGGGTTTTTCTCTCCCCAGGGGTCACTTCAATGGAAAGTAGAACCAAGCTTGTTTTGGAGTTTGACAAACTTCTGGCCCATCTGGCCGGTTTTGCCGTGTCCGAAGCGGGCAAGGCGGCCATACTCGGCCTTGCTCCCTGTGTTGACGCCGCCGAGCTGGATCACCGCTCCCGATTGTTTGAGCAGACCAGGCATTGGACCGCCGTTAATACTTTTACCCTGCACGATTTTCCTTCCCTCGCCGGCGTGCTGGCGTTTCTGAACAACCGCAAAACCGCCCTGGATATAGACGCCCTGTGGGCTCTGCGCAAAGTGCTGGCCCAAATTAAAAGCGCGCGGGACGCCATCCTCGGTTTCGACCCGACTTTCGATAAAGACGCGCCCTGGCCCTTACTCTTGGAACTGGCCGGCGGCTATGACCATCCCACATCCACTGAAAACGCCCTGTTGCGCTGTATTTCCGATGACGGCGTCATCCGTGATGAAAGCTCTCCCGAGCTTATGCTGGTGCGCACGCAAATGCGCGGCATCCACCAGCAGTGTGCGGTCAAAGTCAAAGAATTCGCCCGCGTCCACAATATTGCCCATTATCTGCAGGACGAGTTCATGACCCTGTCCTCGGACCGCTACGTGCTGCCCTTCAAGTCCAACTTTAAAGGACGGCTGCAAGGCATTATTCACGACTATTCCCAAACCGGGGAAACCTTTTATTTTGAACCCTACTTTTTGGTCGAGCTCAATAACGACCTGCAAACTCTGAAGCGCCAGGAGCAGGAAGAAGAGCGCAAGATTCTGGAATATCTGACCGGACTCATCCGCGGAGAGCAAGCCGGCATTGAAGCCGGTTACCATTTTTTGTGCGAAATGGATGTGCTGCTGGCCAAGTGCAAGCTGGCCGCCGCATTTGACGGACGCCTGGTCGGCTTTGCCCCGGAATTTCCGGTCTGCCTGAAAGCCGCCCGCCACCCCTTGCTGGCCCTGACTCTGCCCGCCGGTGAAGTGGTGCCTGTGGATATTGAACTTAAGCATGGACAGCGCGGCCTGGTGTTAAGCGGCGGCAACGCCGGCGGTAAAACCGTCTGCCTGAAGACCCTGGGGCTGATTACCCTGATGGGGCTCACCGGCCTGCCCGCACCTGTGGCTGCCGGCAGCACCCTGCCCCTGTGGAAGCGCGTATTCGCCTTTATCGGCGATGAGCAAAGCCTTGATGATCGCTTGAGCACCTATACCGCGCAAATTGAACACCTGGCCCGAGCCTGGCCGCAGATAGACCACACCGCCCTTATTATTCTCGACGAATTCGGCGCGGGCACCGACCCAACCCAAGGAGCGGCCCTGGCTCAGGCCGTGCTCGAAAGCATTTTGGAAGCCGGCGGCCATGTGGCCGCAGCCACACACTTTCCCTCGCTTAAAGTTTATGCCTTATCGCAAGAGGGCATTCGCGCCGCGTCCGTACTCTTTGACCCGTCTTCCAAAAAGCCGCTGTACACTGTGGTTTACGACCAGGTAGGCGCGAGCCTCGCCCTGGATGTGGCCCGCGAACACGGCCTGCCCGAAACCATTTTGCGCCGCGCCGAGCGCAACCTCCTGCAAGGCGGCGAAGACACGGCCTCGCTTTTGGAGCGCCTGAACGCCCTGGCCCTGAAACGAGAGGGTGAGTTGGCTGATCTGCGTAAAGAGCAGGAAAAATTCGCGGCCAAGCGGGTTAAGCTTCAGGAAAAATTTGATGCCGAACAGAAACGCCTCTTAGAAGATTTGCAGCGCCAGTCGCAAACCATTCTGGCCGAATGGAAAAGCGCCCGCATCAGCGCCAAGCAGGCTATGAAGGACCTGGCCAAAACCCGCACCCAAATTGCCGAGCTTAGCGAAGAAAGATCAGACGATTCTGCAAAAAAGGAAGGCGCGCTTGATTTTGCAGTCCTGACGCCGGGGCAGACCGTGCGCTATTTGCCTTGGAACCGTCTGGGCGTCATTGAGGCACTGGACAGTCGCAAATCAAAACTTAAATTAGATTTTAGCGGTGTGTCCGTATGGGTGGATGAGCGTGAAATCGCCCCGCCCGGAGGACAAGCCGCAAAGGACTATAGTAATACAGCACCAAAATACTCCAGCCCAAAAAAGATGGAAAGCGCCGCGGATGACGCCCCTGTGGGCGGCTTGGCCTTTACGCCCGCCATGCGCATTGACCTGCGCGGGCAAACTGCCGACCTCGCCCTGCCGGAACTGGCTTATTTTTTAGACCAGGCCTTGTTGCGCGGCGTTCACGACCTGGAAATCATCCACGGCCGGGGCACAGGCGCTTTGCGCCGGGAAGTGCACGCCTTTTTAAAAGACTTCAAAGGCGTGGCGTCTTTTGCCTTAGCCAATGAAGACTACGGTGGCGACGGCGTGACATTGGTGCGATTGAAGTAACCCCCGCTTGGAGAAGCGGATCCCGAAGGAACGCTGCCCCTTTAGGTCCCCTCCTCCGAACCTCCTCCCCTGCTGAACCCTTATTCAGGAAAGGGAAGGATTTATTTGACAAGGCGACTGATACTTTGGGCACGCAAGCAAGAACACAGGGGCAATCCACAGCCCAGGCGGTTAAAGCCCGCTTGAGCCTTTTGGATATCGCCAAGACATATATGCAGTTGCGCCACTCCGGCGGCGGACGCTGGGTTGCGCCCTGCCCGTTTCACAATGAAACCAAACCATCGTTTTCCATCAATGAAAGCGAAGGCTTCTTTTATTGTTTCGGCTGCCAGGCTTCGGGCGATCTCATTGATTTCTACTGCCGCATTAACGGCTTGGATTTCAAAGAAGGTCTCGCTCAACTGGCCGACATGGCCGGTGTGGAGATAAAAGTCCATAGCGGCCGCACCGCCAAAGACGATGAAGCCGTGCGTTTGCGCCGGGCCATGCTCAAAATGCATGATGCCGCCGCCGCCTATTTCAGCCGCAATTTGCAAAGCCAGGCTGCCGCGCCTTGCCGCGAATATATTGCCACGCGCAAAATCAGCCCGGATATGGCCGAACGCTTTGCCCTGGGCTGGTCGTTGCCGCAGTGGCAAGGCCTCGCCGACGAGCTTGCCCGCGCGGGCTTTAAGCCGGAAGATGCCGTGCAAGCCGGGCTCCTCAGCGTCTCCGCCGAAAAAGGCGGTCGTCCCTATGATCGCTTCCGGGGACGGCTGATGTTTCCCATCAAGACTCTGGCCGGGCAGACCGTGGCCTTTGGCGGCCGCATCATTGCGCCCGATGAAAATGCGGCCAAATACATCAACAGCCCGGAATCGTCCATTTACCACAAAAGCGAGCACTTATACGGGCTGTACCAGGCCAGGCGGGCAATTTCCCAGGCCAAAACCGTGCTGCTCACCGAAGGCTATCTGGACGTGATCACCCTGCATCAATACAGCTTTGAATACGCCTGCGGGGTGCTGGGCACGGCCCTCACACCGGAGCAGGTGGGGCGGCTTTCCAATTTATGCTCCAAGGTGGAGCTGATTTTCGACGGCGACGCGCCGGGTCGCAAAGCAGCCCTGCGCAGCGCGGAAATGATTTTGACCCGCGGGCTCAACTGTCGCGTGGTGCTTTTGCCCGAAGGCGAAGATATCGATAGTCTGCTTAAAAGCCATGGACCGGAACTGTTTGAGGATCTACGCCGCAAAGCCCCGGAAGGTCTTGATTTTTGCATCGACGCCCTGCGCCGCGATTTTGCGCCGCGCGAGATGGTTGATTGGGTGAAAGATTTTTTGGGCCGGGTAAGCGTGCCCGAGCTCATCAGTCGCTTTGCTTCGGAACTGTGTAACGGTCTTGATTTGGACGAAACTCAGATTCGCGGCCAGGTGAAAAAGAACGCCAAGAGCGGCGCGGGACGCACAACGCAATCTTCCGCCGCACCGCGCGGCACGGCGGGCGGCCGGATGAAAGAAACCGCCGCCTCTCCTGCCGGGCAGGGCCTTTCGCCCGAAGAAGTCCGCGGGCGCGGGCTTATCCATTTTTTAGCCTGTTTTCCCGGCTATACAAACACTCTGCACGGTTTGGGCGGAGAAATTTTAATAAATACGCCTTTTGTGCGCGGCATTTGGGAAAAGCTGCTGGCGTTTGGTCCGGAGGAAGCCCTGGAGCACTTCAGCCCTGAAGAAAAAACGTTCTGGATCCGTTGCAAGGCTCTGGAACCTTTGGCTCAAGCTGATGAACAAGAATTTTTTAAAGATATTTGCGCTGGAATCGAAAGAGAAATTGCCAAACAGCGCCGTCACAAGTATAAAACTGTGCTGCGACACTCTGCAGGCGAAGACGACCAGCGTGAAGTTATGCAGACCATCAAGGCTGTAAACGAACATTTGGGGAACCTATGAGCAACATGAAAGAAATTCAGCAAATCAAGAATCTCATCGCCAAGGGGAAAAGCGTGGGCTACCTCACTTTTGAGGAAGTGAACAAGGCCCTGCCCACGGAAGTGAACACCCCGGAGCAGATTGAAGAGATTATCAGCATATTTGACTCCTTCGACATCGCCATTGTGGATACGGAAAAAGAAGCCAAGTGCATTACCGTGGCCTCGGCTGAGCCCGATGAAGAGGCCCCGCTGGAGTCCACCCTGGATATCGCCGAGGACGAAGAAAGCGCCGATTATTCCTCACGCAGCACCGACCCGGTGCGCATGTATCTGCGTGAAATGGGCGCCGTGCCTTTGCTCGACCGCGAAGGCGAGGTGCTTATCGCCAAACGCATTGAAACCGGCGAGCAAGACGTGCTCTACGCCTTGGTGGAAGTGCCCGTGGCCGTTGAGGAAATCATCAATGTGGGCGAAAACCTCAAACAGAACCGCATCAAGCTCAAAGACGTGGTGAAAACCATTGAGGAAGACGACCCCAGCGAAGATGAAATGAATCAGCGCCAGCGCGTCATCCTGCTTTTGGACGAAATCAAGCAAACGTTTAAAAAGAAGCGTAAAATTTATTTGCGTCTGGACGAATGCTGCCGCATGGACAAAAAGGTGGCCAACACCCAGAAGGAAATTATCGCCTTCAAAGAAGAAATCGTTGAGCGCCTGCGCGACATCAAACTGGAAAAGACTTTGGTCGACCGCATCATTGACACGGTGGAAGATTACGTGCGCCAGATGCACAACTGCCAGCGCGATTTGCACGCCTACATGCTGGCCACGGGCAAAACCCAAAAAGAAGTGCGCGAGTTGTTTGACAACCTGGAAGAGCGCATCGTAAGCCCGGCCGACGCTGCGGAAAGCTTAAATCTGTCCATCGACGAGCTGTTTACTTTCAAAGAAATGATCATCGGCAAGATGGAAATCTTAAGCCGCCTGCAAGACAAGTGCTGCCACAATGTTTATGACCTTGAAGAAGTGCTCTGGCGCATCAAGCGCGGCAATGCGGCGGCCATGCGCGCCAAGCAGGAGCTCATCCGCTCCAACCTGCGCCTGGTGGTTTCCATCGCCAAAAAGTACACCAACCGCGGCCTGCAATTTCTGGATCTCATTCAGGAAGGCAACATCGGCCTGATGAAGGCGGTGGACAAGTTTGAATACCAGCGCGGCTACAAATTCTCCACTTACGCCACCTGGTGGATACGCCAGGCCATTACCCGGGCCATTGCCGACCAGGCCCGCACCATCCGCATTCCGGTGCATATGATTGAAACCATCAACAAGCTGATCCGCACCTCGCGCTACCTGGTACAGGAGCTGGGCCGCGACCCCACGCCCGAAGAAATCGCCGAGCGCATGGATTACCCGGTGGATAAAGTTAAAAAAGTGCTTAAAATCGCCAAGGAGCCCATCTCTCTGGAAACTCCCATCGGCGACGAAGAAGACTCGAGCCTGGGCGATTTCATTGAAGATAAAAAAGCCGTGGCCCCCGCCGAGGAAGTGGTCAACACCAAGCTGTTTGAGCAGATAACCCATATCCTCTCCGACTTGACGCCCCGCGAGGAGCAGGTCTTGCGCAAACGCTTCGGCATCGGCGAAAAAAGCGACCATACCCTGGAAGAAGTGGGCAAGCTGTTCAACGTCACCCGCGAACGCATTCGGCAAATAGAAGCCAAAGCCCTGCGCAAGCTCCGCCACCCGGTGCGCAGTCAGATTTTGCGGTCTTATTAT
>RCMY010005322.1_pt1 | contig 10953 bp, 9 predicted proteins | sample 2041341 | NCBI WGS metagenome assembly RCMY01 (sample SAMN09708234, study PRJNA481090) | Marine sediment metagenome, whole genome shotgun sequencing project.
TGCCTGGCGGCAAAACGCTCTGGAGTCGTTCGCTTCGCTCACTTACCGCCTTTTGCCTGACGGCAAAACGCTCTGGAGTCGTTCGCTCCGCTCTGGAGTCGTTCGCTCCGCTCACTTACCGAGTTGCTCGCTGCGCTCTCAACATCGCCGCTGGACCGCTCGAAGGGTGTGAGAACAGTCCTGTTGGGACCACACTGCAGGTGATGGTGACCGATCGAGACACCGATGTCGAAGCCCTCTTCGGCCACGACCTGCACGGTTCGCTCGCGGTCGTCCGGGCATCGGTCGACCCGGCCCTCCCGAGCGGCGAATCGAGGTCGTTCGACGCCTCGTCGACCGACCATCCGCTCCCCGACCACCATCAGATGTCACCCCGACGAGTGGCGACCTTCCTCGCCGGCCGGACAGCGGCTCGACTGGCGTTGCGCATCCTCGGCCACCATTCGAGCATCATCCCGGTCGGTCCGGACGGCAATCCCATCTGGCCCGCAGGAATCGTCGGATCGATCACGCACACCGACAGCGTCGCGTATGCGGTCGTCGCAGAAACAGCCGTCGCAGGAACAGGTGCCGTCGAAACCGCAGGCAACGACATCGTGAGCCTCGGCCTCGACGTCGAGCATCGCCGGCAGATCGATGCCGAGCTCGTCTCGACGATCATGACCCCCCGAGAGCATGCTCGATGGGCCACGCTCGAGCCCGACGCCGCCGACCGGTTCGCCACCATGGTGTTCACGGCCAAGGAAGCGCTCTACAAGGCCCAGTTCCCGCTCACCGGGGCGTGGCTCGGGTTCGACCACATCGAGGCGCTGGGATTCGGGGCGCCGGCGTCGGGCACGCAGCCCGCCCCGACAGGCATCGACCGGGTCGACACCACACTCACCGAGACTCCCACGTCACCACTCGATCGCACGATCGAGCGCCCGCTCCGAGTGGCATGTCTCGTCGGTGACGATCAGGTGATCAGCGCGGTCACGCTTCGGCGAACAACCACTCGAGCACGATCTCGCTGAACTCGTCGGGGACCTCGAGCTGGGGAACGTGACCCACACCTTCGAGCATCACCAGCGGCCAGTCGGGACGCCGCTTGGCCAGCCATCGGGCCGACGAGGGACGCACCACGATGTCTTTGTCGCCCTGGATGATCAGGCCCGGAGCCTCGACCCCCAACGCCGTTCGTTCGAATCGGTTCGGCGAGACCAGGATGCGAGCGATCGAACGGGACGCGTCGGCGAACGCCCGAGTCGTCCACGACATCCCGAGTCGATCGGAAGCGCTCGAGATCAGCAGCTCCCGATCTTCGGGTCGGAGCCGTGAGGGGTCGGCCATCACCAGGCGCATGAGATCGTCGACGTGTCGACCGGGGGACTTGGAGCGATTCATGCGCTCGACCATCATCGGTCCGACCAACGGCAGCAGGGGCATGCCGAGCCGGAGGGCGGTGGCCGGAGTGATTCGAGGCTCTGCGGTCGGCAGTGCGGCGCCAACCAACACGAAACGGTCGACGAGGTCAGGGTGTCGTGCCGCGGTCAACAGCGAGATGAGCCCACCCATGGAGTTGCCGACGAGGATCGCCGGTCCGGTGTCGAGATGTTCGATCAACCGGGCGATCATCGCCACCTGATGGTTGACGGCACTGGAACGGCCGTGCAACCGGGTCGCGCCGAACCCGATCAGATCGGGAACGACGACCCGGCCGTGCCGGCCGAACGAGTCGAGCACGCTGACCCAGTTCGTTCGTGACCCACCCAAACCGTGCACGAGCACGATCAGCGGTCCATCACCACCGAAGTCCCAGAGATGGACGTCGCCGTCGAGATCGACGGTGGTGTGAGCGGTGTCCAGCCGATCGCGTCGCGAGTGCTCGACCGACACTCCTCAGCCGTTCTCGGCGAGAATCGACTCTCGGAGTTCACGCTTGAGGAACTTGCCGTTGGCGTTCTGGGGCAGGGCCTCGGTTCGGAACCAGATGTGACCGGGGATCTTGTGCTTGGCCAGCACGGGGGCGAGGAATTCGCGCAGCTCGTCGGCGTCGAGGGTGTGTCCCTCACGCACCACGACGGCGCAGGCGACGTCTTCGCCGAGTCGCTCGTCGGGCACGCCGAAGACGGCTGCTTCGGCGATCGCCGGGTGCTGATAGATGGCCGTTTCGACCTCGGACGAGTACACGTTCTCGCCGCCTCGCAGCACCATGTCCTTGGCACGGTCGACGATGAACACGAAGCCCTCGTCGTCGATGCGCGCGATGTCGCCGGTGTTGAACCAACCGTCGACGATGGATTCGGCCGTGGCCTCGGGGCGATTGATGTACCCCTTGATCACGATCGGCCCACGCACACAGAGTTGGCCGATGGTGTCGGGTCCGGCAGGGAGGTCGTTGCCGAGGTCGTCGACGAGCTTGCCTTCGAGCGTCGGCACGAGCGGCCCACACGAGTCGGGCTTGGCCAGGTAGGTACGAGACGAGTTGGCGGTGACGATGCCGTGAGTCTCGGTCAGGCCGTAGCCGGTCGAGGGGCTTCCCTTCTCGTTCTTCAACGACTGATCGATCTTGGCGACGAGGTCGGCGTGCAGCGGTGCGCCACCGCCACCGAGACCGACCAGAGTGGACGTGTCGCGGGTTTCCCAGTCGGGATGCATCAGCATCTCGCGGCTCATGGTGGGAACGCCGGAGAAGTTGGTGACGCCTTCACGCTCGATGAGCTCGATCGCACGGGCGGCGTCCCACTTGTAGGTGAGCACGAGCTTGGCGCCGACGAGCGTTGCGGGATGCATGATGCAGTTGCAGGCGGTGACGTGGAAAAGCGGCGTCGGGGCCATGAAGACGAGCGTCTTCTCTTCGGCTTCATCGGCCTGGTATTGCTCGACCGTTCCGTCTTCCATGGCGACGGCAAGAGCCAGCCATCGCGGCATGTAGGCGATATTCATGATGTTGTGGACCGAGCCACGGTGGGTGAGCTGTGCACCCTTGGGGAATCCGGTGGTTCCCGAGGTGTAGAAGATCGTGGCGTCGTCGTCGGGATCGATCTCGGCGTCGGGCAAGGTGGCCGGCGCATCGGCGGGATCGACGACGTCGTCCCAGCGCACCGCACCCTCGGGCAACGCGGCATCGGTGCGGACGGTGATGAGGGCGAGGGGGCTCTTGGCTCGTACGGCCTCGAGGTGGGGAACGACTCGCTCGAGACGTTCGCCGTCGACGATCAGCACCTTCGGAGCGGAGTCGGTGAGGCCGAACTCCATCTCGGGGCCCGTCCACCAGGCGTTCATGCCGACCAATGCTGCGCCGACACACACGGTGGCCCAGTAGCTGATGACCCACTCCGGATAGTTCCGCATCGCGACGGCAACACGATCTCCGGGGCCGACGCCGTAGTCCTCACGCAAGATGTGGGCCAGCGCCTTCACTCGTGCATCGACCTCGGCGTAGGTGAGCCGCTCGTCTTCGAAGACCAGGTAGTCCTTGTCGCCGTGGAACGCGGCGAGTTCCCACAGGTTGCGCATGGTGGCCGGCGCTTGGGCGAACACCCGCATGGGAATCCCGCGGACCTCCGCCTCCTTCGTTTCGAAGAGAGATCCCTCTGCCTGGAGTGCTTCGCGTGCTGCGTTCAGTTGATCGATCACGAGGGGAATAGTGGACCAATCGGAGGTTCTCCGCAAAGTGCGCGCCTCATCGGCCGCTCAGATGTCCGACACACGAGCCCCGACTCGGTTTAGCACCGAGGTCGTCACGATGCGATTCCGACCGTCCGACTTGGCCTTGTAGAGGGCTTCGTCGGCGGCAACCGTGAGGGTGGCGAGTGGTTCCTCGATGCCGGTCGCCACGCCGATCGAGACCGTCACCTGATTCGGCAGTGCGGCGACGGCCAGCCGGATTCCCTCACAGACGTGCGCGGCTTCTTGCTGCGGAGCATTACGCAACAGCACGAGGAACTCTTCCCCGCCGTAGCGGTAGACCGAGTCCTGGGGACGAATCGACTTGGCGATGGTCGTGCTCACAGTCTGCAGCGCGACATCCCCCTCGGCGTGCCCGAAGGTGTCGTTGAAACGCTTGAACTCGTCGACGTCCACCATCGCCAGGCTCACCGGCTGCCTCGCAGCGACCCGTTCGGCATCGAAGCGCACCAGGTCCTGGTCGAGTCGGCGACGATTGGCCAGCCCGGTCAGAGGGTCGACCAGGCTCAGCGCTTCCATCCGGGTTGCTCGTCGGCGATACCAGCCGATGCTCCCCACCAGGATGCCCACCAGGGCCAGTACCGAGATCATGGAACCCAACGGCAACGAGAACCCGCTCGAGAGCGCGCCGGACGATGTGTCCGAAGCGGCCGGTGCGACGAGACCGTCAGCGGCCGCCTCGAGTTGCTCTGATGCCGTGGCGAAGAGAATGGCGAGCGTCGTCGGCGAGGTTTCCGCATCGAGCTCGTCCGACCAGGCGCCCGACAGCATCATGCGAGCCAGACTCGGAATCGCGATGCCCCGCTGGTCGATCTCGGCCAAGAGCGCAGTGCCACGCTCGAACCCGGCGGTCGACGACCCGGGGTCGGACTCAGCAAGCAGAGGGTCGAACTCGGCGAGCAGCTCGGCCGACTCGGCGAGCAATGCGTCGTCGGAGCCGTCGAGTGCTGCGTACGCGGGCCCGGTCGAACCGAACAGAAGCCACACGACGAGCGCAAGGACCGACATCGGAAGTTGAACTCGCGTGAGGCAGCGCACGTCGTGAGTTTCGACACGTCGGAGCGGTTCATTCGGCTGTCAGCGAGAATTGACCAACCTTCGACCTGCACTACGTTTGGCCGTCGTGACCATCGTTTCCTCTGCCAACGGCGCCCGACTCGTCCTTCCCGGCGAGCAGCAGCGTGCCGCCGCCGTCCTCGCCAGGGCATTCCACGACGACCCCGTCTTGACCTGGCTCTTCTCCGAAGCGGCCGATGTCACGGCCGCCATCGATGCGTTCTTTCCGATCGTCGCGGCGAGTGCGATCACCCGAGGCCACCTCTATCGCTCACCCGGATGGGAATCGGTCGCCTATTGGTCGCCACCTGGCGGCACCGGCATGTTCAACCCCGAGCACGCAGACTCGGTCGGCGAACTGGTGGTCAGCCAGGTCGGCGCCGAACGAGCGGTGGAGACGTCTCAGCTCGGCGAACTCACCCGAGCTCACCACATCGAAGAGCCACACTTCTACCTCTGCTTCATCGGCGCCGACCCCGCGCACCAAGGTCGAGGTCACGGCGTCACCGTGATCCAGCCTGGTCTCGATCTGTGTGATCACAACGGGCTTCCCGCCTACCTCGAGTCGTCCAATCCTCGGAACATCTCGTTCTACGAGCGGCTCGGCTTCGAGATCACGTCGGAGTTCGCCGCTGACGGCGGACCACCGATGGCGGGCATGACCCGCCCACCTCGCACCCGCTGAAACACGAAGGAGCCACCATGGAACTCGGGATCTGTGTCGCCTCGAAGATCGACGACATCGACTACATCGTCGAAGCCGAACGATTGGGATTCACCCACGCCTGGCTGGCCGACTCACAGATGATCTGGAGCGACGTCTACGCGACGCTTGCCTTGGCCGCGACCAAGACGTCGACGATTCGACTCGGGACCGGCGTCGCCGTTGCCGCCACGCGTCCGGCTGCGGTCACCGCTGCGTCGATCGCCACGATCAATCGCATCGCCCCCGGTCGCACCTTCCTGGGGATCGGGACGGGCAACACCGCCATGCGGATCATGGGCCACCCGCCGATGCGTATCGCCGAGTTCGACGAGTACCTCGGCGCGCTCGGGCCGCTCCTTCGAGGCGAGGAGGCCGAGGTGACCTGGCGAGGCACCACCTCACCGGTCCGCCACATCATGCCGACCGACGGATTCGTCGGGTTCGAGCCCCGGATCCCGATGTACGTGTCGGGATTCGGACCGCGGTCGCTGGCGCTCGCCGGCGCACATGGTGACGGCGCCGTGCTCTCGATTCCCCCACGGGCGGAGTTCGTCGAGCGGGTGTGGGCCGGCATCGAACGCGGCGCCGTCGCTGCCGGTCGCACCATCGATCGAGACTCGTTCCCGATGACCACCCTGACCACGATCGTCGTGCTCGACGAGGGCGAGACGCTCGAATCGCCCAGGGTCTTCGAACAGTGCGGCGCCTTTGCCGTCTCCGGCCTTCACTATGCCTACGAGCAGTGGCGAAACTTCGGCCGCCGACCGACGGCACCCGCCATGCTCGAGGTCTGGGACGACTACCTCGCCGTCGTCGAGCAGACACCCGAGTCCCACCGGCATCAGCGAATCCACGCCGGACACAACTGTTGGGTCCTTCCCGAAGAGGAGCCGTTCGTGACCCCGGAACTCATGGATCTCTCGTGCATGATCGGCACGCCCGATCAGCTGCTCACCCGGTTGGCCGACCTCGATCAGGCGGGCCTCGGCCAGGTCATGATGCTCCCGCCCTTCGACCCTCGCTTCGAGACCATCCGCCGGGTCGGCGAGCACCTGATCCCCTTCCTCTGACCGGCGTCTGAGTCGGTCAGCTGCCGGGGTCGTCGGTGCGTTCGTCGGATGCCAGGTGGACGACCCGCTGAGGAAACGGAATCGTGATCTGGGCATCGGCCAGCGTCTGTTCGATCGTCAGCATGACCGCGTGACGTACTCGCCACATCGAGGCGATCGACGGCTCATGCCAGAATCGCACGGCGAAGTCGATCGAGGACTCACCGAATCCGGTGCTCAGCACATCAGGACGTGGGGACTCGAGCACGCCGTCGGTGCCGGCAACCGCCGCTTCGAGCAACCGAGTCGTCTCGCTCAGGCTGGATCCGTATTCGACACCGACCTCGATCGTGGTCCGTCGCGCGTTTCGAGCGGTCAGGTTGACGATCGGGTGCTTGATCACGGCTGCCGACGGAATGCGCACGATCTCGCCCGCCGGGGTGTGGAGCACCACGGCACGTGAGTCGATTCGTACCACGGCACCCTCGTGGTCGACGGTCTGCACCTCGTCGCCGGCCCGAAAGGGTCGCCGGAGTTGAAGGAGCACCCCGGCCACGAAGTTCTCGAGCAGGTCCTGCAGCGCGAAGGCGAGGGCGATACCCACGATGCCCAACGCACCGAGGGCCGGACCGATGGCGATGCCGAGCGCTTCGAGCGCGTAGACCATGCCGAAGACCAGGATGAGGTAACTGATGATCCGCCCGACCAGCTCGGCGATGAAGTCATCGGCCTGCCCACGCTTCATCGCCTTCGACAGGATCATGCGAACGATGCGTGCGATCACGATCGTGACGACGATGACGACGCCGGCCGTGACGAACTCTGTGACCCCGAGTCGGTCGAGGTTCACCTGACGCGTGAACTCGTCGACATCCACCTCGGTCTGTGTGGGGAAGCGGAGCGAAGACATGGGGCGTGTGTAGCCGAAAAGGAGGTGACAGGAACTGACCGCAGCGGAGGAATCGGGCTCAGCTCGGCCGGTCTGGCCAGACGACGTCGACGGCGATCCCGGCGTGATCACTGGCCACGATGCCCGTGATCGGGCGATCCGCCACGATCTCGGCGCGTGTCACTCGCCCGGCCGAACCCACACGGAGGAACGGGTCGCCGACGAAGACGTAGTCGATCCGCTTGCGCGAGACGTTCAGCGCAGCAGCGTACGGATTGATCTGCCAGTCGTTGGTGAAACCCGAACCGGACCCGGCGAGGGCCCACGCGTCTTGGTAGGAGGTCGTGGTGGAATCGAGCGTGGTGTAGCCACAGAGGAATCGGATCTCGTCGCTCATCGCCTCGGCGTTGAAGTCACCGCACAGGATCGGCGGCAGGCCCTGGCGGCGAGAACCGGGGATCACGTCGTCGACGCTGCCGCGGATGGCCCGAATGTGGCGATCGATCTCGACGACCTGCCGTTGGCGATGATCCCCGTGACTCGGGGCGGGTGCCAGGTGGGTGGAGAAGATGTCGATGCCCTGGGTCCGGGCGTGGAACAGCTCCCACGGAATGCCTCGGACGACCGGTTCGGCTCCGTCGGCGAACCCGAGGCGGTGATGTGTCGTCTCTTCGATCGGCCACCGAGACAGCACCGCCGATCCGAAACGCATCGACGAATCGGCCCAGAACTGCTCGTCGAACGAATCGCCGCCGAACGCCCAGTGCCAGTCACCTGCGGCCTCGCCGGCCAACCAACCTGCGGTGTTGTCGACGGTGTCGCTTTCCTGCACCTCTTGGAGTGCCACGACGTCGGGATCGACCCGGTCGATCCAGGCCACGATCTCGTGGCGACGCTGCTCCCAGTCGGGTTCGAAGAGCGACCCGATGTTCAGGGTCATCACCCGCACGACCTGTGTCCGGTCGGGTGGTGACGGGGACGGATCGTCGGGTGCGTTGCTCACACCCCCGAACGTAGTCCCCGAGTCGGGGGACATCCCCGATTCGGGGGAACCAGCCCCGTCGTAGGTTCGTCTCATCAACCAGACGAGGAGCCAGCCATGACCATGATCTACGACCCCAGCACCAGCACACCGACCACCACCACACCGACCACCACCGTCGACCAGAGCGAGAACTTCTGGACGGCCGTCCTCGAGGGTGCCCCCGGAGCGTCCCTGTCGATCGATCGCTGCATCGACTGGCTGCTCGACCTCCACCAGGCCACACCGCATCAGCAGCTCAAGGATCTCGTGGCCGATGTCCTCGATGATCTTCGGGCCGTGGGTGTGGACGGGCGTGGCTTTGCCGAACTCGATCTCGATGATGTCGTCCTCGGCGCTCTGGCGTCGGTGGAGACCGCCTTCGAGATCTATCGCTGAGGGCGGAGAATCCCCGCCGTCACGTGGGTCGAACGAAACCCGCCAGGCGTTTGTAACGATCGCTGACCGCCTCGAGCTCACCCTCGGCGAACACGTCGGTGACCGACTCGAAGCCGTCAGGCGCACGCTCCTCGGCGAGGTCCATGACGACCTCGGGCCCGTGGCCACGGTTCGCCAACACGATGGCTCCGGTGGCTGTGCGCCGCTCGACGTCGTATCGCTCCAACGCACGGTCGACTCCTGCGCCCCCGGCCGCCAATCCATCGGTCAGGGCATCGGCGAGCGCCTGCGCATCGAGGATCGCCTGTGATGCACCGTTCGATCCGATGGGGTACATCGGGTGGGCGGCATCGCCGAGCAAGGTGACTCGATCGTGAGTCCAACGCTCGAGAGGATCGCGATCGACCATCGGGAACTCCAACACGGTGTCGGCCTCGGCGATGAGCGCCGGGATGTCGAGCCAATCGAAGACCCAGTCGTCGAACTCGGCATCGAACAGACTCCGCTCGACCACCCGGTTCCAGCTCTCCCGACCGGTCATACCGTGTTCGGTCCAGTCGAGCTCGGCGATCCAGTTGATGGTCTGCAGCCCGTCTTCGGGCTCGGTGATCGGATAGGCCACGAACTTGTGGGGCCGATGACCCGCCATGAACATCGATCGACCGGTCAGATACGGCTCGTGCCTGCTCGTCGCCCGCCACAGCATGTTGCCGCTCCACTGGGGCGGACCCTCGTCGGGGACGAAGTGCTTGCGAACGGTCGAGTGGATGCCGTCGGCACCGATCAGGAGGTCGGCGGTGTCGGTGATCGTGCGATCGCCTTCACGATCGTGGAGCTCGACGGTGACTCGCCCCGGCGACTGCTCGAACCCGGTGAGTGCGTGGCCGGTCGTGATCGCATCACCCAACCGTGCCTTCGCCGCTTCGAACAGCGTCATCTGCAACCGGCCGCGATGAATCGAGATCTGTGGCACGGGGTAGCCGGCGGAGCGGCCGCGAGGCTCTCGCCAGATCAGTTGACCGAGCTTGTTGAAGAAGACCAGCTCCTCGGTGGCGACGCCGATCTCGAGCAGCGGCTCGACGAGTCCGAGCGTGTCGAGCACCGCCATCGCGTGGGGCAGGATGTTGATACCGACACCGAGCGGAGCGAGCTCTCGCACCGACTCGTACACCACCACGTCGTGGCCCCGGTCGTGCAGCTTCATGGCAGCCACCAACCCGCCGATGCCCGCTCCTGCCACGATGATTCGCATTCGGCGACACTACTTCGAGCTGCGTGTCGGGATCGGACCTACCATCGGGGAATGCCACACCCTCGCGCTGGACTGCTCGCCCTTCCCGAAGATCTCGTCGACGTCTCGGCGCTCGTCACCGCCTATTACAGCGTCCACCCCGATCCGACCGATCCCGATCAACGTGTGGCATTCGGGACCTCCGGCCACCGAGGCACCAGCACCGACGGGTCGTTCAACGAGGCGCACATCGCGGCGACGACCCAGGCCATCTGCGAATACCGAGCGGGCCAGGGCATCACCGGGCCGTTGTTCATCGGCAAGGACACCCACGCGCTCTCCGAGCCGTCTCACGTCACGGCCCTCGAGGTTCTCGCCGCCAATGGTGTCATCACCATGATCGACGTCGACGAGCGGTTCACACCGACGCCGGCCATCTCGCTGGCCATCCTCCGCCACAACCAGGATCCGGCAGCGGCCCGGGCCGACGGCATCGTGGTCACGCCCTCGCACAATCCGCCGACCGACGGCGGCTTCAAGTACAACCCGCCCAATGGCGGACCGGCCGACACCGACGCAACCGGTTGGATCGCCGACCGCGCCAACGAACTCATGACCGGTGGCAACCGCGGCGTGAAGCGGATCAGCCTGGCCGAGGCAATCGCCGCCGACACCACCCACACCTTCGACTATCGGGCCACCTATGTTGCCGATCTCGCCAATGCCGTCGACCTCGACGCCATCCGCAAGGCGGGGATCCGGATCGGCGCCGACCCGCTGGGTGGGGCAAGCGTCGATTACTGGGGGGCCATCGCCGAGCACCATTCGCTCGACCTCACCGTCATCAACCCGCTCGTCGATCCGACCTGGCGCTTCATGACCCTCGACTGGGACGGCAAGATCCGTATGGACTGCTCGTCGCCCAACGCGATG
>RCMY010005324.1_pt1 | contig 10953 bp, 8 predicted proteins | sample 2041341 | NCBI WGS metagenome assembly RCMY01 (sample SAMN09708234, study PRJNA481090) | Marine sediment metagenome, whole genome shotgun sequencing project.
AGGGTGCACTTGAAAACTGCAGCCGGCACGGTCTCGGTCGGCATGCTGCCAATCGCCGAGGCCTGCGCCGTGCGCGACACGGTGCTCCACGCCGCCGAGACCGACCACCAACCCTGGATGTAGCGCAATCCGTTTCGGGCCGCCGCGTTCGAGGGGGATGGCAGCGACGGCCAGATGACTCCCGGAAGTCGGCGGGATCAGGCCTCGAGTGAAGCGAGAGACAGTTCGTGTCGCTCGAGTTCCGCGAGCGCTTCATCCGGTAGGCAGTCACAGCTGATGAACCCGGAGCGGCGGTCAGACGGTTCCACGTCCTGGCCGATCTTGTCGATCTGGATGTGCAGTTCTTCGGTCATCGGGCGGCGGGCCAGGGTCATCACGAGTGCTTCGACGGCGACCGGGTCCCACTGCGAACCGGAGTGCTCACGCAGAATGGCAACGGCACGGTCGTGGCCCATCCCGGCGCGGTACTGGCGCGAGTTCGCCATGGCGTCATAGGCGTCGCACACGGCGATGATGCGGGCATTCTGCGAGATCTCGGTGCCGACGAGGCCGTCCGGGTAGCCGCGACCGTCCATGCGTTCGTGGTGGCCGCGCACTGCGGGGGCGATGGAGGCCAGCATGGGTGAGGCGCTGACCATGCGTTCGCCGATCTGGACGTGGCTCTGCATGATCTCGAACTCGCCGGGGGTGAGCCGGCCCGTCTTGGTCAAAATCTCGTTGGGGACGCCGACCTTGCCGACGTCGTGCAGAATCGCGGCCAGGCCCAAGTCACGCAGGTGCATTCCGCCAAGGCGCATTTCTGTGCCAACTCGGAGGGCCAACTCGGTCGTGCGGATCACGTGATCGCGGGTGATCCAATCCTGATCGTCGAGCTCAGCGACGAAGCGCTGCACGATCGGGTCGAGCCCGACAGCGAGTGCGGTCAGTGGTTCGGTTTGCAGTACGGGCCCGATGACTTGGTTCATCGTGTCGCTGCGGCGGTAGGCGGCGCCAGCTCCAACAGTTCCGACGAGGACGCCACCAACCGCGAGTGCATGACCGGCCCAGAAGCCGGTGTCGAAGCGTGCTGCAGACAACCAGACGAGGGTCGACGCTCCGACCATGCCGAAGCCGAAGGACACGACGAGCGGGCTGAAGCGCTGGGCGATGCGTGCCAGCGTGAGGTGACGATGTGCCATGGCGATGCAACCAAACACGGAGGTTGCGGCCATTGCCAGTGCGGCGGGGTTCCGTGCCTCGATCGACGGGAGCGAGGTCGGGGCCAACACGAGGCCGAGCGACAGTGCGGTGGTTCCGGCGATCGCTGCGGCGATCCAGGTCCGCCATTGGCGCCGCAGCCAACCGGCGGTGTTCGATGCACCGGCGAGGAATGGAGCCGCTGCGAACAGGCCCGCCGGGACGGTGAGCAGCAGCGCAACGTTGGAGGCGGTGTTGGTCTCGAAGAGGACGTCCGGAGTGGTGACACCGCGGACGACGAGCAGCACCGAGACGGCGTAGAAGAAGGCACCGAGGCAAGCGAGTTCAGCTTCGTTGGTGCGGAAGGCTCGACGGACCATCACGGTCGAGGTCGACACACAGATTGCGCCGGCCAGAACGGTGACGAACATGAACATCTCCGGCGACGAGAAGGTGATCGCCGAGGAGAACGACACGACAACGATGACCATTGCGGCGATGGGCAACAGCCACGTGGCTGCCCACACCGGAACCATCAATCGGGACGGAGATGTCGGGGTCGCCATGTGATGTCATCGGCATCTTGGACGCGCCGCTCGACACGTTTTTCCTCAAGAGTTGGTCAAGACAGCGCCGAGGTGTCAGCTCAGCGTCCTCCGCAGCACGGCGACCGCTCGTTCGAGCTCGGTGGTGGTCGTCGTGCAATGGACCGACAGGCGCAGCAGCGGAGGCAGGTCGCGACGCTCGACGTCGTAGCGCGACGAGCCGACGAAGGTGACCGACGCGTTGATGCCGCTCGCGGCGAGGGCGGCTTGCAGGTCGGCGGACGGGATCGCCGAAGTGGCGGTGGTGACGATGCCCGATTGTTCGACGCCTTCGTCATAGACAGTCATGCCGATGTCGGTCAGCATCGAGCGGAGTTGCGCAGCCCGCTCGGTGATCGTTGCTTCAATTCGGTCGAGGCCGATCTCGAGGGCGACATCGACCGCCGCACCGAGGCCGAGCCACGCGGCGTGGCTGTACTCCCAGAACTCGAAACGTTGTGCGCCCGCGGCGAGCGTGTAGTCGTCGGTGCTCGTCCAGCTGGCACCGTGGTGGTCGGGTTGCGCTGGCGCGACTCGGTCCAGAATCGACGTGCGGGCGTAGAGGAAGCCAGTGCCGCGCGGACCGCGCAGAAACTTGCGGCCCGTCACCGAGAGGAAGTCGCACCCGATCTCATCGACGTCGACGACGCGCTGACCGACGCTCTGACAGGCGTCGACGAGGTAGGGCACATCAGCAGCTCGCGCGAGTTTGCCGACGTCAGCGGCCGGGTTGACGAGCCCCCCGTTGGTCGGGACATGCGTCAGGGACACGAGTGCCACATCGTCAGCGTGAGCGAGGCGCTGCGCGAGTGCATCGACCGACACCTGACCATGCTCGTCACTCGGAACGCGGTCGATCACGAGGCCGCGAGTCTTAGCGGCGTGGATGAACGCAATGGCGTTGGCGCCGTACTCGTGGTCGTGCACGATGATCCGCTGTCCACGCTCCATCGGGATCGACCAGAACGCGGCGTTCCAGGCCGCTGCAGCGCTACCGAAACGCGCAATCTCCGACGCTGTGCCCTCGTTCCCCTCCGCAGTTGGAGCGGCGCCGATCAGCGTGGCGATCGAGGCAGCGACTTGCTGTTCCGCGTCGAACATGGCGTTGGCCGCCTCGTAGCCGCCGATCGTTGCTTCGAGTTGCAGGTGGCCGATCTGTGCATCGAGCACGCGCTGGTCCGGGAGCGACGAGCCGCAGTGGTTGAGGTGGACCAATTGATCCGAACAGCCAGGCGTGGTCGCGCGAACGGCTTCGATTTCCGCGTCGTCCAGCGGTCCAGCGGTCATGCGGTCAAGGGCTGCGGGCATCTCACCGACGCTACATGGGCGCCCCGCCGACTTCGTTGGGGGTCCACAGATCATTGTCCACCGCTCCATAAGGTGCTCGGGGCCACTCAGACAGAGCGGTCACAACGGGAAGGCACCCATGCACACACTCAACCTTCGATCGTTCCTGTGGTTCGTCACAGGCGTCGCACTCACCGTCACCTCGGTGGCGACCTTCGGCACCTGGCGCGCCGATGCTGCCGTGACGCCCGGCGAATCCACCTTCGTGCCGATCGCACCCTGCCGACTCTTCGACAGCCGGCCCACCGAGAGCATCCCCGGGTCGAACACCACCCCGATCGCCGCGAAGCAAACGCGGGTCCAGCAGGTCACCGGCAGCGTTGGCAACTGCAACATCCCAGCAGGTGTTTCGGGCGTCGCCATGAACGTCACCATCGTCAACCCCACCGCCAGATCGTTCCTGGTGCTCTTCCCTGCCGATGAAACCACGCTGCCCGTCGGCTCGAACCTCAACTGGGCTGCCGGACAAGGACCAACGCCGAACAAGGTCGGCGTGAAACTGTCGCCCGACGGCAAGGTCAAGATCTACAACAACGCTGGCACCATCGACATCCTCGCCGACATCGTCGGCTACTACCAGTCATCCACCGTCAGCCAACTCTCCGCCGACGTCGCCGCACTCCAAGCAACGGTCACCCAGCAACAGGCCGACATCAAGAACCTGCTCGAGGACACCAACGTCATCCCGAGCGGCGTCACTGTCTCCGGCTACGAGAATTGGGACTTCGAATCAGTACGAGATGACGCGGACGTGTATTTCACCGTGCAGCTCCCGGGCACAGCACCAGCACCGTTCACTGTCAGCGTCGCTGATGACCCTAAGTTTCTCGCAGTCACTCCGGATCTGTCGTGCACGGGCACCAGTGCAAACCCAACCGCCCCCGCTGGCAAGGTCTGCATCTACCTCGCTAGCACCACGGGTGTGGATGGCGTCGAGGGATTCAATGCGGAGGAACTCGTGCTCACGGCATTCGATGTCATCTTCACCATCGACGATGCCACGCCGTCCGACGACGCATACCTCGTCGTCACCTGGGCCTACACCGCCCCGTGACCTGAACGGTTCTGCTCGGCGTGCTCAGGCGAGCGCGTCGAGCAGGGCGTTCTCCACCACTTCGGTCAACGCTGGGTGGATGTAGAACACCGCACGCGCCACGTCTTCGGCTTTCTGGTCGAACTCCATTGCTTGAATGAGCGGCTGGATGAGCGTGGCGGCCTGCGGGCCGAGGATGTGCGCGCCGATGATCAGGCCCGTCTCAGAGTGCACGAGCACTTTCGCGAAGCTCGTCTCGTCGACGATCGCCCAGCCATACGCGGTGCCGGCGTAGTCCCGCTTGCCGACGGTGAACGGGATGCCCTGCGCCTCGGCGTCCTGCTCGGTCAGGCCGACGCTGGCGACCTGCGGGTTGGAGAACACTGCACCGGGTACCGCCTTGTAACTCTGGTGCTTGATGTCGTTGGGGTGGGCGATGTTCCAGAACGCCACCGCCGCCTCGGCATTGGCCAGGTGCTTGAGCTGCCAGCTGTTCGCAATGTCTCCGATCGCCCAGACGCCCTCGACGTTGGTGGCCATCGTGTCGTCGACATTGAGCGTGCCGCGGTCGTGACACTCGAGCCCACCGTCCTTCACTTCGAGCAAGTCGCTGTTTGGTTCACGGCCGGTGGCGACCAGCAATTCGTCAACGACGATCCGCTCACCACCGTTGGTGATGACAATGCCCTCTTCGGTGCGCTCGACCTTCGTGGGCACGTGTCCGGTGCGCAGGTCGACACGCTGAGAGAACAGTTCGGTGAATCGGTCGGAGATGTCACGGTCGAAGGCGCGAAGGAGCACGTGTGATCGGTTGATCATCGTCACCTCAGTGCCAAACGCGGAGAAGACATGGCCCATCTCGACCGCGATGAAGCCCCCGCCGATGATTCCGAGACGCTTCGGCAAGTCGGGCAAGCGCATGATGCTGTCGGAGGTGTGGAAGCCAGTTTCGACGAGACCGGGGATCGGCGGCACGACGGGGCGCGCTCCGGCAGCGAGGAGTACCTGCGGCGCGGTGATGAAGCGCTGCGGGCCCTCGTTCATGTCGACGTGGAAGACCTTGTCGCCGGCGAAGCGGGCGGTGCCTTCGAACAGCGTGACGTTCGGTGTCCCGTTGGCCCGATAGTCGCGACCACCCTCGGAGATCGAGTCGATACGACCGAACACACGGTCGCGCAGCGCCGGAAAGTCGACCCCGTTGTACTCGGTGTGGACGTTCATCTTCCCCGCGTTCTGGGCGGACAGCGCTGCGTCGGCAGGGAGCACGAACATCTTGGACGGGATGCAGCCGACGTTCAGGCAGGTGCCTCCGTACGTACCCCGCTCGACCATGGCGATCTTCCAGTCGCTGAGGTACTCGGGGATCGAGTTGCCCGAACCCGACCCCACGATGATCAGGTCGAATACTTCAGTCGTGGGCTCGTTGCTCGGGTTGTTCTGCGCGTCAGTCACGCAGCGATACAACCACACCCACACCCATTTGTTCCCCGACCCTGCGCACCCGGTCCGTTTTGCTCTCCGTTTTTCCTCGGGTTGAAAACGGACAGGGTCGACGGAGGTGGCGGTCGTGGTGCGCAAACGAGACACAACGCTGGCTGGCGTGGCAGGGTGGGGCGATGTTCGAACAGCAGGGAAACCAGCAGGCGGGACGACTGTCAGGTGACGGGTTCGTGCGGTGCAGCGACGGCCACGTCCGCTGGGGAGTTTTTGGTGCCGCCGGGGTGGTGTTCGTGGTGCGCGAAACCGATGGCCCGAGGGTGATGATGCAGAAGCGCTCGCTGATGGCCCACGAAGGCGGGACCTGGAGCTGCGCGGGCGGTGCGCTCGACCAGGGCGAGATGCCAGTGGAAGGCGCACTGCGCGAGGCCTCCGAGGAGGTCGGCACAGTGCCCGACTCACGACGATTGCTCGGTGAGTACCTGTTCAAGCCGGCCGCGGACTGGGCGTACACGACGGTGGTCGTCGAGGTCGACGAACGGTTCGGTAGCTCGGTCAACTTCGAAACCGACGCTGTCGGGTGGTTCACCCCCGATGAGGTCGACGCTCTCCCCCTCCATGCTGGGTTCGCAGCCGCCTGGCCACATCTCCGCGCAATCGCCGAAGCCTGAGACGCCTCGAGTCACTCCGTCGAACCGGTCAGCACTCAGCCGGTGATGTTTGCCACGCCGCCGCTGACACCGACCAAGTGGGTGTCGTCGGCGAACCGTGACATGCGCCAGTTGTTGTCGGCATCGACGTGCCACTCACTGACCGACGTGTTCTGCGGGCTGGCCACCGGAAGTTGAGTGAGGTCGACATCGACGCCTGCCCAGCGGCGTACGGCAGTCACCATGATCACACCGCCGTGGCAGACGACCCAGACGGTCTTGCCTCGATGCTCGTCGACCACACGGTCGGTTGCGGTGATCACCCGTTGGGTGAATTCCGGGCCGGACTCGCCGCCCGCGCCGAGCGGCTTCTCCCAATCGCTCCACGGCGCGATTCCGTACTTCTCGGTGTACTGAGCAATCGTCAGCCCCTCGGCCTCGCCGGCGGTTCGTTCCATCAGGTCAGCGTGTTGTTCGGGAACGATGTCGAGTGGTGCAGCCACGATCTCGGCGGTGTGGACGGCACGGCGCATCGTGCTGACCAACACCACATCGGGGCGCATCGACGGGTCGGCTGCCATCCGTGCCTGGAGCGCTTCGGCCTGCGCAACACCGAGATCGGTCAAGCCGCCGCAGATGTTCTGCCCGGACAGCCACCCCTCCGCATTCGACACCGACTGGCCGTGCCGAATCAAGATCATGCGGGTCACATCTGCAGGGGTCGCGCTCATCGGTCCAGCATGACACCCGACGTTCCAGCACCCCGCACCAGCGCGCGGCACGAGTCGGAGAGATGTCGATGGTCCGTTCGGCGCAGGACGATCGACACGTCAACGGACTGGCCAGCGACGGGAGAACGTCCTGTCCGATTCCGGCGGGCGGGTGGCAGTTGCCTTCTCGTAGCATCGGGGCCATGACGGACACCGTTGCGCCGACGACCCGGACAGTGCTGGGCACATGCCATCACGACTGCCCTGACTCATGCGGGTGGGTGGTGACGGTGGACGACAACGCGACCGGGGATGGCGCACCCGTGGCGGTCAAGTTGCGCGGCAATCCCGATCACCCGTATTCGGCCGGCGAGCTGTGCCCGAAGGTCAACCGGTTCCTGGATCGTGTGTACAGCCCCGAACGCCTCCTGTACCCGCTCCGCCGCACGGGACCGAAGGGCAGCGGCGAGTTCGAACGTGTCAGCTGGGATGACGCACTCGCCGAGATCGCAGAGAACCTGCACCGGGTCATCGACGAGCACGGCGCCGAGGCAGTGCTCCCCTACTCCGACGCCGGCAACCAGAGCCTGCTGTCGCTGATGGGTTTGAGCGGACGGTTCTTCGGCCACATGGGCGCCACGAAACTCGTCCGCGCGATCTGCGGTGTGACCGTCGGGGCGGGCATGAGTAAGACCATGGGCTCACCACGCGGCCTCGACCCGATGGAACACGAGCACAGCAAGCTCCTGATTCTGTGGGGCACCAACACCCGCCTCACCAACCGCCACCTGTGGCCAACGATCGAGAAGGCTCGGGCGAACGGTGCCCGCCTGGTCGTGATCGATCCAATCCGCACGCTGACTGCTGATGCCGTCGACACCGCAGCGGGCGACTCCTTCATCCAGCCGCTGCCCGGCACCGACATCGCCATGATGCTGGCGATGATGCACGTCCTCATCCGAGATGGCCTCACCAACGATGCTTGGATTGCCGAGCACACCCTCGGCTTCGACGAACTCGCTGACGCAGTCGCCGACTGGACGCCCGAGCGGGCCGCTGACGTGTGCGGTGTCGATGCAGCAACGATCACCGCGCTCGCCCATGACTACGCGACCATCGCGCCCGCGGGCATCCGCACCCTCGTCGGGCCCGAGCACCACGAAAACGGTGCGATGTTCCACCGGACGCTGACCTGCCTTCCGGCGTTGACCGGCGCCTGGGCTCAACGCGGTGGCGGCGTATCCAAGAGCACCGGCGCTTGGACCGAGTCCCATATCGATGTCGATGCAATGCTCCGCCCGGACATGGAGCAGGGCGACTCGCGGACGCTCAACATGGGTCGTCTCGGCGAGATCCTGACCGATCCACACGCGGGCGAAGGCGACGGGCCCGCCGTGCACGCATTCATCAACTGGAACTGCAATCCGTTGGTCAGTACGCCCGACGCCGAAGCAACCCGTCGGGGTCTCTTGCGCGACGACCTGTTCACGGTCGTGCACGAACAGTTCCTCACCGACACGGCGCGCTACGCCGACATCGTCCTGCCTGCGACCACCCAGATCGAAGTCGACGACGTCGTGCTCTCCTGGGGCTCGCTCCACATCAACTACAACCATGCAGCAATCGACCCGCCCGGCGAAACCGTCAGCAACACCGAACTGTTCCGGCGCCTGGCTGCCGCCATGGGATACACCGAGCCCGCGCTCTTCGACGACGACGACACGATCCTGCGTGCGGCCCTGCCAAGCATCGACATCGACGCGTTACGCGCCGACGTGTGGTTGCGCGCTGACTACCCCGCCGATGGCCGACCGTTCGGCGATGGAAACTTCGACACACCGTCGGGGCGCGTCCACCTCGCCTCGGACGAACTCGAGGCAATCGGCCAGCCGCGCGTCCCGACGTACGTGCCTGCACATGAAGGCCCGGGTGGTGACGCTGCGCTGCTCGCTGAGTTCCCACTGCAGCTCCTGACACCGAAACAGCACACCCGGTTCCTGAACACCGGTTACTCCCATCTGCCCAAACACGGCCCCGCGGAGGGCGCTCCGTACGTTGAGATGTGCGCCGCCGATGCCTCCGAACGCGGCCTCAGCGACGGCGACACCGCCCAGGTGTGGAACGGGCGGGCGAGCCTCGAACTTCCGGTGCGCGTGACGGATCGGCTTCGCCCCGGCGTCGTGAGTATCCCGTGGGCATGGTGGAGCAGGCAACACCCCGACGGCAAGACCGCGAACGCGCTGACGAGCCCCGCCCTGACCGAGTGGGGTGGAGGCGTCGCCTTCTGGGACACCCTCGTCCAAGTCGGCACCGTCAACTGACCGCACCCTGGGCTCGACGATCCGGCGCGGTTCGCTGCCACTCCGCACGGCAGGCACCCGTCACGCCCTCGCCGGATCAGCCCGTAACCTGGGCTGATGGCCGGGGAACTGATCTACGCATTCCGAGTCCTGCGCCTCCCGTTGCTCGACGCCGGCGGGGCGCCCATTGGTCGCATCGAGGATCTCGTTGCCATCCCAGGACGACCCGGTGAAGACGGCGAGCCCGACGTACCGCCAAAGATCGTGGGCTTCGTGGCGTCCAGTCAGCGCCGCCGCATCTTCGTCAACGCGAATCGCGTCGGAGAGCTCAATGGCGACGGCGTTCGACTCAAGAGTTGGGACGTCGACCTCAACCCCTTCAAGCCGCGACCCGGCGAGGTGCTGATCGACGCCGAACTCATCGACCGTAAAGTCGGCGATGAGACCGTGAGCGACATTGCGATCGAACCGAAGTCCGACGGGCGCTCGACGTGGTGGGAAATCGAAAAGGTCCGACTGGTGTCGCGGAATTCCCTCCGCCGTCGGCCCTCCTACCGCCTCGTCGATTTCGAGCAGGTTCCAGCGCTCTTCGACAAGCCCACCGAGATGGAAGCAGAGGCAGCACGCCTGCGCGACTTCCACCCCGCCGAAGTTGCGGCATTTGTGCGCGCCCTCAGCAACGAGCAGCGCGGTCAGATCGCCGAAGCAATGGACGATGAACGGCTCGCCGACGTCCTCGAAGAGCTGCCCGAAGAAGAGCAGGTTCGAATCGTCGAGAGCCTCGACCGCGACCGACTCGAAGGCGTCTTCGACGAGATGGACTTCGACGATCTCGCCGACCTGCTCGGCCAGATGTCCAAGCCGCAGCAGGAGCAGATGCTCGACGTCATGGACGACGAGGATGCCGAGACAGTGCGCCGGTTGCTGTCTTACGAGGAAGGAACCGCGGGCGGTTTGATGACTCCCGAGGTGATCATCCTCGGCCCGACTGCCACCGTGGCCGAAGCACTGGCCCAGATGCGCAACTCCGACTGGGTGGTCAGCATCGCTGCCCAGGTCTTCGTCTGCAACGCGCCGTTCAAAGCGCCGACTGGCAAGTTCCTCGGCATTGCGCACATGCAGCGGCTGCTGCGCGAGCCGCCCAACATGGAGATCGGCCGGTTGCTCGACGACGTACCGATTGTCAGTACCGATACACGTGATCGCGACGTGGCAGAACGACTGGCGAGCTACGACATGCTCGCTGTTGCCGTGTGTGATCCCGCGGGCCGACTGCTCGGCGCCGTCACGGTCGACGACGTGATCGACCGCATGCTCGGCCCGGCGTGGCGCAAGCGCCAGAGTCCGTCACGCACGCCTGAAGTGAGCGCTTCGTGAAACGTCGCGAGGACCTCACATCGCCACGCTCTCGGCGTAAGTTGGGTGTGCAGTACGACTCGGATGTGTTCGGGGCGTTCAGCGAGTCGATCGCCAACTTCTTGGGCACCGCACGGTTCCTCGTCTTCCAGACCATCGTCATCGTCTTCTGGATCATCCACAACATCGCCGCGCCCGACAGCCTCATCTTCGACTCGTGGGACCGCGGGTTCGTCCTCCTCACGCTCCTGCTCTCCGTGCAGGCGTCCTACGCTGCGCCGCTCATCTTGCTTGCCCAGTCACGCCAAGAGCGGCGCGACCGGATCACGTCGGAGAACGACCGCGACGTTGCCGAGCGCA
>RCMY010009557.1_pt1 | contig 10953 bp, 14 predicted proteins | sample 2041341 | NCBI WGS metagenome assembly RCMY01 (sample SAMN09708234, study PRJNA481090) | Marine sediment metagenome, whole genome shotgun sequencing project.
TTATTTTTGCGGGTCTTTAAAGATAAACTGCATGATTACCAATACAGAACTGGAATACAAAGGCAATCTCTATCCGAACCATATTGTCAACTATATAAGGGATAAGGATAAGTTTTATTTTACTACGGATAATGGTGTCATACTCGAAGTTACCGTAATCCAAGACCGCACCATCCGCTTTCGCTATGCCACCGAGCATACTTTCCAGCCCGATTTTTCGTATGCGATCGATCCCAACGCGAGAAGGGGCTACAACCGCCTTGATATTGTCGAAACGAAAACGGAATATATTATCGAGACCGCTAAAATACAGGTGCTGATCGATAAAAAAACCTTACGTACCCAAATTTCCGACCTCGAAGGGAATATTATCAACGAGGACGAACTGGGCTTTCATTGGGAAGAGAACTACGAGCACGGTGGCAACACTGTTAAAATGGGCAAAATCACCCAGAGTTCCGAAAGTTATTATGGAATGGGCGATAAGGCCACCCATAGTAACTTGAAGGGCAAACGAGTAGACAACTGGGTGACCGATTCATATGCCTATGGAAAAGATCAAGATCCTTTATACAAGGCCATTCCCTTTTATATCGGTCTGCACAACAATAAGGCCTACGGAATATTTTTCGACAACAGCTTTCGCACCCATTTCGATTTTGCCCACGAACGGCGCAATACGACCAGTTATTGGGCAGAAGGCGGTGATATGGACTATTATTTCTTCTACGGCCCTGAAATGTACAAGGTCGTTCGTGCATATACCAATTTAACCGGTGCGCCCGAACTGCCCCCACTATGGGCCTTGGGATACCATCAGTCAAAATGGAGCTATTTTCCTGAAAGTCAGGTGAAAGAAATCGCCCAAAAATTCAGGGACGAAAAAATTCCCTGCGACGCTATTTATCTGGATATCGATTATATGGATGGGTTCCGTTGTTTTACTTGGGACAAAACAAAATTTCCAGATCCGAAACGCATGATAAGCGAATTGGAGGAAGACGGCTTCAAGACCGTAGTCATGATCGACCCGGGCATCAAGATAGACAAGGACTACTCGGTCTATCAAGAAGCCTTGGAAAATGATTATTTCTGCAAACGCGCAGATGGCCCTAACATGAAAGGAAAAGTATGGCCGGGGGAATGTAATTTCCCCGACTTCACGAATCCCGAGGTACGGGAATGGTGGGCCGGCCTTTACAAAGAATTCATGTCAGAACTTGGAGTTCATGCCGTTTGGAACGATATGAACGAGCCGGCAGTCATGGAGGTACCGACCAAGACTGCCCCGTTAGATACGCGACATAACTATGATGGTCACCCCTGCAGCCACCGAAAGGCCCACAACGTCTACGGTATGCAAATGGTCAGGGCGACCTACGAAGGCGTCAAGAAATATGTCTATCCAAAAAGACCCATGGTCATTACCCGTGCGGCCTATGCCGGCACCCAACGTTTTTCATCCACCTGGACGGGCGATAATGTGGCTACGTGGGAACATCTATGGATTGCCAATGTGCAAATGCAGCGCATGTGCATGAGTGGATATTCATTCGCAGGCTCCGACATCGGTGGGTTCGCCGAACAGCCCAACGGGGAACTGTTCGCCCGTTGGATTCAGCTTGGAATATTCCACCCATTTTGTAGGGTGCACTCTAGTGGCGACCATGGTGACCAAGAACCTTGGTCTTTTGGTACGGAAATCACCGATATTGTTAGGAAATTCATAGAACTGCGGTATCAATTGTTACCATATCTGTATACCATGTTCTGGCGATATTCCAAAGAAGGTAGGCCCATGTTGCAGCCTATAGTTTGCTTTGATCAAGAAGATACCCAAACCCACTTTAGAACGGACGAGTTTATTTTTGGGGAACAGATTTTGGTTTGCCCCGTACAGGAACCCAACGCGCAAGGCCGCCGAATGTACATACCGAAAGGAAATTGGTATAATTATTGGAATGATGAGATGATCGAGGGCGGCAGAGAAAAATGGGTCGCTGCCGGTATCGATAAAATCCCGATGTTTATCAAAGCGGGGGCTATGATTCCGAAATATCCGGTTCAGCAGTATGTCGGCGAAAAAGAGATCAAAAAATTACTTTTGGACGTATATTATACCAAGGGGGCCGAGAATTCTACGGTCTATGAAGATGCCAATGATGGCTATGCCTATGAAAATGGCAAGTACAGCCTTAGGAATTTTAAATTGTTGGGTAAAGAAAAAGAACTCATCATACAACAGTTTAAAGATGGTAGTTTCATAACTACGTACGAAACGTTCAAAATACAGTTGTATGGGCTTCCGTTCAAAATCAAAAGCGTAGAGGTCGATAATGAGGAAGTGGATCTAAAGGCCATCAAGCTCAACGGGGAAAATAGTATCGAAGTGTCCAAAGATTTTACGCAATTGCATATTACGGGGGAGTGAGATTAAATACTAAAAAGACGTATTTCATAGTATTCTTCATTTTTCTAGGTCCTTTTTAAAACGCTAATTATAAAACAGTATGAAAAAACTAATTTTAATTCTAACGATATTCATTGCAGTTACGGCCTGTAAGACCAATCCGTTTACCGGAAAGAAAGTGCTGAATTTTTATGGGAACAGTCAAATCTTTCCAACGGCTTTTGCCCAATACGATCAGTTTTTGGGTGAAAACAATGTTGTCGAAAACACCGCTGAAGCGAAAATGATCACCAAGGTTGGGCAACGGATATCATCCGCTGCGGAACGATGGCTATCTGCAAACGGATATCAAGGCTATCTGAAAGACTACAAATGGGAGTATAATCTGGTCAAAGACGAAACGATCAACGCTTGGTGTATGCCTGGCGGTAAAATTGTATTCTATACCGGTATATTACCGATTTGCAAAGGAGAAACCGGCATAGCCGTGGTAATGGGCCATGAAGTGGCGCACGCCTTGGCCGATCATGGGGCGCAGCGCATGAGCGCGGGAACTTTGCAACAGTTAGGGGCGGTAGCCGGTAATATCGCGATTCAAGACGAGCAAAAGCGGAACCTCTTCAATCAAGCATATGGTGTAGGCTCGACAGTGGGCGTGATGTTGCCTTTCGGCAGAAGCCACGAGACCGAGGCCGATCGGATCGGACTACAGATCATGGCCATAGCAGGCTACAATCCCGATGAGGCCGCTGAACTGTGGAAACGGATGAAAGCCAACAGCGGCGGGCAAGCTCCGCCGGAATTTTTAAGTACCCACCCTTCCAACGATACCCGGATCCAAAATCTGACCGAATGGGCGCCAGCTGCAAAGGCCGAAGCCAAAAAATACGGGGTGACATCGTTTCAGTAAAGGAGTTTATAGACAATAATCGTATCTTGAAAACCGTTCTTGAACAGAACGGTTTTTTATTTGGTTATGACCGACACCAACCAACCACTTTCTAAAGGAAGCAAAAAATTGTTAAACGCCTGGGCGTTCTATGATTGGGCGAACTCGGTCTATAATCTAGTGATTTCCTCTACTGTCTTCCCTATTTTTTATGGAGCATTGACTTTAACAAAAGATGGAAATGGCAAGGTGCTTGACGATACCGTTCGATTTTTGGGTACGGATTTTAATAACGACACCTTAATCAGTTACGTGACGGCTGGCGCATTTCTGGTGGTCTCTTTTCTGAGTCCTTTTTTGAGTGGTATTGCCGATTATGTAGGTAATAAGAAGATCTTTTTGAAATTCTTCTGTTATTTGGGTGCTTTTTCGTGCATCGGGCTGTATTGGTTCAATCTTGAACACTTGTGGTTCGGACTCCTCTGCTACTTTACAGCCCTGATCGGCTTTTGGTCAAGTTTGGTTTTCTACAATTCATACCTGCCCGACATTGCGTTTCCCGAACAACAGGATGCTATCAGTGCCAAGGGCTACACGCTCGGTTACATCGGTAGTGTGCTATTGCTATTGATATGTCTGGCGATGATCTTAAAATTCGACACCTTCGGGTTTGAAAATGAGTCCACCCCTACCCGATTGTCTTTTGTTCTGACCGGACTTTGGTGGATCGGATTTAGCCAATACACATATTACCATTTGCCCAAGGGAAACAAGAAACAAACCTTCACCAAAAACGTACTCTTCAACGGCTTTAAGGAATTAATGCAGATTTGGAAAAAAATCAAGGCCAACGTGCCTCTCAAACGATATTTAGGTGCTTTTTTCGTTTACAGCATGGCCGTGCAGACCATTATGCTGATTGCCACCTATTTTGGAATCGAAGAATTGGATTGGGGCGAGACCAACTCCACTACGGGTTTGATCGTTAGCATTCTGCTCATACAGATTGTGGCGATTTTAGGTGCCTACATTACCTCAAAATGTTCCGCACGATTCGGGAATATCAATACATTGATAGCACTGAATTTCATATGGATCGGTATCTGTATTTTCGCTTATACCATCGTCACACCGCTGGAGTTCTATTTCACGGCAGCCTTTGTGGGACTAGTCATGGGTGGTATACAGTCGCTATCTCGGTCTACGTATTCCAAATTGCTACCCGAAAACGCCATAGACACCACCTCTTATTTCAGCTTTTACGATGTCTCGGAAAAAATAGGCATTTTTATCGGAATGCTCAGCTACGGGTACATCGCACAGGTTACCGGTAGCATTCGCTATTCGATCATTTTTTTAGGGTTTTTTTTTTGATCGGGATGCTCTTGTTGCTCAGGGTAAAGAAAGTGGAGGTCAAAGATAATTTAGGATAAACTCCTCGCATCCTACCACCGGAATTTCACTGAAATAGAAATCGGATGCATCCTCGGTGATAATAATGTCACAGGATGCTTTCAAGGCGGAGTAGTATTGCATGCCATCCTCAAAATCATGAACCCGCTTATCGGTTATCGCTTTTTTGGAAACTTCGTGGTCGATCGTAGTCAGCCTCATATTTTCGATAAGAAGCGCAATCTTTTTTTTCGTCATGCGCTCACCACTTTTTTTGGAGGAAAAATAAAAGGCGATGGCAAGTGCCAGAGCGGAGGTGTAGAGTTGATGTTTTCTAGCATCGGTCAGACTTAATATTCTAGAGGAAAAGGTAAACAGCGGATACTCTTTGTTCAGCACCGTAATGAGCACGTTGGCATCGAGAAAGACCCTCACTTCTTCGAGGCATAAAATTCATCTTTAGAAGCTTTTCGAGACCGTTTTTTGTACTCGGCCCCACCTTCTGCAACTTGATGCACCCACTCGGAAATAGGCAATTCTTCGAGGTTCTCGTAACTGCCCGTAGTGATTTTACGGTATAGAAATTCGGTCAGGCGTGAAAGACTGATATTGTTTTCGGCGGCAAAATCTTTGGCCTTGTTGATGACCCCTTGGTCGAAGTTTAGGGTTAGCTTGGAATCCATGTCATTTTGTTTATACGTCAAAGATAATTATTTATTACGTATGGCACAAAAATAATAACCCAATAAACGCTACCCTAGAAAACTCCGTATCGCCAGTTCATAGCTTTTTAATCCGAAACCGAGAATAACGCCCTTCGCATTGGGCGAGATATAGGAGATATGCCGAAACTGCTCTCGCTTATGTGTATTGGATATATGTACCTCGACCACAGGCGTTTCTATAGCCTTAACAGCATCGCCGATCCCTATCGATGTATGGGTGTAGGCGGCGGCGTTGAGCACGATACCGTCGTACGAAAAACCGACTTCCTGAATCTTACCGATCAGCTCGCCCTCGATATTCGATTGAAAATATTCCAATTGAGCCTCCTTGAATTTAAACTGTAGGTCAGCAAAATAATCTTCAAAGGTCTGGTCACCGTAGACTTCGGGTTCACGTTTTCCCAAAAGATTGAGATTGGGGCCGTTAACAATGAGTATCTTCATATCAATAATTTCTTATCCTATTTGAACTAAAATTAGTAGAGTTTTGGAGTTCAAAGATAAAAAACTTTGGAATGCGCTACGTATAGTACAGGAAAAGTACGAATGTCTACCTTTGTGAAATTAAGTAAGTCCGTCCGAAAGATAAGCCTACCTAGATTCGATATCAACCCTATATCCTTTTACGCTATTAGAAATGAATTGGCAGCAAGCACTCGCAGACTACCGGAACTACCTAAAAATCGAAAGAGGACTCTCCGCCAATACGCAACAGAATTATAGCCACGATATTGAAAAACTCGTTACCTTTCTAGATACCAATGCCATAGATGATGATTGCATTAGTATTGGCAAAGAAACGGTTCAGCGCTTTATCTATGAAGTGGCCAAGACCATGAACCCTAGGTCACAGGCAAGGATTATTTCAGGACTCAAAAGTTTTTTTAATTTCCTAGTGTTCGAAGAGTATCGGAAAGACCATCCTTTAGACCTTATCGAATCCCCAAAAATAGGAAGGAAACTGCCCGATACGCTTTCCGAGGTCGAGATCAATACTTTGATTGCCGCCATTGATCTATCAAAACCCGAGGGTGAACGTAACCGCGCCATGCTCGAGACCCTTTACGGATGCGGCCTGCGCGTATCGGAACTGGTAAACTTAAAAATTTCGGACCTTTTTTTCGAAGAGGATTTTATTAAGGTTACGGGAAAAGGCGATAAACAGCGTTTCGTACCCATCAGCCCCATAAACAAAAAGTACATCGGAATTTACCGCAAAGAAATACGGATACACCAAACCATTCAAAAAGGGTTCGAAGACATTCTTTTCTTGAACCGCAGGGGCAAACGGCTAACGCGGGCGATGTTATTTACCATCATAAAACGGTTGGCAGAAAAAACAGGGCTCCGAAAAAATATAAGTCCTCATACCTTCCGACATTCCTTTGCCACCCATTTACTTCAGAACGGTGCCGATTTGCGAGCCATCCAACAGATGTTGGGTCATGAAAGTATCACCACGACCGAGATTTATTTTCACGTAGATCGAAGCAATCTGACTAGAGTCATGAACGAATTTCATCCGAGGAAAGGTGACGGGTGACGGGTGACGGGTGACGGGTGACGGGGAAAATTAAAGAATTCTGCACTACTGTCCAGAAAAAATACAGTTTAAAATTTGTATTTACTGCTGAGCAAGAATAGGTTGGGCGTGCCATAATCACAGTAATTTGATTGAGATGTAATTCGTGTTTGGTCTCTTGTTGTATTACCAAAATTTCAACCTTCGTTCTTAGAACCTTTACAATCTTTGAACTGACTGTAATCCCGCTTATAAGGTCGGATGATTAGCCGAGCCTCACGATCGAACCTTACGTAATTATAGACCCAGTTCACGAATACCACCATGCGGTTTCGAAAACCGATTAAAAAGAACAGGTGTACGAACATCCAAACGTACCAGGCAAAAACCCCTTGAAATTTGTAATGTTTCATATCCACCACGGCTTTGTTGCGACCAACTGTCGCCATGCTTCCCTTGTCTTTGTAGACAAAAGGCTTCATAGGCTGCTTTTTCAAAAGACGAACCAAGTTTTCACCAAGGTGCCGCCCCTGCTGCATGGCAGGCTGTGCTACCATCGGATGGCCCTCTGGTGTCTCCTTGGTCAGCATGCAGGCCGAATCGCCGATGGCAAAAATGCTATCATGGCCAATTAATTGGTTAAACGCGTTGACTTTCATTCGGTTACCGGGCACCAAAAGTTCTTTGGCGTTCAGCCCCGCTATGGAAACGGCCTTCACACCCGCCGCCCATACCATCGTGGCTGCATCGAACTTGAGATCAGTCATTGTACGCACCGTTCGTTTTTCCATCGTAACCGGTGACCCGACAATCTTTCCACACTTGAACGCCCAGGTTCTCTAAAAAATCTTCTGCTTTCTTTGAGGCTTGCCCGCTCATTTCCTTTAAAATACGATTGCCCGATTGAATCAGGTTGATCTGAGCCTTTCGGGTATCGAGGTCTGGATAATCTTTGGGTAAAATTCCCTTTTTTATTTCGGCGAGGGCACCGGCAAGTTCCACTCCCGTGGGGCCACCGCCCACGATAACGAAGTTCATCAAAGCATCGCGTTCGTGTAGGTTATCGGTCAAAAGGGCCTGTTCGAAATTTTCTAAAATCAGGCTCCTCAAGTTCAGGGATTGTGGAATGGATTTCATTCCCATACTATTTTTCTCGATTTCGTCATTTCCGAAAAAATTGGTTTCCGAGCCTGTTCCGATAACCAGATAATCATAGCTCAAATCCCCAATATCGGTACGGACTAGCTTTGATTCGGGAACCACTTCCTTGACCTCGGCAAGACGGAAGTAAAAATCGGGATAGCCTTGTAACACCTTACGTAATGGATAGGCAATGGAATCGGGTTCAAGACCGCCCGTCGAGACTTGGTAGAGCAAAGGTTGAAAGCAATGATAGTTGTTGCGGTCCAAAAGTACCACCTGCATCTCTTTTCCTTTGAGCGCCTTGGCCAGCGCAATCCCTCCAAAACCGCCCCCCACGATAATAATTCTCGGAAAACTGCTTCTCGGGATGTTCAATGCGTCGGTATCGCCCATAATTCTTTATCTGATAGCCAAAATTAAACAAAAGGTTTTTGTTAAATTGAACCCATTTCCGCTTTTTCTGTAACGAAACCTTTACAGGCACTACTAATCGGTGAGCAACCTACCATCTTGACGTGAACAAAGACCTCGAACATCAATTTGTAACGGAACTTGAGAACAACCAGAACATTGTTCACAAGATATGTACGTTGTACACTAATAATCGCGATGCCCATAACGATCTTTTTCAAGAAATTACCATTCAACTGTGGAAAACCTACCCCAAGTTTCGAGGCGATTCGAAATTCAGTACCTGGATGTACCGCGTAGCCCTGAATACCGCAGTAACCCTGTACAGAAAGTCGAAAAGAAGCATTCGGACCCAAGATTACGAATCGGTAATTTTCAAGATAAAAGCCGACGAATACGATGCCACCGAAGAAGAGCAATTGAAATTGACGTACAAGGCCGTCAAGGAACTGGGCGATATCGACAAAGCCTTGGTCTTTTTGTATCTCGAAGATAAAAACTATCGTGAGATCAGTGACACCTTCGGCATCAGCGAAGTGAACGCCAGGGTAAAGATGAACCGAATCAAGACCAAATTAAGAACCATATTGAATCCATAGGAATTATGATGGATGAGCTAGAATTATTGAAGAAAGATTGGCAGCGGAAGGGAGAAAATCTCCCCAAACTGACCTACAACGAAATCTATCGGATGCTTCGGAAAAAGTCGTCATCCATCGTCAAGTGGATGTTCTATATCAGTTTAATTGAATTGGCTTTTTGGATTTTAGTGAGTGCCCTACCTTTTTTCTGGAATACCATTCAAAAAACATTAAACGAAACCTACGGGAGGGACGATGAAGTTTTTTTTATAGGTATCACCGTTCTTTCAATTGTGATAGTCTTAGTTTTCGCTTACTATCTCTTTAAATCCTATAAGGCGATCTCGACGGTTGACAGTGTCAAAAATTTGATGGAGAGCATATTGCGTACAAGGCGCATCGTTCGCTATTATGTGGCTTACAATCTGATTATGGTGGTAATTATTACCCTTCACACTTTTTATAGCCTTTTTACCCACGACGAAAAAACGATTCAATTACTCGACACCATAAAAGATAATGGCTCGGAGGTGCGTTTTTGGTTTCTTTCCGGTTTGATAGTACTGGTGGGCATCGGCTTTATGATAGGTTTTATTTGGTTATTTTACCGACTGGTTTATGGTATTCTGTTGAAAAGGCTCAATAATAATTACAAAGAATTAAAACGCCTAGAGCTGTAGACGTTTAAACTTTTTTCCTGTTGCGATACCGCCGCAGTTCGTTCTCCTCTTCGTAAGCCATAAGATCTTTTTGGGGAATGACCTTTAAAAACGAAGGATGTTGTTCGATGGCGTATTCCAGTTTTTCGATAATGGCATCAAAGGATTCATTTTCATAGTCGATATCCAAAGGTTCCTTGATAACGATGGATTGCAGGATGCCCTTTTTCTTGATACGCAGTCCCTTTTTGTCGAACGAACGCCGGAAACCGTCTATAACAACTGGTACGACGATGGGCTTGTACTTTTTGATGATGTGTGCCGTACCCTTGCGCAAGGGTTTCCACGGGGTGGTCGTTCCTTGTGGAAAGGTGATGACCCAGCCATCGTCCAAAGCTGTTCCAATACTTGAAATATCACTGAACTTTACCCTCCGGTTAATATCTTGCCCCTCTGATCGCCACGTGCGTTCGACACTGATCGAGCCCGCATAGGCGAAAATCTTGGTCAACAGACTTTTCTTCATGGTTTCCGCCGCTGCCACATAATACATGTTCAACTTCGGGTTCCAGATATATCCGATATTTTTAATGTTATCGACCCTTCCGCTCAAACTGGCATTGAATACATGAAACATCGCCACCACATCGGCAAAATAGGTCTGGTGGTTGCTCACGAAAAGTACGTTTCTATCAGGAAGAGACCTGATGATCTCGGAACCATCCACTTCAAGACTATTGAATTGCTTGTACCTGGAATGGGTCATCAGCCCTAATAAACGGATGAGCCATTTTTTTAAAAACAGGATGTGCCCGAACGGATTTTTTTTGAATAGCCCCATAGGATGCTAATGTACGAAACAATGTAGAAATGGGAAACAGGATTTTAAAATTGAGATATTAGATAGAAATCGGATGCTCGGTGCTCGATGCAAAAGTGTGTTTTAGTCGGACGAATTCTAATTCGCGCTGCCCATCCAATGTTTTAGTAATCAGGTTCACAAAACTTCCTGCAACAAGGTTCTCATCTCGTTGAGCATCATACCGGTCGCGCCCCATACGGTATACCCGTTTAATTTAAAGGCTGGCACCGAAACATTTTGGGCATAGGATGTGGTCAGGGTTTCGTTAAAAAAATTTGTATCGTCAAGTAAAGCGGACAAGCGCACTTCGATCAAGGCGGCAACTTCCGATTTTTGGGGTACAAAAGATTCCAGCTTAC
>RCMY010005325.1_pt1 | contig 10950 bp, 10 predicted proteins | sample 2041341 | NCBI WGS metagenome assembly RCMY01 (sample SAMN09708234, study PRJNA481090) | Marine sediment metagenome, whole genome shotgun sequencing project.
TCTCACAAAACTTGATCATCTGCTGGAAGCTTATGAAATCTTTAAATTAGAGATGTGATCAAGAGCTAGAATCGAGTTTGGGATGACGGTTCTAATTGGGATGACGGCAGTCGTTGGGATGACGGTACTCGTTGGGATGACGGTAGTCGTTGGGATGACGGTAGTCGTTGGGATGACGGTAGTCGTTGGGATGACGGCAGTCGTTGGGATGACGGTACTCGTTGGGATGATGAGGTTTTCTTACGGCGGGTTTGTGCCAAAAAGGGCGATAAGTAAAATCGCTAGTAATGTGTGCTTTGTGGACGAAACCTGTTTAAGGTAATTTTCAATGCTAATGGCCGGTATGTACCCTTTTTGAGTCGAAATCATAATTATCAAACTATATTATAAAATATCAAACTCTATTATTTTTTATCAAACTTTATTAACGTCGCACAGCTGCGCCCATTCTACTGAACTTAAATCAATACCTTCTTTGAACATATCCCATAACGGCGACATTTCACGTAGCTTGTCGATAGAATTGTTAATGACGCCAATGACGTAATCAATCTCTTCTTCGGTAGTAAAGCGGCCAAAACTAAAACGTATTGAGCTATGCGCTAATTCGTCATTTAAACCTAGCGCTCGCAACACATAAGAAGGCTCTAAACTGGCTGAAGTACAGGCTGAACCTGACGATACCGCCATATCTTTTAAGGCCATAATAAGTGACTCACCTTCAACAAAGTTAAAGCTCACGTTAAGATTGTGTGCAACACGCTGGTCTAAATCGCCATTAAGATAGACTTCTTCCATATCTTTAATGCCATTCCAAAGTTTGTCGCGTAGCATCTTAATACGCGCGTTTTCACTCGCCATTTCTTCTTTGGCAATTTTAAACGCTTCACCCATACCCACAATTTGATGTGTGGCTAAAGTGCCTGAACGCATTCCGCGCTCATGCCCACCACCGTGCATTTGTGCTTCTATTCGAACGCGCGGCTTACGGCAAACATACAACGCACCAATACCTTTAGGGCCATAAGTTTTGTGAGCTGAAAACGACATCAAGTCAACTTTCATTGTTTGCAAGTCAATTGGCACCTTGCCGGTACTTTGGGCAGCATCAACGTGAAAGATTATATTACGTTCGCGGCAAATCTCACCAATTGCAGCAATGTCTTGAATAACGCCAATTTCGTTATTCACATGCATAATAGAAACTAAAACAGTGTCATCACGCATCGCGGCTTGTAATTCGTCTAGGTCAACAATACCGTTTGGCTTAGGCGACATGTAAGTAACTTCATAACCTTCACGCTCTAGTTGACGAGTGGCATCTAGCACCGCTTTATGTTCGGTTTTAATGGTAATAATGTGTTTGCCACGCTTTTTATAAAAGTGTGCCGCGCCTTTAATGGCTAAATTATTAGATTCAGTTGCGCCCGATGTAAACACGATTTCACGCGGATCTGCATTAACCAACTCGGCAATTTGATTGCGCGCAATATCAACCGCTTCTTCCGCTACCCAACCAAACTTATGAGAACGAGAGGCCGGATTGCCAAAGTTACCTTCAAGCGATAAACAGTCTTTCATTTTCTCGGCAACTCGCGGGTCAACTGGTGTGGTAGACGAATAGTCTAGATAAATTGGTAAGTGTAACTTGCTCATCATGTACTCCGCTTAAAGTTGCATGCTAATTTCAATATTCTGTAAAATCGATTTGGCCGTTTGATTTTGTCTTTTAGAGACTTCTCTTAAACGACAACCACCGCCGGGCTTGCGAACACTTGTCACTAATTTTTCTTTACGCAATTTTGCAAAAAGCGGTTCTAAGTAAGACAGTGAAATCGCTTGGCGTTCTGAGATATCGGCTAATGGCACCAGCCCTTATTGTGAATGCAAAGCTACATCAAGCATAGCGGTTACGGCGTATCTACCTTTGGATGTTAACTTCAAGGCATTCAACCCCTATGAGTGTTTTCATGCCTAAATTGTATATACTTGACTAAATTTGTCAAGTATATACCCTACTGTTTTAGTCAAGTATTACTAGGGTATTTAAATTGCCTATAAATTTGGCACTATTAACACCTTTCTTAGGCTATATATGAGGGTCGAATTCTTCACTTACTTCGTTCTTAAGAGTAGGTGATATGCCAGTATCAGCAAAATCTTCAGCATTTAATTTAGGAATTGAGTCTGTACAAACGTCTCCACCTAAGGTTTGGATTACTTTGCACATTTCTTCTACTTTTTTGTCCATTAAATGCACGTGCTCTAGCATTATACCCAATGCGTTTGCAACGGGATCGGGATTATCATCTGCAATTGCATAGGCGTCAAAACCGTATTTTTGAGCAATGGCTTGACGTTTTCCGTTGGTTTCTGCTTGTTGCTGTTTTGCCATCACAATGCGACCGGGCACGCCGATACAAGTTGCGCCTTCTGGCACATCTTTAATGACCACTGAATTTGAGCCAACGCGAGCGTTTTCACCAATCGTAATGGGGCCCAGCACCTTTGCGCCAGCACCTATTACCACATTATTGCCTAGCGTGGGATGTCGTTTACCCGCTTTCCAGCTTGTGCCGCCTAAGGTAACGCCGTGATATAGGGTCACATCATCGCCTACAACAGCCGTTTCACCAATCACTACGCCCATGCCATGATCAATAAATACGCGGCGACCTAAAGTTGCACCGGGATGTATTTCAATGCCCGTTAAAAAGCGGCTAATATTTGACAGAAAACGCGCAATCCATTTTAGTTTCCAAGCCCATAATTTATGGCTAATGCGATGCAACCAAACCGCATGCAAACCGGGATAATTAAACACCACTTCCCACTTGTTTCGAGCAGCGGGATCGCGAGCAAAAACGCTGTTAATGTCTTCCGAAATATGACTAAACACTATTTTTACTTCCTATTTGGGTTGATGACGATTACTAATTATTTTGTCGATTGATGAAAGCATTCCACGCAATATTGCGAGTTCTTGAGATTCTAATCTGGCACGATTAAACATGCGACGCACTTTAGACATAATCACGCCAGGGTGTTTTGTGCGAATAAAGCCACTTTCTGCAAAGGTACTCTCAAAATGCTGGTAAAAATTCTCTAGCTCGGTACTTAAAGGATATTCAAATACATCGTTTGCACGATTAGCGTAAGGCGCACGTTGTAAGGCTAAATAATGCATACGAATTTCGTAGCACAAAGTTTGCACTGCTGCTGCTAAGTTTAACGAACTATACTCAGGATTTGCGTCAATACATACATGAAAATGACATTGTTGTAGCTCTTCATTGGTTAAACCGCTATTTTCACGACCAAAGACTAATGCGACAGGGTATTTTTGTCCTTCATCAATTAGCTTCTTACCACACTCGCGTGAATCGAGCATAGGCCACGATAGGGTGCGAGAGCGTGCCGATGTGCCCACTACCAATCCACATTCTTCAATCGCATCTTCTAGTTTGTCTACAATCTTGGCATTCGCCAATATATCAGTCGCCCCAGCGGCTAGCGCGCTCGCTTTACTGTCGGGCTTTGATACAGGATTAACTAAATATAAGTGTTTTAACCCCATGGTTTTCATGGCACGCGCTGCCGAGCCTATATTCCCTGTATGCGAGGTGTTGACTAAAACAATTCGAATTGCGTCGAGCATATTGATTCCTAAAAACAGGGATTGAAAGTCGCCTCAATACGCATTAATTAGTGCTTGTTTATTGCAGACAACACGCAGCGCTAGAGGAGATTTTTGACGGCGCGCATTGTAACACAAGAAATATCATAAGAAAAAACATCAAAGCACTAATCGCAAACCAAGATTTGAGGCTAATATCGATAAACAAGGTTTTTACTCGGCCTTTAAATTCTGCTACAATCTGCGCCGATTTTAAACAAGTTCTTTTAACAATTTGGTGGTTAGTATGCATCCTATGCTTAATATTGCTGTGCGCGCCGCGCGTGCGGCCGGTAATGTGATAACTCGTGGTTATGAAAATCGCGATGATCTTGATATTCAAACAAAAGGCGCTCAAGATTTTGTGACAAAAATTGACAAGGAAGCTGAGCTAACTATCATCAACAAAATTCAGCAGTCTTTTCCCGATCATTCATTTATTGGTGAAGAAGGCGGTAATGTTAAAGGTAACGATGATTTTACATGGATCATTGACCCGCTCGACGGCACCAGTAATTTTATAGCGGGCATTCCCCACTTCGCTGTTTCTATCGCATTATTGCATAAAGGCAAACTTGACCAAGCGGTTGTGTTTGATCCTATTCGCGGCGAATTGTTTGCCGCAACTAAAGGCGGCGGCGCACAATTAAACGGATATCGTTTACGTTGCACCAAAGCGAAAGATTTAAGCAATACCATTTTGGCTACCGCCCTTCCTTTTAGAGACAGGTCTAACTTAGATGTGGAAATGGCGCGATTCACCAAAGTATTTAAAGCCGCCGGTGATATTAGACGTTCTGGTTCAGCCGCACTTGATTTAGCGTATGTTGCAGCTGGTCGTTACGATGGCTACTTTGAAAAAGGCTTAAAAGCATGGGACATGGCTGCGGGCGAATTATTGGTTAAAGAATCAGGTGGATTAGTTACCGATTACGCTGGCAATAACGACCCTTTATATGATGAAATTAAGAAGCCGGGGTCGGCCAATGGTTTAGTTGCAGGCAATCCACGGGTCGTTCAACATATTGTAAAACGTTTGCAGTAAGCGTTGTTAAATGAATAAAGGCGAAAATTAAAAGATCAGCTTTGCCTGCATGAGTGCGCAAGCAAAGCCAGAAAAGTTAATATTGCTGGAGTTGTTGTTGTATAGACGCGGTGAGTTCAGTGGGTATACAAAGCTGATTTGCCAGCGCTTGCAAATAGGCTTGTGAATGTTGTTCATCTAAATCAATCGCGCTAGCACTTGCTGCATATACTTCTATTCCGGTTTGCGCGTTAGGCACTTGGCTAACTAAGTTATTTAAATCGAGAGGTTTTCTTAGTTCGTCAAACAAACTCGCTTTTTCTTGAACGCTTAACTCCATAGTATCGACTTGCGCAAATATACGTTGGCGCTCATTATCATCAATATGGCCATCACAATGCGCGGCCGTAATCATTGCCCGCATGAGCAACATCTGACCGTTTGGATTGCTGTCGTCCACTACTTCTTCAAACTGCTGTTGTTGAATACGTGCAGGCGTAAAATCAAACTTAGCATTTTGCGGGGCAATTTGATTACCTTGAGAACGAGATGAAAGTTGCGCCTGAGGCTGATATTCCACGTTAGCAGGCTGACTCACTTCATTTGCTTGATTCTTAGCTGAATATTGTTGATACGCTTTCCACGCTAGACCACCAACCGCGGCTAAAGCGCCAACTTTGAGTACTGTTTTGCCTGTTTTACGTCCTTTTTTACTGGTAACCATGCTGGTTAAACCACCGCCTGCCACACCGCCCATGAACCCACCCAAAACGCCATTTAATGCTCCCGACTGAGACAACCCACTCATCATTTTTTTTAAGTCCATATGCTTCTCCACAACGTCTATTTACTATCACTAGATTACGTATACGGAAATATGACCAGAACAGGCTTATTATAGTTGCATGCTGATTAAAATTTGAGACGAAACAGAAGCGAAACATACACATAATGTCACAGTGGTCATTTAATGATGTTTGCTGCCCAACAAAAAAGCCCTTGATATTTTTGATATCAAGGGCTTTTAACTTACTTCAGATAGAGCTTTATATTGACTCTAAATCTTCACCCTCTTTTACCACTTCCTCGGGGATTAAATCTTCTTTACTCACGCCTAGCGCTAAGGCAACCGCACTGGCGATGTATACAGAGGAATATGTACCAATAAAGACACCAAACAATAATGCCGTGGCAAATCCATGAATTAAAGCGCCGCCTTTGTAAAACAAGGCAATCAATACTAAAATAGTGGTTAACGAGGTAATAATAGTTCTGTTGAGTGTTTGCGTAAGCGATATATTGACAACTTCAATGGAGGTTGCTTTTCGCACTTTTCGAAAGTTTTCGCGAATACGGTCAGACACAACAATGGTATCGTTAAGTGAATAACCGATGACCGCTAGCAATGCCGCCAATACTGTAAGGTCAAATTCAAGTTGAAACACTGAAAACAGTCCTAAGGTAATAATCACATCGTGCATTAGGGCTGCGACTGAGCCTAGCGCGAAACGATATTCAAAACGCATGGCAACATAAATAAGAATACAAATTAACGCGACCAGCATCGCTAAACCACCCTGCTCGGTTAATTCTTCGCCTATACTTGGGCCAACAAAACTAATGCTTTGCATCGTCACGCTTTCGTCTTTCGCTTTTAGTACCTCAACTACCATGTCGCCAATTTGTTCTTTGGGCAAATCATCCCTAAGCGGAATACGTATAAGTACATCTTGACTGCTACCAAAGTTTTGCACAACGGCTTCTTCAAAGTTTGCTTCGGTAAGATCAATACGCACTTTTGCAAGATTGGCGCCTTGTGGATACGCGACTTGAATTTCGGTTCCGCCGGTAAAATCGAGTCCCCAATTTAGTTGATTAATCGCTAACGAGGTAATAGATCCTAGAATAAGCAAGCTCGAGAAAATTAACGCCACAAGGCGATATCTCATGAAATCAACAGTGCTATTCAGTTTTAATAATTCAAATTTCATCTGCTAACGCCTTATATTGCTAAAGATTTGACGCGTTTACCGCCCCAAATCAAGTTAACCAGTACTCGTGTTACAATAATTGCGGTAAACATTGAAGTCACAATCCCTATCATTAGGGTAATCGAGAATCCTTTAATTGGACCGGTTCCTACAGCAAACAAAATCATACCCACAATAAAGGTGGTAATATTGGCATCTAAAATAGTTGAAAACGCATTATCATAACCAAAATGAATGGCCTGTTGAGGACTTCGTCCGTCTCTTATTTCTTCTCGTATTCGCTCAAAAATTAACACGTTTGCATCTACCGCCATACCTACGGTTAGAACAATTCCAGCCATTCCCGGCAACGTCAAGGTTGCGCCCGGTATCATAGACATAATGCCAATAATCATAATAACATTCGTCACCAGTGCTAGGTTTGCGACAAAACCGAAAGCGCGATAATACACCAACATGAATACAAGTACGGCCGCTAGCCCATAAAGAATAGCCTCCATACCTAATTTGATATTTTCGGCACCTAAACTGGGTCCTACCGTGCGTTCTTCAACAATTTGAATAGGCGCGATAAGTGCGCCCGCGCGTAATAACAAGCTCAAATCGCGAGCTTCTTTAGCACTGTCTATTCCGGTTATCCTAAACGAATTACCTAAACGAGCTTGAATGGTCGCTTGGTTGATCACTTCTTCTTTCTTTTCAAAAATCAGGCTGTCGTCAGGACCACGTTCGCCGGTTGACTTATATTCAATAAAAAGGGTTGCCATTGGCTTGCCAATATTGTCTTTTGTGGCTTGCGACATTTTACTGCCACCTTTAGAATCAAGCGAAATATTCACTTGAGGAAAGCCGTTTTCATCAATACTGCTGTTAGCATCAATAATATGACTACCCGACAACATTACGGCTTTACGTAATAATACAGGCTGGCCATTGCGGTCATAAGCCAACTTGGAATTAGCCGGAACACGACCATCCACAGCATCTCTTACATCGTTGTTCTGATCAACCATTCTAAATTCAAGCGTGGCCGTGGCGTTTAATATCTCTTTTGCAGTGGCAGTGTCTTGAATACCTGGCAATTGCACAACAATTCGCTCTGCGCCTTGCTTTTGCACTAAGGGCTCAGCAACACCTAATTGGTTTACTCGGTTTCGAATAATCGTAATGTTTTGATTTACGGCATAATCTTTAATTTCAGACACTTTTACATCGGTAAATTTAGCGCGCAGTGTTAAATCATCTTTTTCAGTAAAGAGCATGTCACGATAGGCGTTACGCAAAAAGAACTCTGCACTGCCCAGAACCTCAGGGTCTCTGAAGGTTATCTCAATATTCTCACCCACTTGGCGGATTGTACGATATCTTATTTTTTCTGTGCGCAATTGCGTTTCGAAATCGCCAATAGAGTCTTCAAACGCTTTACTGATAGCGCTTTTCATGTCTACTTCAATTAAGAAATGCACACCGCCGCGTAAATCAAGACCCAGTTTCATTGGCGCAGCGTTTAACGCATCTAGCCAGTCGGGTGTATCGGCTGCAAGGTTAAGCGCAACGAAATACTCACTACCCAACTGTTGGCTAATTACTTCGCGAGCTTTTAACTGCGTGTCGTTGTCATTCAAACGCACTAAAATTTGTTCGCCATTAAATTCAACAGCCTTGACCGGTATTGACGCTTGCTCTAATTTCGCTTCAATACTGGGTATCATATCTGCCGTTACCGTAGTATTTCTACCAGAGGATATTTGAACGGCATGGTCTTCTCCGTATAAATTTGGCAATGCATACAACGTGCACATTGCCAACACGAAAAATACCAAAATATATTTCCAAATGGGGGTTTGGTTTAACACAATAACATCCTAATAGTTATCTACCACTTATGCCCTACTTGCTACATACACAAGTGGTGGACAACTGCCGTTTTAAATTGACTTCATAGTGCCTTTTGGCAATACCGCGCTTACCGCTGACTTTTGAACAACGATATGATTGGTCTCATTTAGCGAGATTTCAATAAAGTCTTTCTCGTCAGTTACTTTGGTAACTTTACCCACAATGCCACCGCTGGTGAGCACTTCGTCGCCTTTGCTAATTGATGAAATCAAATTTTTATGTTCTTTTACACGCTTTGCTTGTGGACGGTAAAGTAAAAAGTAAAAAATAAGACCGAACACGGCTAGCATGATCAGCATTTCAAAACCGGGTCCCTCAGAAGCGCCACCAGCAGCTTGCGCGTGAGCATTAGAAATGAAAAAACTCATTGTAGATTTCCTTTTATTGATGGGTATTGCGTTTCGCAAATACCATTTTTATGGTTATTGGTTAATTATTCTTATCGAATAGCTTATATTTCAGGTACTTCTAAGCCTTTTTGCGCGTAAAACTCGGCAACAAACGCATCAAGCCTATTTTCGCTAATAGCAGTGCGTAAGCCTTCCATTATAAATTGATAGTATCGCAAGTTATGAATGGTATTTAGCCTAGCACCCAGTATTTCATTACATTTGTCTAAATGATGTAAGTATGACCGAGAATAGTTTTTACAAGTGTAACAATCACATTTTTCATCTAACGGCGCAATATCGGTCTTATGCTTGGCATTACGAATTTTTACGACACCTTCGGTCACAAACAAATGCCCGTTACGTGCATTACGCGTAGGCATCACGCAATCGAACATATCAATTCCGCGGCGCACCGATTCAACGATATCCTCAGGTTTACCCACGCCCATTAAATAACGCGGTTTGTTGGCAGGAATTTTAGGCGCTGTGTGCTTCACAATGCGCATCATGTCAGGTTTTGGTTCACCTACCGACAACCCGCCAATGGCATAACCATCAAAATCTATTTCTTCAAGTCCTTGTAAAGAAATATCACGCAAGCCTTCGTACATACCGCCCTGAATAATACCAAAAAGTGCCGATGGATTATCGCCATGTGCTTCTTTACTACGCTTAGCCCAGCGTAAAGATAACTCCATAGACCGCTGTGCTTCTTCAAGCGTTGCCGGAAATGGGGTGCATTCATCAAAAATCATGACAATATCTGAACCCAATTCACGCTGAACTTGCATCGACTTTTCAGGCGTTAACAAAATTTTCTCGCCATTAATGGGCGAGCGGAAAGTTACACCCTCTTCGTTAATTTTACTCATAGCGCCAAGCGAGAACACTTGAAAGCCGCCTGAGTCGGTCAAAATAGGCTTTTGCCAATGCATAAAATTGTGCAAGTCGCCATGCTGCTGAATAATGGCTGTACCTGGACGAAGCATTAAATGAAAGGTGTTACCCAAACATATATGCGCATTAGTATCAGCAAGTTCTTCAGGCGTCATTCCTTTTACGGTGCCATAGGTGCCTACTGGCATAAAAGCGGGTGTTTCGACCACGCCGCGGTCAAACACGAGTTGTCCGCGTCTTGCTAGGCCATCGGTGTTAAGTAAGTTAAACTTCATTCATGTCACTTAAGTTTACTGTGCGTTCTCTAGCTTGTGTTAGCGCGGTGTTCTGTTCACGAACAACACGCAACATGTTAGGTGAATTAGCCGTGTTAATGCTAACTCACAATTACTAACTCACAAACCGATAACTAACAGGTTCAAAAAATTGCGCGGATTATAGCAAATTTATGTCTTAAAATAATACTATCTTTATTTACAGTCGCATTAAGCGTGAATTGATGCTATTTTTTATCCTATAATTGACGAATAAATATTCTTTTTTTATTTTACGTAAACGCTTTCCTTGACATTTGGATGCACGGTAAGCGCATAATAATCCTTAATAAATATTGTTAAGTCGACTATTTGCCACTTAATAATAAATGCTATAAGCAAACTCTATAAAAAAAATAAAGGAAATAATAATGCGAACTTCTAAAACGCCTTTATCGATTATCGCTGCGGCTGTGTTTAGCGTGCTGTTAGTCGCTTGCAATAAGCCTAGTGATCCCCAATCTAGCGTAAGCGAGCAAAAGACTGAGTCGCCACCGTCCAAAAATCAGTTGCTAATTGATGAAGCGCGCTTAGATATTTATTATCCCGTTGATTTAGTCGCCGATTTAAGTGCCTACAATGACAATCAAAAAGAAATGATTGCGCTGTTAATTGATGCCTCAAAAATTATGGACGATTTATTTTGGCAGCAGGCTTTTGGCCAAAGCAAAGAGACATTTTTAGCCAGTATTGATAACCAAAAAGTAAGGCGCTTTGCAGAAATCAACTATGGCCCGTGGGACCGATTAAATGGTGA
>RCMY010005327.1_pt1 | contig 10947 bp, 11 predicted proteins | sample 2041341 | NCBI WGS metagenome assembly RCMY01 (sample SAMN09708234, study PRJNA481090) | Marine sediment metagenome, whole genome shotgun sequencing project.
AGCTCTTCATCATACGGATAATACATCCGGGAAATGATATCTTTCCAGCGATCCGTTTCCCTTTCCGTCAGGCCGTGCTCTGCCCATTTCTCAGTGGACACTTTTTTGAGCGCGTCCAGCGTGTACTGCAGTGTCCAGGTCGCCATGTTGTTGGTGTGATAATTGTTGTTTACGTTGTTTTCGTACTCGTTTGGACCAGTCACGCCATGGATCATGTATTTTTGATTGCGTTTTGAAAAATGGACACGATCCGCCCAGAACCGGGAAATGCCGACAAGGTCATCGACTCCTGTTTCGAGGAGATAGCTTTCATCCCCTGTGTAGTTCGTATAGTTGTAGATGGCATGCGCGATTGCCCCGTTGCGGTGGATTTCTTCGAAGGTGATCTCCCACTCGTTGTGACACTCCTCGCCGTTGATCGTGACCATCGGGTAGAGCGCTGCGCCACTCCCTCGATCAGAACTGTTGAAGCCGAGCTTCCCAGCGTTCTCGATCGCCCGATCGAGCTGACGGTGGCGGTAGCGCAGCAGGTTCTTGGCCACCTCTGGCTCGCTGGTGGCCAGGTAGAAGGGAAGGCAGAAGGCCTCGGTGTCCCAATAGGTGACGCCGCCGTACTTCTCGCCGGTGAAACCCTTTGGCCCGATGTTGAGGTCTGGGTCGTCACCGGTGAAGGTCGAGTTGAGCTGGAAGACATTGAACCGGATGCCCTGTTGAGCGGCCAGATCGCCGCCGATCACCACATCGCCCAACTCCCAGATCCGCTGCCACGCCGCCTGATGCTCAGCTCGAATCGCATCGAAGCCGTCGGCCAGCGCTGTGTCGAGCACGTCGTGGCAACTGCCGACGATCTCGTTGGCCGCCATCTCTCGCGACGTGGCGTTGGCGCCGAACTTCGTGATCTCGACGGTCTGCCCAACAGCCGCTGCCACGTCGAAGGAGACAGCAGCGAAGCGGGTCAGGGTTCGTGATGTGGTGACCGGCTCGGTGAGCTCACCGTCGACACGGACCTCGAACGTCATGGCTGTTGCGCACTCGAACTCGGTCTTCTTGGTGCGCGACACCACGATCGCTCGATGCCCATCAGCGGTTTCGGAGACCTGGTCCCAGAAACCCTCGTCGTAGTTGGAGTCCTCGTTGACGACATCGCCGTCGACCTGCGCGTCGAAGCTGAGCGTCACGTCGCTGTCGACCGGCGTGATCCGATAGCGGATCGCACCCAGGTGCGAGCGGGTCATGCTGACGAACCGGGTGGCCTCGACGTCGACCATCGCGCCGCCGGGAACGGTGGCTCGGAACGTGCGGACCAACTCACCCGTCCGCATGTGGAGCACGCGTTGGTACTGGGCGACCTCGGCCGTGGCGAGGTCGAGGGCAACCCCGTCGACCGTGACGCGGATCGGGGTCCAGTCGGCCGAGTTCAAGACCTTGGCGAAGTAGTCGGGGTAGCCGTTCTTCCACCAACCCACCCTGGTGGGGTCTGGGTAGTAGACGCCAGCGAGGTAGTTGCCCAACAGCGAATCGCCGGTGTACGCCTCCTCGTGGGTTCCTCGGCCGCCCATGTGGCCGTTGCCAAGGCTGAAAAGGCTCTCGTAGACCCGATTGTTTGACGGGTCGAACCCGTCCTGCACGACTGCCCATTCATCGATTTCGACCAGCATCTTCATCGCCGAGCAGACTACGGCCGAACGAGGGCCGGTGCAGCGGGTGGTCACCAGCCGCGGCTGACCCTGGTCTACCGTGGATGCTGCGATGCCGACGACCGGCATCGCAATGGAGGGAACCATGACCAAGACACTTCGCGTTCTACTGTGCGCGTTCAGCCTGACCTTTGCCGCAGCCTGCAGTGGCGGCGGCGGGCTGGCCGAAGAAGCCACTGACCGTTCGGAGAAGACCTGCACCTGCGAAGGCTTCGACTGCACCACGGAACACATCGCGTGGTTCAACGAGCAGCGCATCGTCAACGAAGCCGATATCGACGCACTCAACGAGGCCGACCGGACTGCATTCGACGCCGCCGAAGACGCTGCCGCCGACTGTCAGGACGCTCTGCGGTAGTCGAGGTTCCGACGCGCCGCGGGCCGTTCAGTCAGGTGTTGGCAACAGGACGAGATCGGCGACCGTGATCAGCTTCGTCGCGAGGCAGTGCTCGACGAGAAGCCGTCGCCGCTCGGTGGCCAGTTGCCTGGCCGATCCCCGCAGACCAGCCACTCCGAGCTTGTCGAACTTGATGCAGAGGTGATCGAGCTTTCGATTGAGCTTGGTGAGCCGCCACCCCAGACGCATGGCCATGTCAGCATTGCTCGGCAGATCATGAGGATCGATTCCTCGCAACGACCCCTCGGAGAGGACAGTCAACAGCTGGCGTTGCTCGAGATTCAGCGACGGCTGACCGGCGACATTTTGCGACGGTGGGCGCCAGTCCGTTCCCTCAGCACACACCAAGGTCAGCTCATAGGTCGATGGTCCGACCACGACGCGCAGCACCGAGCGGTCGTAAGGAATCGGCGCTGCGGAGTCGGCGGCAATGAGCACCGCCGAGCGCGAGTTCATGTCGAGCAGGTTGATGTCGATCGACATGGTCCGGTTGCGGAGCCACCAGATCCCGTTCTCGTGCGCAAACACCCCAACGACGCTCGGGAGATCAGGGCTCGTATCGAGCTGGAGATCACCGCTTCTGCCGAACGTGAATCGCCTCGTCTGCCTCAACTCATAGGTTTCGCCAACGAATTCGATCGTCAACGGGCCACTGCGCCGCATGAAATTCGCCCCTTCTGCGGTCCCCTCCGGACCGGGGACAAGTGTGACGAACCATGTGCAACCGTTTCGCAACCGCCTACTGCTGCTGACCGCGCTCCTGGATCGCTTGACGGCGAGCTTCGACCTTCTCAGGGGAGAACTGCGCACGGCTCCAGGCCTGGCCGTCGCGAGCTTCCGTCGCCCAGTGCTCTGGGTCGGTGGCGATCGCGTCGTACGTGACGCGAATCTGTCGAACGCCGTCCTGTTCGTTGCCACAAATGTGGCGGGCCAGCTGCCGGGTGAACGCCATGAGCTCGCCGTGCGGCACCACGTGGTTGACCAGGCCGACCGCCAAAGCCTCCTCAGCACCCATGAAGTTGCTGGTGAAACTCATTTCGCGGGCCCGGCGAACCCCGATGGCCTGCGGCAACAGCACCGTCAGACCCCAACCTGGCATCACACCGACTCGGCTGTGGGTGTCGCCGAACTTTGCGTGCTCGCTGGCGATCAGGAAGTCACAATTCAGAGCAAGCTCGAACCCACCGGTGATCGCCACGCCGTTGACCGCGCCGATCAGCGGCTTGGTGAGCGGAGGAAACGGTCCCCGGTCTGGCGTCGTTCGGTCGGTTCTTCGAGCGCTGTCTCCGCCCAGATTCCCCCCGCTGGAACCGAGCTCCTTGAGATCGAGACCAGCACAGAAAGCAGGATCGGCCCCGGTCAAGATGATCACGTCGACATCGGCATCGGCTTCCGCAGCGGCAAGTCGCTCTGGGAGCAGTGCAAGCACCTCACTCGACAGCGCATTGCGGGCTGCTGGTCGATTGAGCGTGACCGTCGCGATCCGCTCCGACACCTCGAGCAACACCGGACTCGCATCGGCCGGCGCTTCGGTCACTCGACGACCTCTTCGATGAAGTTGGCGACGTCAGCCAACACTTCGACCTGATTGGTCTCGTTGAAGATCTCGTGCCGAGCACCCGGGTACGAAATCGCTCTTGTCAGGCCCGAGCCCTTGATCGTGTCGAAACCAATCTGGCTGTTGTCGATCGGCACGAGCTGATCATCGGCTCCGTGCACCCACAGAAGGGGTAGGTCGCCGATGGAACCGGCCTCGTTGACCTGACCAGTGGCCCGGAGCATCGCCTCGAGGATCGGACGCTGGAATGGTCCGTGCCACACGAGTGGGTCGGCCGCGTACTCGGCGCCGACAGCGTCGTCCCTCGAGAGAACGGCGGGGTCAAGCGGCACGTCGGGAATCTCGTCGAGCGCCAGCAGGGCCTCGAACCCATCGCCAGGCCCGATCGCGGGGCCGGAAAGAACCAACGCAGCCAACCGGTCGCCGTGCGTTTGGGCATAGCGAGTGGCGATGAGCCCGCCCATCGAATGACCGATCATCACCAGTGGAATCGTGGGTTCTGCGGCATCGGCCACGTCGACGACTTGGTCGACGTCAGCCACGACCTCATCAAAGTCGGTGACGATGGCCCTGGCGCCGTCGCTCCTGCCGTGGCCCATGTGATCGAGGCCGTACACCACAGCGCCGCCCTCGACGAGAGCTGCGGCCACGTGGTCGTAGCGGCCAATGTGCTCGCCGTAGCCGTGCACCAACACCACGACATGCGACGGCTCGTACTCGCCGTTCCACGACTGGGCATGCACCTGGCCCTGAGATCCGGCGAAGGTCCACTCGACCTTCTTCACCCCATCGGGCAGAGCACTCTGGCGCTCACCGTCGTACTCGCCCGCATCATTTTGTTCGGCAGTGTCATGTTCGGCCATGGCCTGAAGCTAGCCCGTCGCCACCCTCCCTCAAGACTTGCTGCTGGCTCGTCCTGCTACAGAACGTCGAGCGAGTAGATCCGCGCCGCTGTGCCAGCGAACATCGCGGCTTGCTCGGCGTCGGAATAGCGAGCGGCCATCGTCCGGCACGCCTCCCAATAGGTGGCGTAATCGAGCGAGAGCCTGTCGACAGGGAAGTTCGACTCGAACATGCACCGCTCCGGGCCGAACGCTTCGATGGCGTGGTGATACCAACGCTCCTGAGCTGCGACAACGGTCTCCGCGTTCGGGAAGTTCTCCGGGTCCATATGCCAGCCGAATCCGTTGTCTGGCATGGCGAGACCACCGATCTTGGCCACCACATTGGGTAGCGCTGCGATGGCGGTGATGTCTGCTTGCCAACGAGGAAAGACATCGTCGAGGTCTTCGAACGCACCGAGTGGCGTGCCAAAGTGATCGAGCACAATCGAGGTGTCACCGCACGCCTCGGCCAGGTCACGGAAGTCCTGATTCTGCATGTGGTAGTGCCACGAGTCGTAGGTCAGGCCTCGGCTACCGAGGTGTTGCACCCCTCGGCGGAAGTCCGGGTCGCTTGACTTTCCGGGAGCACTCCGGCCAGCGATCAGCAATTGCGCGCCATCTGGAGCGCTGGCCAATGCGTCGCGGATGCCGCGGAATCGACCGCCGCCAGCCGCCACCTGAGCATCGAGCAGTTCGTCGAGCTGTTCGATCGGCAGCTTCAGATCAGCCGAGCCGACGATGCCGACAATTGGCGGGCCCTCGGCGGCGTCACTGGCGTCAGCAACACTCGCCACGAACTCGACCTCGCCGACCGACTTCAGATGGCTTGGCCCATCGGATCGGTAGCCCACGCCGCACTCCATGAAGATGGTGGCGACGACACCTTCAGTGCTTGCTGTGTCCCCGCGGAGCTGTTCAAGGAGGTAGTCGTCTCCACCGACGTGAGCGCCGGGCCAGAGGTGGTGGTGAGCGTCGATGATCGGATGCATGCGGCGAGTCTGTGACGTCGCTTCGCCCCGGTCAAACGGGCCGGGCCAGAAGGCGATTCACAGCACCGTGGCTTGGAACTTGCGCATGAGCCACGGGCCGGCCTGGACCGGCGAATGGCGTGGCGGTTCATCGGCCTCGCGGCAGGTCGAGAGGCACTCGATCGTTGCGTCCCAGTTGGCCATGTGGAAGAACGCAAAAGATTGCCGCTGCTCTCGCGAGGTCAGCGCCACCCGGTGCACCGTCGAACGCCATCGATCGTTGGTCCACTGAGCGATCGAGTCGCCGAGATTGACCACGTAGGTGTCAGGTTCGCTGGTCACCGCACTCCAGGTGCCGTCGGGCTGCTGGATCTCGAGACCGGCGACATCGTCAGTGCGCAGAATCGTGAGCGTGCCGTAGTCAGAGTGAGCCCCGGCCCGCAGCGACGGTGTGGCCAGGTCGGCTGGCAGCGCCGGGTAGTTGATCGCCCGCATCGAGGTGATCGGCCGGTCGATCAACGAGGCAAAGTGGTCGGCGGGTAGCTCGAGCGCGAGCGCCATCACCGACATCAGGCGACCAGCCACATCAGACAAAGCCTGGAAGTAGGCCTCCCACGCTGGCTGAAGCTCGGGCAGTTCGACCGGCCACAGACTGGGCGAGCGGATCCAGGCGTCGTCGGCATGAGGCAGCGCAGTGTCGATGTCGGCATGGCAGTCCGGGCCGACCGACAGCGATTCCTTGAGATCGGCTGCCGCCGCCGTGTCGCCAACCGACTTCGCCAATGACTCGAACCCATACGGCGAGTATCCGTAGGGGTAGCCGGGCTCAGGGAATCCAATCCGGGCCTTCGCATCATCTGGAAGCGCAAAGAACGCCGCAGCTGTTTCCCACGCTCTGGCAGCAATTGCTGGATCGACCGACCCGATCGGGATGCGGAAGAACCCGAGGTCAGCGCAGGCCCGGCCCATGATCTCGACTTGCTCGTCGATCGGTGCCGACAGGTCAACCACGTCCAAACGCACGTTGGGACGCTACCTGCCAGGCTTCGATCGGGCCATACCCTTGCATCGTGAGGAACGTCACCCCAGCGGACTTGTTGATCCGCTTCGTTGTGAGTGCGGCCGCCGCCACCGGTGTGCTCTACGTGCTCGGCGTGCTGTTCGGATGACGGGGCCCAGATTGGGCCGGCGGTCTAACGGCGGCTCGTGAGTTCAGCCACACCCATCGCCCCGATGGCAGCGGCGCTGCGCTCCAACCGGTCGGCCGGCATTCGCGAGCCCGTACCGTCGGCAAGCCTGGTCATCATCTCGAAGTTGGCGGCAACCGCTGCCGCGTCGACCATGAATGCTTCATCGGTCTCGTCTGTCAGAACCGATCGGGCCACGGCCAGCACAGCATCGTCGGTCTCGGCGCAAGCGGTGGCGAACCGCAAGAGCGCATCACCGTGCAGCAGCGGCACCACGGCAGCCGCTTCGCCTCTGGCGCCGATAGTGGTGAGGTCGACATCGATTCCTGCGTCGTTGCTTGCCCAACTGAGCATGCTGGCGTGAGCAGTCGTTCAATAGAAGCACTCACGCAGTTGGGCCACCCTCGCCGCAACAAGCTCGGTCTGGGGCCGAGTGAGTCCACCGGGCCGACGAGACCAATCGGCGTGCATCATTTCGTCTTCGGGCATGTATTGCGCCGAGGCCATTCGCCAGGTGTTCTCGAACTCGGCTGGCACCGCCGAGTACGCCTGCACCACGGCAGCCGTTAGATCAGCTGGCGCAGCAACAGGCACCCAGTTGAGCTCGGCGGAAACAACATCGGCCGGCTGGTCGCCCGTTGGCTGCCCAGTCGTGGGCGCAGGAAACGGCGGGATCTCGACGCCGATGTTGCGGCAGAAGTGGCCAACGGCAGCCGTCGTCGAGACGATTGCGCACACCTCGATGTAGGCAAGCTCGCCAAGTGCGGCAGCAGCGGTGGCGTGGACGTCGGCGGTGATCGTGCCGGCGTGGCGCGCCAATCGGTAGGCCACATCGTGTGCTGCATTCGGTGCCGCGAGGTCGGTCGGCAGACGGTCGGTGCTGCTGACGGCAACCCACGGCGGTGCTGGCTCTGGGTCGGTGATGGCCACGATCACCGTCGACGCAAGCTCAATCCGCTGCGCGCCCGTGAACCACGACCCCGGTGCGGCGAGGTGCTCCCACGCCAACCGGTGAGCTTCGGCAAGATCCTCACGAACAGCAACCATCAGCCAATCGTGCCATGGATGCAACGACCCCGCCGTCGAGCAACGACAGGAGGCGCACTGTCACACCCCCTGAGGAAGATGGTGAGCATGAGCATCTGCCACGACTGCAACCAAGACATGAAGACCGCCGACACCTGTGTCGTCGACGAACTCACCCTGAACGGCAAAGTGATCGCCCGCGTGCCGTTCGGCCGAGAGCCCGGCTGGCCAACCAACGACGCCCGCTGCAGCGACTGCGGCGTGACCGCAGGCAATCACCACCACATCGGCTGCGACATCGCCCGATGCCCGGCCTGCAGCTGGCAGATGATCTCCTGCGGCTGCCAGTTCGCTGAATACAACCAGACCTGGCTCCACGAGAACCAACTGGCTCTCCAGTTCTGAGTCGAGCGCGCACTCGCCCAGTCGTGCATCGACCGCGGCATGAGATTCGACTTCTACGCTCGACCGATGGTTGCCCACACCCTCAGAGCACTGTTCGTTGCAGCAAGTCTGGCCCTCGCCGCCTGCGGGTCTGGCGATGCCACCACCGCGACCGAGCAGGTCGAGACCGCAGGCGATGACGCCGCGGTTAGTGACACAACGGTCGAGTCCAGCGACACAACGGAGACCGCTGTCGACCCAGACTCCGAGACCTCGAGCACGACCGAAACCGAGCCTGATGTAGCCGATGACCCACCTGTGCTCGACGAACTCGATGGTGAGATCGCCGACCAACCTCTCGCTGGCAGTGTGTTCACCGAGGCTGATCTTGCGTCCATCTCCGATGGTCGCACCTGGGAGATCGACCAATACCTCGAGTCAGCGGAGCCCGCTTCCGGCATCGTCGTCTGTGATGAAGAGCTCCCGTCGATGCCTGCACGAATCTCCCTGACAGCCGACAGCACCGACGGCGAGCTCGAAGTGGCCCAAGAAGTCTTCTTGGCGCCCGATCAAGCGTGGGTCGACGCATTCCGCCTGCTCGCGTCCTGCGAGGACAGCGAAGAGGTGCTTGGCCCAGTCGAACTCACCATCGTCCCCGCCACTGTCAGGGGTACAGAAGACGCCGTCGTCATCGAAGCCTTCGAGCCAGACGTTTCGCTGCCACACACGATTGTCGTCGTGGCCGTGACGTCGAGCCACACGATGCTGGTCTCGGTCGAAGCGTCCACAAAGGAGCTACTCGACCTCGATGCCATCGTCTCGATGGTCGAGCAGGCCGTCGCCCGGTCGAACTAGCGAATCGAACTAGCGAATCGAACTAGCCGAGGGAAGCGATCGGGTCAGCACCGGTGAGATCGACAGAGAGATCCCAAAGCTTCGTGCCTGTCTCGAGGTTGGCGGCATGGCGGAGTACCGGGATCTCCTTCGGCGGGCCGTAGGCCTGACCGGGGAATGCAGGCCCGTAATACGAGCCGCCGCGCACCTCTGGATCACATGCTGCGCGCACCTGAGGAAGTGCTCCGATCGAAGCCGGCTGCGTGATGAGCTTGCTGCCGAGCCGAGCGCCAAGGGCCAAAGGTCCAGGCAAGGCGAAGCTCTCGAAGAGATTCGTCGCCGACAACCCCGGATGTGCAGCCACCGAGATGGTGGGCGACCCGGCAGCTCGGAGCCGACGATCGAGCTCGACTGCGAACACCTGGTTGGCCAGCTTCGTGGCGCCGTACACCCGCATCGGGTCATACCCGTCGAGCGAGGTTGGATCGTGATCGATCAGCGTCCCGGAGCGGGCGGCCAGGCTCGAAACGGCCACGACGCGGCTCCCGGCCGTGTCATGCAGCAACGGCATCAGTCCAGCGGTCAAGGCGAAGTGGCCGGTGTGGTTGCAGGCAAATTGGTACTCGATGCCATCGTCGGTCAGTTGCGGCGGCGTGGCCATCACTCCCGCGTTGTTGATGAGCAAATCGAGTGATTGGTGCTGCTCGAATATTCGAGCAACGAACGCATCGACTGACTCGAGCGAGGCGAGATCCACCAGCTCGATCTCGATCTCCGGCGGAGTGTCGAGCGACTCGAGATCCTCGAGCAATCTGGCTTGCGCGCCCTTCGCCTTGGTGAGAGTGCGACACGCCATGATCACGCGGGCGCCTGCCGCGGCAAGCGCCTTTGTCGTCTCGTACCCCAGCCCGGAATTCGCCCCGGTGACGACAGCGGTCCGCCCGCTGAGATCTGGAATGTCCTTCTTGCTCCACACAACACCGGTCAGTAGCGACATGCAGCGAACACTAGGTCAGCGCGGCCCGCGCAGCATCGACGGGCGCCTTGGGAGCGCGGCCACCCCCTGAACTAGGTTCGCTCCACGCTCCCCCGCCGGCGCTCGGCCGGGGCAGACCGAGAGGGGACCCTCGTGTCACACCCAGGAATTCATGCCCTAGCAACACCAGACAAAGCCGCCATCATCATGGCTGGCTCCGGTGAGGTGCAGACCTACGCCGAACTCAATGCCAGCAGCAACCAACTGGCCCACCTGTTTCGAGATGCTGGCCTCAACCGAGGCGATCACGTCGCCCTCTTCATGGAGAACCAGATCCACTACATGGAGGTGGTCTGGGCTGCCCTTCGATCCGGGCTCTACATCACCGCCATCAACAGCTACCTGACCGCCCCCGAGGTTGCATACGTCATCGACGACTGCGAAGCGCAGTTGGTCATCACTTCAGCGGCGAAGTCCAACGTGACCGCCGAGATCGACACGTCGGCCGCACAGCGAGTCGAACGATGGCTGATGGTCGGAGCGACCGACGAGCAACGTTCAGGCAGCGACAGCACGCCGACCTGGGAAGACTACGAGTCCGCCATCAGCGCGTTCCCGACCACACCAATCGCCGACGAATCACCGGGCACCTCGATGCTCTATTCGTCTGGCACGACGGGCAGGCCGAAGGGCATCAAGCGCCCGCTCCCCGAGCACACGATGGACGAGATGGACCCTCGTACCGCCGCCAACATGCAGACGCTGTTCACCTACCGGAACGACATGACCTATCTCTCCCCAGCGCCGATGTACCACGCGGCACCGCTGGCGTTCGTCACGCCGGTGCAACGGCTCGGCGGCACAACCGTGATCATGGAGAAGTTCGATCCGGTGGCATCGCTGCGAGCCATCCAGGAACACAGCGTCACCCATAGCCAGTGGGTGCCCACCATGTTCATCCGCATGCTCAAGCTCGACGAAGACGTCCGCATGCAGTTCGACCTGTCCAGCCTCGAGGTGGCAATCCACGCTGCAG